>OGCW01000718.1_pt1 | contig 15690 bp, 10 predicted proteins | sample 1570231 | NCBI WGS metagenome assembly OGCW01 (sample SAMEA2582168, study PRJEB24529) | metagenome | biome: Human gut stool | place: China | collected 2011 | reverse complement strand
TGGACAAGATCCTATCCAGAAGCTCTTGCGTATACATAGGGGCGGAGCCGTTATGGATATTGGCCTCGTTGTCCATGATCGCCATCTCATAATTGGTTGGCGCTTTCATCATACCGGTCATCTTGGAGATCGACAAGTTTCCATTGTAAGTGATCTTAGGTGCGCCGGTCGCTCCCTTCTTAGTCGTAATCAAGACAACGCCGCCTGCGGCCCGTGCTCCGTAAATAGAGGCGGAGGCATCTTTTAAGACGGAGATGGCATCGATATCCTGCGGATTGATCATATTGATATCACCGGGAATACCATCTACTAAAACCAGCGGGGCATTGTCTCCGTTAGCGGATGAGACTCCACGTATGTTCATCTTAAAGTCCTCGTTACCCGGTTGGCCGGAGCTTCGTTGGATAACCATTCCCGGTATTTCTCCCTGCAAGGCGGATAGCACGTTGGTCACGGGCTTAGATTCGATAACCTCGGAGGTGACTTTCGAGATCGCTCCGGAAAGATTGCTTCGTTTCTATGTTCCGTAACCAATCACGACTACCTCATCAAGCTTCTGGGCGTCTTCCTTTAGCTGGATATTAAGGGTCTTGTTGTTGCCTACGGCCACTTCTTCCGATAAATAGCCGATGTAAGATATGAGCAGGATCGATTTACCATTCGCCTCGATGCTATACTCACCGTTCAGGTCGGTAACTGTCCCTTTGGACGTACCTTTTACCACGACGTTCGCCCCGATGATCGGTTCGCCCCGTTCATCTGTAATGATACCGGTCACTTTCCGGTCTTGCGTCACTGGAACGGAGGCGTTGCCTGCGTTTCCGAGACTGACGGCTATCGTGTTATTCTCTCGCTTAAAATAAAGATTGGCTTGCCGGGTGATCTCGTTCAATACGCTGTTGATGGGAGCGTTTTTGAACTTTAGGTTAACTTGTACGTTCCGGTTCGCGATGGCTTCTCCATAGAAAAACTTTAATCCTGTCTGCTTCGACAAATCATCGAAGACTTTTTGTATGGGTTGGTTTTTTACTTGAATCGTTATTCTTTCTTTTTGATTTTCTTGGGCTTGCAGAGGCTTAGGGGAGCTTAACGCTAAAAAAACTAAAATAATAGAACAACACATCCAATTATACCTAGTAATAGTTGGAAAGTTCATAATTTTGTATGTTTAAAGGTTGTTTTTATACACTTTTAAAAACAGTCCGATTTATGTAATCTCCAAGGGGGTCCAATCCAAGGGTGTACATATCGGGAAAGATAAAGGGAGATCGAAGGTCAGAGGTCGGTTTCCCTTTTTTATGTGGCTATGCTTAGGTCGTATCTTTCATGGCAAATCGATTTTAAGGTTAATAACTCGTTTTGTATAACACGATCCGGTTTCCTTCCGTCCGGTATCGGATGCCGGTTGAATATTGAATTGCGTTCAGTACGGCTTCCAGACTTTTATTGTCGTGCTCGCCATAGATGTAATCGTCGAATACGACATTCGGATCGAGTACGATCTCTTGATTATACATCCGCTCCAAATCGTGTATAACGCTACTGATAGGTGTTCGGTTGAAATAAAGGCCACCTTGCAGCCAAGCCGTTACTTTTTGGGCGTCCTCGTTCTTTTTAAGGATCTCTCCATTCGCGTTATTCACGATTACTTGCTCGTTCGGTAATAGACGCATTACGCTTTCGGGCATATCCACCTCAACTTTTCCGGTCCGAACGCTGACGGCTATCAACTCATCCTCTTGATAGGCTTTTACGTTGAAAGAGGTTCCGAGTACTTTTACGTCGGCTTGTCGGGTACGGACGATGAAGGGCTTGCCCTCGTCTCTCATGACATTGAAAAAAGCTTCTCCTTCCATTTCTACCAAACGGATGTCAGAGGTAAATTCCGTTGGGTATCGCATGACGGTACCGGCGTTTAGATGAACGACCGTACCATCGGGAAGGGTGACTTGCTTATGTTCGCCATGATTGACGCTTATTTCCGTTAGGAGATGGTCGCTGGCAGATGCATGCTGCTTCGCTGAATGATTTAGGTATAGTTTCGCTCCGAATCCGATGGAAACGATAATCGCTATGCTCGCCGCATACTTGATGAAAGTGGATAGGGAGATTCTTCTTTCTCTTTTACGTGTCTTATCCAACAGGTCTTGCGCCTCCTTTTTATAAAGCAGATGATTATGGGAATCGGATTGAGGTAAGTCCTGCGCTTCGCTCCAGACCCGGTCCATTTCGCTTTCTAATTCTGCTCGCTCCGTTATGGATGAGGCTAACTTCCGCAAGGTCTCTATATCGTTCCGTGTATAGAGTCCATTTACGTATCGGATTAATAAATCGCTTATATGTTTGTTTTCTTCTTCCATTATTTCTCGTGCTATATTAATAGTACAAAGAAGTCCGGGAGAACTGGGATATCATTAACTTTTATTAGTATATGATTTTATTATCTTTGCGAAACGATATGTGATGCTAAATGAAAGAGAGACAAATTATAAAGTCGTTGAAAGAAGGAGATAGGGAGGCTTTTTCGATGTTGTATAAACAATATTGGGAAAAGGTTTATCATTTCTGCGGGCTTTATTTGAATAATCGGGATGTGGCCGAGGATGTGGTACAAGAGGTGTTTATCAAGGTCTGGGAGTCGAGGGAATTCATCCGGGAGGATGATAACTTCAAGGGGCTTCTGTTTGTCATCACCCGTAACTTGATCTTTAATCAGCACCGGAAGAACGTGAACGAGGACTTTTATAAAATGACGGTCTTGTCCGCTATGGAGACCTCCTACGACTTAGAGGAAGAGATCACCGCCTATAACTTGGGGGAGTATATGGATCATTTGATAGAGGAATTGCCGGAAAGACGCCGGGTTATCTTTAATCTAAGCCGGAAGGAGCATAAAAGCTATAAAGAGATAGCCTTCCAACTCAATATTTCCGAGAAGACCGTTGAGAACCAAATCAGCGAAGCCTTGAAGTTCTTGAAGAAAAATATCATGTTACTTATCTGGTTTATCTAGCGCTTTCCTAGGTCACGTATTTATAGAGTCCGGAAGTGCCACTTTCGTCCTAAGTTTTAGTTTTGCTCGTCTTCTTTTTCAGGCAGCACATAAATCCGGTGTGTTCGATATCCTACGCTGGCTATTACGTTATCCTTGATAAATTGCTTGATATCCTCGCTCGCACGGTAGCGGGTACAATTGTTCAAGCCGGCGTAATCGGTGAGATTTATATATGAGTTTCTTTCTAGATAAGATAACATCTTAGCCTTCCTTCCCTCGATTCCCGTTTTGGGCAGATTTTCCCGTTTAACCAAGATGGGGGCGTTCTTTTTTACCATCTCCTTCAGTCGGGGAGAGCAGCGGAAGTTAACGCCGTGTATGCTAGCGCTTGATTTAGTATTTCCTTTCTGGTCCGTTACTTCTTTGCTTTTTACCGATGGCGAGAAATGTCCCAATCCTTCCAGTTCCACGCTGTACCCATAGGATAATTCCCTGCCGATATAGGAAGTAAGCGCCTCCAATACACCTTTTATGTCGGCGGAGGTGACGGATGAGCATTCGGAAATATACTCACATATATCGTTCATGCGTTTGGTATCTCTGGTGATGACTCGTGCGCAGGATGTTGGCCCGCGTTGTTCATTGCCCGGTGTATTATAAATACTGACTTGGATGCCACTTCTTGGTTTACCCATGATTTTCTCGTTATTTAAATGGATAATGTATAGGATGCCTCGGAGATTTAACGTTTATCTCTTTGGCGTTTCTATTTGATGAAATCGGTTGCCGACGCCCTCGGCAATGCTGCTGACGCTGTCGGAAATATTGCTGACGGCGTCGGAAATACTGCCGACACCGTCGGCAACCAATTTCATTGAATACAAAGGACGGAAATATAAGGATGGAAAGCAAGGAAGATACTGATAAAATACAATTTCGTAAAGATAATTTTAAAGAGTACCTATAAGTAATGGACATTTAATTGTACTTGAGGCTTTAGGCATGATTATTTTTCAATCGTATTTGGGTATCTTATCTGAATTTGATTAACCTAAGCGAATTTTTTTATCTTCCAATAGGGGGGAGGGAGTCGTGGCGTGTATTTATAAATAGAACAAGAATAATAAACATGAGCGAAGATACGAGAACGATATTGAAGAAGTTGATGCGAGATGCTCTGGATGAGAAAGATCGGCAACGTTTGCTGTGTGACCCAAAAGTGGAAGAGCGTATGCGTTCCCAATGGGACGAGGCTGCGGATCGCGTGAATCCCGTGGTGGGGAATCGCATGTGGGAACGAATCATAGCCCGGACAATGGCGACAAACGGTGTCCGTAAACTCTGGGTCTATAAGATTACGGCGATAGCCGCCTCCATATTGCTACTTTTAGGTGTAGGAAGCGTAGTTTATTGGTCTCATACGAAAGAAGATCAATATATATATGTAATGGCCTCCGGTGTCCGTTGCATAGAGCCGGTTTCCTTATCGGACGGCACGACCGTGAGAATGGGGCCGAATAGCCAGTTGATTTACCCAAAGAGTTTCGATGGCAAGACCCGTGATGTGGAATTAAAAGGGCAAGCCTTCTTCGACGTAGCGAAAGATCGGGAAAGACCATTTACCGTGCATACCAAGAACATGGATGTAACGGCCTTGGGCACGGCCTTCGAGGTTTTCAATTATGATTCCGAGAGCAAGTTGGAGACGATCCTGTTAAACGGTAAGGTGAAGATTGGCTTGGGAGGTCCCAATGTGAAGAACAGGCGTGAGGTGATATTGAACCCGAACGAGATGTTGGTTTTCGACAAACAAGCGAATACCGTTAGAGTTAAGACGGTTAATGCCGAGGAGTATTCGGGTTGGCGTAACGGTGTCCTCAGTTTTGAGAACGAACGCTTGAGCATGATCCTTACCCGTCTGGAGCCTTGGTTCGGGCGGAAGATAAAGTGCCCGAAGGAGATAGCGGAGAAATATCGGTTTACGTTTAAGGTACGGGATGAGTCCTTGGAGCGAATCCTGTTTATGCTGAGCAATACGTCGCCCATTAAATACAGAGAGAAAGACAATGAATATGAACTATATATAAAGGGAGATAAATGAGTGTCTAACGTTAAATTCTAGGAGATATGCTTGTTAACAGTTCTTGAGTCTAATAAAAAACAGGAGGAAAAACTAGGTTTCTCCTCCTGATCAAATGTTCTTGACGGCAGGCGTTAGGAGTTGAGAGGCCGACACACCTGCTAATTTATTCATCAGAAACATTACAAAGTTATGAAAAAAATCAGAAAAGTAAACCGAGTCATGAAGATAAGTGCGTTGTTATCCTTGGCTTTCGCATGCACTGTATCCGCTTCTACCTATGGACAGAATTATAAGCTTTCCATGAATAAACAGGATTGCAGTATATCGGAAGTGCTAAAAGAAATAGAGAAAAATAGTGAGTACACGTTCTTCTTGAATGATAATCAAGTAAATGTAAATAGGAAAACGAGTGTAAAAGCAAATAATGCTTCGTTAGAGGAGGTCTTAGAGCAAGCCTTGAAAAATACGGGATACCAATATGAGATTGTAGACCGGCAGATTATAATTAAGTCAAAGAGTGTTTCAAGTGTCTCACATCCGAATGCCTTATTCCAGTCTTCGCCACGAAAGATTACCGGGCAAGTAAAAGATGCCTTGGGAGAACCCATTATCGGGGCGAATGTTGTCGTTAAAGGCACTACGAACGGAACGATTACGGATATCGATGGAAACTTCAGTCTGGAAGTACCGGACAATGCGATCTTGGTAGTTTCTTTTATTGGTTATACGGATCGTACGGTCGAGGTTGGTAATTCTTCGAAAGTAATGGTTAGCCTGTCCGAGGATACCCAGAAGTTGGATGAGGTTGTGGTCGTAGGTTACGGAACGCAGAAGAAAGTGAATTTAACAGGAGCGATCTCCTCTTTGGATGCGGAGACGTTGGAGAATCGTCCGATCACCAACTCGACCCAAGCGTTGCAAGGTACGCAAGGTGTTTACGTAAATCAAGCGGGTGCTCAGCCGGGAGCGGACGGGGCGACGATTCGTATTCGTGGTCAGGGAACCTTGAACGATAATAACCCGTTGATTTTGGTGGATGGCATCGAGTTCCCGTTGGAAGCGGTAAATCCGAATGATATTGAGAGTATTTCCGTATTGAAAGATGCGGCTTCTTCCGCTATCTACGGTTCTCGTGCGGCGAATGGCGTTGTCTTGGTAAAGACAAAGGGGGGAAAGAAAGGTAAGTTTACCGTCGATTATAATAACTATTTCGGCGTGCAGCAGGCTACCTATCTGCCTAACTTCGTATATGATCCGGTCGTGTTTATGGAAATGAGAAACCAAGCGCAACGGAACGAAGGTAAACTAACGGTGGATTATTCTGATGCGTTAATCGAGGAGTACAAACAAGGTATGTTAACAGACCCGATTATGTATCCGCAGAATAATTGGTTGGATATTATGTATAATAATGCCTTTATTATGGAGCATAACATGCGTTTCTCCGGAGGTGATGATAAATATACGTATTCCGTATCTTTAGGCTATGGTGATCAAAATGGAGTATTGCGTGGAACGGATTCCAATAAATATACCTTAGCTGTGAATACGACTGCTCAGGTAAATAGCCGTTTGAAGATCGGCGCTAATATCAATGCGCATTATCAGATCTATAATGAGCCGGTAGCGGGTGTGGCAAACTTAGTGGAGATGACTTATAAAGCGCAGGCTTTCCACCCGACTTATACGGCCGATGGTCGCTATGCGGATACCTTTATCCGTACTCCTGGGCATAATATCTATCGCCATCCGTTGGCGTTGGCCGATGAGGGCGAGAACAAGCATAAGTCCTTGCGTATGTTGGCGAATTTGTCTGCGGAATATAAGCTTCCGTTTGATATCGTTTATAACTTGAATGTCGGTTTAAACAAATATGATTATCTGCAATCTCGTTTTGCGCCTGATGTATACGAATATCAGTTGAAGACCAATGAGGAGAAACGAGTGGTTTATGACGGTCAGAATACACGCCATGCCTATAAAGGTGATAAGAATGACTTGGCAGTTACAGTATTCAATACTTTATCTTGGGGCAAGAAGTTCAATGATGCCCATGACGTAAAAGTATTGGCTGGCTATAGTTTTGAGAGCGATGATAAGACTGAGTTTTCCGCTAAGGTAGAAGGTTTCTTAGGGAACGAGTTGCACGAATTAAACGCAGGTTCTAGTAATCCGAGTGTAGCGGGTACTTCCTCGAGATCAGTCTTGATGTCTTACTTTGGTAGGGTGAATTATGGTTATAAGGATCGTTATTTATTTGAGGGTAACTTTCGCTATGATGGTTCGTCTCGTTTTGCCAAAGGAAATCGTTGGGGTATTTTCCCATCATTCTCTGCCGGATGGCGTTTGAGCGAGGAAGAGTTTATGAAAGATATTCCTTGGATATATAATCTGAAATTGAGAGCTTCTTGGGGACAATTGGGTAACGAGCGTATCGATTTGTTCCGTTACGTGGACCTAATGAACTTGAAGGTGATAAAAAATGATGGTTCAATTACGGATTATAACTACCCGTTAAATGGAGCGATGCAATCCGGAGCGGCTATTACCGCCTATAACGATCCGAACATCACATGGGAGACAACGACCATGACGAATGTCGGTATTGACGCTAGCTTGTTAAACGGAAACTTAGATTTCTCTTTCGAGTTCTTTGATAAACGTACTTCCGACATCTTGCGAAAGGTTACTTTGCCGGATCAAGTAGGTGGTCTGGATGGCCCGATCCGTAATATCGGCGAGGTGAGCAATAAAGGTTTCGAGTTGAATATGGGATATCGGAACAATATCGGGGACTTCCGTTACGAGGTAAATGGAAATATGACCTTTATCAAGAATAAGATCGTTAGCTTGAAGGGGCAAACAATCATTGATGGAATGTTTATCTTGGAAGAAGGAAAGCCTATCGATTCTTATTATATGCTTCATGCTATCGGTATTTTCCAATCTGAGGAGGAAATCAAGAATAGTCCGTATCAAACCGCAGCTACTAAACCGGGATATCTGAAGTTTGAGGATACGAATGGAGATGGGAAAATTACCGAAGATGACCGCCAGATACGTGGTGGTGTGATTCCTAAGATAACTTATGGATTCAATATCAACTTAGGATATAAGGATTGGGATCTGGGCGCTTTCTTCCAAGGTGTAACTGATGTCTATACATATGGAGACCGCATTGGTGCTACTCCTTTATGGTTTGGTTGTGGTTTGCCGGAACAATGGTTGACGGATGCTTGGACTCCCGAGCGGGGAACCAGCGCTACATTGCCTATCTTGACTACGTATGAAGGATGCTTGAACGAGAATTTCCGTACAAATGATTTCTGGTTGAGAAATGCCTCTTATTTACGTTTGAAGAACTTGCAACTTTCTTATAACGTACCGGCCTCTTTCTTGAAAAGCGGTGTGGTTAAGAGATTAAAGGTCTTTGTCAATGCGCAAAACTTATTCACGTTCTCTCCGATGAAGGATTTTGATCCGGAGAAGAACTTGAAGGGAAGCAACTGGTATGCCTATCCGTCTGTACGGACTTATACGGCAGGTGTTAATGTCACATTTTAAATAATAAGGAATAATAATATGAGACGTAAAATATATAAGATGATATGTGTCGCTGTCGCTTGTATGAGTTTAATCGCTTGCGATAGCTGGTTGGATGTAGATCCTTCCGATCAATATTCCACGGAAACATTCTGGAAGACAAAAGAGCATGCGAGCGCCGGTATAATGGGATGTTACAACGCATTGAAACCTTGGCGTTCATTGCATACGATGGAATTCGATATGTTGACAGCGAATGCGATGCCTTATAACGAGGCGAATGGTACGCAAGCGATTGGAAAGGGTGAACATTTGTCTACTACGGCTCTAATCGGAAGTTTATGGAAGAACTGTTACGTTGGTATTGGCCGTACGAATACTTTCATCGCTAATGTCGGAGGTGTTGATATGGATGAGTCGGAGAAGGCGAAGATGGTGGGTGAAGCCAAGTTCTTACGAGCTTTCTATTATTTAAGTCTGGTCGATAAATTCGGAGGTGTGCCACTGATTATAGATGCTCCCAATGCGGATGAGCAAGCCGAATTACCTCGCAATTCCAAGGACGAGGTAGTGAATCAGATTGTCAAGGATTTGGAGGAGGCCGCTGCCGTGCTACCGGACACCTATGCTAGCTCAGACTTGGGACGTGCGACAAAAGGGGCTGCGTTAGCGTTAAAAGACCGTACTTTATTATATAATTCTCGTTGGGCGGAGGCGGCCCAAGCTGCTAAGCAGGTAATGGAGTCTGGCGTTTATCAATTATTCAATGATTATCGTCATTTCTTTAGCGAAGATAATAAATATAATTGTGAGGTAATCTTTGATATAGAAGCGAAATTGCCGGAGTATCCAACGGATTATGATCAGAATATCTGGCGCTTGAATCGTCCGGCTCCCTTGAAGGAACTGGTTGATACATATCTCTGTATTGACGGGAAGACGATAGAAGAGTCACCGCTTTATGATCCGACTCGTCCGTATGAGAACAGAGATCCTCGTTTATTGAAATCGATCGTTTGCATCGGTTATCCGTATTTAGGAAAGACGATCACAAAAGAAGATGTGGCGACTACGGGTTTCGGTGTGAAGAAATACACTTCTTATGAGGATGATGTAACGATTCCTTTAGTAGAACGTTCGGCTTTCAATTTCATTTTAATTCGTTATGCGGAAGTTCTGTTGACGTATGCCGAGGCGCAGAATGAGGCGAGTGGTCCTGATCAGTCAGTTTATGATGCCATCAACCAATTGCGTAGGCGTCCGGATATCAATATGCCGGAAGTACCAAAAGGTTTGACGAAAGATCAGATGCGTGAGGTAATCCGCCGTGAACGCCGTATCGAGTTGACCTTTGAAGGACTCTACTATTCGGATATCTTGCGTTGGAAAACCGCCGAGAAAGAGAATAATGGTATGATGCATAATTATGATGGAATAGAAGTCGTGAAACGTTCTTTTAATCCGAAACGAGATTATTTATGGCCGATCCCTTATAACCAAACAGTCTTGAATCCAAATTTGGAGCAAAATCCGAACTGGGACTAAGGCGAGGTATCGTATTTGAAAATAAATCATGAATATAAAACAACTCATTTTAACTACCAGCGGGCTTCTGCTCGCTGGTATCGTTGAGGCTCAGTCGGCTCATCCGAACGTGATCTTGATCTATACGGACGATCATGGATCACTGGACGTGAACTGCTTTGGGGCGAAAGATTTATGTACTCCCCATATGGATGCCTTGGCAAATCAAGGCGTTCGCTTTACCCAGTTTTATGGGGCGGCGGTTAGCTCGGTGTCGAGGGCTTCCTTATTGACGGGACAATTCGCCAAACGTGCGGGACTTACAGTGAATGCGGGAGGGAATAGTTTCTTACCGGTAGAGAAAGAGACTATAGCCGAGCGAATGAAATCGAATGGCTACCGTACCGCCTTGATCGGAAAGTGGCATTTGGGCGACCGTATAGAACAGGGGCCGAACGCACAGGGTTTCGATTACTTTTGGGGAATACGAGGAGGATGTGTGGATAATTATTCCCATTTCTATTATTGGGGTGGCCCGAATCGGCATGATTTGTGGCAGAATGAGAGGGAGATCTATTCTCCGGGCAACTTTTTCGCCGCAGAGAACCTGAAAGAGATCAAGAAATTCGCCAAGGACGATAAAGAGAAACCGTCCTTTATCTATTGGGCGGTAAATATCCCTCATTACCCATTGCAGCCCAGCGAGAAATGGTTGGATTATTATGCGGACCTACCTAATCCCAGAAGAATGTATGCGGCGTTTGTCTCTACTTTCGATGATTATTTAGGGGAGTTACGTACCTTCTTGGCTGCCGAGGGGTTGGCTGATAATACCATCTTGATCTTCCAATCGGATAACGGGCATAGCATGGAGGAACGTACTTTTAGAGGAGGAGGCTATAGCGGTCCTTACCGGGCCGGAAAATTCTCTTTGTTTGAGGGAGGTATCCGGGTTCCGGCTATCATCTGCTGGCCCAAGGAGCTGCCACAAGGTGAGGTACGTGATCAGGTTGCGATGAATATCGATTGGTTTCCTACCTTGGTCGAATTATGCGGTCTTTCAGCGGAAGGGATGGATGTGGATGGAAAGAGCTTACTCCCACTTATCAAAGACAGTTCCAAATCTTCTCCTCATAAGGCACTTCATTTTGATTTTGGGAAGCAATGGGCTGTCCGTTGCGGGGAATGGAAATTAATAGCGAATCCCCATGACGTGACTCCGGAGGGAGAGAAGGTCCTTAATGAGTTGTTCCTTTCCAACTTAGAAAAGGATAACACGGAACATATGAATTTCAAAGATCAATATCCCGAGAAAGTAAAGGAGTTGCAAGCGATGAGAGATGCTTTTGAGCGTTCTTTAGAAAAGTGATAATCCTAGGACTATTCTTGCTTTAAAAAATGTAAAAAGAAAGAACGTCTGATTATGTATGTTTATATTTGTTTAATTAAAAGCCAATATATCAATAAATAATATCATGAAGAATAAACTAATGTTACTGACGGCCGCCTCAGCCTTTTCAATGGCAGGCATAGCCGCTGATTACACGAATATCGTCCTGATTAATTTGGATGATGTGGGGTACGGAGATTTTTCTTTTAATGGGGCTTACGGATATACCACTCCGAATATCGACAAAATGGCGGCGGAAGGCGTTCGTTTTACACACTTCTTGGCGGGACAGCCGATCAGTGGAGCGTCTCGTGCCGGCTTGTTGACCGGTTGCTATCCGAATCGTATCGGTTTCGCCGGCGCTCCGGGACCGGATTCGAACTACGGAATCCATCCGGATGAGATCCCGATCGCACAGGTATTGAAACAGAAAGGATATAGTACCGCTATCTTCGGTAAATGGCATTTAGGTAGCCAAAAGGAATTTCTTCCCTTGCAAAATGGCTTCGATGAGTATTATGGTTTGCCGTATTCTAACGATATGTGGCCATTCCACCCGCAACAAGGTGAGGTCTTTAATTTCCCGGATTTGCCGACTTATGACGGAAACGAGATTATCGGTTATAATACGGACCAAACACGGTTGACTACGGATTATACCACCCGTTCTGTTAATTTCATCAAGAAGAATAAGAATAAGCCTTTCTTCTTGTATCTGGCTCATAATATGCCCCATGTACCGTTGGCCGTTTCCGATAAATTCAAGGGAAAGAGCGAGCAGGGTTTATATGGCGACGTGATGATGGAGATCGACTGGAGTGTAGGTGAGATATTCAAGACATTGCGTGAGCTGGGCTTGGAAGATAATACGTTGGTGATCTTGACTTCCGATAATGGCCCTTGGACCAATTACGGGAATCATGCCGGTTCAGCCGGTGGGTTACGTGAGGCAAAGGCTACGACCTTTGATGGTGGTAACCGGGTTCCTTGTATCATGTACTGGAAAGGTAAGACGTTACCGGGTACGACTTGTAATAAGTTAGCTTCTAATATCGACCTTCTTCCTACGTTCGCCGAGATCACGCAGGCCCCGCTGCCTACTCGCAAGATTGATGGCGTTAGTATCTTATCATTGATAGAGGGCAAGAAAGACGCGAATCCTCGTGAATCCTTTGTCTATTATTATAACAAGAATGACTTGGAGGCTGTCACGGACGGTATGTTTAAGCTGGTATTCCCTCATAAATACGTTACTTACGGGGCTTATGAGCCGGGAAACGACGGCCAGCCGGGTAAGTTGACGAATCTGGAGATCATGAAACCGGAGATGTACGACTTGCGCCGTGATCCGGGAGAGCGTTATAACGTGATCACCCAGTATCCTGAGGAAGCCGCGAAATTGATGAAGATCGCCGACCTGAAACGTCATGAGTTAGGGGATAACCTAATGCGCGTAAAGGGAACAGAGCGTAGGGAACCGGGTCTAGTACAAGGGAAAAAACGTCATGACCTATGAAACAATCGATCATAAGTATCGGAATGACTGCCTGTTGTCTTTCGGGGAACGGGCAGTTCCTTTTTGCCGCCGATAAACCAGTGCAAGAGGAACGTCCCAATATCTTGTTTATCCTTTCGGATGATCATACTTCCCAGTCTTGGGGCATTTACGGGGGGGTGGTGGGTGATTATGCCCGGAACGAGAATATCCGTCGCTTGGCTGCGGAGGGCTGCGTGTTAGATAATTGTTTTTGTACGAACTCGATCTCTTCCCCTAGTCGTGCGGCGATCTTGACCGGAGCCTATAGTCACGTGAACGGTGTCTACACGTTAAGTGATTCCTTTGATCCGGAGCAGGATAATATCGCCAAGCAAATGCGGGCGGGAGGCTATCAGACCGCTTTGGTCGGTAAATGGCATCTGAAAACGCAACCGCAAGGTTTCGACTTCTATTCCGTGTTTCATGACCAAGGCGAGTACCGGGACCCTACTTTCATAAACTGTACGGACCCTTGGCCGGGTGAGCGTAATTTCGGGGAGCGGGTACGAGGTTTCTCCACGGATATCGTGACGGATAAGGCGATCCGTTGGATGAAAGAGGCCGATAAGGACCGGCCTTTCATGATGTGTTGTCATTTCAAGGCTACACACGAGCCTTGGGATTTCCCGGAACGGATGAGGCATTTGTATGACGGCGTTGTTTTCCCGGAACCGGAGAACTTATTTGATTGGGGGCCGGAGACGAATGGACGTACCTTCTCCGGACAGCCTTTGGAGGAGTTGGCTCGTCGTTGGGACGTGGCGTCGCAAGACCCTGATAAATGGTGGTGCCGGTATCCGGAGTTGCCTTTTACGACGAAGGGCATGCATCGATCTGCCGCCCGTAGCGCCGCTTACCAGAAATTGGTGTGCGACTATCTGCGTTGCGGGGCTACGATCGACGATAATATCGGGAAGTTATTGAAAGCGCTGGACGATATGGGAATCGCCGATAATACGATCGTGGTGTACGTATCCGACCAAGGTTATTTCTTAGGAGAGCATGGTTTCTTCGATAAGCGTATGATGTATGAGGAGTCTCTACGTATGCCTTTCGTGATCCGTTACCCGAAAGAGATCCCGGCGGGGACCCGCAATAAGGATATGATCTTGAACGTGGATTTTGCCTCTTTGCTGGCGGATTACGCAGGCGTGAAGACCCCGAAAGAATCGCAGGGCCATAGTTTTCGCGATAATCTGAAAGGAAATACCCCAAAGGATTGGCGTAAGGAGATGTATTATCGTTATTGGACCCAACATTCGAACCGTCCGGCCCATATGGGTATCCGTAATGAGCGGTATAAACTGATGTTTTTCTATGGCGACCGTCTGAATATGACTGGTTCGGAGGATAAGACCACGACACCAGCATGGGAGTTTTACGACCTTCAATCCGATCCTCGTGAGAATCACAACGCTTACAACGATCCCCAATACGCCAAGATTATCCGGCAAATGAAGGAGGAGATGCTGAAGCTGCGGAAAGATGTTAAGGATGAGGACACGAATACCCCTAAAATGAAGGAGATTATGGAGACCTATTATTGGTAAAAAGAAATGCCTATACTGGTATCGCCTCATGCCACTACTCTTGAGGGCTAGAGGCGATACTGTTGTAGCCTTACGCCACTATTGCCATCGCCCCTCGTCAATACTTGTACAGGACAGCGATGTTTTTAACATATATGATTATCTCTGTTTCGTTAACTCATAAGCCTCTATCACGCACTCCAAAGCGCAAGCGTTTGCTGCCGAGCTTTCCTTGTGGAAAGGGCCGTACCAATAACAACCGAAGCTTTTGGATGTGGGGTCATAATCTTTCGTGATGATGGATTCTGCGTTTTTCAAGATGAAATCTTTATAAGCCGGATTCTTTGTCACTTCATACAGGAAGGCTAAATGACGGATGAAGATACCCTTAAATTGGACACCGTCGTTGCTATCATCGATCTCGGGCTTCATCTCACGAAGTATACCCTCGTCGGTTACCAATTGCGTGGTAATGGTAGCGTCGGCGATCTTTTCCGCTAGCTCCAAGTAAGATTTATCGTTGGTTTGGAGATACATCTCGGCTAAGACAGCGATGGCTACGCCTTGGTTATACGTGTAGTGGGCGTTGCGGTTGGGCGTAAAATCGTCTTTCGTGCCGTCCTCGATTTGGTAGATGTCCGTATTGATCATGCCGGTTTGCGTATACCAATCCACGTTCTTCTTGAACCAGTCGAGATACGCCGGATTTTGGGTCGCTTTATATAATCGGATAGCTGTCAGGGAGAACAGGTTGTTCGCTATGGAGTTCTTGTAATGCAAAGGGTTCTTTTTCCAGAAGATGCCACCTCCGCAAGCGTCGCTCCAGCCAGTTGTCATATCATCGAATATGATCTCGGCCATATCTAGGTACTTTTTCTCTCCGGTCAGTTTGGAGGCCTCGATCCATGCCAATGCCCACCAACCCTCGTCATCGTAATAATCATTGATGAAGTTGTCGCAATAACGGGGAGTACCGGTTGAGTCTACGCCTACTTGGTAATGACGGGCTTTCTCGAATACATCCTCTATGACAGATGGGATGGCCGGATCTTTGGTTACGGCGCCGTAGCGAATGGTGGCGGTCAATAC
>OGCW01000708.1_pt1 | contig 15841 bp, 9 predicted proteins | sample 1570231 | NCBI WGS metagenome assembly OGCW01 (sample SAMEA2582168, study PRJEB24529) | metagenome | biome: Human gut stool | place: China | collected 2011 | reverse complement strand
GCTTATTCAGCACCGCTTTACCAAACTTAAGGCTGTCGGCAATGGTCAGCGACTGCACCATATCGAACATGGTGTGGTCGACATAGCGGTCACCGCTTTTGCTCACGCCACCAATCAAGTCCGAGGCGTTCTGGGTCTGTGCCAGATATTTTGCCGCAGTACTGGTTGCGCCTTTGGTTGAGAGCGCAAACACTGAGGAACCGCTCGGCTGGCGACTGGTAAAGGCGTCGGCATGGATAGAGACAAACAGGTCGGCACGCTGTTTCTGGGCTTTTGCTACGCGCACTTGCAACGGAATGAAGATGTCTTCATTGCGCGTCATGTACACCTTCATATTGCCCTCTTTCTCGATCAGAGAGCGCAGACGGCGAGCTATTTGCAATACCACGTCTTTTTCGCGCGTTTTGTATTTCCCCACCGCACCGGAGTCTTCGCCGCCGTGGCCAGGGTCAAGCATAATAACAATAGGACGATCGCGCCCTGCTTTACCCGGTTGTGGACCACTTTGTGCTGGCGGCACCTGCTTTTCGAGGTCGCCTTTGTTGTAATCCTCGAGCAGCGCCAGCAGCGGATCCTGAACATCGGTAGCGTTGGCGGGGTAGAGATCCATCACCAGACGCTCTTTAAAGCCGGCCACCGGCGCGAGGGCAAACAGCTGCGGCTTAACGTTCTGCTTGAGTTCGAAGACCATGCGCACGGTTTGCGGATCAAACTGGCCCACCCGGGCGGACTTAATAAAGGGATCGTCAGCGCGGATCTGCCCCCCCATGCCCTTCAGTACCGAGTTCAGGTTAACCCCCTCCAGATCGACCACTACCCGTTCCGGATTACTGAGGGCAAACTGCCGGTATTTCAGCACATGATTCGATTCCACCGTGACGCGGGTGTAGGTCGATGCTGGCCAGACGCGAACAGCGACCACCCGCGCGGCGGCGGCCAGCCCAACAGGGCTCACGCTCATTAACCACATGGCGCCCGCCCCCTGCAATAAACGGCGACGGCTTAATCCAGAGTTGTTTCCCGACATGCCACTCCCAAGCAATAAAAACGCATTTATACCCAAAACAAACAGATTGACCAGAAACTTTAACGAAAGGCATATAACCTGTCATCTATAAAAGGGTAAACATTCATTGACACCCTGCGCCGGGTCACATGTTTTTCGCGGCTTAGCCTCAAATTGGGGCTTGCGTTTAACGGCAAAACAGAATAAAAATACAATAATTACGAATAATCATGCATTGAGGGTTTGTCATGGTGAAGGAACGTCGCACTGAACTGGTAGAAGGATTCCGCCATTCTGTTCCCTATATTAATGCCCATCGGGGAAAAACGTTTGTCATCATGCTGGGCGGCGAAGCCATTGAGCATGAAAATTTCTCAAATATTGTCAATGACATAGGATTATTGCATAGCCTGGGCATTCGCCTGGTGGTGGTCTATGGCGCCCGCCCGCAGATTGACGCTAACCTCGCCGAGCACCATCACGAGCCGGTCTATCACAAGCAGACGCGAGTGACTGACGCCAAAACGCTGGAGCTGGTTAAGCAGGCGGCGGGGATGCTGCAGCTGGAGATCACCGCCCGTCTGTCGATGAGCCTCAACAACACCCCGCTGCAGGGGGCCCATATCAACGTTGTCAGCGGCAACTTTATCATTGCCCAGCCGCTGGGCGTCGATGACGGCGTCGATTATTGCCACAGCGGACGCATTCGCCGCATTGACGAAGAGGCGATTCATCGTCAGCTCGACAGCGGCGCCATTGTCCTGATGGGGCCGGTCGCGGTGTCGGTCACCGGCGAGAGCTTTAACCTGACTTCGGAAGAGATCGCTACCCAGCTGGCCATCAAGCTGAAGGCGGAGAAAATGATCGGCTTCTGTTCGTCGCAAGGGGTTTACAACCAGGCCGGGGAAATTGTCTCCGAACTGTTCCCTAATGAGGCGCAGGCCCGCGTCGAAGAGCTGGAAGCAGACGAAGACTATAACTCCGGCACCGTGCGCTTCCTGCGCGGGGCGGTGAAGGCCTGCCGCAGCGGCGTACGGCGCTGCCACCTGATCAGCTATCAGGAAAATGGCGCGCTGCTGCAGGAGCTGTTTTCACGCGACGGCATCGGCACCCAGATCGTCATGGAGAGCGCGGAGCAGATCCGTCGGGCGACCATCAATGATATCGGCGGTATTCTTGAGCTGATAAGCCCGCTCGAGCAGCAGGGCATTCTGGTACGCCGTTCCCGCGAACAGCTGGAGATGGAGATCGACAAATTCACCATTATTCAGCGCGATAACACCACCATCGCCTGCGCCGCCCTCTATCCTTTCCCGGAAGAGAAGATCGGCGAAATGGCCTGCGTGGCGGTGCATCCGGATTACCGGAGCTCGTCGCGGGGAGAGGTGCTGCTGGAGCGTATTGCCGCTCAGGCCAGGCAGATGGGACTGAGCAAGCTGTTCGTGTTAACCACCCGCAGCATCCACTGGTTCCAGGAGCGCGGCTTCACGCCGGTGGATATCGACCTGCTGCCGGAGAGTAAAAAGCAGATGTATAACTATCAGCGCCGGTCGAAGGTGCTGATGGCCGACCTCGCTTAAGCCCTTCTCCTCTCTATCTAACGGCCCGGGATAGCGCGACGCTTATCGCTTTATCCCCGGCCGGTCTCCCGCCCCTCTTCCCGCCAGCCTGGCGTACGCACGCGGGCGAAATTCCTGGTTTCCGCGCAGGCCATTTCTTTCTCGCTGGCTCACCGATATGCTATTGGCTGTCGACAGGACGTCGACTGGCGCCGCGGCCGCCACCCGCCCTGTAAAGATCGCTTAAAGAATGGAAACCAAACCGAACTGGCTGGTCAGACATATTAATCTCATCACCACCGCGGTCGCCCTCTATCCGTGGTTGCTGATGATACTGCTCCTCTGGGATAACCAGCGCCATCATCAGCATGGCTATGCCGCGCTCGGCGCCGCCATCGCGATATTATTTCTGCTGGCCCTTACGTCCGGCATGAATCTTCTCATCTCCTCGCTGGTGATTTTTTGTGCCCGCTGTTCCACCCCACCGCTGGCCGGCGGCGCAGCAGTCCGCTTTTTCGCCATGAACTCGATCTCGGCGCTCTGGCTTATCCCTCTGTTCTTTAGTTACTGATTTTTCCGCCAGCCCGGGCGACGGCTGCAGCATTTTCCATCGCCCGGACCCGGCGTCTCAGGGGGCTTCGCGCCCGGCGAAAATCTCCGCCAGGCCGCTGCGCCGTTCGGTGCGCGTCACAATGGCCTGGGAGAGCACCTGCTCGTCGGCATAGAGCGACAACCGCCGTTTCGCGCGGGTGATCGCCGTGTAGACCAGTTCGCGGGTCACCAGCGGGACGCTGCGCGCCGGCAGGATCAGCGCCGCGTGTTCGAACTCCGAGCCCTGCGATTTATGCACGGTCATCGCCCAGGCGGTATCATGCTCCGGCAGACGGCTCGGCTGCACCGACTTGATGGCGCCGTCGGGCATCAGGAACCACACCCGCAGCTCGCCGTTGCGCTCCAGGGCGATGCCGATATCGCCGTTAAACAGCCCCAGCGCGCTGTCGTTGCGCGATATCATGATCGGTCGGCCGTCATACCAGCGAGAGTGGCGCGGTAGGGCGATCGCCCGCTGGCGGTTGAGCCTCTGCTCCAGCCGCTCATTGACGCCGCTCACGCCGTACGGCCCCTCGCGCAGCGCGCACAGCAGCTGGAATTCGCTGAAAGCGGCCAGCATGGCCTGCGGTTCGGCCCGCTCGCGGCGCAGCTGCAGGTAGCGCTCATAGCCCTGCTGAGCCGCGCCGAGCATGGCTTCGTACTCTTCGGTCGTGCTGAGGGGATGAAGCGCGATATCGTCAAACGGCTGGCGCAGCGTGGCCTTCACCTCCGCGCGCGCGCCAGCGTTCACCGCCCGCGCCAGGCTCCCGATGCCGGAGTGACTACCGAAGCGATAGCTCTTTTGCAGCAGGCACAAACTGTCTCTCAGCGCGCCCGCGATAGCCCCCTCGCCCGCCGGCACCGGCGAACCGGTCAGCCGGGTCAGCTCCTGCGCCCGCGCGGCGGTATAGCCCGAACTCGCCCAGGCGCAGATATCCCCCAGCACCGCCCCCGCTTCTACGGAGGCCAGCTGGTCGCGATCGCCGAGGAAAATCACCCGCCCGTGGGCCGGCAGCGCGTCGATAAGCCGCGACATCATCGGCAGGTCGATCATCGAGGCTTCATCCACCACCAGCACGTCCAGATGCAGCGGGTTGCCGGCGTGATAGCGCATCCGCTGGCTGCCTGGCTGGGCGCCCAGCAGACGATGCAGCGTGCTGGCCTCGGTGGGAATCAACGCTTTCTGCGCGTCGGTCAGCGGCAATTTTCTCAGCGCCGCGCCCAGCGATTCGGTCAGACGCGCCGCCGCTTTCCCGGTTGGCGCCGCCAGGCGAATACGACAGCGCGGACTATCTTCGATCTGGATCAGCGCCGCCAGAAGCTTCGCCACGGTGGTGGTCTTCCCGGTCCCGGGACCGCCGGAGATCACTGAGATGCGGCGGGTCAGCGCCACCGCCGCGGCCACTTTTTGCCAGTCGGTTTCGCCGGTGGCAGGGAACAGGGCATTCAGGGTTGACGCCAGCCGGGCCTCATCCATCTCCAGCACCCGGTTGGCTTCATTGAAGAAGCGGGCGACGGTCAGCTCGTTGCGCCACATCCGGTTGAGATAGAGCCGGTCGCCGCACAAAATCATCGGCGCCGGAGCATCACCGCAGCTCACCGCCGACGAAGCGAGCAGCAGTGCGGGCCAGTCCTCCGGCGCGCCGGCTTCGGCCAGCAGCCGATCGCGGATCTCCCCGGCTTTACCGCTCAGCGCCTCGTCGCCGCTCAACCGCGAGAGCGGCAGACAGACGTGCCCCTCGCCGGCATCCCGGCTCAGCAAGGCCGCCGCCAGCTTGACCGCCGGCGGGTCGTTTTGCGCCACCCTCAGGGCAAACTGGACGTCCAGCGGCCGCAGCAGACGCTGCTCCACCGCCGCCAGCAGTAGTTGTTCGAAAGTCATGAGGCCTCCTCCTGAGTTTCTCCGGCAAAAAGCTGATCCAGACCGTCAATCAGCGGTCGCACCGGCCGGGTGGTGAAGATCCCCTGCCCCCCCTCCTGCCCGTCCATGCCGCGCAGGAAAAGATAAATCACGCCGCCGAAGTGGCGGTCATAGTCATAATCGGCCAGCCGGTGGCGCAGATAGCGGTGCAGCGCCAGGCTATACAGCTGATACTGTAGATCGTAGCGGTGGGCACGCATCGCCTGCTCCATCGCCGGCCGGGTGTAGGCCTCGCGATCTTCCCCCAGCCAGTTGGATTTGTAATCCAGCAGGTAATAACGGCCTTCGTGACGGAAGACCAGATCGATAAAGCCCTTCAGCATGCCGCGCACCTGGCGGAAATCCAGCGGCGGCGTGTCGGCAGAGAGGGGATCGTACTGGCGGATAAGCGCGTCAAGGCGCTCCGCCGTCAGCAGCTGGGCGATGGGCAGGTAAAATGCCATCTCCACCTGTTTATCCCGCGCCGCAAGCTGATTGAGCGCGATATCCGGCCCCGGCAGGCGGGTCTTCAGCACGCCGCCCAGCCAGTCGGTCAGCACCGGCGCCCACTGCGCGTCAAACCCGCTCAGCTGCAGCTTCTCCGCCATCCACCCTTCCGGCACCGGCTGGGTGAAGTCCAGCTCCTCAAACAGGCTGTGCAGGAAGGTCCCCGGCGCGGCGCCGCGCGGGAACTGGTGCGGAGTCAGCTGCGGCTCTTCCACGACTTCGCCGACGCCGGCGGCATCAACATCCAGACGCGGCAGCAAATCCTGCCCGCCGCTGAAACCATGCTGCTGCAGTCCGGAGTAACTGGTCACCCGCCAGTCGTCGGCGATGCGGCGCTGCAGCTCGCGTGCCGACAATCGCGGGATGGTCGCCGCGGGAGCCTGCCACGGGGTGAGATCCAGTTCGCCCGGAATCTGTAATGCAATATCGCCATGACAGAAGTCTGCCAGCCGCGCGGCCAGCCCGGCGGCGTCCATGGCTTCGCCCGCCTGCAGCAGCCGCCCCAGCGCGCTGAGGTGGAAATCGCTGTTGCCGGATTTCCGGCTGCTGAGCGGCGCCACGCCGAGGCTGCAGTGCCAGACCGCGCGGGTCAGGGCCACGTACAGCAGGCGCAGATCTTCCGCCAGTCGTTCCGCCTCCGCCAGCTCGAGGCTGGCCTCATCCTGGCCCAGATCCAGCACCGCCGCGAACGTCTCGCGATCGTGGTAAAACGCCTGGTCCTGTTTACGAAACCGGGCGATAAACGGCAGCCAGACCAGGGGGTATTCCAGCCCTTTTGACTTGTGAATAGTGACAATTTGCACCAGGTGCTTATCGCTTTCGAGACGCATCTGCTGGCTGGCGGCGTTGCTGTCCGGCTCGGCGATATGCTGCGCCAGCCAGCGCACAAGGGCATGCTCGCTTTCCAGCTGGCTGGCCGCCTCCTGCAGCAGTTCGCTGATGTGCAGAATGTCGGTTAAGCGCCGCTCGCCGCCGCGGGTCGCCAGCAGATTCTCGGCGATATGTCGGGCTGTCATCAACGCCCGCAGCATCGGCATCACTCCGCGCTGCCGCCAAATCTGGCGGTATTCGCTGAACTCTTCCACCAGCGCGTCCCACGCCTGCTCATCCTGGTTCAGGTTTTCAATATCCAGCGCGGTCAGGCCAAACATCGACGTCGCCAGCGCGCTGCGCAGGGTATTTTCCCGCTCCGGGGCCAGCACCGCCTGCAATAGCCAGAGCAGCTCCTGGGCCTCCAGCGTCTCAAAAACGCTGTCGCGGTTGGAGAGGTAGACCGAGGGAATACCCAGCGTCTGCAGCGCTTCACGCACCTGCGCCGCCTCCAGCCGGTTGCGCACCAGCACGGTAATATCCGAAGCCTGTACCGGGCGCGAGGTTTCCCCGCGCCACAGCAGCGCGCGCCCCTGCTGACCGGCGCTCAGCCAGTCGCGGATCTGCGTGGCGCAGAGCTGCGCCATAAAGGTCTGATAATCGCCAGACCCGACGGTGTCGCCGGGCATCAGCCAGACGTTCATCGCCGGTACGTCCGCCGCGTCAACGGTAAAGCGCAGCCCCTTGTTCTTCGCCGCCGCCTTCACCGGCAGGAACGGGATCTCGTGGAACATGAAGGGGTTATCGCTGAGGCTGAACAGCCGATTGACGCTGCCCACCATGCCCGGCGAGGAGCGCCAGTTGGTATCGAGGGTGTAGTGCGCGGCAACGTCGCCGCGCGCTTTCATATAGGTAAAGATATCGGCGCCGCGAAAGGCGTAGATGGCCTGCTTCGGATCGCCGATCAGCAGCAGAGCCGTCTCCGGCTGCCGGCGCCAGATGCGGCGAAAAATCCGGTACTGCTGAGGGTCGGTGTCCTGAAATTCATCGATCATCGCCACCGGAAAACGCTGGCGAATGGCGCTGGCCAGCGTCTCGCCGCTGTCGCCGCGCAGCGCCTCGTCAAGCCGGCTGAGCATATCGTCAAACCCCAGCTCGCCGCGGCGGCGCTTTTCGCGGGCGACCGCATCGCGGATCTCGACCATTGCTCTCGCCAGCACCAGATCGGTGAGCGTCAGCGAGGAGGCCAGCAACGACTCTACGGCGCTAAACAGGGGATGCACCGGCGGTTCGCCACCGGCTTTGGTGCGCTCGAGCAGAAACGACTGGGCAAATTTCTCCAGCGCGTCGGGCAGTTGGTAGCTTAACGTCTCTTCCTGCGCCCAGGCGTTCACTTTCTCCATCCACTTGCCCTGGTTGCCGCGATTAAACTTCCGCCGGTCAAGGCCGGAATTTTCCAGCACGCCTTCGATCTCGCCCACCTGCTCGCGCCACTGCTGCTTGAGCGAGTCAATGCGGGCGATGATCTGCTGATGGCGTTCGGCCAGCGTCTCGTTAGGGGCTGGCGGCGACTTAAGCTGCGGCGCTTCGCCCTGCAGCCAGCGGTCAAGGGACTTCAGCAGATCGCGCGGCCCTTTCCAGACGTCGTGGATCACCGCCGCGATATCGCGGGTCAGGGGATAGCAGTGGCGGCGCCAGAAATCGGCGCAGGCCTGATAGCGCAGGCGGGATTCATCCTCGATCAGCTGTTGCTCGAACAGCATGCCCGACTCGAAGGCGTTAAGGCTCAGCATCCGTTGGCAAAAGCCGTGGATGGTGAATACCGCCGCCTCGTCCATCTGCCGTTCAGCCAGCAGCAGCGTCTTCGCAGCGTCATCTTTATCGGCGATCTCCGCCAACAACGCGCTGTAGAGCGGATTGTCGGATTCGCCGCGCAGGCAGGCGATGCGCAGTTCGTGGATGTTGCTGCGGATACGGCCGCGCAGCTCTTCGGTCGCCGCCTCGGTAAAGGTCACCACCAGCAGTTCTTCAACGCTGATGGCGCGGGGATAGGCGGCCTCACCGCCCAGCCCCAACAGCAGCCGCAGATACAGCGCGGCGATGGTAAAGGTTTTTCCGGTGCCCGCAGAGGCTTCTATCAGGCGCTCGCCGATCAGGGGCAAGCGCAGGGGATCCAAAGACTCAGCGGTGTCGGTCATTCATTCTCTCGCATCAGGGGTAAGGATTGCTGCAATGCGCTGACGTTTTCCCACACTTTGCCGCCTTTCGGCTGGGCATAGTCCGCTTTGCCATTCTGGCTACCGGAAATCTGGGACAAGATCGTCATGCCCTGCGGATCCACCACCGTCTGATGGAAGAAGTCGGCAAGTTTTTGCGGCGTCAGCAGTTTAATCTGAGCCACTACTTTATCACGTGAATCAAAACGCATATTACCGCGATCGAAATCTTTGCTCAGTTTCGAGGCTTCATCGCCCAGCGTCTGCGGCGCCTGCAGCATCTGGCTTATCACCGCCTGCTGGAGCTGGGCAAACTCTTCCGGCTTCATCGCCCGCAGCTTCGCCTCCGCGGTGGGGAAGAAGGCCTGGAACCGCTGCCAGAGGAAGGCCGGCTGCTTATCGCTACTCTGCAGCAGGAAGCCCATGCCCCACTGGCGCCCCACGTTCATCGGGAAGGCAAAGACCGCGTAGCCGAGCTGCTCTTCGGTACGCAGCTGGTTGTAGAACCACGGCTGAATAATCTGTCCCAGCAGGGTGCTGGCGGCGGTGCTGCTGAACTCATCAACATTGGGCGGCGCGAACACCGCGGCCAGCGCGGAGTCGGTCCTATTGCCCGCTTTGTTGAAGATCGCCAGCTGCTGCCGGTTCACCACCACGTCTTTATTGCGGCACCATTCGTTGCCATCAGCGCCCAGCTGCTGCTGGATCTGGCGGGCCAGGGTCGTGGCGACATCGGCGGTCATATTGCCGATCACCATCAGTTCAGGACGCCCCCTGGTTTTCAGGTTGGCGCGGTAGTCGAGCACCTCTTTAAGGGTAATGGAGGGCAGCAGCGCCCGGCGCACTTCGCGCTGGAAGTACGGCACCTGCGAGACCATCTGGATCGGCATTATCGCCTGATCGTAGGCTTTGCCTTTCTCGGCGGAATCCATCATCTGCGCATACCAGGATTTGGCCTGCTCCAGCTGCTCCTCAGTCGGCGTATAGCTGAAGTATCCCTGCAACAGATCGCTGAACAGCGCCGGAAGATGCTGGGTATAGCCGTTGGCATTGACCATTAATCCGTTATTAGCGCCGGTAGAGAACGAAATGCCGCCGACCGCCGCCTGGTTACTGAGCTGGTCGAGGGCGATGCCGGCGAGATAATCGTTGAGGGCAAACATCACCTGCCGGCGAGCGCTGTCCATCGCCTGGGGATTACGCAGCACCAGGGAGATGTCCGCCTTCGGCTCGCTGGCAAAATACTGGCTCGGGGCATACACCACCCGCAGCGTCGGTTCATCCAGGATCAGCTGCGGATGCGGCCAGGCTTTATCGCTTTTGATAAGAGTGAAGTCATCCGGAATATAGGGGTTGAGCGCCGGCAGCTGCAGCTGGATGGCCTGCGATTTGTGCTGCCAGTCAGCGAACGTCTGCTCGCTAATCTTATCCACCTGATACGGCGCATCGACAAAGTAGGCCGTCTTGTTATGCGGCTCCTGGGGGCTGATATACCAGATACGGGCGTTCTGCGGGGTCATCATCGCCAGCCGGTCTTTGATCGCCTGCGGGTCGTACTGGTCGGCAATATTCACCACGTCCAGCGCATGCTCGACCGGCACCCGGATCATGGTGTCCGCCAGCCATTCCACGTAGTCCATGTCGCGGTTGATCGACGGATAGCGGAAATCGAGCGCCAGCACATGCGCCAGTTCGTCGAAATAGCGTTTGTCGATGCCCTGAGTACGCAGGAGGTCGAGGTAGCTGAAAATGGCCGCCGTCACTTCATCGCGGTGCGCCAGGCCTTTGTCGGTGAGGGTGGCTGAGATCGCCAGTACGCCGCTGTTGCCGTTTACCACCGGATCGGAATCGGCGCGGATACCTTCCGCCAGCCCCTGCTTTTGCAGCCAGTCGGAGAGCGTGCCCGGGCTGCGGTTGCCGATAAGATAGGTGACCAGCTCATCGGTTTTGCTGCGGAAGCGATCGCTGTTGTTGTCGATGCGAAACTCGACGCGCAGCACTTTACGCGGCATCGCCGGCACATAGTGAATAATGATGCCTTTTTGCGCATCCGTGACCACCGGGACGGTAATTTCCGGCCTGCTGATCTGACGATTCGGCACGCGGCCAAAGGTGTCCGCAGCCATGCGCGCCAGCGCCGGCAACGGCTTGTTGCTGTAGATCACCGCTTTCATCAGATTGGCGGAGTACCAGCTATCGCGGAAGGTGTGCAGCGCATCAAGCACCGGGCTGCCGGGCTTATCGCTGAGCGTCTCGAGGTTGCCACCCGAGAAGTGGGCCGCCGGGTGAGCCGGGTTGATGGTCTCCGCGCTGACCTGGGCCATGCGCATCCCGTCTCGCGTCCGAGCCATCGTCAGCTCGGCGTTGACCGCGTTACGTTCGCGGTCGGCATATTTTTTATCCAGCAGCGGCGCGGCGATGGCGTCGGCCAGGCGATCTACGGCCCCGTCCAGCGCATCATTTTCCACTTCAAGATAGAAAGCGGTGCGGTAGGGCGCGGTACTGGCGTTATGGCTGCCGCCGTGCAGCTTAAGAAACTCTGCAAGGCTGTCAGGCTGGGGATATTTTTGCGACCCCATCAGCGTCATATGTTCCAGAAAATGCGCCAGCCCCTGATGATCGGCCGGATCCTGCAGGGATCCCACCGGCACCACCAGCGCCGACAGCGATTTCACCGCCTGCGGATCGGAAACCAGCAGCACGACCATGTCGTTATCAAGGCGGATCGCCTGATACTGACGCGTATCTTTTTCGCTTTTGCGGATCGTCTCCTGAATCGGCTGCCATCCGGTGTCGGCCTGACTAAACGGCGCCCAGAGGGCGGCCAGCACAACAAAAACCTTGAACCATAAACTGCGGGGCATTCACGAACCTCATCATTAACAAACTTGCGCTGCACAGCGTGCATCCTTTTATGTCCATCAGTCCGTGATACGTTGCGCATATTAAATGAACCGCCATTCACTGCGCAATTTTTATACTATTTAAATTTGTGTGGACCGATGGTAACGATATAGCGGTAACAGATAACGCTGCGTCTGGGCAATGATTTCTTCGTAATGCGCCGGCTCCAGCGAACGCCACAGGCGTTGATACCAGATATCGGCGCCCTCCCCGCTGACCACCATGTTCCCTTCGTAGGTCTGCAGGAATTTGCTCCGCGCTTTCTGCTGCGTCTCTTCGTCCATTAAGATGACATCCTTTTCGGCGTCGTAACAGGCTTTCAGCCAGGCGCCACCGCTTTCCGGCAGCAGCAGCAGCGGCTGCGACATCCCCAGCAAATAGCCATCCACCAGCTCGTTAAGGTACGCCTGCGCCTCGGCGGGCGCCAGCGCCGGAAAGCGCCAAAAAGGCGACTTTCACCATTACCACCGCTGGCGCAGTAGACAAGGTGTTCCAGCCAAAGTTGCATCCCCTGGGAGACGCTCAGCAGCGAAGGCCGCCAGCGCAGCAGACCGTCCGGCTGCACCTGCTGCAGCCAGCCGGTCAGGTTCAGGCCGCCGCACTGCAGATCGATCTCCATGCTCTGCGCCTGCTGGCGCTCGGCCATCACCCGCTCGGCCAGCGCCTGCATCTCCAGGCGCTGCGTCTCCCAGACCAGCTCGCCAAAGGCGCCATACGGCAACTCGCCGGCGGCGCGAAAGCGGCGGAACATAGCCGAGACGTCCTGCTCCTCAATAAGCGTATTGAGCAGTTGCTGATTCAGTTGATAACGGCTCAGCCCTTCAAGAGTGAACGGCTCGTCGTCTGGAATATCGTCCTCTTCGGCGCGGAAATTGACCCGCAAACGCTGCTGAAAGAACGCGCGTACCGGGTGCTGCCAGAAGCGCAGGAGCTGATCGAACGGCAGGCTGTCAATCGGCGGTGCGGTGAGCGGCTGTATAAAATCGCTATGCGCCTCTCCCTGCTGGCCGGCGGCCGCCAGCCATTCACGAGCGTAGCTCTTGTTCTCGTCTTCCTGGAAATTGGCAACGTCGAACGGCATGCGCGTATGCAGATGGGTGATGTGGGCTTTAACCCGCGCTTCGCTGGCGTCGCAGTCAAGCTCTTCGTCACCGGCGAGACAGTGGCTCTGGCCGATATAATCCACCAGCTCCTGCACCAGCACCGAAGGAAAACGCTCGCTGTTGTCCTGTATCGAACGGCCGATATAGCTGATATACAGCGTCTGCTCGGCGGACATCAGCGCCTCGAGGAACAGATAGCGGTCATCATCGCGCCGGCTGCGGTCGCCGCGCTGCGGCTTCTGGCTCATTAAATCAAAGCCCAGCGGCGGTAGCGTGCGCGGATAAACCCCGTCATTCATCCCCAGCAGGCACACCACCTTAAAGGGGATCGAACGCATCGGCATCAGGGTACAGATATTGACCGGGCCGGCAAGAAAGCGCTGGCTGATCCGCTGCTGATCGAGGCGCTGGGCCAGCTCATCGCGCAGCAGCGTCAGCGGCACCTGCTCGCCATACTGCGCCTCCAGACCGCTATCAATAACCGCCAGCCACTGCTGCTCAATCAGCGCCAGCGCCGCTTCGGTCTCGCTGTCCGGCAGGAAAAAGTCATTCAGCAGATCGCGACAGACCGGCAGCCACTCCGCCAGCGGCCGCTGCGGGGCCAGGCCGCGTCGCCACAGATTAAGCTGCATCAGCAGCGACGCGAGGTTGCCCACCAGCTCGGCGATCAAACCGCTGGATTCGTCATACGGCAGCACCGACTGCCATTCTCCCTCGCGGCTGTCCATCGCGTAGCCCAACAGCATGCGGGTGAGGCCGAACCGCCAGGTATGCTGCCCGGTCGCCGGCAGGTCCAGCTCACGGACGTTGTCGTCATCCATTCCCCAGCGGACGCCGGACTCGTTCACCCACTGGCGCAGGTAGCGCAGCCCTTCTTCCGTGATATTAAAGCGCGCCGCCAGCACCGGGACGTCCAGCAGCGCCAGCACATCTTCACTGGCGAAGCGGCTGTCCGGCAGCGAGAGCAGCGTGATAAACGCCTGCAGCACCGGGTGCGACTCTCGGGCGCGACGGTCGGAGATCGCCCACGGCAGCCAGCGATCGCCGCTGGCGGCGCCAAACACCGCCTGTATATAGGGGCTGTAGCTGTCGATATCCGCCACCATGACGATGATATCCCGCGGCGTGAGCGTCGGATCCGCCTCCAGCATCGCCAGTAGCCTATCGTGCAGAACCTCCACTTCGCGCTGCGGACTGTGGCAGACGTGAATGCTCAGACTGCGGTCATCCAGCGTCAGCGGACGTTTGTCGCGACTGTGGGCGAATGCCTCTGCGCTCTGCCCGGCCACCGCCGCGTTGCGTAGTTCAAGGATATCCGACTGCAGGTTATGCAACAGGTTATCGGGGGCGATGTCGACAAAAGCGTCCAGCTCTTCATAGCGCTCCAGCCCCGCCAGCAGGTAGATATAGTCGCGCCCCAGTTTGCCCCAGGAGGCGAGCAACGGGTTGCCGACATCCTGTTCCCCGGCGTCATTAAACAACCCCGGCGCCTGCTCGGTGTCGCGAAACAGGGGTAGCGCGCGCGCCTCGCGGTGATGGCGCCGCTGACGCGACAGCAGCTTCGCCAGAAACGCCGGATCCTTAATGTCTCCCCAGTAGTAGCGGCAGGGGTTGGTAAACAATACGTAGACATCGACATGCTTACCCAGCGCCTGCAGGGCCTGAAGATAGACCGGCGGCAGCGCGGAAATCCCGCAGATGAAGACGCGCGACGGCAGCCCGGCGGGCGGTTCGTCCGCTTTTTCCAGGGTACTGATAAAGCGCTGGTAGAGATTGGCGCGGTGCCACTGCGGCTGCCCCAGCTCGGCGGTGTAGCTCACCAGCGCCTGCCACAGCGGCGCCTGCCACTGCTGGGCATCGCCAAGACCTTCCACCCGCTGGCCGGCCTCCCAGCGCATCAGCCACTCCGGGCGATAGACGAGGTACTGGTCATAGAGGTCCGCCACCCGGGCGGCCAGCTGAAACAGCTTGCGCTTGTCGCCGTCATCACTCAGATACTGGCGCAGCAGGATAAAATCGTCTTCCTCCAGGTGCTGCGGCAGGAGGGTCATCAGCTTCCAGCTCATGCTCTGCTTGCTGAAGGCGCTTTCGCCCGGAATATCTTTCAGGACGCGCACGAACATATCCCAGATAAAGCTCGCCGGCAGCGGGAACTCGATATTGGCGGCAATCCCGAAGCGCGCGGCCAGAGTCATCTGCAGCCACTGCGCCATGCCGGTACTCTGCACCAGCACCATTTCGGCCTGAAAAGGGTCATCCAGCCGCTGGCGCTCGACGATAAACTCCATCAACGCCTCGAGAACATCCAGCCGGTTTGAGTGGTATACCCTTAACATAATTGCTCCTGACTACTGGCTGACCGGGCAATGCAGCCGGGTCATCTGCACCCGCTTTGCAACGGGTCTACTGATCGTTACCGTGATGCTGACACATCTTTGCCTCGATGTCTGCATACGGCTTACCTGCCCGCGTGCCGGCGACGGCGGCGCGGAGAGCTGGCTATAGCGCCACGCGTCGCGCCACAGTTGACGGGTCTGGTTCAACTGGACAATTCCTTGCGCCATTCCGCGCTGATAGCCGCCCAGCGCGGTGACCGTCAGCACCATCAGCGCCATCGCCAGCACGGTCTCCGGCAGGCTAAACCCCCGCTGACGCTTCAGGGCATTTGACATAAGCTCGCCTCCCTGAGCGGGCAAAAATCGCTCCAGCCGTGGGCGGAAAAACGCACCTGCCCGCCGCGCACCTCGCCGGACTGCCAGACCTGCACCTCGCCGCTGGCGCTGCTGAGCACCAGTGAACCGTCGCCGAAGATACGCAGACAGGCGCGCCAGCCCTGCGGCGCCTGCTCCCGGCAGGCCAGTGCCACCTGCGCCGACCAGACCTGCTGTTTTCCCCACTGCAGCGCGGAATGGGCTATCGCCGTATCGCGGATCGCTTGCGTTTCGCTGGCGGTTTGCGCCAGCAGCGCCCGCTGCTGCAGGTTAAGCCCCTCGAGTAACAGGCAGCCGAGGGTCAGCAACAGGAGCACCATCAGCAGCGACGACATTCCACGCTGGCGGATCACAGGTTATACCCCGTAACCCGCTGCTCAACCTCGCTCGTCAGGCCCGTCTGTTGCGCGGAGCGCGCCGCCAGCGTCACGCTCAGCTCCGGCGCGAAGCCCGGGGTGACCTGACGTTGTACCGAGAAGCGCGTCACCACGATGGCGGCCGGGTTGGTGATTTTCTCCCATCCGCCGCCGCGGC
>OGCW01000687.1_pt1 | contig 16355 bp, 7 predicted proteins | sample 1570231 | NCBI WGS metagenome assembly OGCW01 (sample SAMEA2582168, study PRJEB24529) | metagenome | biome: Human gut stool | place: China | collected 2011 | reverse complement strand
ATCCACCACTAATTTAAAAATCTGATAACAGAACACGAATGTCCGCGCTCATCAGTCCGACACATTGAAGCGTATTCCCACGGGGTCATCATATTGTTTTTGCAGCTTATAAAGCTCGTCTCGCATGCGTTTCGTCACTGCCTCGTAACTGGGCTTACCGTAAAGGTTATTCATCTCGTGGGGATCTTCTTGGAGGTCGTAAAGCTCCCATACGTCGATGTCGTTGTAGAAATGGATCAATTTATAACGATCGTCACGTATGCCGTAATGACGCTTCACGGAATGCTCGGCGGGATACTCGTAGTAATGATAGTAAAGGGAGTTACGCCAGTTCTCCGGCCGCTCGCCTTTCAGCAAGGGAAGCAAGGACTCGCCTTGGATGTCGGCTGGGATGGGGGCTCCGGCCAGTTCCAAAAAAGTGGGGGCGTAATCAATATTCTGCACGAGCTGCGGGATATCACCCTTCTTGCCACCCGGCAGACGCATCAGCAACGGGGTGCGGAAGGATTCCTCATACATGAAGCGCTTGTCGAACCAGCCATGCTCGCCCATGTAGAATCCTTGGTCGGAGGTGTAGACGATCAACGTGTTATCCAGCAAATCGTTCTTCTCCAGATAATCGAGCACGATACCGATGTTCCGATCCACGGAATGGATCACCCGAAGGTAATCGTGCATATAACGCTGGTATTTCCACTCAGCCAGCTCCTTACCCGTGCGTTTCTTCGCCTTGAAGTCTTGGATGATCGGATCGTAATAGGCGTCCCAAGCGGCTTTCTGGTCCGGATTCATGCGGTTATAAAGCTCACGGCCGTACTTCTCCAGATCGGCGTTGGAGGAATGGATCTCGTTCTCCTTATCGGCCATTTTCAAGTCGTATACGATATCCATATCCTTGATGATGCTCATCTCCTGCTCCGAGGCGGCGATGCGGCCGGCGTAATCGTCGTAGAAGTTCTCGGGCAGCGGGAAGGTCACATCATCGTAAAGACGCAGGTCGCAGGTATCGGGCATCCAAGTACGGTGCGGGGCCTTATGGTGCAGCAGGAGGCAGAAAGGCTTGCTCTTGTCTCGTTTATTGTCCAGCCAATCAAGAGCCAGATCGGTCGTGATGTTCGTGGCGTACCCTTCGATCTGACGCTTCTCGCCGTTATCGATGAAGATGGGGTTATAGTAATCGCCTTGGCCTACGAGGATGTTCCAGTAATCGAAACCGGTGGGATCGGAGGTGAGGTGCCATTTACCGATCATGGCAGTCTGATAACCGGCTTGTTGAAGTAGTTTCGGGAATGTCTGCTGATCGCCGTTGAAGGTGCTTGCATTATCGGTAAAGCCGTTCTCATGGCTGAATTTTCCGGTGAGGATGCAGGCACGTGAAGGACCGGAAAGGGCATTGACTGCATAACAATTGTCAAAACGGATACCCTCATTGGCTATGCGGTCCATATTGGGAGTCTGGATGAGGTTGCCACCATAGCAGGACATGGCTTGGGTGGTATGGTCGTCGGTCATCATGAAGATGATGTTCGGACGTTTGGTTTCTTCTTTTTTGGGGTTGGCACAGGAAGCAAGGCTTAGTGCTGCCAATGGAAGCAATAGGGTAGAGGGGTTGCTTTTCATGATAGAAATAACATCTGATGATAAAAATGACCAGTGAGGAGCCGAGGCCTTTTCCGTAGCGGGCATATATCCGCATGGAAGTCTGGCCTCAGTGCCTCGCTGGTCACTGGATTATAATTTATATTTTAATGACTGTTTCTTTCCGTTTACTTTCACTTCGACTTCCAGTCCGTTTTCATCGAACGTTTTGTTCTTGAACTTAGCGTCAAATTTAGGGGCATCTGCGCTCTTCTTGACTGGGTAAATAATTGTGATGTAACGTACCGCATTCTCATTGTCTTTCTTTACGTTGAATGAAACATTCATACGTTTGTAGCGCTTGCGATATGCAGTAGAACACCATCCCGGCTCTTTTTTCATGCTCATGCCTTCAGGGCCGAAGCATTGAAGTTTCATGTTGCTTCCATCTTCGAATTGAGTCAGGAATGTCATGTCTTCACGGCTGTTGGCGATCTCTCCCTTCGGCATCTGATAGTGCAGGTTGACAAAACCTTTGGCGCTGCCTGATACTTCATCTACAATGACAAAGTAGGTGTTGTCTACGAAGAAGACCGAACGGCGGTGCTTGAAGTTCTTGTAGCTTGGGTTTTCTGTAACCAAGGTTTGGATATTGCCTTCTGGCTGCCACAGTTTAGTAACAGATTCGGTTGTTTCCAGATTCTTATTGTTCAGAGTCACGGTGTTGTGTACGGAAGTCTGACGATGCCAGTTGCGTTGTTCCATCACTTCGCCTTCACCTGCATATACATACGAACCGGAGTCTGGGAACAGGTTCTTGCCGTTAAACCACATTTCGAAAGTACCGTTATCCGGCTGACAGTGCCAGAAACCTTTCGGACCGGCTTTTACTACCATTTGTGTAGCATCCATTCCCCAGGAATTGCGGAACACAAAGAAACCTGACTTCAGGAAACCTTTCGACATATAATCGGGTAACGCACCTTCTTTGCCGTCTGTTGCCAAATACTTGATAGTTTCGTTTTTCGGGAACAGTTTGCTCCATTCACGATAGTTCTTCAGCATTTCTTTCTTTTCTGTGATTTTAGCATCACTGAAACACGGATTTGTGTAATCAGGGAAAGAAATATTAGCATAGAACATGATCATCTTTTCGATAGTATCCAGATATTCCTGTGGGAATTCATTACGGAATCCGTTAACATCCGCAATACCCAGTGCCTTGCAGAAGATATTGATAGCAGCGAGGTGGTAATGCGGGTCAAGTTCAAACTGGCCGCCATCGTTGTAGACCTGTACGTTTACTTCACGGTTCAGAATGTCGATACCGCTTTTTCTCCAGGCCGGAGCTTCTTTAAATTCCGGGAAGAATGCACCTGCATAAATCATACGCTGAGCTTCGAACAACAAGTGATTACCCTGATCAGAGTAATTAGCCAGAATATGTACGGCATGTTTATGATAGTTCACCAGAAATTCAGTCAGGAAGCCCGGAGTGAAAGAAGGAGAGGGGAGGAACAACTGGAACTGTGTAGTCTGATCCTGCAGACGATTACTTACTTCCAGCGGACGCCATGCGAAACGCACATTTTCCACTTCGCCTTTAATCTTACCGTCACTTACCAGTTCATATTCTTTCTTGTCCATCTTCACCAACGGATTCTTTTTGATCCAGTCGATGTATTGGTATGCCCATTCTTTGGCATATTTCTCGTCACCCGATACACGGTATGCTTTACCCATCGGAGTAAACCATTTATGACGGTGCAACTGCCAGCGGAGTTCATTGTCTTTCACCGGCCAGTATTGCCAGTTGATATCTTCTCCGTAGTTGTAAGAAGGCTGGTAACCTTTGTGAACAAAGAATGTATGTTTCAATCCGTCATCCGCCCATTGCTGTTCTTCTTTGCCGATAGTGATCTTTTTCAGATTAATATCCGGAGTCTTCACATTCGTACGTGCACGGTAGTAGTCGAGCAGTGCTTTTGCGGCATCCTCATCTTTGCCTTCCTGATGTAAGGCTTTTACTTTCTCCAATCCGGGGTAGTCCAGGTTGAGAAGCGAGAATACCTCGCTTTTCAACTCTTGGGCATAACCTTTGCCTACGAAACAAGCAAATGTCAGCAGGACGATATATTTCAGAGTTTTATTCATGATATCATTTATTATTCTGCAAATTACAATTTAGATTTGAATTTTCTCAGCTATGTTACTCAATAACTTTCACCTCTCCATTCTCCAATCTCAACTTCTTCAAGTCCATGAATCTCTTCAATGCTTCCAAATAGTAGTAGTCAGCATAATTCAGCGGAGTATCGATTTCAGAACCGTTAGGCAATGATCCGACAGAGTGCATTAAGATGAATCCCTGGTTTTCGCCGACTTTGGCAAGGTATGCGTCGCTTGAAAGGCTTTTCAGAATTTTTTCTGCATAATCCAGATATTTCTTTCCGTTGGGTACCATTGTGCTAAGTTCAATGAATCCTGCGGCTGTTACAGCAGCAGCCGAAGCATCGCGTGGAGTCTCTTCGGTGACAGGAGCATCGTAGTCCCAGTAAGGAATTGCATCGTCTGTTTTCACGCGCTCCATGATCATGTCGGCTATGTTTACGGCAAAGTTCAGGAAGGTAGTGTCATTTGTTTCGCGGTAGCAGGAAGTGTATCCGTATACAGCCCAAGCCTGTCCGCGCGACCATGAAGAATCGTCGTTTTTACCCTGGTGAGTCTGTTTGCGTTCTACTGTGCCGTCGTTGTTATAGCTTACTACATGCCAGCAAGTATAGTCAGGACGGAAATGATTTTTCATCGTAGTGATGGCATGCTTGATAGCGACATCCTTGTATTTGTTGTCGCCTGTCCATTTGCTTACAGTGAACAGAAGGTCCAGATTCATCATGTTATCGATGATTACCGGGAAGTTCCAGCTGCCAAAGTCCCATGAACGGATGGCTCCGATTGAATCGTTGAAACGTCCGCTCAGGTTATCGGCAGTTTCTTTCATGACAGCTTTGATGGTATCGTTAGGAGCCAGACGCTCAGCGTTTCCGTAGCTGCAGTTGATCATAAATCCCAAATCATGTGTACCTTTATAATAGCGTACCGGATTCAGCAGGTTTGTATATTGAATGGCATCCGCTTTCAGTGTATCATTTCCGGTCAGTTCGTATGCGTACCACAGTGATCCGGGGAAGAAACCGCTTGTCCAGTCGTATACTACACATAAACGACGTTTGCCCATTTGTTCGGCAGTAGGTTGCGGACGAAGTGAATCCTGAAAAGTGGAAGGATCTCTTTCTAATTGGCGGCAGAGGAAATCCATGTCATATCCAGTGCGGATTGAACGTGGAAGCTTACCGGTTCCGTCAATTTCTTCTGCTGTAAGTTGTAACTGGGCAGAAGCTACATCCAGCCCTTTCTTAATCCAACTGTAGTCTTCCTTTGGAGTTGTCTGGCACGATGCAAGTGCAATGGCAACCGAAGCAAAGAGAACAAGTTTCTTTTTCATGTTATTCATTTTAAGTGATTGTTTTTAGAAGTTTTGTAACTGATGCAAAAGTAGATGAATGGGTTTAAATTATGTGATAGGATTGTTTAAAAGGCATTCAATACCTGCTTTTCTAGTTTTGAATTTGTCGAAAATGATTTTAATATTCTCCAATATGCCGTGTCACGGGCATATTGGAGAGAGTTTTATTCAGTTACCATTTGGGATTTTGATTAAATTGGATGCACAAGTCCATGTCTCGTTGTGGAATAGGGAACAGCTCATGTTTGCCTTCTTCTGTATAAGTGGCTACTGAATAATTTGGTGATCCTGTACCTTCCCACCAATAACCTAATTCTTTAGCGGTCGCTTGCACTGTTTTATAATAAATACCCCAACGGATTAGGTCTTGACGACGGTGTCCTTCAAATGATAATTCATAACTGCGTTCTTTGCGGACTGCTTCACGAAAACTTGTTTCATCGAGTCCTTGTGGCAGATCGCATGCGCTTGTGTTACTTGGATTGCCATAACCGCGGCGACGTACGGCATTGATTGCATTATATGCCTCAGCATCGGGACCATGTTTCCATTCGTTTAATGCTTCTGCATAAAGCAATAATACGTCTGCATAGCGTAAGAAATACCAGTTCACATTAGATTTATCATTGTTGATGAAACTATTTGTTGTTACATACTTCTGAATATCCCATTTTGCAGGAGTATAGTTTTGCTTATTTTTCTGAGCTTTAGTAGGATCAGCATCTTTCTCTGCTGCACTTTCATCTGTATCACTGGCACCGGCTACCCAAAGAGATTTTTTTGTGTCAGTATATTGGTAGTTGGCTATAGATAAATCACGACGGATATCCGATACATCTTCTCTCCAGTCAAGCACAAATGTATGAACTACTTTTACGTTAGCTGCACAACTTCCGCGTACACCTGCAATAGCGGTTGTTTTAACTCCGTTCCACTTACCGATACGTCCTACCGGATCACTGTTGCCTGATACTGTCGGTGAGTAAAATGATATTTCAATCAAACTTTCAGTCGGGTCCCAAGTGCCATTACAGGTATTCTTCCATAGTTGTTCGTAATCTTTCAACAGTCCATGTTTGCCGGATTCTACCAAAATGCGTGCGGTTTTTGCAGCAGCTTCCCATTTGGATTCATCCTTTACCGGATAGCCAGCCCAGGTAGCATAAACTTTGGTCAATAAGCCTAATGCTGCTCCTTTTGAGAAACGATAGTCGTTGCTTTCGCGATATTGGTCATCTGTCGCGTATGGTAAAATGTCACAAGCGTACAACAAGTCGTCTTCTATGTATTCGTATACCTTTTCTGGAGCTGATTGTACATATGTAGCCGGATTCTGATTTGACATCTGAGTACTTGTCATTAAGACAACATTTCCAAATCGGCGTACTAATTCAAAGTAGAAGATACCTCTTAAAGCTCTCGCTTCCGCAATGTATAAGGTGGCGAGTTTTTTGTCAGTTGTAGTATATGATCCTATTTTATTTGAGATACGTTCCAGAAAATCATTTGCTCTGTAAATACCGGTATAAAGTGCTGCCCATGTTTGCTGTACTTCAGACTGAGTGGTTGGGAATGAGTTTGTCGGAATGATACGGAAATTTTCATTACCGCTACCTTCCACTTGTGAAATATCCGTTCCCAGGTTAAAGAGTATGGATAAGTAATATCCATACATGGCATCTAAAGTGTTTGTACGATAAACTCCAAGCAATACGTCTTTTGCTTCCTCCGCATTGTTCATGTAGTTTTTCTTTTCTACTTCAGTTCTGGTTTCTTCCTCAAGTGAACAAGAAAAAGGAAGCAAACACATTACCGACATTGCTATATAGTATATTATTTTTTTCATGTGATATGTTTTATGAATTAGAATTGAAGATCGATACCAAATGTAAATACTCTACTTTTTGGATAAGCACCCCAGTCCAGTCCCGGAGTCATCGGGGTATTGCTTGCGCTGTTTACTTCCGGGTCATAGCCGCTATATCCGCTTACGCAGAACAGATTCTGACCGGTTGCATATAAACGGAGTCTGGATACATGAAATTTACGAGTCCATTTGTGCGGCAAAGTGTATCCTAAAGTTACATTCTTCAGACGTAAGAATGATCCGTCTTCTATAAAGCGGGAATATACATCATTTACAATATATCCATCCTGTGAAGGAACCAGGTTGGAAGTATTTGTCGGGCTCCAACGGTCAGCTACTTCAGCCAGCATATTTCTACGTCCGTTTCTGGATTGTGTAGAATATAGACGAGTTGCATTATATATGTCATTGCCATAGTTGAACTGAAGCATGAAGCTGAAGTCGATACCTTTATAGTCAAATGTATTTGTAATACCACCAAACCATTTGGGCATAGCGTTACCAATTACCGTGCGGTCATTGGTCGTGATTATGCCGTCGCCATCTTGGTCTTTATATTTAACTACTCCAGGTTTCACAGTGCCATATCGTGCATTGTTTGTAACACCTTCTTTCAATATCAGTTGATTGTCTGGCGTAGTATAGAAGTCAGAACTTTGATAAACTCCATCGAATTCATATCCATAAATCAAGCCGAGTGATTGGCCTACAGTAGCAATATAATCATAAGCAGTAAAGTTGCTGTCGAATCCGGAGCGGGCGTACATCGATTCAACGCCTGAAGCTAATCCTTTTAATGTGTTTTTGATAAATGAAATATTGAAGTTGGTTTGCCAACTGAAATCACGTGTCTGAATATTAGTCGAATTTAAGCTTAGTTCAATACCCTTGTTCTGAATCTTACCGATGTTTTGCATCTGTGAATCAAATCCGGTAACATGGGCAAGTGACTGTGCTAATAATAAGTCTTTAGTGTTTTTGACAAAGAAGTCGGCAGTAACATTTAATCTGTTATCAAGAAAACCTAAGTCAACACCCAAGTTGATAGTGCTTGAACCTTCCCACTTCAAATTAGCGTTTTTCAGTTGTTTAGGAGTCAATACAGTTACCGTATTGTTGCCTACGCCATATTTACTAGCTTCGTAAAGATCCATAGAAAGGTAGTTGGAGATACGGTCATTGCCTACAATACCCCAACCCAAGCGAACTTTGAAGTTAGATACCCAATCAACATCTTTCATGAATGCTTCCTCGGAAACACGCCATGCGGCAGAAAATGAAGGGAAGAATCCCCATTTATTTTTGTTAGAGAAAACAGTAGAGCCATCAGCACGAACTGTTGCCGTCAGTAAATAACGGTTATCGTAGTTATAATTTCCACGTGCAAAGAATGATAGCAACATTTTTTCGCTATAGCTGCTTTCTACTTTACTAGGTGTTGCACCCAGACCAAGGTAATCATTTCCTAAGTTATCGAATGGGAAATCCATTGCTTCGCCTAGTAAATATTCAGTGCTTCTGAAAGAAACTTCATGCCCTAACATAACATCGTAGTTGTGTTTCTTAACCTTCTGTTTCCAAGTCAGATTATTGAAGTTAGTCCAACGTACGTCGCGTCCCATTTGTGTACGTCCATAAGGCTTCTGACCGTTACGATAAGCCTCCTTGGAACCATCTTTGTAGAAAATATTTGTACGGTTATTAGTGGTGTTATAGGTTCCGGCAGTTTTAAATGTCAATCCTTTAATAATCTGCCAGCTTATCGAACCATTACCAGACCACATTTCGGCGCGTTTGGTATTTGTTACTGATTCAGTTTGTTTCACTGGATTCACTTGTGCCAAGCTTTCGCCAGATTCGAGCATTTCAGGGTCAATAGCTGAATCAAGAAGTTCATCATCAGTCAGCTTTAATCCTCCAGTAGGACGGGCACTTAAAATCTGCGCTAACATATTGAAACGACCGGAGTCTGCGGATGTACCTACACCTTTACGGTTAGTCAGTGCATAATTGACGGTGATATTGAAAGACAAACTTTTACTTAACTTTTGGTCAAGGCGAAACTTTCCTGTAGTTTTATCGAAACCACTGTTCTTGAAAATACCGTTTTCAATATAGCGTGAGAATGATGCGTTGTATTTAGAATCATCTGTACCTCCCATGATTGACAAACTATGGTCTTGTGACCAGGTAGGATTGAATGTTTCATCCTGCCAGTTAACACCTTTAACACCCATATAGTCATCAAGTGACTGATAACGGTAGGGAATATCATTATCGTCATTTCCCGGCTTGAAGTAGGAGTCTGAATATTTTGAATTAACTTCTCCTTGTAACTTAACAAATTCGTATGGGGAAAGAACGTCTAGCTTTTTAGATATTTTACGATAACTGGCTGAACCATTGTAGGTAATTGTCGGTCTTCCAGTTTTACCGGATTTGGTTGTGATTAATACCACGCCATTAGCGGCACGCGCACCATAGATAGCGGAAGAAGAAGCATCTTTTAAAACTTCAATAGATTCGATATCAGAGTTTGACAAATAGTCGATATCGTCTACTTCAAAACCATCGACAATATAAAGTGGAGAAGAATCTCCTGTCAATGTGCCGACACCACGAATATTGATGCTGAAGCCAGCGCCTGGAGTACCGTCAGTTGAAGTGATTTGCACACCGGCAATCTGACCTCCTAATGCGCCTGCTACAGAACTTGTCTTGAAGCCTTCTACATCTTTGGCGGCGATAGAAGCTACGGAACCTGTCAGGTCACTGCGTTTCATAGTACCATAACCTACTACAACCACTTCATCTAGTGTCTGATTGTCAGGAATCATCTTTACGTTAAGCGGCGATTGGCCTGTGAATTTAATTTCCTGTGTCTTATATCCAATATATGAGAATGTAATAACCGCACCTTTATTAGCTTTGATTGTGTAATTTCCATCAAAGTCGGTTATACTTCCCGTTGCGGTTCCCTTAACCTGAACAGTTGCTCCGATGAGAGGAGTATCTGTTTCATCTACAATAACACCTTTTACAGTAGCGTTCTGGGCATGTAAGCTGATCGACATGATCAGTGCCAAGAGGGTGAACAACCCTCTTGCGCTAATTGATTTTATTATATTTGTATAGTACATAACGTGTATTTTTGCATGTATTTATTAGAACTTAGTATCAAACCAAATAAATATCGGAGAAACCCGTGCCCCGCTTGTTGCAGCTTGTGGATCTTTTCCGGTGATGTCATAGGTTATCTGACCAATCATGGCCCCGTTAGCGTAGCCGTCTTTGTTGCGCCACAGATTTGGGTTAATGTGTACTTTGAAGTCTGTTTGGTCAATGTAACCTAACGCTTTGCTTAAATTAGTAGTGTTTTCAAAGTAAGACATCGGTTTTCTGGATGTACCGGCTGTCGCATCATAAGAATTCCACATTTCCGATAAGAAGTTATCTACTTTTTGTGCCAATGCCCCACTTATATGTGAATCCGGACCAGCTATATTATAGTAGAAGAAGTCACGGCGATAGTCTAATCTGAATGTAGATTTATCTATACCTGCTCCTAAACTTGGAGCTATTGACTCACCACCTCTTGCCGGATTTACCTGGAAGACAAACGGAGTATACTCTAATTGTACATTACTGTCTGAAATCATTGAGAAATGGAAAAATACAGGTTGTTTTACAGAAACTGCCGTTTTTCCTTCTCCGGCTGTTGCGGTAACCATTACCATGCCACATTGTCCTTGTTTTAATCCGGTTATTGTAATCTGTCCGGTAGATTCATTAATAGTCGCTTTTGTATTATTGGGATTATGTTTCAATTCTACTTCCCACTTTAGTGAAGACAAACCATCTTTGGCATCTGTTGCTGTTGGAACCGGTTTTACAGAGTTAAGTTTTCCGCCTGCCTCAATTCTGAATTGATCGGCATAGTTTTCAATAGGAGTTAATCCGAGGTTATTTCCGTAGCGGAAATAAGTAAAATAGTTCGGATTTGCTGTGATTGTTAATGTAAATGTAGCAGTCTCTGAACCTTTGGTATTGGTAGCCATAACCTGAACTGTATATTGCCCGACAGGAATCTTGTTTCCCTTCTTAATGGCGATGTTTCCATTCAGATCAAGAGCTAATTCACCTTGAAGGTCAGTTGGCAGATTTACAAATTCATATTTCACTTCATCACCTTTGAAATTCTCATTTTTGTTAATGTCGATTTCTACAGCTTGTACATTGTTTACATCAGCGTATCCGAAGTTAGCTATCGGTTCTATAAATTCAACTGTATTTAGTGTGAATACATTCTCGAATACTACGCCTTCTGGGGAAAATTCATTGATAGCCTTCACACTGATTTGATATTTTTCTCCATCCTTGAATTCATGATGAGCCGCTACAGACAATACGCCCGTTGTCGGATCAATTGTGATTTTATCCGTATTCGGACTAACTGAACTGATACTGTATACAAGCCCTTCCGCAGAACCTTTTAATGCGGGAATATTACTTTGGAAAGTGGTCTCAGGACTACGCTCTCCTTCTTCCTCTATTTTTCCTTCATCAGGAGTGTATATTAATGAAAGTGGGCGGGAAGTTACATTGATTTCCAGCGCATTCTCGAAAATTCCTTTTTCAGGATCCTCTCCAGTTGCGGCAGTTGTCAGTTTGAATGATAGGATGTACTTACCAGGCTGAATGTTTTGATTTCCTTTGATGATGGAAATTTCACCTTTATCTGATACGGCAAAGTAGTCTTCGGGACTTTCTACTGCAACTCCATTCCACATTGCAGAAGCAATGGTGTAGTTTGAAATAGAAATATGATTTCCTTCAGTTCTAATTTGAGAGGTGGGCAGTTCATTGCTGTTTTCTGTGTCGATAATATCTGCATATTCTACCTGCAGTTTCTCCGGATCTGTTTTGATTCCATCAGGCACAGGTTTCATCATGTTGATTTCCACAATGTCGGTATATTCATATCTGTTATTGTTGGAATAACATGCGACAGATAGTTTGTATAGGCCGACAGGAGTATTGCTTGTACTATTTAAAGTGATTTTTCCTGTTTCCGAATCAATGGCGAAGATGCTATCGGAAAACGGTTCTCCATCAAGAGTGATTCTGGTAATGGCAAAATCGTATGGAGTGCCGCCTTTGTAAGTCGGGCTACTGATAACTCCTGTCATAGATGGACCGATATCAGTCATTCCTGTATAATAAATAGTAAACTTCGTAGAGTCAGTAGTTTCTGTATCCGAACAGGAACTATTGACTATTGTCACTGCAATTACTATGAGGACTCCTAGTAATCTTGAAGTAATGTTTAGTAATTTAGATCTCATATTTTAAGAGTTATTAGTTTATAAGGTATAAGATAATGTATGTGTCTCTCCATTCACACTTACTTCTACAGAAGCGCTGTTTTCGGAATATCCGCTATCTATGAATTTGGCTGAGATACTGGACGTATCAGTACTTCCATTGACTGGAAGAATAACTGTAATGTAACGTGCGGTTTCATCAGCACTCTTATTCATATCGATGGTATAAGATTGACGTGTGTTGTAAGCCCCGTCTACGAGATAGGCTATACGCCCCGTGAATGGAGAACAGGTTACTGCTTTATTGGCAAAAGTGCGGACTATAATGTTATTATTATTGCTGAATGCTGTATGGACTCCATTTTTATCTGTATCCATAACAACTTCGCTGGCAGTGCCTTCGCAAAGATTGAAACTTAGATTAATAGTACCTTCTGCATTTCCAATACCTTCATCTACTAATACAAAGAATTTTTTGTTTACGTAAAAGACTGCACGACGGTGCTTTAAGTTATCATATCCTTGATTCTCAAATACAACTAATTCAGTCGCTCCTTCCTCTGATTTCAACAGTTTGCCTGCTGCCTTTTTGATATTCTGTTTTCCGATTGATAAAGTATTGTGTTTATCGATACCACGGAACCAGTAACGTAAGTCATTGTCTCCACCGCTGGTATAATAAGTACACACACCTGAATCAGGGAAAAAATTTCGTCCGTTATGGTAAAGTTCGAAAGTTCCATTATCTGGCTGGTTATGACTATAAGCACTAAGTGAATTAGAAGCATCATTACTCTTGTTATTGCTTAAAATCATGACTGTAGAAGCCGGTGTCCAACCATTTCGTAATACATAATATCCTGCCTGGTCGAATAGCTTCATATCATTATTGGGGGGACGTCCCTGTGCTGTTCCACCATTTCCGGCAGTTTGCATATATTTCAATTCTTCACTATCCGGGAACATTTCCACATATTGCTTAAAGTTCGTATTTTTAAGGACATTACGTGTCCGGCTCCATGAGTCGTTGAACATTGGGACCACATTATCGGAACCCTTGATAAAGTAATTAGGATATGTGAAGTACATCACTACTTCTGCTGCTTTACGCAGTGGTTCTGTAAAATCTGACGGCAATTTACTGGAGAGTTGGTTTGCCTCTGCTAATTTCATAGCCTCGTAGAAATCCGCAACGATACCGATATGATAGTGGAGCGACATTTCCTTGTGCCATCCGTCACTCATAATTTGATTTTGTACTTCTTCGCTAAGTATCTGATATCCTGTATTCATCCATTTCTCCGCATTCTTAAATTCCGGCATTAACGTTCCGGCAGTAGCCAATGCATTCGCTTGTGATATAAGTATGTTACCTCCTGATTCATACGGATAATCTACGAGAAAATCTGCTTGTTCTGCAAATTCTACCAAGAATGTAGAAAGCCATTCCGGAGTAAAATTAACAGAGTTCTTGAAGTATTCAAGCAATTGTACCTGGTCACCGATACGGGTAGATACCTGTAACTGCCACCATGAGGTAGTATTAGGTCCTGTTGTAGGCTTCGGATTGTTTTCTATCCAATTCTTATATACCTCAATCCATGATTGAATGTATTTCTCATCTCCACTTACACGGTAAGCTTTGGCTTGGGGGATGAACCACTGATGGCGATGAAGTTGTTTCTGATATTCATCAGATGCATCTTTCGGTGAATACTCCCAGTTTATACCTCCGTCTTGTTTTACTGAATAGGGTTTCAAGGTTTCCTTATCTTCATAGAAGTTGTTAACATGAAAGCGATAATCTACCAGTGCATAATCAGCTTTTGCCTGCTCTGCTTCTGAGATCGTCACATTAATTAAAGATAAGTTCGGATTAGTAACATTGGTTCTCGTTCTATAGTATTCCAATAAAGCATTGGCTGCATAATAATGTTCGCCTGCCTCGTAGAATTCTTTAACTTTTTCCAGTCCGGGGTAGTTGAGGTTAATAGCCTCGAATACTTGAGGATCAACAACATCGTTTGGTTTGGCATCAGGAAGCAGATCTATATCTACATTCCCTCCGGTTAATAGATCATCATCATCGTCTGCGCATCCACTAAATGCGAATAGCGCACAAAAGCAAATAAAGAAGATGTTCTTCATACTTTATTAGGTTTTATAATTATTAAAAGTGTTATTTTACTGTTGCAAATGTAGCCTCATTAATTAGATTCTTTAATTTAGGTTGTTCATACTTTGTTCAAAAATGATTTTTTTGATATCAAATTTGTTGAGACATATGTTGTTTTTGTTTAAAAGAGCTGTTTATCTCCTGTATTTTAGTTTTTTATGTGTCATAATGTTATGGATTGTAATATGATATGGAATAGGTTCTGTACAATTTAGGTTGTTTGGATGGATGATTTTAAAGTCCGTCATCATTCAATAAAAGAAGAAAAAAACGTGTTTTGAGGTATAATAGTGCGATACCAAATGTGGTATATGGTACAAGGCAGGTGCATTTTTCTTTCGGAAAAAGACAAAAAACACGATTGCTATAAAAGACTCTATACTGTATGTCTAACTACTATCCTTTTGATTTCTTGATATACTCCGTAGGTAAGCATCCGAAGTACTTCTTGAAACTGGTGGCAAAATATGACGGTGTATTGAATCCTACCATAGTACTGACTTCCGCTACCGTATATCGTCCGTCTTTCAGTAGCTTGGCTGCTTCATTGAAACGAATCTTACGGATAAAGTCAATGGTTGATTCTCCGGTAATTGCTTTTAGTTTCAGATGCAGATTAGAACGGCTCATGTTCATTTCTCTGGCGAATTCGTCGGTAGAGAATTCGATGTTATCCATATTCTTTTCCACAATCGCCATGGCACGTTTCAGCAAGGCTTCATCCATTGCATTGAATGTGATTTTCTCAGGTTCTACTTCCAATGATTTGGCGTACTTATCGAGCATCCGTCTGCGTGTACGCATCATGTTCTGTATCTTGGTTGTCAGGATGGCAAGAGAGAATGGTTTGGGGATATAGTCATCCGCACCCATCTGCAGACCTTCCATCTGATCTTTGATATCGGTCTTTGCGGAAAGAATAATAACCGGAATATGGCAAGTCCGGATATTTTGTTTCACGTTCTTGCATAGCTTGATACCATCCATAACCGGCATCATGACGTCGGTGACAATCACATCCACTTCGTTGTCTTTCAGTTTTTCCAGTGCTTCTTCACCGTTCCCGGCTTCCAGTGTGTTGAACAAATCCGCCAGTCCGTTACTCAGGTAACGGCGGATTTCATTATTATCTTCTACGATCAGAATTGTTCCGCGCTTCTTATCACCGGATTCCACAGATTCGTTTTCCACTTTCTCCGTGTCGATGAAATACATTGCTTTCGAATTGGTAGAATACACTTGCTCTTCTTCATTCTGTTCGTTATTGGAAGCTAACTCGGAAGGTTTGTAAACCGACAGATCCTGTGGCAGATAGACAGAGAATGTACTGCCTTTGTTTTCTTCGCTGTCCAGTTCGATGCGCCCATGATGAAGTTCTATCAGACGTTGTACTAACGAAAGTCCGATACCACTTCCTACGTGTTCACTTTCTATCTGATAGAAACGTTCAAATATCTTTCCCTGTTTGTTGATAGGGAAACCTATGCCTGTATCGCTGACTTGTAACAATAGCCAGCCGTTCTCCTCTTTCAGAGTCACGGTAATGCTTTGCCCGCTTTCCGTATATTTAAAGGCATTGGAAAGGAGGTTGTTTACTATCAGTTCCAGATAGTTGGCATCAAAAAGAACTTCTTTGTCTTCCAGTTCAGAGTGTAGAGTATAAGTAATCTTTTTGTGACGTGCCAGTTTATCGTAGAAGAGGAAGTTGTCCTGTATCAGTTGATGAGCGTTTCCTTTTTTCGCTTTTAGTTCGAACACTCCGAGTTCAGCACGGCGGTAGTCCATCAATTGGTTGACCAGATGCAGCAGGCGGTTTGCATTCCGTTGGATATATTCCAGTTGGTTACGTGTCCATCGGTCGCTGATTTTGTTAATGATCTCTTG
>OGCW01000678.1_pt1 | contig 16496 bp, 17 predicted proteins | sample 1570231 | NCBI WGS metagenome assembly OGCW01 (sample SAMEA2582168, study PRJEB24529) | metagenome | biome: Human gut stool | place: China | collected 2011 | reverse complement strand
TATCTCCACCTCATCGGTTTCTTTCAGGCGAGTATAAAATTATAATCTGATTATACGTTTTCTATAGAATGAAAGTCAAGGAAACTTTTTAATTATCATCATATTTTCTAATATTTATAATGCATAACAAGTTATATCACGTTATACTATAAATTACATACTAGTATTCATTTATCGATTTAGGAGTTTTTATGGAAACGTGGAAACGAACGGTGTACATCAGTTTAGTCTGTGTATTCTGTACATCCTTTGGGGTTAGCCAATTAGGTCCAATTCTTCCCCTCTATTTTCATGATCTAGGTGTCAACACACCAGAAGGGATGTCCTTATGGTCTGGCTTAGCTACAGGAATTACATTTCTTATTGTTTGCTTGGCTGCACCATTTTGGGGCCGTCTTGCAGATAGAAAAGGGCGCAAAATTACATTAATTCGATCTAGCTTTGGTATGGCTCTCTGTAATGTATTAATCGCCTTTCAAACAACGCCAGAAGGGGTTGTTATAATTCGATTAATCCAAGGTTTAGTCAGTGGTTTTTACTCGGCAAGCATTACATTAATAGCCTCAGAATCACCAATTGAACGGACTGGCTGGGCTTTAGGTCTATTGGCATCGGCCAATCTAGCAGGATCGCTCATTGGACCATTATTAGGCGGATACATTGCAGATACTGTAGGTATTCGCAATGATTTTATCATCGTCGGCATCCTCATGGGCTTAGCAGGTGTATTAGCCACGGCATTCATCCATGAAAATTATGTACCAAAGCCTAATATAGAAAAACTTTCTATTAGTAAATTAAAGGAACAGATTCCTGAATTCAGTAGTATCGTAGCACTATGTGTAGCATCCTTTATTTATGCTATATGCATCATGTCCTTACAACCTGTTATCTCCGTATATATTAAGGGCATTGTACCAAGCAATACCGAGAATTTAGCATTTATTGCAGGTGCCGTATTCTCTGCTATGGGGATTGCTCAACTTATGAGTAGTTCACCTTTAGGGAAACTCGTCGATAAGGTAGGGCCGCGTAAGGTACTCGTCGTATCGCTTATCTATGTAGGTTTATTCAATATTCCTCAAGCGTATGTAACGGACGTTTACCAGCTCGCATTCATTAGATTCCTACAGGGCTTTGGTTTAGGCGGTATGCTTCCTGCATTGAATACATATCTATCCTCCAAAACACCTAGAGAATTTACAGGACAGGTTTTCTCCTACAATCAATCTTGTTTATTCTTTGGCTACTTCCTTGGTGCCATCGGTGGCTCTAGTCTTATGGCGCTACTAGGTTTCACTACACTATTCTGGGTAAGTGGTGGATTATTCATCCTCAGTGCCCTATGGATTGCCTTTAAACTAAAATAAAATACTATAATAAAAACCTTCAACCTATGGTAATAGATGTTATCCATACATCTAGCATCATTGTTGAAGGTTTTTATATTAATCTAAGGCATTACCAACTAGACTTATATTCTTTATGACATTTTCTAATACTTCTGCACCGGCTACTATATCATCCATAGCAACAAACTCTACTGAATTATGACTGATTCCATCACGGCAAGGAATAAATATCATCCCTGTAGGTGCCACCTCAGCCCAATGCATCGCATCATGGCCAGCTCCGCTAGGCATAATCATATATTCTAACTGTAGAGCTGTAACGGCTCTTTCAATCTCCTTAACCATAAGCGGATGCATAGATACTGGATAGTCCGTTGAAATAGGATCAATAGTATAAGATAGACCTCTTTTTTCTGCAATAACATCGATTAATTCTTTAATAAGAAAAACTACAGAATCTCGAGCTACCTTTGAAATACTTCGAATGTCTACACCTAGTTTTACAGCTCCAGGAATCACATTCATAGCACCAGGCACAACTTCGGCAATACCAACAGTACCTACCACCGGTGGCTCCTCTTGCATCGATGTTACCTCTTCAATACCGAGAATGATTTTTGAGGCACCACACAATGCATCATGACGTAAATTCATCGGCGTAGCGCCACTGTGATCTGCATTACCACGAATGGTTACATAAAACCGTTCCGGTCCGGCAATACCAGATACAATGCCAATCTGTTTCTGTTCATGTTCTAACACTTTGCCTTGTTCAATATGTATTTCTATGAAAGCTTTCACAGGCCTTTTATATGCCATACTTTCAATAGCATCAGGATTCAAATTACGACCTTTTAATACATCGTATAAGGTTATACCTTGTGTATCGACTAATCGATGCAAATCATTTAATGTCAATTTGCCACGCATGGCCTTACTTCCCAAAGTAGCGGCGCCAAATCGACTAGATTCTTCACACATAAAATCTACTACTGCAATGGTATGTTCCTGTTCAAAACCATCGTCTATCATGCTACGCACTGCTTCAATGGCTGATAAAACGCCAACTACACCATCATAATTACCGCCATTAGGTACACTATCTGTATGAGATCCAACCATTACAACTGGTAAATCAGGATTTGTACCAACCTTATAACCGATAACATTACCAAATCCATCTATCTCTACATCAAGGCCCGCATCATTCATGCAATCTATAATATATTGACGCCCTTCCCAATCTGCATCGGTGAAAGCAAGGCGATTAACGCCTTCTCCAAGTCCAGTCAACTGTGCCATAGCATCAAAATCTTTTTGTAAACGTTCTTTTTGTATCATATGTAGCCTCATATACTAAATACCATCATATAGCTTACTATCTGTTCCTATACATTTTACTATAGGAATAGATATCTAAATAGTCAACCAAGTGAGGTATGTATATAAAATTAAAAGACTAACTATGATATAATAGTAGTAATAAAGGAGGCACCTATGACGTTAAATGTAAGCAAAGAAAAACTCACTATTTTAGATGTACAATTTGACAACTTTGAAGACTTGGATGCAGTTTGGTATGCCATAGGTTCATCTATGATTGAAGACTTCACTCCTACAACTGAATCAGTTCTAGAATTAAAAAATTATGTTACAAACAGAAGGAAGGAACTACAAATTGGCTAAAAACCAATACGAAGGTTACCAATATATAGATTTAGATAATCTCTATACATATAAAAACTCAACGGTTTTAATAAATAAACAAAATATTCTAGACCCTAACTCAGCTAAAAATAATGAGCATCTACATGTATCAAAGCGGCTTACAGATTTATACATACAGCCGATTTTAGTATATTCCACTGATGATATACAAAAAATTCATAAATATCTTTTTCAAGACGTTTATTCTTGGGCAGGCCAATACAGAAGAGTTAATATCTCTAAAAGCGGAAATCCTTTTATGTCGATTCAATCATTTAACTCTGCCGAAGAATACATAAATGATTTACTCAATACATATCATCAAAAGGCTAACACAAAAGAATGTATTATTCGCTCACTGGCTAAAATTTTAGATTCTCTAAACTTCTTCCACCCTTTCAGAGAAGGGAATGGTCGAACACAACGAGAAGTAATTCGAGCACTTGCCATATCGAAGGGATATCGAGCACAAATCCGTGTTTCCGATGATGATATCATTTATAATACCTATATGGATGGCACGGTATATGGAGACTTACAAAAACTAGAGAGTTTATTTGAATTAATATTAGAAAAAATATAATATATTATCGCTATAACAACAAAACACATATGTCACGATACTTAACTATCGAGCATATGTGTTTTTCTATGCTTATATTACTTCTTTCTTATTCAATTTCTCTAATACTTCTCTCTTAATTTGTCTTTGTCTATCCCAAGCAATGATGAACACTGTGGCGATGATACAGATCATACCAAAGATGCCTACTAAGGTGAATTCATTGCCTAAAAGAGCCCATCCAAATAATGCGGCTGAGATTGGTTCTAAGGATGAAAGAATCGATCCTTGTACGGCACCAATACGACGTACACCTTCAATATAAGCATTAAAGGATACAACTGTACCGAGTATGATAATCGTAAACAATCCAACCCAAGTCATACCATCCCAAATAGCTTCTGATGCCACTTGACGGAATATGATACACGCCAAAATGCCAGATATAAACATCCCAAAGCCAACGATGGATGATGTACTGTATTTTTTTAAGAGTTCAACAGGTTCCAATGTGTAAACACAAATACTCGCCGCAGAAATGAGGCCCCAAAACAAAGCATCCCCATTAAATGCAGATAGATTTAGCCCCTTTTGCATGATAATACACACCGTACCAATCATAGCGAGGGCCACACAGTGTAATTCTGGTAAGGATGGCTTTTTAAAATATCGTATAAACAGATAAATAATCAACATCGTAGGAGCCACATATTGAAGAACAGTAGCAACACCTACACCTGAAATGGCGATGGCTTTAAAGTACGAGTACTGTGCCAACGCAATGCCCAATAAACCGAATATGAGGAGTTTACCAAAGTCTTTTGGATGTTTAAATATATCAAAAATGCGTATCCCATCCTGTATATAGGCGAGTAGAATTGTTAATAAACCTGCTAAAAGTAACCGCACTTCTAACAGCCACTCTACATTTAAATGCTTTGCATTTTCGAGGAATTGCACCGATGTACCTGAAAGCCCCCAAAATAGTGCCCCCATAATGGCAAGGCCCATGCCTATCCACTGTTTTTCTTCCATACAACCTCCGCATAAGGATTGATTACTATTACAAAAAGTTTATCATTAAGATGATTGACCTCGTTTTTCTAAGGCAATGATGATAACTGTAGCAATAATCATGGCCATCCCTAAGATACCAACCCAGTTAAATTGATTACCTAACAAAGCCCATCCAAAGAAGGCTGCTGAAATCGGCTCAATAGATGACAAAATCGATCCTGAGACAGCACCAATGCGTTTAACCCCTTCAAGATACGCATTAAAGGACACGATGGTGCCAAGAAAGACTACATTAAAACAGCCTACCACAGTCCATACATCCCACGTCGCATACGAATGAGGTTGCTGGAAAAGCGCCGCTGCCACAAGACCACTGAGGAGCATACCAAAACCTACAATAGGAATTGTCCCATAGGTAGCTAATAATCGCACTGGTGAAACACTATATACGGCTACGCCCACGGCAGATAATAAGCCCCAGAACAACACGTCACTACGAAAGCTTTCAAAAGAAAAACCATTATTCCCCATCAAACAAATAGTACCTACTAAAGCAAGGATAACTGAAATGATTTCTCCTGTGGACGGCCGTTTTCCATAACGCACCAGCAAATAGATGATAATCATAGACGGCGCCAAATATTGCAGCACCGTCGCAATGCCCGCACCGGCGATGACGATGGAACGGAAATAGGTATATTGGCACAGGGCCATACCAAATACGCCGAATATGACGAGTCCTAATGTATCTCGCCAATTGCGGAATACATTAAAAATAGCATTGCCTTGACGAATCCATCCATATAGAACGGTTAACAGTCCTGCCGTAATAAGACGCATCGTCAATAGCCATTCCAGGTTCATATTACGAAAATTGCCAATGAACTGAACGGATGTGCCTGACACGCCCCATAAGGTGGCGCCTAATAATGTTAATATAATGCCGATAACTTCATATCGTTTCATCATGTTACTCACCTAATAGAGACACGTGCACCTTTACAACAACCTTACGAATTTTTATAGGCTTACCGTCAACCGCTAATAGAGGGCGATGAATATCCGATGGGAAAAATACCGTATAATATCCTTCTGGACAGTGAATGTGCCCTTCATCGACAGATTCATTAGGATAAAAATAGCAGTCTCGTTCAGGATAAGATTCAATCGGTTTTACACGACCATGATCTACAAAAAAGCCCATATTCTCTTCACCCTTTACCATAAACTGTATATCTATATAATTTTTATGAGATTCTGGTTTCGTAGTTTCAAATAATTTTGTTTCTACATCATCTACATTGGCATACATCATATCGCCTTCGATAGCATGACGACCTCCTGGCAATGCTTGTAAATCGGTGTTTTTTAAGAAATCAAGAGCTCGAACAATGGCTGCGGGGTAGCCCATTTTTGTATAATCTGCATGTATACTGGAGAAAAACATAACTATATCCTTTCTGTAAGAACCATACTGTATAGACATACTATATTCAAATACAATATCAATATGATCTTTATACCCTTATCGTAGCACATAAAAAGCTTAGCTTCCACACATGATTATATAAACACAAACCCTCCATACGCTACATATATGGAGGGTCCGTAAAATACTATTCAGTTTTATGACTTACGTCAAGACTGTTATACATATGAAGTTGTCTATGAAATTGTATATGTAGTTGTTACTTACATGTTAATTCATATTAAAATTAACTACGTGGACAATTTTATATTACTCTTTTTCCTTAAAAGCAGCGATAATCTCATCGGCTTGCTTATGAGGAACCTCTTCATAACTATAGAACTGACGATTAAATACGCCTTGTCCTTGTGTCATAGAGCGCAAAACAGTAACATAATCTGACATTTCTGCCAACGGTACTTGTGCTTTAACAACAGATATACCAGTTCTTTCACTTTGTTCCATGCCTAATACACGACCTCGACGACTATTTAAATCGCCCATGATGTCACCCATGAAAGCATCTGGTGCAAACACGTTAACTTCATAGATTGGTTCTAATAGGACTGGTTTCGCCTTTGGAATTACATCCTTGATAGCCTGTGACGTAGCTACTTTAAATGCTAACTCTGAGGAGTCTACACTATGGTAAGATCCATCCAAGAGTGTCACTTGCACGCCAATCATAGGATATCCCGCAATTAAGCCTTTATCTAGGGTTTCTTTGGCACCCTTTTCCACTGCTGGTATATATTGTCTTGGTACAGCACCACCAAAAATCTTGTCTACAAAGGCAAATTCTTGACCATCATATAATGGATCAACTTGAATTTTAACATGTCCATACTGACCATGACCGCCACTTTGTTTTTTATATTTCGATTCTGTTTCTGCAGATCCTTTAATTGTTTCACGGTATGGAATATATGGTGTTACAAGTTTCGCTTGTACGCCGTATTTACGGTCCATCTTGTTAAGGATATGTTCTAAGTGCACTTCGCCCATGCAGTCAATTTGCAATTGGCGAGCTTCCGGATTTTTCACAACTACACAAGTTGGATCTTCTTCGGCTACTTTTAACACAGCACTAGCTAATTTTTCCTCTTCACCTTTTTTCACAGCTTCCATAGCTACGGTATATAAAGGTTGAGGGAAACGAATCGCATCGTACTTCACCTTAAAATCAGGAGCTGTTAAGGTATCGCCTGTTTTTGCATTAGCTAATTTCGGTATCACTACGATATCGCCAGCTTTTGCGGCAGTCACTGGAATTTGTTGCTTCCCGATAAGGGTAACCATCTTATTCCATTTTTCCTCAGTTCCTTGATTAACGTTGAACAGCTTATCACCTTCTTTGAGTTCACCAGAGAAGATGCGTACAAAGCTTTGTTTGCCTGCGAATGGGTCAAGCAAGGTTTTAAACACGAATGCGGTTAGGGGTTTATCCACATGCACCACAACTGGTTCACCAGTGTCTGCTGATTCAGCAGTCATCACTTTTTTTGCTGCATCTGGCATATACCGAATCATTCTGTCTAATACTTGATCTAAGCCAATACGGGATGTGGCGCTGCCACACATGATTGGACACACACGGCCTGTAATCATCCCTTCGCGTAGACCTTGGCGAATTTCTTCTAATGAAAGTTCTTCGCCTTCTAAATATTTTTCCAACAATTCATCGCTACCTTCAGCCGCGGCCTCTACGGTCATTTCCCGTATTTCTTGGGCCTTTTCGATAAGATGAGCCGGTACAGCAATCTCTGTTGGTTGGCCGTCTTTGTAAGTAAACGCAGTCATTTTGGCTACGTCTATAACGCCTTCAAAATTGGCACCTTCGCCTATTGGAATTTGGAGTGGCATAATTGCCTTGCCAAATAGTTCACGCATACGTTCAATAGTACCGAAGAAATCAGCACCATCAACATCCATTTTATTGATAAATGCCATACGTGGCATTTGTAATTCAACAGCATAGTCCCACGCGCGCACCGTATCTGTTTCAACGCCAGTCATTGCAGATAATACCATTAACATGCCATCACAAGCACGCAATGCGGCACGAACTTCGCCATGGAATTCATTGTAACCCGGTGTATCAATAAAGTTAACCTTATGGTCATGCCATTCACAAGGGGCCATACCCAATTGAATCGTTACATTCCGTTTAATCTCTTCTGGCTCAAAGTCCATAATATGTTTGTTATCTTGACCACGGCCAACAAAATCAACAGCACCAGAGGTTAATAACAAGGATTCTACTAAAGCCGTTTTCCCTGCCCCATCATGGGACACCACAGCTACATTACGAATCTGATCACTACTATATTCTTTCATCGGAATCGCCTCCTTATGTGAAACTTTGAGTTCTTGATATATGATTTCGACGTAATACTATAAAAATCCTCTTTTTCCGAAAAAATATTTATCGAAAAAAGAGGATTTTTTATAATAATGAAATTATCGGCCTACCAAGGCTGCACAGCCACCAAAAAGAGCCATGAAAATAAGCGAAATAATGACGAAGATAACAAATGTTACGATACCGGCAATGAATACTTGCATCTTAGTCAACGTAGTTTGTCTTGCCATCAATTCAAGGCCTACCCACACGGATAAGACAAAAATTACTAAAGAGCCTAAATTAGAAATAAGCTTGGATAATGTAGAGCTACCAAATAGGCCACCGAAGATAGCCATGAGAATAAAAACAATTGTATACACACAAGTACATAATAATACTTCATAACCTTGTAGATACCATTGGACCTTCATAACAGACTGTACATCGTCAGTACCGCCCATCTTTACAGCCACCCAGTTAAATACATAGGACCCAACAGCCACCATGACAAAGGACCAAATGATACTAGCAATATAGGCTAGAATAAAGAAGAAGCCTACACCAGCCCCAAGGAGCATGCCCATGGCAGAAAATTCGCTTCTAGGAAGTAATGGGAACAACAAGGCCCCAAATAAGCCTAGTAAGATGTAAGGAATAGCCCATAAAAGCGCAGTTCCTAAGAAGCCCTTTTTCAATGTACCATACTGTACGACTTGATCGATACCGCCCTTGAATGGTTGAGTCAATAGATTCCAAAAGTCAGAATACCATTTTGTTTCCATAAAATCACCTCATATAATAAAACAAAATAAACTATGTTCTTATTATATCTGGGTTTTATTTATATTTCTACATAAATATAACAATTATAAACAATTTAATCAATAATCTATATCAATGTGTTTAAAATGACCCGGTTCTCTTACCGTAATGCTTAGAATCCCCATTTTTCTTCCATCCAACAGTATCACCAATGGACATAACGCGACGCGTCAAGCAATCTTTACATTTATCTGCATTATCATCCACGCATGGTTTATTATCATATAACAAATATTTGGCACGATGTTCTGGGATTGTAATGATAGGCATCAAAATATTGGCACCTGCAGCGAGCCCCTTTTCACGACCTAGTGGATCTAATGCTTGTAACGCTGTAGTAGCTGCAATATTTACGTCTTTCAAGAACAGCCGCGTTAAGGCAATCATCTTGAGCCCTAGTTGAATACGATGCAATTTACCAGCCTCATCATCAATGCCCATTGCTAATGCCTCTTGGCCTAATGGCGTATCATGATGCACAACATAGGGGCCCATGCCGATCATATCGATATCCATATCACGGTAGAACAAGATATCGTTCACAAGGTCTTCCTCTGTTTGCCCAGGCAGACCAATCATAACGCCTGTACCCACTTGAAATCCTACGCGACGCAAACGGCGTAAACATTCAACTCGAGTTTCAAAGGAATGTAGTTCATCGCGAGGATGAATTTTGTGATATAGCTCTTTATTCGTCGTTTCAATGCGCAATAGGTAACGGCTAGCACCCGCCTCACGCATGCGGCGGTACGCCTCTTCACTTTGCTCCCCTACGCACATCGTAATACCAAGGGAACCATCGCCAATGGCTTTGATGTCGCGGATAAGATCGACTACATAATCGACGAATACACCATCACAACGTTCTCCAGATTGAAGCGTAATAGAACCATATTCATGGTCATACGCCCACTGCGCCATCTTGATGATATCTTCACGATTCATATCAAAGCGTTCCGTCTTATCATTTTCGCGGCGAATACCGCAGTAATTACAGTTTTTAATGCATCGGTTCGAGAATTCGATGAGGCCACGATAATACGCTACAGGCTGTACATATTTTGCCTTCACTTCGTACGCCTTTTTATATATTAACTGCAACTGTTCTTCATCAGTTACAGACATGAGAAATCTTAGCTCATCCTCTGTCAACCATTCATCGCCGACGAGGTCTTTTGTGAGAATATCTTGCACTTGCAAATCATCACTTCCTTTCATAACGAATCGTCATCGATTCGCTTGGTATGGTAATAGATTCAATATCAGTAACGCAGATAAATCCATTAATTTCGCTTGGTAAATCTCGCACATGCTTCACTTGGTTCGTCAAACATGCATGCGCCATCATACCACGACTCATTTTGGAGGACGTACTCATCTGTTTATATGTATCGCCTCGTAATTCCCAAAATTCAACGGTTACTACCTTTGGATGGTTCACCATTTTTGCATATTCTTTAGACGCTAAGTTTAGGATCCAATCTTCCTTGTGAAAGTATGCATCCACCGCTTCACGCCAGATTTCATATAAATTAAGCCCTACCTTATCGACCATATCTAATCGATAGTCTCTGACGCCCATCGTAGGCTCTACAACGCCATATAATGCAGACATAATAGCAAGATGAGTTTCACCAAAAGCCTTAGCCTCATCAGATAGACCTGCCCAATCTAAATATTTAAAGGCAATGCCATCGTAGCTTTCACAAGCAAAACCTACAGGATGAGACTCAAACTCTTCATAAAAATCGAAAACAGATTGTGCCTTATCACCTTTTAGTTTTAGGGCCTTACCAAGTGCTGCTACATCGAGAGATTGTACATGTTTTACAATCTTTTGCGTAATAAGGGGCTGAAATTGACCATCACGGATTACTGCTGCAGTATGGGATATTGTTTTTGTCTTACTAGGAGAGAGGACGATTTTCATGGGATAATTCCGCCTTGATGCTTTCCTCTGTCAAATTGTCAATAAGATCTGGATTCCACAACATGAGAGGCACGGCCACAACGTGACTAGCTTTCATTTCTTTACACAATTTAATGCATTCTGCCAAATAAGGAGATTCATTATCGTGGATATCGCAAATGATAACTACATGGCGACCCTTAAGATTAACCCCTTCGTAATCGATGCTTTCACCAGACACGGTAAGCAAACCTGTTTCTAAACGACCTTCGCTCATATCATTTACGCGAGACATTAAAATATGCTCAAGCATTGTGGATACAGGTGTTACAACAGGGCCTGTACCAACGAGGGCCTCTGGTTGAGCATGAACGATAACGGTTTTCTTGCGTTTGTCCGTTCTAAACTCCATAAGTGCATGTTCTAATGCGGAGAAGAATACGAATAATTGCCAAGGGTCTAGAGATCCTGTTTGGAACATATCGATAATAGCGCCATCCTCTTCAATGTTAAGACGCGCTAATAATTCTTCTGCAATGTCGTGAACAACCTCTTTATAATCAGATTGTAATGGTGCATTTAATTCATTCATATCTTTTTCTGTTGCCATGAAATCCTCCCAAAAACATATATAAACTGCTATAGTAGCAAATTAAATTCTATTCTTTATTGTACCATATTTCACAGGCTTATACGTTACTACAACTACATTTCATAAATCTATTTGGTTCTGATTCTAAACAAAATAAAATACCGCCTATTTCTGTGAAAGCTTTCACAAAAACAAGCGGTATATATTAGCCTATAACTAATAAGTAAATATTCATCAATGTTACGATAATACCAATGCCCCAAAGAATAACCCCCGTAAATCGGCGGTTCGTATAAGCGCCCATCACACGACGACTACTCGTCATATATAATTGCAAGAATATGGTAATCGGCAACTGTAAACTCAAGAACATTTGCGAAACGAGCAAGGCTTGAAAGGAATCCGTAATAAACAGGATTAATAATAGTGCAGGAATATATGTTAACCCCAATCCTAAACGACTATGAAAGTCCTTCATATCATAGGACTCGCCAAACATGCCGGCAAATATGCTCGCCCCAGCCATACCAGCTGTCGCCGATGATGCAAGACCTGCAAACAGCAAGGCTAATGCAAAGATAGTACCTGCAGCAGGTCCAATTAAAGGTCTCAATAATTCCTCAGCTTGTTCTAATTCGGTAACAGCAATGCCATGACTAAAAAATACGGCCGCTGCCAATAGAATCATTGCGGAGTTAATCATCCAACCAATGCCCATAGATAATAATGTATCTACGAATTCATATCGCAACTGGCGATGCATAATCTCCTTATCTTGTCGATTAAACTGACGACTTTGGATGACCTCGGAGTGCAAAAACAAATTATGAGGCATAACGACGGCCCCTAAAATGCTCAGGATAACGAGCATCGATTCATTAGGTATGCTCGGATTGACCCAGCCAATACCCGCTGCAGCCCAATTAACATCAACCATATTGACCTCCACAAGGTAGGCCAATGCGATAAGGGATACAAATCCAGCTATGATACGTTCTAATTTACTATAGGAGTTTGTAATGAGCATAATTGTACATACGATAGCCGTCAACACGCTTCCGATGACAAGAGGGATGCCGAACAGCATCTTTAGTGCGATAGCGGCGCCAATAAATTCTGCCAGCGCCGTGGCTACGGCTGCAATCCCCGCTGTACTGAGCACCGTACGAGATAACCATTTTGGTAAGAATTCATAAGCACATTCTGCTAAACATTGCCCCCGCACAATCCCTAAATGGGCCACATTATGCTGCAATAAGATGAGCATAAGCGTAGATAGTGTTACAACCCACAGTAATTCATAACCATAGCTAGCACCTGCTGCTAAGTTGGCAGCCCAGTTGCCAGGGTCGATAAATCCGACGGTTACAATAATACCGGGTCCGATATACTTAAATACTTCACTAACTTGTTGTTTGCCATTCTGATGGACGGTAAACAACTTATTTTTAAGAAAATTAATCATGTTGTTCCCTTACAGGGATTATAGAGTGAACGTCATTTCTGTTTGAACACGCGCATCTGCTTTAGATTTACCATTCTTGGAACCTGTATAGCGAATACGAACATCACCGTTAGTCTTTACACGAGAGTCATCAATTTTGAATTTCTTCATTTTTTCCTTAATTTGTTCATCTGTTAAGGCCCGTTCTTCGGTGATTTTTTTATCTCGTTCAATGCGATAATCCATGACATCACGCATGTTTTCTTGGTAGATACGCAACGCAAATTGACGATCATTGTCGTTCATTTGTTCCCGTTTTTCCACAACTTCATCAAGTAACGGCATCAACTCATCCTTTGTATAGCTAGTGCTATCATCGAATGTAAATCCGTGTGTATCTGTAATGGCTCCATGTTTTACCAGCGTCTTTAACGCTTTGTATGTCCAATCATTTGGTGTAATAAGGTTAGCGCTACCAGGATGTGCAGCAGATACGACTTTAACATCATCAGTACTCATACCATCTACCACAGGACGAGCACTAGGAATTGCAAAGTCTTCCGCATGAGCCACACCGAAGGATGCCACTAAACAAAGGGTTCCAATACTAAGGGCGCGACGAATCATCGACAAATGACGTGTATATTGTGTATTCATAAAAGTCTCCTTAAATTAAATTTTATACAATTCATTATAAGCAATCAGATATGAATACGTCAACTCTATCCCCATTCCTTACACTGTATGGTTAATAAAAAAGACCTCACATCAGACGATGTGAGGTCTCAGCATGGCGGAGGATTAGGGATTCGAACCCTAGCGACGGTAACCCGCCCTAACGATTTAGCAAACCGTCCTCTTCAGCCTCTTGAGTAATCCTCCATGCTTTACTGGGTAATCATATCATACCCAATAAGGCGTTGTCAATTGAATTATTTCAACATAGATTCAATGAACCAAATTTGTTTTACATAATATTCAATGTGATCTTCCATCATGTTGGAAAGCAAGAAATTATCTTCTTCACCAGCAGCTTCACGGATAGCAGCAGCTTGATCTTTCATATATTTGAAGTCGTGAAGTAAAATTTCAATAACTTTATGTTGAGGAACATCTTCTTGACCTAGCTCACCGATTTTTGCTAATTTAGCATATTCAACAGAATTTACTAATGGAAATTCACCTTGCATTTTTACATGTTCAGCTACGGCATCAAAGTATTCAAAGGCTTCATCATAAATGGATTCTAAGTATTCATGGATAGATTTGAATTGTGGACCAGTTACGTTGAAGTGAAGATTGTGTAATTTTACGTTCCATACGGAAAGATCTGCTAAATATTGATTTACTTGTTGTAAGTTTTTCATGATAATACTCCTTTTATTAATCAATTCTCAATTATAGTTTATTCAAAGCCAGAATAAACTCAGTTGGCTTCTATGCCATCAATTTATTTATTTAATTTGTAATCAATATTGATTACATTATTATTCTACCAATAATGATTTTCCTTGTCAATAGATAAATCGATTTTTTTCGTTTTTAATAAAAAACCTCTTATTATTAGATTAAAATCTAACAATAAGAGGTCTATTCCATATTAAATATAGTATTCTATGTAGTTTTCAGGATATGGGCTATCATTCGATGCGCCATTGTTATTCTTTCGTCTAGGCTTCCGAACATACATATTTTCTGGATCTGTTTCAAAGATAACCATATCTTTCGGAATATCGTGTTTTATAACTAGATTACAACCGATTTTAGTACGAGCACCAATCGTAATATCCCCTAAAATTTTTGTACCTGTACCAATGAGTACATCATCTTCAATGGTGGGATGGCGTTTTGTTTTCTTAGAGGACATACCGCCCAATGTTACTTGGTGGAACAATGTCACATTATCTCCGACGACGGCGGTTTCACCGATAACAACACCCATACCATGGTCAATAAATAAGCCTCGACCAATGGTAGCTCCCGGATGAATTTCAATGCCTGTTACATGACGAGAATGAAGTGCTATACGGCGTGCCAATGTAGGCCATCCCGCTTTATAGAGACGATGTGCAAAGAAATGCCAGAACAAAGCTGTAATATGAGGATACGTCCATATAACCATCCACACATTAGTAGCCGCCGGGTCAGAATCCATGACGCGTTTAATATTATATTGAATTTTGCCCCATAACTCGCGCAAACCTTGCATCATAAGTACTCCATATCTACGTTCATTACACGAACAGTGTGTCTATCAAAAATATAACGCCCTTGGATACTCCCAAGGGCGTAAGTCACGGTTTTAACAATTACCAAACTATACACTGGGTATAATCATTTGTACACTCTATAAATATATTCCTACTCTAACACCTAGGAATATATCTGTCAAGAATTTTGAGGGTCTTTAAAGTCCGCAGTTTATAGGAAATAACTGAGTTTATCGTATCTTACTAAGTGTGTTAATTACCGAATCCCACGTAATAGGCACAGTCACAATGGCAACGGCAATTCCTATCCATAAAAGACTACCCACGATAACTATAAGCCTAGAGAGCACAAACTGGAAAGCCCTGCTATTGCCATATAAGATGATGTTCTTTCGTTCATGCAATACAATATGACCCCATAAGAAACCAGCCAAGGTATACGTTAAAATATGTGGATCTACTATCAAATAAGAAACCACATCTGGCATATGCTCTTTTCTAGATATAATTGGTGAAAGCAAGCCATTCACTTCAACGGCCCATAGCTTATACCAGAATAGCACCAATATAGAAGGCCACATAGAACGCCATGTCATCCATAAAACATAGCCATAATTTACCAACGCTCCTGCCACTTGACCATGATGCTGTTGTAAATATCGTTCCATCCAAGAGTTTAAACTGTAACCCTGCTCAACTTGCCAATAGTGAAACTGTACATTTCGTTCCCCATGTGTAAAATCTACGAATCCCAGGGTTTGTAATAGGACTAGAGCAAATATAGCAATGGTGACAATCTGAAACCATTCACTAAACATCAAGTTAGACGGTACCATACAGTCTGTAATATCCATGTCGATACGCAGTACTAATAATATCAATGCTATGTAAGCGCTCCACCGTGTCCATCGGCTATATGTATGTAGTGAACTATGCCTACCAACGACGATTGCTGCTGGATGCAATGACAATAATAGGCCAAATACAAAGCAAAATATGATTGAAGAGATGACAGCTATAAATTCGTAATTCATCTTAACGGTACGCTACGCGTTCAGGCTGCATATCG
>OGCW01000669.1_pt1 | contig 16626 bp, 18 predicted proteins | sample 1570231 | NCBI WGS metagenome assembly OGCW01 (sample SAMEA2582168, study PRJEB24529) | metagenome | biome: Human gut stool | place: China | collected 2011 | reverse complement strand
CATGGAGAAGTACAATGAGTGAACGTCTGAGCATTACCCCGCTGGGGCCGTATATTGGCGCGCAGGTGAGCGGGGCGGATTTAACCCGTCCGCTGAGCGACAACCAGTTTGAGCAGCTGTATCACGCGGTGCTGCGTCATCAGGTGGTATTCCTGCGCGAGCAGAATATCACCCCGGCGCAACAGCGCGACCTGGCGCTGCGGTTTGGCGACCTGCATATCCATCCGGTCTACCCTCACGCCCCTGGCGTGGAAGAGATTATCGTCCTCGATACCCACAACGATAATCCGCCGGATAATGACAACTGGCATACCGATGTCACCTTTATCGACACGCCGCCCGCCGGCGCCATTCTGGCGGCGAAAGAGCTGCCGACGACCGGCGGGGACACCCTGTGGACCAGCGGCATCGCCGCCTGGGAAGCGCTGTCAGAACCCTTCCGGCAGCTGCTGAGCGGCCTGCATGCCGAACACGATTTCCGCAAATCGTTCCAGGAGTATAAGTACAACAAGACCGAAGCCGAGCATCGGCGCTGGCAGGAAGCGGTGGCGAAGCATCCGCCGCTGCTGCACCCGGTGGTGCGTACCCACCCGGTGACCGGCAAGCAGGCGCTGTTCGTTAATGAAGGGTTTACCACGCGAATTGTCGAGGTGAGTGAGAAAGAGAGCGCAGCGCTGCTGAACTTCCTGTTTGCTCATGTCACTAAACCGGAGTTTCAGGTGCGCTGGCGCTGGCAGCCGAACGATGTCGCTATCTGGGATAACCGGGTGACGCAGCATTACGCCAACGCCGACTATCTGCCGCAGCGGCGGATCATGCACCGGGCGACGATCCTCGGCGATAAGCCGTATTACCGGGCGGGGTAAGGCTTGTAGCCGGTTAAGGCATCAGCCGCGAGCCGCGGAGAACATTGCCCGCTGCTTTCCGGAGGCGGCGCCTGACGCGCCTTTTCCGGGCTACCGAACCGTCGGAAACGGGGAACCATAGCCCGGCTAAGGCGCAACGCGCCGCAAGCCGGGAAAAAGCTTTTATGCCGATTTTTGCGCACCCAGATGCGCGCCAATATAGCGCTGGTAGCGATTGGCCTTCAGGTAGGTGAGATCCACCAGCACCAGACCATCCACGCAGTTGTTGAAATCCGGGTCGCTGCCGAAATCGATAAACTGCACGCCGCCCGGCTCGCACACTTCCGAGTACTGCTTATACAGCGGGGGGATCGCGCAGCCGAGGTTGCCGAGCAGGGACTTCAGCCGGGCCAGGTCGTCGTTGTAATCCTCCCCGCCAAACTGCGCCAGCACGTCGGGCAGCGACGCCGGATAAGGGCGACGCGACTCCGCCAGCGGATGCGTCGCCGGGAACCACAGCCGGTAGAACGCCACCAGCAGATCGCGGGCGGCGGGCGGCAATCCGCCAGAAATCGACACCGGACCAAACAGATAGCGATAGTGCGGATAGCGCGCCAGATAAGCGCCGATGCCGGACCACAGGTAGTCCAGCCCGCGACGCCCCCAGTAGCGTGGCTGGATAAAGCTGCGCCCCAGCTCAATGCCGTACTGCAGGACATCGTCCATCCGCCCGTCGTAATGGAACAGACTGTAACTGTAGATCCCCTCCAGGCCGCGCTTTGCCAGCTGGATGGCCGTCGGCATAAAGCGGTAAGCGCCGACGATCTCGAGGTCTTCTTCATCCCACAGGATCAGATGCAGATAGTCGTCGTCATACCCGTCGATATCCCGCCGTTTGCCGCTGCCTTCCCCGACCGCGCGGAAGGCGATTTCCCGCAGACGTCCCAGCTCGCGCAGCAGCGGCGCGTCCTCCTGGCCGTTGCGCTGCCAGAGGTAAATCACTTTGCCATCGGCGGTGCGGCCCAGGCATTCGGCCTTGTGCAGTTCGCGTTTGAGCAGCGCCCGGTCTTCCGGACGGGCGATGGCGCTTTCGGTTTTAAACCGCCCCGGCAGCCCTTTGCGCAGCTGTTCAAGGTGCTGATAGCAGCGGCCGGTAAGCTCGCGAGCGCTGGACTGGGCATCGAACCAGCTCGACCAGGGGATCTGCTGGCCGATGCGCACCGGCAGGCTGCTGTTGCGCCGGCGAAACATCTGCTGCATCAGCAGGAGCAGCGGCAGGTTGTCGGAGACCAGCGTACTGGCGTAAAACAGGGCGCTGTTGCGGGCGTCAATCCACGCCGGCAGCAGCGGGGCGCGATATTTTGCCGCCAGCTTAATAAAGCCGGAGTGCCATTTTTTATCGCGGATGCCGCGACGGGTGAGGCGGGAGACTTCCCCCGCCGGGAAGAAGATCAGCACCCCGCCGGCCTGCAGCTGCTGGTCCATCTGCTGCAGCGCCGCTTTAGCGGTGCGGCCATGAATATTATCTACCGGGATAAACAGCGAGCTCAGGGGCTCAAGGTGGGTGAGCATGCGGTTGGTGACCACTTTGACATCGCGGCGCACGCGGGATACCGCATACAGGAGCGCCAGGCCGTCGAGGGTGCCGGTGGGGTGGTTGGCGATAATGACCAGCGGGCCATATTCGGGGATTTGTTCGAGATCGTGCGCCGGGATGGCGCAGCGGATATTGAGGTATTCCAGCACCTGTTCGACCGTATCAAGCCCCTTCAGGTGGCGGTGACGGTCGGCAAATTGTTGAAACTCTTCCTCATAAAATAGCTTTTTTAACAGTTTCTTTTGCCAGGGGGCGGGCCTCGCCTGAGGCCACAGGTCATCGAGTACGTTGTCGAGACTAAACATAGTGGCTCCTCCTCCGTCCTGCCCAGACAGTAGAAGGTGGAGATGTCGTTCAGATTACAGTTGGGTGAAGTTTCGGTCGCAGCGGGGGAGACGACGGATAGGGAGCCGTTTTTGCGCCGGGTGGCGGCTACGCCTGACCCGGCCTACATGCGGGATGGGACTGCGGGCCCCGGTAAGCGCAGCGCCACCGGGGAGGGGCAGGTTTAACGGAGGATCTTTTTCTCGGCCAGATCGAGGGCGAAATAGCTGAAGATCAGGTCGGCGCCTGCGCGTTTGATAGCGCCGAGGCTTTCCAGAACCACTTTCTCTTCATCGATAGCGCCCGCCTGGGCAGCAAATTTGATCATCGCGTACTCACCGCTGACCTGATAGGCGCCGAGCGGCAGATCGCTGCGTTCGCGGATATCGCGCAGAATATCCAGGTAGGCGCCAGCCGGTTTCACCATCAGGCAGTCGGCGCCCTGGGCTTCATCGAGCAGCGACTCGCGAATGGCCTCCCGGCGGTTCATCGGGCTCATCTGATAGGTTTTCCGATCGCCCTTCAGCGCGGTACCGGCCGCTTCGCGGAACGGACCGTAGAAGGAAGAAGCGAACTTGGTCGAGTAGGACATGATCGTCGTATTGGTGAAGCCGGCGGCGTCCAGCGAGCGGCGAATCGCCTGCACCTGTCCGTCCATCGCGGCGGAAGGAGCGATGAAATCCGCCCCCGCGGCGGCGGCGACAACGGCCTGTTTGCCGAGGTTTTCCAGGGTCGCGTCGTTATCCACCCCGTGGTCGCACAGCACGCCGCAGTGGCCGTGGGAGGTATATTCGCAGAAGCAGGTATCGGACATGACGATCATCTCCGGCACCGTGGACTTACAAATCCGCGACATACGCGCCACCAGACCATTTTCATTCCAGGTATCGCTGCCGGTGGCATCGGTGTGATGAGAAATACCAAAGGTCATCACCGAGCGGATCCCGGCGTTGGCGATGCGTTCGATCTCGCGCGCCAGATATTTTTCCGGAATGCGCATCACGCCGGGCATGGCCTCTATCGCTTTGTAATCATCAATTTCTTCTTCAACAAAGATCGGCAACACCAGGTCGTTCAAACTCAGTGTTGTCTCTTCAAACAGGGCGCGCAGCGCAGCGGATTGACGCAGGCGGCGGGGGCGAGTGATTAAATCTGTCATGGTTTGCCTGATTTTGTGAAATGAAAGACGATAGTGTAACTGAAATGGCAGCGGGATGTTTCGCCAAAACGATCGTTATGGCGCATCGGCGAAACCTTCCCCGGGCTTACTGGCTGGCCGTCTGCATGTTGGGCTGTGCGCCGCTCAACTCGCTGACCAGGTCGTTGATGCCATCGCTCATATTGTTGAAGCGGGTTAACGGCGAGCGGGTTACCACTACAAAGGCGCCAACGTTAGCCTGCGGATTCATCGCCATATAGGTGATAAACCCGCCGCCGCCGCCGGTTTTCTGAATAATCCCCGGATGGCCGTTCTTCGGCTTCATATACACCCAGCCGAGGCCCAGCGCGTCTGCGCGGCCCGGCACGTCCATACCAATCACCCGGGTCAGCTGGTTACGCTGATAAATCAGCGTCTGCATCCGGTCGGCCTGCTGGCTGCGGGTATAGAAATCGGATGACAGGAACTGCTGCATCCAGCGCATCATATCCCCCGGCGTCGAGTAGACTCCGCCGCTGCCGATCGCCGCCAGGGTGTTGTTGCACGGGCTGGCGCCTTTTTCCGGGATCATCAGCCGCTGGCACTGATCCGGTGACGGGGTAAAGGTGGTGTCCTTCATCCCCAGCGGCCGGGTGATCTGCTCTTCAAACAGCTGCGGATACGGTTTGCCGGCAGCGGTGGCGAGCGCGTCCGCCAGTAAATCGAAGGCCAGATTGGAGTAGGCCGCCTGCGAGCCCGGCGCGGCTTTCAGGGTCGCGGTAGAGAGCCAGTTCCAGCGCTGCTGGCGGGTCGGCCAGACAAACACCGGACGATGAGCGGCGCCGCCAGGCTGCTCGCGCGGCAGGGCGCTGGTATGGGTCGCGAGGTTAACCAGGGTGATTGGTTTTCCCTGCCAGTCAGGCACCCGGGCGCCTGGCGGGGCGTATTTGCTCAGCGGATCGTTGAGTTTCACCACCCCCTGGTCGAGCAGCTTCACCAGCATCTCGCTGGTCATCAGTTTGCTGAGGGAGGCGATACGGATCACCGAGTCGAGCTGCGGGTGCTGATTATTCCCCGGGCGGGTTTCGCCAAAGCTGCGAAAAACACGCTGATTGCCATCAATAACCACCAGCGCCATGCCGGTGGCGCCGCTGCCGTAGTAGATATGATTGGCGTAACGATCGACCACATCCGAGGCGAAAACCGGGTCAACGGTAGGCTGTGCGGCCTGCACCGAGGTCCACGACGCCGCGCACAGCGCAGCAAAAATGAGCAAACTACGTTTCAACGGAGATCATCCATTAAATAAATAAAAAGAAGAGGGTATTTATACTACGAAGTGGCGCAGAACAAAGCGGGATTCACGACTTTCCTGCAGGAAAAAGGTAACGGTGCGTAAAAAAGACTTTTTTACGCTTTCGGATACCGGCTTTTTTCGCCGGCGCGTATGATGACCGTTTGGCTGAAGGTTCGTGGGAGAGAACAATGACGGCTCAACGGGTAGTGATGGTCGTGGATATGCAAAACGGCGTGTTCGCCACGCCGCGTCTGGCGCGCGAGCGCTGCGTCGCGCAAATTAATCGTCTGGTGCGCGCGGCGGACAAGGTTATTTTCATTCAGCATGATGAAGCCGGCGGCCTCGAAGCCGGCAGCGAAGGCTTCGCCCTGCTTCCTGAGCTGGAGCAGCCGGCTGGCGCGCTGTATGTCACCAAAACCGCCTGCGATGCCTTCTATCACACCTCGCTGGCGCAGGTGCTGGACGAACACGACATTCAGCAGTTCGTCATCTGCGGCTGCGCCACCGACTACTGCCTCGATACCACCATTAAAAATGGCGCCAGCCGCGGGTACGGTATTGTTATCGCGGAAGATGCCCACACCACCGCCGACCGCCCCGCCGCGCAGGCCGCGATGCTTATCGCCCACTACAATGAGGTGTGGCGTACGCTGACCATTCCTGGCAATCCTTTACAGGTGAAACCCACAGAAACAATTCTGCACGCATGGCAGCAGAACTAAGCTGTTGATATCCGGTCTTATCATTCGTCTGTCCCGCGAGGGCTCATCCACGCGGCGGCCGACGTATGCGTCGTACACAGCAATAGCAGAACGATAAGAAGTTAGCAGGAGACAATGATGTTTAAATCTTTTTTCCCCAAACCGGGGCCGTTTTTTATTTCTGCCTTTATCTGGTCGCTGCTGGCCGTGATCTTTTGGCAGGCGGGCGGCGGCGACTGGCTGCTGCGGGTCACCGGGGCATCGCAAAATGTGGCGATCAGCGCGGCGCGCTTCTGGTCGCTCAACTATCTGGTGTTCTACGCTTACTATCTGTTTTGCGTCGGCGTGTTCGCGCTGTTCTGGTTTGTCTACTGCCCGCACCGCTGGCAGTACTGGTCGATTCTCGGCACCTCGCTCATCATCTTCGTCACCTGGTTTCTGGTGGAAGTCGGGGTGGCGATCAACGCCTGGTATGCGCCGTTCTACGACCTGATCCAGAGCGCGCTGGCCACCCCGCATAAGGTCAGCATCAACCAGTTTTATCAGGAAATCGGCGTCTTTCTCGGCATCGCGATCATCGCGGTGATTATTGGCGTGATGAACAACTTCTTCGTCAGCCACTACGTCTTCCGCTGGCGCACGGCGATGAACGAGCACTATATGGCCCACTGGCAGCATCTGCGCCATATCGAAGGCGCCGCGCAGCGTGTGCAGGAAGATACCATGCGTTTTGCTTCCACCCTCGAAGATATGGGCGTGAGCTTTATCAACGCGGTGATGACCCTGATCGCCTTCCTGCCGGTGCTGGTGACGCTCTCCGAACATGTTCCCGACCTGCCTATCGTCGGCCATCTGCCGTATGGCCTGGTGATTGCCGCTATCGTCTGGTCGCTGATGGGTACCGGCCTGCTGGCGGTGGTGGGGATTAAGCTGCCGGGCCTGGAGTTTAAAAACCAGCGCGTGGAAGCGGCCTATCGTAAAGAGCTGGTTTATGGCGAGGACGATGAAACTCGCGCCACGCCGCCGACGGTGCGCGAGCTATTCCGCGCGGTGCGTCGCAACTATTTCCGTCTCTATTTCCACTATATGTATTTCAATATCGCCCGCATCCTCTATCTGCAGGTGGATAACGTTTTCGGCCTTTTCCTGCTGTTTCCGTCGATCGTTGCCGGTACGATTACCCTCGGGCTGATGACGCAAATTACCAACGTCTTCGGCCAGGTGCGCGGCTCGTTCCAGTACCTGATCAGCTCGTGGACAACGCTGGTGGAACTGATGTCCATCTACAAACGTCTGCGCAGTTTTGAACGCGAGCTGGACGGCAAACCGCTGCAGGAAGCGATCCCGACATTACGTTAATCAAGACAAGGAAGCATAATGGCCGCACGTTTATCGCGCATTATTCCCGTTTCATTGACGCTGCTGGCGGCTATGGCGCTGAGCGCCTGTACCAGCCAGCAGGCTCCGGCGCTGAAAGAGGGCGAAAAGCCTGTTGACGTGGCGTCGGTGGTGCGGCAGAAAATGCCGGCCAGCGTCAAGGATCGGGAGGCCTGGGCGCAAGCCATCGCCACCGCGTTTGACAGCCAGAAGCTGGCGCCGACGGAAGAAAACGTCTGCTCGGTGCTGGCGGTCGCGCAGCAAGAGTCTAACTATCAGTCCGATCCGGTGGTGCCGGGGCTGAATAAAATCGCCTGGCAGGAAATTGACCGCCGGGCGGAAAAAATGCACATTCCGCCGTTTCTGGTCCATACCGCGCTGAAGATCACCTCGCCAAACGGTAAAAGCTATAGCGACCGTCTGGACAATGTGAAGACGGAAAAGCAGTTGAGCGCCATTTTTGATGACTTTATCGGGATGGTGCCGATGGGGCAGAAGCTGTTCGGTTCCCTTAACCCGGTGCACACCGGGGGGCCGATGCAGGTCAGCATTGCTTTTGCCGAGCAGCACACCTCCGGCTACCCGTGGAAAATGAACGGCACGGTGCGCCAGGAGGTCTTCAGTCTGCGCGGTGGCCTGTGGTTTGGCACCTATCATCTGCTGAACTATCCGGCCAGTTATAGTGCGCCATTGTACCGCTTTGCCGACTTCAACGCCGGCTGGTACGCCAGCCGTAACGCCGCCTTCCAGAGCGCGGTGGTGAAAGCCAGCGGGGTAAAACTGGCGCTCGACGGCGACCTTATCCGCTACGACAGCGAGGAGCCGGGCAGCACCGAGCTGGCGGTGCGTCGCCTGGCGAGCCAGCTGGGGATGAGCGACAGCGAGATCCATCGTCAGTTGAAAAAGGGCGACAGCCTGGCGTTTGAGAAGACCGATCTCTATCAGCAGGTTTTCCGTCTCGCCGAGAAAAAGGCGGGCAAAACCCTGCCGCGGGAGATGTTGCCAGGGATCCAGCTGGAGAGTCCAAAAATCACCCGAAATCTGACGACGGCGTGGTTTGCGAAACGGGTTGATGAGCGGCGGGCAAACTGTATGGCGCGGCGTTAACGGCGCTGACGCCAGCGCACGATAAGCGCCAGTACCCCGATGAACGTGCAGCCGATCAGGAAAGGGATCAGACCAAAGAGGGTACCCACGGCGAGGCTGATGTCGACTTGCGGACGGCTGGCGTCCTGGGCTTGCATCAGGCGTTCAAATACCCCCGGGGCGTGGATCAGCATGCTGAGCATCTGCGCGCCGGCCCAGCAGCAGATCAACACGAACAGCCCGTAGGCGACATGGCTGCCGGTCAGCGCGCCCCTTTTTTTATTTCCCAAAAGCGATTTTGAAAAACTGAATTCAGCCATAGGCCCTCCCACATCTGCGCTGCTGGTTTTTTCTCCAGCTCTATGTCAGGTATTCTGGCAGTCAGGGGCCATCATCAGTATCAGATTGCTGGTAATTGCCGTCCAGGAATAATCCTGTTTTCGCCGTTGTGTTAACCGCGCCACAGGAGCACAAAAGGGAGAGCGGCGTCGCAATCCAGCAACATTCTCCATATCGCTACAGACCGCCGCGGGCGGCTATGCGAAGATGCGTTTTTTGCTGTTGGAGGCCGCATGAAGCTCACTGATAAAATTCGCCGCGATTGGCACTACTACGCCGTGGCGCTGGGGTTGATTTTTATTCTTAATGGCGTGGTGGGGCTGCTGGGGTTTGAAACTCAGGGGTGGCAATCCTACGCCGTCGGTCTGATCACCTGGGTCATTAGCTTCTGGATTGCGGGCTTTGTGATCCGCCGCCGCCCGGCAGAAGAGGCCTGAGGCCGCCGCTGCCAGGCGGGGTAAAACGCGTTTTAGTTCATGGAGGTTTTCAGCGCCCGGTCCGCGGCATGGCGCTCCAGCGCCAGCTCAATCAGGCGGGTGATCAGGCTGGTGTAGTCGAGACCGCTGGCCTGCCACAGCTTCGGATACATGCTGATGTTGGTAAAGCCCGGCAGGGTGTTGATCTCGTTGATCACCACCTCGTTGTCGGCGGTGAGGAACACGTCGACACGAGCCATGCCGCTGCAGCCCAGGGTCTGGTAGGCCTGCACCGCGATAGCGCGAATTTTGTCGTTGATCTCAGGGGCGATAGCGGCCGGGACTACCACCTGCGCGCCCTGATCGTCGATATACTTGGTGTCGTAGGCGTAAAACTCGCTGTTGAGGACGATTTCACCGCAGGTGCTGGCCTGCGGGTGGTCGTTACCCAGCACCGCACACTCAATTTCCCGCCCTTTAATGCCTTGCTCCACCACCACTTTATGGTCAAATTCGAAGGCCAGGGCCACCGCCTGATGGTACTGCTCTTCGTTTTTAACTTTGCTGACGCCAACCGACGAGCCCTGATTAGCCGGCTTAACGAACAGCGGCAGGCCAAGCTTCGCTTCGACATCGGCAAAGCTGAACTGCGCGCGGTTGGCGCGGGTAAGTGTGATAAACGGGGCGACGGCGAGCCCGGCGTCGCGCAGCAGACGTTTGGTCACGTCTTTGTCCATACAGGCCGCAGAGCCCAGCACATCGGAGCCGACGAACGGCAGATTCGCCATGCGCAGCATCCCCTGCAGGGAGCCATCTTCACCCAGCGTGCCGTGGACGATCGGGAAAATCACATCGATGGCCGCCAGCGGTTGGCCGCTTTCGGCGTTAATCAGCTGCTGCGCTTCGCGGCCCGGGATCTGCGCCAGAGTCACCGTGGAAGGGCGCAGGGCAATGCGGGCAGGATCCTGTGCGTTGAGCAGGTAGTTGCCGGCGTCGTTGATGTGCCACAGCCCCTGTTTATCAATACCCAACAGAACCACATCGAAGCGCGATTTATCAATCGCTTCCACGATATTCTTCGCTGACTGCAGCGACACTTCATGCTCCGCCGACTTGCCGCCAAAAACGATCCCAACCCTCATCTTTGCCATTTCAACTTCCATCCAGATAACATCAAAGGGCATAACATACCATGTGAAACCGCTGCCTGGCTGCCATAATATTTACCTGATCAATTGACGGGAGTGGGCGTGAGAGGAAAGACGCTGCTGGTGCTGGCCGGGCTGCTCGGCGCGGGCCTGTTGGGATACCGCAATCTGCCGCCGCACCTGAATCCGCTGGCGCCGCTGGCGCTGGACGATCCCCCGGGCTGGCTGACGTCGTTTAAGCTGCGCAGGCTGACGGCAGACCAGTGCGCCTCCCTGCTGGCGGAAGCCAATCGCCGGCGGCTTATCGCCAGCCGGCCGGTGGCCGACAGCGAGGGAAGCTGCCCTCTGCGTAACGTGGTGCGGGTGGCGAATTTTGGCTCGGTGCAGCTGAGCAGTAGTTTTCTCGCCAGCTGCCCGCTGGCGCTGAGCAGCGCGCTGTACATCGAGCAGCAGGCGAAGCCGCTGACCCGGCAGCTGATGGCGAGCGACCTGCGTCAGATCGATCATCTCGGCAGCTTTGCCTGCCGCAATATTTACCATCGTCAACAGGCGCGGCGCAGTGAACACGCCACGGCGGACGCGCTGGACGTCAGCGGTTTCCGTCTGGCGGACGGTAGACGCGTTAGCGTCCTGCAGGGCTGGCGGAGCGAGACTTCGCGCCCCTGGCTGGCGGCGCTGTTGAACAGCAGCTGCCATTACTTCGGTAACGCGCTGGGGCCAGAGTACAACGCGGCTCACGCCAACCATTTTCATTTCGGCATGCGCGGCCAGGGCTTCTGCTTTTGAGCATAAAGCGCTATGAGCAGCCTAAATGACCAGAAAATGCTTCGTCAGGCTCTCATCCGCAGCCATAAAACACCAAACTCACCGCCAGCGCATCTATGGTAGTACACCAGTGGGATGAAATTGCTAAGCTAGATAATAATTGGCAAATCATTAATGAATACGCGTAGTTATGGAATCCTGGAAGGTTAATCTCATCTCCGTCTGGTTTGGTTGCTTTTTTACCGGCCTGGCGATCAGTCAAATTCTCCCCTTTTTACCCCTCTACGTCTCCCAGCTCGGCGTCACCTCGCATGAAGCGCTATCGATGTGGTCGGGGCTGACCTTCAGCGTCACTTTTCTTGTCTCGGCGATCGTCTCGCCAATGTGGGGAAGCCTGGCGGACCGTAAAGGCCGCAAGCTCATGCTGCTGCGCGCCTCGTTGGGGATGGCGATTGCCATTTTACTGCAGGCTTTCGCCACCAACGTCTGGCAGCTGTTTATCCTGCGGGCGATCATGGGCTTAACCTCCGGTTATATTCCCAACGCCATGGCGCTGGTGGCCTCCCAGGTGCCGCGCGAGCGCAGCGGCTGGGCGCTAAGCACGCTGTCGACGGCGCAAATTAGCGGGGTGATCGGCGGTCCGCTGCTGGGCGGTTTCCTGGCGGACCACGTCGGGCTGCGGATGGTCTTTTTTATTACGGCGATCCTGCTGACCATCAGTTTTCTGGTGACCCTGTTTCTGATTAAAGAGGGCGTTCGCCCGCAGGTCAGCAAAAGCGAGCGTCTCACCGGGAAACAAGTCTTTGCCTCTTTGCCCTATCCGGGGCTGGTGATCAGCCTGTTCTTCACCACCCTGGTGATCCAATTGTGCAACGGCTCAATCGGCCCGATTCTGGCGCTGTTTATTAAGTCGATGGCGCCGGACAGCAACAATATCGCTTTTCTGGCCGGGATGATCGCCGCGGTGCCCGGCGTGTCGGCACTGATTTCTGCGCCACGGTTGGGTAAGCTTGGCGACCGCATCGGCACCTCGCGGATCCTGCTGGCGACGCTCTGCTGCGCGGTGGTGATGTTCTTCGCCATGTCCTTTGTCACCACCCCGCTGCAATTGGGTACGCTGCGTTTTCTGCTCGGCTTTGCCGATGGCGCGATGCTCCCGGCGGTGCAGACCTTATTGCTGAAGTACAGCAGCGACAGCGTCACCGGGCGTATCTTTGGCTATAACCAGTCGTTTATGTATCTGGGCAACGTCGCCGGGCCGCTAATTGGCGCCTCTGTGTCAGCCATGGCCGGCTTCCGCTGGGTGTTTATTGCCACCGCCATTATCGTTTTCATTAACCTCTGGCAACTGGCGTGGATGCTGCGCCAAACCCGCCGGGCTAACGCCTGAACCTCTGCTGGCGGTATTTATTGCGATACCGTCAGCATTATTCGCCGTCAGCGGATTTACTATTACTTTTTGTTATCGTCATGGCGTGAACGCTATTCCATTTTATTATTTTCCAGGCAATCTGGTTATAAGCAACCTTGGCCATGATTAAACAATACTATTTATAGTGGTATTTTATTGTGGTAAAACGTTTCGCTGTATATTGGGTGTTGCGATGATTCTTAATTTAAGTAATTCTGAGGTCCGTCATCGCGTATGACATCCCAATCAAAACAGGCCTCGCATAAGGAACTGGTGCTATGAAGAATCTCATTGCTGAGTTACTGGTTAAACTGGCGCAAAAGGAAGAAGAAGCAAAGGAACTGACGGTGCAGGTTGAAGCGCTGGAGATCGTGGTCACCGCATTATTGCGCCATATGGAGCATGATGCCCAGCAGGCATTGATTCAGGATATTGAACAGGCGATTGACCAGGTGACCCCCTGTCCGCCGGTCAACGACCATGATGCGATGCTGCTGCAGCAATATCTAAAGAAGCTGTTGCGGCATCCTCGTAGCTAGTCTTTGTGACACGACAAGGATGCCGTCATTTTTCTGTCATCTCCCTTTTATAAAGTCTCCCTCGTTTTGTTTTTTTTAAGTATTTTTTACATGGAGATGACAAAAGTGAAATTAAGCGCTCTGTTTATTGCCCTGATTCCTCTACTGGGCTCGCCGGTTATTCATGCAGAAACTACTGCTGCGCCGGTTCTGGAAAATCGCGCTGCGCAGGGAGATATCACCACTCCTGGCGGCGCGCGTCGTTTAACAGGCGATCAAACCGAAGCGCTGCGCGCCTCGTTAATCAATAAGCCAGCTAAAAACGTTATTTTGCTGATTGGCGATGGCATGGGTGATTCGGAAATTACCGCTGCGCGAAACTATGCCGAGGGGGCGGGCGGTTTCTTTAAAGGAATTGATGCTCTGCCGTTAACCGGGCAGTACACGCATTATTCGCTGGATAAAAAAACCGGGAAACCGGACTACGTGACCGACTCGGCGGCCTCCGCCACCGCCTGGACCACCGGCGTGAAGACTTATAACGGCGCGCTGGGCGTCGATATTCATGAGAATGCGCATCAGACCATCCTCGAGCTGGCGAAAGCGGCGGGGCTGGCCACCGGCAACGTTTCCACCGCCGAGCTGCAGGACGCCACCCCCGCGGCGTTGGTAGCGCATGTGACATCGCGTAAATGCTACGGCCCGACGGTCACCAGCGAAAAATGCCCCAGCAATGCGCTGGAAAAAGGGGGCAAAGGCTCCATTACCGAACAGCTGCTGAACGCCCGACCGGATGTCACCTTGGGCGGCGGCGCGAAGACCTTTACCGAAACGGCGACGGCGGGCGAGTGGCAGGGCAAAACCCTGCGCGAGCAGGCGCAAGCGCGCGGCTACCAGATTGTGACCGACGCGGCTTCTCTTGCCGCCGCGACGGAAGCCAGTCAGGATAAACCGCTGCTGGGACTCTTTGCCGATGGCAATATGCCGGTACGCTGGGAAGGGCCGAAGGCGTCTTATCACGGTAATATCGATAAGCCGCCGGTGACCTGTACGCCAAACCCGAAGCGTGACGCCTCGGTGCCGACGCTGGCGCAGATGACGGAGAAAGCGATTGACCTGCTCAGTCGCAACGAGAAAGGTTTCTTCCTGCAAGTCGAAGGCGCTTCCATCGATAAGCAGGACCATGCGGCGAATCCGTGCGGCCAGATCGGCGAAACGGTTGATCTTGACGAAGCGGTGCAGAAGGCGCTGGAATTCGCGCGAAAAGACGGTAATACCCTGGTGATCGTCACCGCCGACCATGCGCATGCCAGCCAGATCATCCCGGCGGATAGCAAAGCCCCGGGGCTGACCCAGGCTCTGAACACGCACGATGGCGCGGTGATGGTGATGAGCTACGGCAACTCTGAGGAAGAGTCGATGGAGCACACCGGCACCCAACTGCGCATTGCGGCCTACGGTCCGCATGCGGCTAACGTCGTAGGCCTGACCGATCAGACCGACCTGTTCACGACCATGAAAGCTGCCCTGAGTCTCAAATAAGTCGCTGCCGGTGGCGAAATTGCGTCACCGGCTGGTTTTTTTTCTTTCTGCGTCCAGACTTACAACGTTCCACTCACAGAAGGATGGTGCGATGAAAATAACTTTATTGATGACCCTAATGTTTGGCTTGATCTTTATCAGCGCGGTTGGCGCGGCAGAAAAAACGCCCACTCCTCAGCAGCAAAGGATGACGGACTGCAATCAGCAAGCGTCAGCCAAAATGCTGAAAGGTGAGGAGCGCAAAACCTTTATGAGCCAGTGTCTGAAAAAAGAGACCACGACCTCGCAGGGAAAGGCGCTCACCCCTCAGCAGCAGAAAATGAGCGACTGCAGCAAAGCGGCCACGGCGAAATCACTGAAGGGCGATGAACGCAGTACCTTCATGAGTAGCTGCCTGAAGAAAGCCTGAAAAAAAGGGAGCGCTCGCGCTCCCTTGTTCTTTAACCTCTCAGGGCTTGAAGCCCGCCAGCTCAGCTTCAGGAGCGGCTCAGTTTCTCTGATTTTTCCATACACTGGGTGATGGCTTCGATTACCGCCGAGCGGAACCCTTTCTCTTCCAGCACGCGCACGGCTTCGATGGTGGTCCCGCCAGGGGAACAGACCATATCTTTCAGCGCCCCTGGGTGTTCTCCGCTCTCCAGCACCATTTTGGCGGAGCCCATCACCGCCTGGGCGGCGAATTTATAGGCCTGAGCGCGCGGCATTCCGCCGAGGACGGCGGCATCAGCCATCGCTTCGATAAACATAAAGACATAGGCCGGCGCCGAACCGCTTACCCCCACCACCGGATGGATCATCGGCTCGGCAATTTGCTCCGCCTGGCCAAAGCAACGGAAAATAGTCAGCACTTCGGCAACATCTTCGCTGCTCACCAGGGCGTTAGGCGTGACGGAGGTCATACCGGCGTTAACCAGCGACGGCGTATTCGGCATCGCGCGAATGATTTTGCGATCGTGGCCAAGGGCGCGCGCCAGCTGCTCAAGCGTAACGCCGGCGGCGATAGAGACCACCAGCGACTCTTTATTCAGGCTGGAGGCGATATCGCCCAGCACTTTGGTCATGATCCCTGGTTTAACCGCGCCGAAGACGATATCGGCAATCTGCGCCACTTCCTGGGCGCTGCTGGCGGCGTTGATGCCATACTGGTCGCGCAGAGCTGCAACCTTGTCCGGCGACGGGGTGTAGACCCAGATTTGTCCCGGCTGTACCTGACCGCTGGCGATCAGCCCGCCCAGAATGGCCTTACCCATATTGCCGCAGCCGATAAAGCCAATTTTCTTATCCATCACCATTCCCCTCTGCTTTTTTCGTTACGATCTGATTAGCTTACCATCCTGGCGCTTTCCTGGGGGAGAAAAGCAGGTAACATTGGCGTCACTTATTGCAGGTACCAGGAGCTGGCATGGCCATTTGGGTGGATGCGGACGCGTGTCCGAACGTGATTAAAGAGATTTTGTTCCGCGCGGCAGAGCGGACCCAGACTCCGCTGACGCTGGTGGCGAACCAGCCGCTGCGCGTGCCGCCGTCGCGTTTCATCCGCACCCTGCGGGTTGAGCAGGGTTTTGACGTGGCGGATAATGAAATCGTTCGCCAGTGCGCGGCGGGAGATTTAGTGATCACCGCCGACATCCCGCTGGCGGCGGAGGTGCTGGCGAAAGGCGGGGCGGCGCTGAATCCGCGCGGGGAACGTTACAGCGAGGCGACGATCCGCGAGCGGCTGACAATGCGGGATTTTATGGAGACATTACGGGCCAGCGGCGTTCAGACCGGCGGCCCGGATAGTTTATCGCAGCGCGATCGGCAACAGTTTGCCGCCGAGCTGGAGAAGTGGTTGCTGGCGGTTAAGCGTCGCCAGGGTTAAACCCAGCTATCGTCATCGCTGCCAAAATCATCGTCGCCAAAGCCGGCGTCGAAGTCGTCGTTCCAGGTATTGTCGGCAAGGAACTGATCGTCTCCCTGGCGGAACGGATCGTCACCTGCGGTGGTGTCCTGCGCGATGCTGTCCTGCGCGGAGGCGGCATCAGGCTGCGGCTTCTCTTCGATGATATTGACTATCTCCTGCGGGTGCGAGCCGCTGAACATATTGGTCAGCATATTGCCCAGCACCACGCCGCCTGCCACG
>OGCW01000667.1_pt1 | contig 16711 bp, 9 predicted proteins | sample 1570231 | NCBI WGS metagenome assembly OGCW01 (sample SAMEA2582168, study PRJEB24529) | metagenome | biome: Human gut stool | place: China | collected 2011 | reverse complement strand
TAGCGAAAAAGACAAAAACGGAGAATTATTCGCTGCAAACCCCGGAAAACGCACCGAGATCACTTTCAAGTACTCTGGAGAAGTTTCGGCTAATATTGTAATTGCCGACTGGGCAACCGTTATCCAACATATAACACTGAATTAAGATACCCTCAATTTTTATATGCTTTGGCGCACGTCACGAGATTAGAGAATTTCGGGCGTGCGCTGTTTTTCTCTCAAAAACCGCATTCTCCGTGATAGGAATACCCATGATATTGACACGAACACCATCTTAACTTTATTTAAATATTAACGGAAACCCGCTTCATCACAAGGCCCACTCCACCTGTTGATAGTTTTACACACTAAACTGATACAAATACCGATCAAATAAAGATACAACCTATGAATATTATGAATATATTCGCAACAGACATTAGGGTAAGCATATAAAAATCACAGCAGGGTCACTACATAAACAAGGGTAACTAGATTTAAATTTTATATGCTAAACGCACGCTTCAGATGATTTCCGAGGCGTGCGTTATTTATATGATAGAAATACATTCTCCTATTGAGACAAATACCATCACTCAAAACATTTAGACATACATATCTTTGTATTTATAAATCAAGCAAAGCAATTTGCGAAATTTTACCCTATGACCCTGCTTACATATATAATTACCCTTAAATTATGATGTAGGCAAACCTAATTAACATAACCGCGAGGTTACATAATTATTTTGCCTGAACAATCAAGATCGTTTACGAGAAAGATTGTTCAGGTTTTTTTATCCTCCCAAAAGACCATCTGATAGCAAAAGAAAAAAGGAGATCGAAAAATCGACCTCCTTTTCTAGGTAGCGAGACCCGGGATTGAACCGGGGACCTCATGATTATGAATCATGCGCTCTAACCAGCTGAGCTATCTCGCCATCATTTTATTGTCACTGTTTCTCTTATTGACGGTGCAAAAGTAGGGGTTATTTTTGAATTACACAACATTTTCAATAAAAAAATTCGCTTAATTTTTAAGGCCTCCACCTAATCAGTTAGTTATTAGTTACTTTTTTCATCATTAAAATTAGTCGTTTTCAAATCTTTTATGTATCTTGCGGCAAATATAAGGATAAGAACAATGAAGAAAGAGAAGTTTCATATCGAATACATTTTCGATAAAGTTTCACGACGAAGCTTGTGGAATCACCTAACCACCGCTTTGGGACTTTCCGCTTGGTTCGCCGACGAGGTCATTATAAATGATAATCTCTATACCTTTAAATGGAGTAAAGAGGCCCAAGAGGCAACAGTGATCGACTCCAAGCCGGAGAACTTTATCCGTTACCGCTGGGTGGACGAAGAAGATGAGAGCGCTTATTTCGAATTTATAATCCATACAATCGAATTAACAGGTTCTACGGCACTTGAGATTACGGATTTCTCCGAACCCGGGGAGAAAAAAGATTCCATTAATTTATGGGACTCGCAAGTGGAAGATTTGAAGCGAACGCTTGGTATTTAGAGTAGTTTTACAGAAATCTGTGGGGTGTTATCGTTTTTTACACTACTTTTGCCACTTCAACCAGATTAGGCAATGTTGAGAATAAAACGATTATATACATTTATGCTGCAGACATTCCTGCCGTTGTTTCTTATGACATTCGGTATTTGTCTGTTTATTGTGTTGATGCAATTTCTTTGGCGATACATCGACGATATGGTGGGAAAAGGCCTCGGCATCCCTGTATTAGCGGAGATGTTTATGTATGCGGCCTTATTTCTTGTCCCGATGGCACTTCCCTTGGCTATTCTATTAGCCTCATTAATGACTTTTGGAAATTTAGGGGAACGTCTGGAATTACTGGCCATGAAGTCTGCCGGGGTATCATTGATACATATCATGCGTCCTTTGATCGTAACGCTACTATTTGTGAGCGTGGGCGCCTTTTTCTTCCAAAACAACGTAATGCCCGTTGTCCAAGTCAAGCTATATACATTATTATATTCCATGCGCCAGAAATCACCGGAATTGGATATTCCGGAAGGTTCATTCTACAAAGATATTCCCGGATTCAATGTATATGTGAAGAAAAAGGACCCGAAGGACGGTTTATTAAAAGACGTGATGATCTATGATTATTCGGAAGGATTCAATAACGCCCGTGTAATCGTAGCCGACTCCGGACGGCTAAAGACATCCGCCGATAAATTATTCCTTGTCCTATCTTTATTTAACGGAGAATCTTTCGAGAACGTAGGTAAAAGCCAAGCCAACACGACGCAAGCGAGAACCGCCGTCCCCTATCGACGAGAATCATTCAGCAGTAAAGATATCTTGATTGAATTCGATGCGAATTTCAACCGTACCGACGAATCTTTCATGCAGAACCAATATATGGGAAAAAACTTGAAGGATTTACAAACCTCTATCGATTCGATGGGCGTACGCTTGGATAGCATCAAGGACGTGAACGCAAAAAGCATTTACGATGCCTCATACGTAAAAACACTAAAGTCCTTACGGGCTAAAAAAGAGAGTGAAGCCGAGGGGCAGCCAGACGAGCAGCAGGAAAAACTGCCGGTAATCACTCCTACCATCAAGTTGGATTTCGACAGTCTTTACCAAGCGCAGGCACCGAGTAGTAAAGCGGCTTTATTAGGCCGAGCCAAGTCCTCGATCGAGAATATCAAGACCGACTATTATTTCCGCGCGGCCACGGTTGGCGACGAGGCCTATAAAGTACGCCGCCACTTGACGGAATGGCATAAGAAATTCACGGTATCGTTCGCTTGCATCATGTTCTTCTTTATCGGAGCGCCCTTAGGAGCCATCATCCGTAAAGGTGGGTTGGGCGTACCGGTCGTTATCTCGGTAATCTTGTTTATCTTCTATTATATTATAGATAATATGGGCTTCAAGATGGCACGCGACGGCGTTTGGGACGCATGGGAAGGTATGTGGCTTAGCTCCGTGGTCCTAACACCTATGGGTATATTCCTAACCTATAAAGCGGTAAAAGATTCTGTTATCTTGAATGCCGACACTTACGTGAATGCCTTGAAGAACTTAATAGGTAAGCGTGAAGGGAGAAAAGTGGAGCGGAAAGAGGTGATCATATACACCCCCGATTATGAGGCCACCCTCCCCCAACTGGAGAAATTGGTGGAAGAAAGTACGACTTATCTGACAAACCATAAACGTTGGATCAATTATCTGACATTTTGGAAACAAGGAGGAAAAGATAACACAGCGGAACTGTTAGCTCAAGACACGGAAAATATCGTGGAGGAATTAAGTAATTCCGACCAGAATTTGCTCTTGAATAAATTGATGGACTACCCGGTCATCGGAGGTTACAATAATAAGCTAAGCAAGCATATAAACGGGAAACTTGCTTTGGCTATCGGTATTTTCTTCCCACTGGGATTGCCGATCTACCTATTGGCTACGTACCAACGTAAATTGCTACGGCATGATATCGTTATGGTACAAAAGACCAGTAAGGAGCTGATCAATATGATATATTCATTACATTTGCTAAAAAAATAACTCGGATATAAATAATCAATAAATATGAGCGAGATTCAATTAAACACCATCGAAGAAGCTATCGAGGATTTCCGTGAAGGAAAGTTCTTAATCGTTGTAGACGACGAGGACCGGGAGAATGAAGGAGACTTTATCATTGCGGCCGAGAAAGTAACCCCGGAAAAAATCAACTTCATGTTGAAAAACGGACGAGGTGTATTATGCGCCCCGATCACGGAAGAACGTTGCCAAGAGTTGGAGCTGGATATGCAAGTTGCCAATAACACCTCTTTACTAGGTACTCCTTTCACGATAACAGTAGATAAATTAGGAGGGAAATGCACGACCGGCGTTTCCATGTACGACCGTGCGGAAACGATCTTGGCGCTGGCTGATCCAAAGACCAAGCCATCCGATCTGGGACGTCCCGGACATATCAATCCGCTCCGTGCCCGCTCTCGTGGCGTACTTCGCCGTGCGGGTCATACAGAGGCAGCCGTGGATTTGGCCCGGTTAGCCGGTTTATATCCCGCCGGAGCCTTGATCGAGATCATCAACGAGGATGGAACCATGGCACGTCTGCCGCAATTAATCGAGGTAGCCAAGAAATTTGATATCAAGATTATTTGCATCAAGGACCTGATCGCTTATCGCCTCCGGACCGAATCGATCGTAGAGAACGGTGTAGAGGTAGATCTCCCTACCGAGTACGGACATTTCCGTCTCATTCCTTTCCGCCAGAAAAGCAATGGATTAGAGCATATAGCTTTGATAAAGGGTAAATTCGAGAAAGACGAGCCTATCTTAGTACGCGTGCACTCATCTTGCGCTACAGGTGATATCTTCGGTTCCATGCGTTGCGAGTGCGGAGAGCAACTGCACGAGGCTATGCGCCGCATCGACCAAGAAGGCAAAGGGGTTATCGTTTACCTGAACCAAGAAGGACGAGGCATCGGATTGATGGAGAAGATGAAAGCATACAAGCTCCAAGAGGATGGTTTGGATACGGTGGACGCGAACTTGCATTTAGGCCATCAAGCGGACGAGCGAGATTATGGTGTCGGAGCACAGATCTTACGTCATATCGGCGTAACGAAAATGCGCCTGATGAGCAATAATCCGGTAAAACGCGTAGGTCTGGAAGCTTACGGACTTGAGGTAGTAGAGAACGTTCCTATCGAGGTGAAACCAAATCCATACAACGAATTCTACATGAAAACGAAGAAAGAACGTATGGGGCATGTGCTGCATAACATTAAATAGTTATCAGAACGTTGCAAGAATTCCGATTATTGATTACTTTTGTCGCATAATAATAAAACAACCTATACAAAAAGCAATGTCATGACACAAGTCTCAGATCGTTTAGCGAGTTTATCGCCTTCAGCAACATTGGCGATGTCACAAAAGAGCGGTGAGTTGAAAGCTCAAGGTATCGATGTTATCAACTTAAGTGTGGGAGAACCCGATTTCAATACTCCCGATCATATCAAAGAAGCTGCAAAGAAAGCTGTAGATGATAATTTCTCACGTTATTCTCCCGTAGCGGGTTATCCGGCATTACGTAATGCTATCGTTGCCAAATTGAAGAACGAGAATGGACTGGAATATACAGCAGGCCAGATCTCTTGCGCAAACGGTGCCAAACAATCCGTTTGTAACACGGTCATGGTATTGGTAAATCCGGGGGACGAGGTTATCATCCCTGCCCCTTTCTGGGTAAGCTATCCGGAGATGGTGAAGTTAGCGGAAGGAACCCCCGTTATCGTTCCGGCTGGTATCGAGCAAGATTTCAAGATCACTCCAGCTCAGCTGGAAGCCGCTATTACGCCTAAGACAAAAGCGTTAATCCTTTGCTCTCCCTCCAACCCGACGGGTTCTGTTTACAGCGCCGAGGAATTGGCTGGTTTAGCGGAAGTATTGAAAAAACATACGGATATCATCGTTATAGCGGATGAGATCTACGAACATATTAACTATATTGGTAAACACAACAGCATCGCTTCTATCGAAGGAATGAAAGACCGTACGGTTATCGTAAACGGCGTTTCCAAAGCGTATGCGATGACTGGCTGGCGTATCGGTTTCATAGCCGGACCGGAATGGATCGTGAAAGCGGTTAATAAATTACAAGGACAATATACCTCTGGCCCTTGCTCTGTATCTCAAAAAGCGGCGGAAGCGGCTTATACAGGCTCACAAGAACCCGTTGAGGAAATGCGCAAGGCCTTCGAACGTCGTCGTGACTTAATCGTTAATTTAGCGAAAGAAGTTCCGGGCTTCGAAGTGAATAAGCCGGAAGGCGCCTTTTACTTATTCCCCAAATGTAGTTATTATTACGGCAAGACAGATGGAACCCGTATAATCAACAACGCTGATGACTTAGCTATGTATCTCTTAGAAGTAGCGCACGTAGCTTGCGTAGGTGGTACCTCTTTCGGGGCACCTGAGTGTATCCGCATGAGTTACGCTACCAGCGATGAGAATATCGTGGAGGCGATCAAACGTATTAAGGATGCGTTGGCCGCATTGAAATAAGAAAAAATTAAACAGATATACTTACTTGGCAAAGTAAGATATACTGCATTGGACAAGTAAGTATATCTTCTATGGGCAAGTAAGCTATACTTCATAAAAAAGGCGATACATTGGGTTGTACCGCCTTTTTCTTTATATCAAATACGTTACCGCAATTATTCAGCACGCAAAGTGAAACGTTTGAACGCCAAGATCTGTAACTCAGGATCGATCTCCTTCATTGTCTCTCTTACAGTCTTCTTGCCATCCATAATGTCTTCTTGGTTCAACAAGCAAACCTCTTTCAAGAACTTGCCCAGACGACCCTTAGCGATATTCTCGATCATCTGTTGAGGTAAGTTAGCCGCCTTCTCAGCGGAAACAGTAGCGATGATTTCTTTAGCCTTAGCTACATCCTCTGCCGTGATCCAGCCCTTATCCATGTTACTTTCCATGTGAGCCTCGCTATCTACATGCGAAGGATTAATACCAGCCTTCTTCAATGCAGCCTCTACAGCCTTCTGTACCTGCTCAGCCTTCGTCTTCTCGATAGCAACCTGGATCTCTTTCTCTTTTACAGACTCAGGAACACCAGCCTCATCGATAGCGATCGGGTTCATAGCGGCGATCTGCATAACGATATTGTGAGCGGCTTCCTCAGACTCCTTGTTGAAAGCGGCGATCGTACAAAGTTGGTTCTTACCCATATGGTTGTATACAGTAGTGTAAGCACCTTCAACTACGCAGTAGCCATCCAACTCCATTTTCTCGCCAGTGATACCGCTACGATCCGTAACAGCTTCTTGGATAGTACCCTTGCCCATAGGCAAAGCTTTCACCTCGTCCAAAGTATGGCATTTGTTAGCCACGGCAGCGTCCAAGATAGCCTGAGTCAAAGCTACGAAGTCCTCATTCTTAGCCACGAAGTCCGTTTCGAACTTCAAAGCGATGATAGCGGCGAACTCGCCATCCTTCTTAGCCAACACACAACCCTCGGCAGCCTCACGATCAGAACGTTTAGCGGCGATAGCCTGTCCTTTTTTACGGATAATTTCCATTGCTTTCTCGATGTCACCGTCAGACTCTGTCAAAGCCTTCTTACAGTCCATCATACCAGCTCCACTCATTTTGCGCAGCTTGGTAATATCAGCCATTGTTACAGCCATAATCTTATTTCCTTTATCTTTAAAATGTTTATACTTTCAAAAATTGACAATGGACAGTTGCCAATTGACAAATCCTGTCAAAAGCCAACTGCCCATTGTATTTGTATTCTAATTGTCAATTGTCAACGTCAATTGTCAATCGAATTATTCTTCGTCTTTCGCGAACTTACCGGCAACGTTAGCGTTCAACGCATCGTCGTCTTCTTTCTTCGTACGTTCTTTCTTAACAGCAGCTTTTGCCTTACGCTCTCTTTTCGGAGCTTCCTCAGCAGCCTCTGCGTCAATTTTCTCAGCCTTACGCTCTTGCAAGCCTTCGTTCATAGCCTCGCAGATAGCGCCCAAGATAACCTCTACAGACTTTGTAGCGTCATCGTTAGCCGGGATAACGTAGTCGATATTGTTCGGATTAGAGTTCGTATCAACCATACCGAATACAGGGATACCCAAACGGTTAGCCTCGCGAACAGCGATATGCTCTTTCATCACGTCTACAACGAACAACGCTGACGGAAGACGAGTAAGGTCTACGATAGAACCTAAAGTCTTCTCCAACTTAGCGCGTTGGCGAGTGATTTGAAGTTTTTCTCTCTTAGAAAGATTATCAAATGTACCATCTTTTGTCATCTTATCGATAGTAGCCATCTTCTTGATAGCTTTACGGATCGTCGGGAAGTTGGTCAACATACCACCCGGCCAGCGCTCGATAACGTAAGGCATACCTACGGAAGCAGCCTTATCAGCGACAACTTGTTTAGCTTGTTTTTTGGTAGCCACGAAAAGAACTTTCTTGCCTTGTTTAGCCAAGTTCTTCATAACTTCAGCGGCTTCGTCTACTTTAGCAACTGTTTTATAAAGGTCAATGATATGAATACCATTGCGCTCCATGAAGATATAAGGAGCCATAGCGGGATTCCACTTTCTTTTTAAGTGTCCGAAGTGTACACCAGCCTCTAATAATTGATCAAAATTTACTCTTGACATTGTTTTTTTCTTAAATCGTTTACTTTCTTTGTTTAATTTCAACCATCAGGTAGTCTTTCCGCATGTCCACATGTAAAAAGAATCCCGATAATTTAGATACTAAACGCTTCGCTTTACTTGTAAGGGACTCACAAATAACATTAACGTTTACTGAACTGGAATCTCTTACGAGCTTTCGGACGACCCGGTTTCTTACGCTCAACAGCACGAGGATCGCGAGTTACGAATCCTTCCGCTCTTAAGACAGCCTTATCTTCCGGATTAATCTTTATCAACGCACGAGAGATAGCCAAACGGGCAGCCTCAGACTGACCTTTGAAACCACCACCGTCAAGGTTGATCTTAATATCATATTGCTCAGCGACGTTCAACTTTGCTAACGGCTGCTTTACGATAAACTGAAGGATTGAAGAAGGAAAGTATTTTTCCAGCTCACGTTTGTTGATCGTGATCTTTCCCGTACCTTCGCTAACGAATACGCGAGCGACTGCCGCTTTACGTCTTCCTATTGCATTTACTACTTCCATCGTGATTATTTATATGAGTTTATATCGATTAACTTAGGTTGTTGAGCCTCGTGCTTGTGCTCAGTTCCCTCATAAACGTACATGTTGTTCAACAACTTTGCACCCAGACGGTTCTTAGGCAACATACCTTTTACTACTTTACGGAACAGACGGTCGCCACCTTTCTTCAAAAGATCAGCCGGAGTATACTCGATCTGTCCACCGGGATATCCGGTATATCTCAAATAAATACGATCGTTCCACTTGTTACCAGTCAGAACGACTTTGTCTGCATTGATGATGATTACATTATCACCACAGTCAACGTGCGGAGTGAAATTGGGTTTGTACTTACCGCGCAAAAGCTTCGCTACTTTAGCGCAAAGGCGACCTAACGTCTGGCCTTCAGCATCAACAATGACCCACTCTTTGTTTACAGTTGCCTTGTTTGCAGAAATGGTCTTAAAACTTAAAGTATCCACTGCTTAAAAATTAAATTAATTAATAACTCAAAAAACTAGCCTTACCAACATTGTCACAACGGACACATGATGCAACAACGTGCTAAGAACTAAACTCTTAGTACAATTTGATAATAATCGGCTTGCAAAGGTACGGGTTTTATCCGAAATACCAAACAAATCTAATTATTTTTCAAGTTATTATGAAGATACTCATCACTTACGGAAGTAATACCCCAAAGAGAATGTCACGTTATTTTGATAAACGGAAGTCTCGCCGTCACGCTTCAAGGCACGGCGGTCTATCATGCCGCATAGGGAACTTACGGAAAAGAAAAAGTTACTATATTCTACCGATAGGCCGACATTCATGCCAAAGTCGCAAGGTTTCAAGTCCTTCTCATCGGACACGCCGAAATGGAGATCCGGATTGGTCTCCCGGCTCTTCATCTTGCCAAACAAGGACCAATCAAAGGTAGGACCGGCGAATACGGACAGATGAACGTCCGTGAAGGTAAATGTATAAGCCACATTCACGGGAATCTGCAAAGAGTAATACCAACATTTATTATGAAGCGCCATCCCATGTATATCCTGATTCGAATAATAAGCGCCACCTTGGTTCACGAACGCCACCTCAGGACGAAGCGACCATTTTTTATTCTTGCTCAAAGGAATATCCGCCAAACCCGCTATGCTGAAACCGAAGCGGGCTCCCGCCTCATACGTATCCTCCACCTTCTGGATCAACGAAGAATAAGCGCCTCCGGCACGTACGCCGAAAGAAACCTGAGCCATCGCCGGTAAAATCATCATCACGGCAATCAACAACAATCCGATCTTTCTCATAAACTTCCTCATTTGCTTTTCCTTCTAATAGTAAGCAAAGATATACATTTTTCAATAACATCTACATTTATCCTACTGAAACCTATAAGAAAGCGGTATAAAAAGCGCAGCTTTGCCATTTAAGCTTTAACGAATGGCACAACATGATACATCTTATCCCCATAAGATGTATCATCTTCAACAGAACTGTCTTGAAGCTGATTCCCCTACTGAGTAAAACCGGAATCTCCAAACCAATAAAGCCCCGACTGGACGAACCGGCCGGGGCTTATTCCTTTTCCGCCCTCGCTCCTCACGGAGGTAACGGCAGATGAACTTTAATTTATTACTTTAGTATTAATATTAATCCATTCCCGCCTGTTCGCCCTCACGGGGTACTTGAATCACTACAACTCCCGCAGGAATGATTTTCGATTTATGTTTTATCGTCATTATTCTTATTTAACGACTGCCTTAACAGCTTCCTCACCATCGACAGCTACCACGATGATGCCCGCAGGAGCGGCGATCGTAGCGTTATCGGATGTAAGAACCGTACTAGCCACAACCTTACCAAGAACGTTTGTGATTACCACGTTCTTACCAGCTGCGCCTTGGATCTCAACGGTACCGTTGCCAGCGATTACCTTAACGCCTTCTGCTGCGTCGGCGATAGACTCGTTGGATGTAGGAACACCTTCTACGATGTTGAACTTCAACGCACGAGACTTAGCGCTTGTCCATGTCAACTTGTCGTTAACAGCGTATAAATATCTAGCAGCCTCTGAGTTGCTCGTCAAAGAACGAACCACATACAAGTCATCAGTGTCATCAGCCAATACGATCTGAACCTTGAAACGATCCAAGCCACCTAACGTATTCACGTCATCAGCCTTAACCGCAATCTCTCTCATCTCGCCCTTGATATTTGTTGTCAAAGTATCACGGCTCTCATCGATCGTAGCGGCCTTGAAGATAGCTTTCGTTGTTTCCTCGGCCCATTGATATTTCTTGTCATACTTACCATCGGCTACATAATAGTTCACTGAGTCTTGAGCGTGGAACAAGAAGTTGTCGTTCTTAGAGATATAGAAGGAAGGAATAACAGCATCCTTATCCGTTACGTGCAAGTAGAATGCGGTAGCGTTCTGATTAACCAAGATACCCTCTTTATTCTCGTTCATGGACATATAGTTGCCTAACTCACCCTCGAATTGTACGTAACCTTCCTTAGCCGGATAGCTAACCTCAGGAGACTCAGCGATCAAGTAGGTTCTCAAAGCCCAATCATTATTTAAGTTATACGCATACAAACTATAGATATCCTCCGGTTGAGTATAGAACTGTACATATTTTCCGCTATTATCCTTATAGCTACGAACCGCTACCACGGATACGATATCCTCATCAAATACGCTAGAGTTATTCGGAACAGTCGTACCGATAACATCCACAGCGATCAAGGAAACAGAGCCATCCACATTCTGCTTGATGATAAACTTGTCAGCTTGAGAAAGATTATAAGTGTTATCCTTTTCTAATTGATTATCAGATTCAACATAGTTATAAGATGAATTTGCCAAAGAGAAGAAGGACTCTGTCTCTTGTCCGTCTACCACATAACGTAATTGGTAAGTATAAGCGTAAACAACGTCAGCCTTAGCCTTCACAGTCACATGATCGTCATCATTATAAACGAAACTACGCTCTACCACCTTCATCGGAGTGCTGCTCTTGATCAACTGCCATTGAGCGGCTTTGGATACTTCCGTAGCGAACTCGTTATAAGCATTCAAATGATATTGCTCCGGTGCTCCTGCATTCTCATAAACAGCAGCATAGAACTTATTAGAAGTCTCATAGCTATCACGAGCGAATGCCATCGTCATCAAAGACTTGTTGTCAACATTCAAGAACCCTGCGTAAGCGTCAACCTCCGCAACCTTCTCCAATTTGATTTTCAGTCTGTTCAACGGTTTGTTATAACGGGGATCGCTTGTCTCCTCGTTATAAGTATTCTCATCTACATATACGGCTTGAACATCGTCAAAGATAACACTTGTAGCGCCAACACCTAGCTCATATACGTTTTCCTCACCCTCTACCGGGAATAATTTAGCGGTGAAGTACTCGCGTGTCTCACGGTTCGTGAAGGTAACATCCTTACCGCTAACCTCCGTGATAACGAATTGATAAGCCGGATAAGCCAGATCAACCAATGTTTGAGCCTTGGCTGTCCACATGAACTCATCATTATAGACATAGCTAGGTGCTGTTCCTGTACGAACCTCTACCGTATTAACTGTCAAATACTTGCCATACAAACTCTCGGCATCGCCCTTCGTACCGCTCATGACACGGATATTATAGATAGCGGCCTTAGCCTCCGTGTTCAATAGATCGATACCGTCTTTAGCCAAAGAGCTGGACAACTTGAAGATAAACTGAGGAAGATTCGGAGCCGCAGTCTTCTGAGTAGCCAAATAGTTCTTATCGCCATGGCCCAAGATAGCCAATCTCATATCTGACACCTCCTCATGTTTCGCATCATTTGTTTTTGCCTTATAACGGAAAGTTCCTAAAGACAACGCATACGGATAATCAGACAAATTGTCTTTATTCACAGAGAAACAAGCGTTGAAAATAGATGTCTCCGTTCCTTGAGACTGCCAGCGAGCCTCTATATTGGCCGGATTCGTTTCTGTATAGAAATTAAAGTCGCTAACCTTTACAGTTGTCAGCTCAAAACCTTGACCAGCTCCGCGGTCACCAGTCGTAGCCTCAACTGTATTCGTAGAACTTACAGCGATAACCGTATGTTTGAACCACTCTTGGTACGTATTGTTTTTAGGCTTATCTCCCACGAAGAAGTACATACCATTCGGAATTGTCATCTGCACATAAGAAGGGATAGCCTTATCACCTAGGTCTACATTGATACCACCATTAGGCATATTCAAATGATAAGCTACGATCTTCTTGTCGCCGAACAAGTTCTCCTCAACGGCATCTTTGGTCTCGAAATTGAAGCCTGCCGTATTATACAGTGCGTTCAATTCGTCGGCATCCGTGAAATTCTCGAAACCAACCTTATAAAATTCAGGAGCGAATGTTCCTGTTGTTTGTACAGAAGATTTACTTATCAAAGTCCAACTTAAAACAACATTACCCGGCGCTGCTTTGTAAGCGAACATATTCGGATAAGTCACAGGAGTCCCTGTAGCCGCATACTCATCGTCTGCCTGAGAATCTGCTCCAAACACAAAGTTCGCGTTACCAGTCGTAGCTGCCGTATTCAATTCCACCGCATTACCAGCGGCATTGATGCGCAACACCTGACCTGTCAGCTCATTCGTGAATTTATAAGAAAAATCACCTCTTACACCTTCTGTCACTGATACAGTCCATACATAAGCCTTAACCGCAGCCTTATCCAAATCATCGGCTACACCATCTTTATTGATATCCGCAGAGGTAATATCGCAAACGTCTTCTTTCAAGAGTTTCGTACCTGCGTTCAACTCCGTGAAACCATATGCTTCACCGTTAGGATTCGTAATCACATAACGCGATCCATTCTCCAATTCTGTAGCTTGAGCTCCAAGTCCCAGTAAATCCTGGATGGTTGTCTGAGCGAAGGCACTACCGCACAACGACCCTGCCATCAACAGACCCGTCGTAAACAATGTAGAAATCTTTCTGTTCATAATTTAGAATTTAATATTAATAATAGTGTTAATTAAGTACTTAGCTACTTCTTTATGGTCTACTATCGTTAGAAAACGACTAGTCTAAACCATCGTTTAGATCTTGCGTTTTTCGAGAGGTACAAAGGGAAGTTTGTGGAAGGAAGAGCTTGTTTCGTAAAGGATAGGCTATCCTATTGATAAGAAAGCGAATAAGGGATGAAAAAAATAGCCCGGAAGGGTTGCAGAAGTCAAAGAAACGCGTACCTTTGCAAATGACTAATTAAAACGATCGTTTAAATCAATCATTTTTCTCTTTTATTATTTTAATGTACATGCGTACATTAGTAAATACACCATCCAATAATCAACAAAAGTAAGATCACCTTTTGCGATAGATCGGAATATTAGTTTCCTTTGTTCTAGCAAAATGACATTTTGTAAACAGAACTCCCTGAGATTCGCTTTTTCCAAGCATAAGTACAGTATAAAACGGCTTTTCACACAGAAAAACGCCATTCATAACTATCTTCCATCCGCTAGTTCGAGCACCTCACGAAAACCTCCTGTCACGATATACGGCTTATATCAAGCAAAATATCAATACAACATCTGTTTATATAACATATAGATTCTATAGAATCACACATATTATAACCTCATTATATCCTTCAGAAAACACGTACGTCTTTTTCCAAAAACATGTACGTGTTTCCGAAAAAAGACGTACGTGTTTTTTTAAAAGCAAAACAACCTCTCTCGTACTAAAAAATATTTCCTACCTTTATGCACTCATTTCAATATGCACCAGACTATACATTAATATATATGGAACCGTTTATTCATTTACACGTACATACCCAGTATTCCTTGCTGGACGGACAGGCATCCATCGACGCGTTGATCGACAAAGCGTACAAAGACGGAATGCGTGCGATCGCCGTAACAGACCATGGCGTTATGTTCGGTATCAAGGAGTTTTTCAATAAGGTTAGCAAAAAGAACAGTAAACCTCTCGGGATCATCAAGGACTCCGAGAAAGAACTAAAACCGCTGCTGACCAAGGATGCTCCAACCGATGAGGAACAACAAAGGATAACGGAACTACAAAAACAAATCGCCGAAGCGAAAGCTTCCATCTTCAAGCCGATCATCGGGTGCGAATGTTATTGCGCTCGCAACGGAAGGCATAGCAAGCTGGCCTCGCAAGACGACCGTAGCGGCTGGCACTTGATCGTTCTGGCCAAAAATAAGAACGGATACAAGAACCTGATCAAGATGGTATCCCTCTCATGGACGGAAGGATTCTACGGACGTCCGCGTATTGACAAGGAATTGTTGGAGAAATATCATAAGGATCTGATCATCTGCTCCGCCTGTTTAGGTGGAGAGATCCCACAGCATATCATGCACGGACGAATTGATAAGGCCGAGGAGTCTATCAAATGGTTCAAAAACTTATTCGGAGAAGACTATTACCTTGAGATGCAACGGCACGAGACACACGACCCCAACGCCGATTGCACGATTTTCCCGCATCAACAAGAGGTGAACAAGGTACTGATCGAACTTGCTCACAAACATAATATCAAGCTAATCGCCACCAACGACGTCCATTTCGTCAATGCCGACGACGCTGAGGCTCACGACCGCCTGATCTGCCTTAGTACCGGCAAAGACTTGGACGACCCCAAGCGTATGCGCTACTCCAAGCAAGAATGGATGAAGACAACCGCCGAGATGAACACCATCTTCGCCGATATCCCCGAAGCTTTGAGTAATACGCTCGAGATAGCCGACAAAATAGAATTCTACTCCATCGACAGCGGTCCTATCATGCCGACTTTCGCCATTCCCGAGGAGTTCGGTACCGAGGAGTCCTACCGTCAGAAATTAACAGAGCATGATTTATTTGAGGAATTCACCCGAGACGAGAACGGTAATGTCGTATTAAGCGAGGAAGAGGCGCACTCCAAAATCAAGAAATTAGGTGGATACGACAAACTATACCGCATCAAGCTGGAAGCCGACTATTTGGCGAAATTGACATACGATGGAGCCAAGGAGCTTTACGGAGACCCCTTGAACGATGAAGTAAAGGAGCGTCTGAACTTCGAGTTACATATCATGAAGACCATGGGTTTCCCCGGCTACTTCTTGATCGTGCAAGATTTCATCCGTGCCGCTCGTGAGGAACTCGGCGTATCCGTAGGACCGGGACGTGGTTCGGCCGCCGGATCTGCCGTAGCTTATTGCTTAGGGATCACCAAGATCGATCCGATCAAATATGACCTCCTGTTCGAGCGTTTCTTGAATCCGGACCGTATCTCCCTCCCCGATATCGATACCGACTTCGATGATGATGGCCGTGGCGAGGTCTTACGCTGGGTAACGGAGAAATACGGTGCCGAGCGTGTGGCTCATATCATTACTTATGGTACGATGGCTACCAAGTCCGCTATCAAGGATGTCGCCCGGGTACAGAAATTACCGTTATCCGAATCGAACCGGTTAGCCAAATTGGTTCCGGATAAGATCCCTGACATGAAGAAGTTCAAATTGGGCGACGCCATCAAGTATGTGCCGGAACTAAAAGAGGCGGCTAACGGAAATGATCCGCTGGCACGGGATACCTTGAAATACGCCCAGATGCTGGAAGGCAACGTCCGTAACACGGGTGTACACGCCTGCGGTGTCATTATCGGACGTTATGATATATCGGATGTCGTACCTGTCAGTACGGCGAAAGACAAGGATACCGGCGAGGAGATGCTGGTTACCCAATACGAGGGTTCCGTGATCGAGGAAACCGGATTGATCAAGATGGACTTCCTCGGGTTGAAAACATTGTCTATTATTAAGGAGGCGGTTGAGAATATCCGTCTGAGTCGTAGTCTGGAGATAGACGTAGACCAGATCGATATTACCGATCCGGCAACTTACAAATTATATAGTGACGGACGTACCATCGGAACGTTCCAGTTTGAATCTGCCGGAATGCAGAAGTACCTGCGCGAATTGCAGCCTTCTACATTCGAAGATTTGATTGCCA
>OGCW01000666.1_pt1 | contig 16761 bp, 19 predicted proteins | sample 1570231 | NCBI WGS metagenome assembly OGCW01 (sample SAMEA2582168, study PRJEB24529) | metagenome | biome: Human gut stool | place: China | collected 2011 | reverse complement strand
TTAGGCATACTATTATTTTAAAAAGACACATTCCGTTTTTTGGAATGTGTCTTTTTATCATTATATGGCAACTGCACATTATTTGTCGTAGTTGCTGTTTTCATATGCATTAAATAAGAATGCCACATTATCTTCATCATACTCGATTTGCTCAGACCATCGTCTAATTTGTTCTGGCATGTTTCCAAATTGATGAATTAGTAATGCGATGAACAATGTGGCGTCAAAGGCGTATCGAATGAGGCTACCTAAGGAATACTCCGCTAGCATATCGATTTGACGATACAGGATATACTGATACACCTTGTTGAGCACGGATGTGTCGATGGTATCAGCTGCAAGCAAATCCATTGTAGTTGATGCCGTTGTTGATGATAGCATGTCTTGTAAAAGCCCTAGCTGTTTTGTCCACTCCTCATCGATAGGCTCTGTTTTTTTATATACATTAACTAACTCTTGGCAGTAAGGAATGGATTGATTGGGTGTAAACTGACAAATCTCTGGCTTGATACCTAATGCTAAAAGTTCGAAGATATTTTTTAGTACTGGCCTATCCTCAGCGGTAAACTCACCGTCATCATCTTCAATGGTAAATAGCAATTGATCGCCTTCGGTAGCTAATAGCTTTTCTACTGATTCTTCGCAGGATAGACCTACGCCGCAAAGTTCTAGGTCTTCGATATATTTATAGAACCTAGGATGCATATGGCATGTATCACATAAACTATCTTCGCCCAGTTCTAAAACAACGCGACACAATCCGTCTTCCCGTAGTAGGGGACAGGTGGGCTGTTTGTCGCTAAACATAAAATAATAGCCTTCGTCATCGACGGTCATAAATTTCCGTAGGTCTTCACCTAATGGCGTAGGTAGCGTTTGATATAATTTAGCTGTCTCCTCATCTACATCGATGGTCCATTTTTGGCAACATGTATGGTGACATTGATCAGCTTTGCATTGAAATGTATGGTAAAAGGTTGGATATAACGAAATCATAGTACTCACTTATATATATTATTAACTACTGTTTTGATAATTAAATTGTAACACATGCTATCTATTCATGGTGTTATTTAGGGTATGATTTTATTCGTGAAAGTCCTAATTATTGTGTATAATAGGAATATATGGAATATTTACTAATACAATTTATGTAGGAGGAACTTATGAAATCTATGTTCGTAAAAGGCGGTATTGCATTGGCACTAGCAGCGGCATTTGGGGTAAATGCACCAGTTGTTGATGCGGCTAGTATTGTACCGGTACAACCAACAGTAGCAGTTGTTGATGCTAATCATGCAGCTATTGTAGGTGCCAATACATTGCTTAATGCTTTCATTCAACAACATCCAAAAGCAGCGATTACAGAAATTGCATTCGATGGCGAAGACGGCCAAATTAAATACGAAGTTGAAGGCTTTGATTCAACAGGTAAATATGAGTTGAAATACAACTACAATACAAATCAAATTGGTGAAATAAAAGAAGGGGAATATAAGGTTGGTTTAGAGAAAAAGGCCTTTGACCCTACCCGTATCTTAGCGCCAGAAGCAGTTGTTAACTTTGCCTTTGCTCAAACAAAAGGCCAAGCGACGAGCCTCAATAGCTGGTCTGTAAAAAATGAAAAAGGTCGCTTCGTGTACGATGTAGAATTTGGTGCAGCAAATCATCAAGAAATTGAAGTGAATGTAGATGCTTTCACAGGTGAACTCGTATCTGTAAAAGGCGTAAAATAGGTGTATTTGACATCTTACTGCAATAGGAGTAGGATGTTACTATACACATGCTGGTATAGCTCAGTTGGTAGAGCGGCTCATTCGTAATGAGTAGGTCGTAGGTTCGAATCCTATTATCAGCTCCAATGGCCACAAGGTTAACACCTTGTGGCTTTTTTGTATGTGTAGAGTTTTTTCTAAAAATTTACTCATGAATTATCTAGCTTTGTGTCATATTGAAATAATTAGTATTTACGAATATGGTAGAGGTTACATAGTATGGGCTTTCACAGAAATTATCAGCCATAATATGAATTGATGATTCATGAATCGCATTTGTAAAAATTCTATAGAAATTTAGCCGAAAATTCATATATATTTCATGCAATAAATTGAGCTGTTCTGATATCTTAATTTGCATCTCATACGCGGTGACTAAGATGGACTCAGTTAGCCGCCATAGGCCTAGGTGGTAAACAGATGTGATTGTACATAGGTTATATTCCATAGCTTATATGCAATTAACTATTTGAAACTTAGGAGGACATGATGAAGAAATCTATCGTAAGAACTAGCCTTGCATTGGCAGTAGCTGGTGTATTAGGCACTAGCGTAGTTGCTTATGCAGCAGAAGCCCCACAAGTACAACCTGTGCCGGTAGTAAAAGAAGCAGTACAAACTGCACCAGTAGTAAAACAAGAAGCAACAGCACCAAAAATTGATGTGTCTGCAGCTATTAAACCTGTAGCAAATGAAAATACTAAACCTGTAGTGACTGAAACTGCTAAACCTGTAGCACCTGAAGCTGCTAAACCTGCAACAGCTGAGGCTACTAAACCTGCAACAGCTGAAGCTGCAAAACCTGTAGTAAACGAAAATGCACAACCTGTTGTAGTTCCTGCTGTAGCAAACCCTGCAGCTGCGTCCATGGATGCTGATACAACTCCTGCAGTTGCAAAAGCAGATAAAAAGGATGCAAAAACAACAAAGGTTATAAAAGCGGATAAAAAAGACCATAAAACAACTAAGGTCGTAAAATCCAATAAAAAAGCTCAATCTGCACCAGCTGTAAAAGCTGAAAAAGCAGATAAAGCTCATAAATAATCTACTATACCAATACACATGCATCGCGTCATCCCATTGGCGCGTGGGGTGCATAGAATCTCCCAGTGCACCCCGATGCGGGCCCTTTGGTGGTTCAGACATACATTGACTCTCTCCTATGCCGTCTGTCGCCTTAGGGCCTCCTTATGAAGGGTTCCCTCCCAATTCATAAGTATATACATGATGTATATAAATATCTCTCTCACAACACACAATACACACACAACACACACAATCCATATGTGTATGGTATAGGAGAAAAAAAGCACCACCGAATTTTTGGTGGTGCTTTTACTTTTGTGGATGACATTGGAATTATCAATGTCATCCTTTTGTGTTATATGTATTGTCGTGGCACGCGATCAGAGAAGCCACAGAAAATTTCATAAGGAATGGTGGAGGCGAGGGCTGCGATTTCAAGGGCAGAGATGCTTTCATGACCTTGAGAGCCCAATAGTACAACCTTGTCGCCTGGTTTAACCGTAATCGTATCAGGTACAGCCACCATGAATTGGTCCATACAAATACGTCCTACTACAGGGCAACGGGTACCTTGGATGAGGACGGTACCACGATTGGATAGGCTGCGTGGATAACCGTCGGCGTAGCCTACAGGAATAGTAGCGATTGTCATCGGCTCTGGTGTGACATAGGTAGAACCATAACCAATGCCTTCGCCTGCTTCGAGATGTTGCACGTGTACGACCTCACTGTGGAAGGATAGGACTGGTTTTAGGCCTAATCGGTTTGGTACATCGAGAGATGGCATGATACCGTATTGGATGATACCTGGTCGTGCATCCGTGAATAAACTGTCCTTTACAGATAATAGGCCGGCGCTGTTGGCGAGGGAGAAGCGATAGTCCGCATCGGGTCTAAAGTCGCTGATTTCGTCCACCATTTTATGGAACTTTTGGGCTTGCCCATGGGCATGGCTTTGGTCCGCTGCATCGGCATTACTCATGTGTGAAAAGAATCCATCTACTGCAAGATTTGGATAGGATTCAACGCGTTTAATGAATTCCACCGCATCCTCTGGTTTTATACCAATACGGTGCATGCCTGTATCAACGGCTACGGCGACACGGATAATCATATCGTGGTTGTCAGCTACCTTGTTGAGGGCTTCTAAATCTGTGGATTCGCAAACAGCAGGAATGGAATTCGTATCCGCTACAAGTTCAAAGGATTGAGGTCGTGTAAGACCTAGTAGATAAATAGGAACCATAATACCCGCATTGCGAAGTGGTACAGATTCTTCTGGAATCGCGACAGCTAAGGATTCATAACCTTCTTCAACAGCAATACGTCCCATCATAACGCTACCGTGACCATAGCCGTTGGCCTTGATAACAGCTGTGGATGTACTCCACTCAGGGAGGCTGTCTTTTATTTTTCGTAGGTTCTCGCGAACCAAGCTTGTATCAATCGTTAAATATGTTGGTCTCATGATCATTTCACTCCTAAAATACATTACTTTTATTGTATAACTTTTAGGGAATTAAACAATAGTTTTTGTGAAAGTTTATGCTAAGATTTCATTTGGATTTATATTCTAGGGAAAATTAGTCTTAATCTGAATAAGCTATGATGAATTAGCATATGATATATAATATCTTGTAGTATAATTATTATATAATACATTTACCCTTAATAGAAATTGTTAGGAGGTCATGATGAACGAACGAGTTGTAGTAGTTAATGCAGGCAAGATGAATTACGATCACTTGCTAGATTTTTCCGTTGTATCAAATGATGTACAAGTATATGACGATAGCACTAATGCAGAACTTATTGAACGCATTCAAGGCGCTACTGTAGTGGTAACAAAAGAAATACCTGTAGGTCCAGAGTTACTTTCACAATTCCCTGAATCTGTGAAACTCATCGTAGAAGCTGGTACTGGATATAACAACATCGACCTTGATGCAGCGCGCGCTAAGGGGATTACGGTGTGCAATATTCCGGCCTATAGTACGGAACGTGTAGCACATACAGTAATTATGATGCTTCTCAATTTTGCATCTACCATGCAACAACAAATCGGTATGCTTGCTAAAGGTGATCGCAGCAACTTTACAAAATATTTACAAGTGAGCCACACAGAAGTGAATGGTAAGACTTTAGGTGTTGTCGGTGCCGGTCACATCGGTATGGAAGTTATTAAAGTAGCAAAAGCACTTGGTATGAATATTTTGATTCATACACGTACACCAAAGGCTGATGGTGACGGTGTTCGCTATGTAGGTCTTGATGAATTACTAGCAAATAGTGATTATATTACATTACATTGCCCATTGAATGACCAAACTAAGCATATGATTAATAAAGCAACCATCGCTAAGATGAAACCTAGTGCAGTCATCATCAATACAGGTCGTGGTCCTCTTATCAATGAAGCCGACCTTTGTGAAGCCTTAGCAGCTAAACGTATTGCAGGTGCAGGTCTTGATGTACAAGAGGTAGAACCTCCAGCAGAAGATAGCCCTCTATATACATTAGATAATGTCATCATTACGCCTCATATGGGCTGGAAAGGCCTTGAAACGCGTCAACGCTTGGTAGGTATTATTCGAGATAATGTACAAGCCTTCTTGAAAGGTGAACCGATTAACGTCGTTTCCTAATAGATACACAAATACCCCCTGACCGGTTGTGTGGTCAGGGGGTATTTTCGTTTAGGGCTAGTATCATAGATCAAGTTTTAATATATATTATATATATATCAAGGGAGGTAGTTATCCTCAAACTTGATTATGATTAGTTTGTGTTTTGATGGGACTCCACCAATGTCTACGATATGCTTTGATTCCTTCTACAACGGTTTTACTCGCTTTTGCAGCTAAATCCTTTGTAGCGGCCGGGATGCCATCAAGTCGGTAGGTGATACCTAATTCCTTGTACTTGGCAACGCCCATAACGTGATATGGTAAACAGTCGACGGCCTGTAAGTTGCGTAGTGAGCCTAAGAAAAAGCCTAGCCTATAGTGACGATCTGCGTTGTCCGTAATGGTAGGTACCACCACGTGACGCACCCAAATCGGCACATTTACATCAGCTGTCAGTTTTGCGAATTGAAGGATTGGTTCTAAAGGCTGTGCGGTTAGCCATTTGTGGACAGTAGGGTCGATGTCCTTAATATCCAAAATGACGAGACTCGTTACGCTCAGTAACTTACGGTATGCCACCTCTTGGTGGGGATCAAAACAAATTCCACTTGTATCTAAACAGGTATGGACGTTTCTTTCACTAAAATATGTGAAAAGCTCGATGACAAAGTCAATTTGCATCAATGCTTCCCCACCTGTGACAGTAATGCCACCGTTCGTATAGAACTGACGGTTACGTTCGTATTGCTGCCATATCTCTTCGACAGTCATGAACTTAGCTTCCTGGCTTTCTTCATTCCACGTGTCTGGATTATGGCAATAGGCACAACGCATGGGGCATCCTTGAAGGAATACGACCATGCGCATGCCTGGACCATCAACCGTACCCATCGTTTCTAGTGAATGAATACGTCCTGTCATAGAAAACCTCGATTAGATTTGTTGATGGAATGTACGGGAAATAACTTCATCTTGTTGTTGTTTCGTCAATTTGTTGAAGTGTACTGCATAACCAGATACACGAACAGTCAATTGAGGATACAACTCAGGATGTTTTTGAGCGTCTAACAATGTTTCACGAGTGAACACGTTAACGTTCAAATGGTGACCGCCCTTTTGGGAGTAGCCATCCAATAATTCTACCAAGTTATCCACTTGTTGTTGGTTGCTCATGGGTATTCCTCCTTTCAACCAAAATACGAGTACTGATGCCGGTGAAAGCATACAATACGGCGGAAGATTATTTATCTTCCTCTATAGTAACATTTGGTTCGCTGCAAGCGAAGTTTGTATTGCTGTTAGGCAATTGAGAAGGGTCTAACTCAATATCAAAATCGCCTACGGATACAAATGTTTCACCAGATTTACCTAATGCGTCTGGAACGATGGAGAAGGTATTGGAAATACCGTCAGAGCAATCGCGCCATGGCATTTTTGCAACGGAAGATAACGAAGCTACGGCACCGTGAGAGTCACGACCATGCATAGGGTTAGCACCAGGAGCGAATGCTTGACCAGCTTTACGGCCGTCTGGTGTGGAACCTGTTGCAGTACCATATACTACGTTAGAAGTAATTGTTAACAAGCTCATAGTAGGAACGGATTGACGGTATGTAGGATGTTTACGAACCTTGTTCATGAATGTGGATACAACCATGGAAGCCAAGCTATCTACACGATCGTCATCGTTACCATATTTAGGGAATTCACCTTCGATTTCGAAATCAACAGCGATGCCGTTTTCGTCACGAATAGGTTTTACTTTAGCGTATTTAATAGCGGACAAGGAGTCAGCTACTACGGATAAACCAGCAATGCCAGTTGCGAACCAGCGAGTTACCTTGCGGTCATGTAATGCCATTTCTAGTTTTTCATAAGCGTATTTATCATGCATGTAGTGAATGATGTTCAATGCGTTTACATATACGCCTGCCAACCATTCCATCATGTCGTCGAATTTTTCCCATACTTCGTCAAAGTCTAAGTATTCGGATGTAATAGGGCGGTATTTAGGACCGATTTGTTTCTTAAGTTTTTCGTCAACACCGCCGTTGATTGCGTAAAGCAAGCATTTTGCTAAGTTAGAACGAGCGCCGAAGAATTGCATTTCTTTACCAATACGCATTGGGGATACGCAACATGCGATAGCGTAGTCATCACCAGAGTTAGGACGCATCAATTCGTCGTTTTCGTATTGGATGGAAGAAGTTTCAATGGATAATTTCGCACAGAAACGGCGGAAGCCGATAGGCATGCGAGGGGACCATAATACAGTGAGGTTTGGTTCTGGAGCAGGACCAAGGTTAGTCAATGTATGTAGGTAACGGAAGGACATTTTTGAAACCAATGTACGGCCGTCAGTACCCATACCACCGATGGATTCAGTAGTCCAAACAGGGTCGCCTGTGAACAAGTTGTTGTATTCATGGATACGTGCGAAGCGAACCATACGCAATTTCATGATGAAATGATCTACGAATTCTTGGATTTGTTCTTCTGTGTATGTACCGTTGCGAAGGTCGCGTTCAGCGTAGATATCTAGGAATGTAGAGTTACGGCCAATGGACATAGCGGCACCGTTTTGTTCCTTGATGGCACCAAGGTAACCGAAGTAAATCCATTGCATAGCTTCGCGAACGTCTTTAGCTGGTTCGGAAATGTCATAGCCATAGGACGCAGCCATTTCTTTCAATTCTTTCAAGGAACGGATTTGTTCTTTGATTTCTTCGCGGTCACGGATTACGTCTTCTAGCATATCACCCATAGTGATGCTGAATTCTTGGTTCTTCTCTTCGATTAAGTAGTCGATACCATATAATGCGATACGACGGTAGTCACCGATGATACGGCCACGGCTATATGCATCTGGCAAACCAGTTACGATGTGCGCTGTACGAGCAGCACGCATTTCTGGAGTGTACACATCGAATACACCGTCATTGTGAGTTTTACGATGCTTTTTGAAGAAATCCTCTGTTTGAGGATCCATTTTGAAGCCATATTCTTCGATGGCAGATTTTGCTGTACGAAGGCCACCATAAGGGAACATAGCGCGTTTTAGAGGTTTATCAGTTTGTAAACCAACGATAGTTTCAAGGTCTTTGTCGATATATCCTGGCGCATGCGCAGTGATGTGTGTAGCCACGGAAGTATCGGCATCAAGCATGCCACCTTTTTCGCGTTCTTCTTCGTATAGTTTCATTACCTTGTCCCACAATTTTGTAGTACGTTCTGTAGGACCAACTAGGAAGGAGTCGTCCCCTTCATAGGGAACATAGTTTCTTTGGATAAAGTCGCGTACGTCAATCGCTTTATCCCACACACCTGTGTTAAAATCTTTCCATGCAGTATGTTGCATTTTGCACCTCCATAAATGGATATAACTATAGATTTTGATATATCTAGTGTACAATGTTTATCTAAAACTCACAATATATAAATGATATGGATTTTCAATACATACTATGCAAATTTCGTAAGAATAGATGTTATTTGTAATTTAATAATATTGAAAACACTACATAAATATATTGAAAGTGTAGTACTTAACTTGCTTTATTTGGATGTGTATATTTGAAAGAATTATTTTTTATATTATCTTTAAATAATGAAAATTTATATCAATAAATGGAAAGTATTCGATATATTGTGATGGATCTTCTTGGAATTGTAGGGCGTTATTATGGTAATATTTAGATAGTATTGATTATGGAATTACGTAGAAAGGTAGATGCTAATGACAAATCGTATGAAAGCCATTTTAGGGGCATCTGCCACCATTGCTGTTTGGGCTACGGCGTTTCCTTTTGGTAAAGTAGCATTGCAATCAGTAGATGCATTGACACTCTCGGTAGCGAGGGTTGTAGGTGGTGCTATACTCATGCTAATTATTGGTGTATTTAAGGGATTACATATACCTACATCTTGGCGTGAGTGGGGCATATATATTATGTTAGGGGCTACAGGAAACTTCGTTTACCAAGTCGTTTTTAATGAAGGATTACGAACAATACCTGCCGCTACATCTAGTATTATTATGGCTTTGACACCGATGACTACAGCATTGATGGCATTGGTAGTCTATAAGGACAAAATACGCCCTATAGGTTGGATCTTCACCATAACTGCTTTTATAGGTGTGGCCGTTATTATTCTTTGGAATTCCACTCTGACCATTCCAATGGGGGCCATATGGACGTTGATTGGTATGATACTGTTTGCGGTTTATAATATTTTAAATCGCGGGCTTAGTCTGAAAGGTTATAACTCTATTACTATCGCTATGTGGTCCATGTTTACAGGTGCCATTATGGCACTACCTTTTGCAGATCATGCTATTGAAATGATTGTAGCCGCACCAATCACTGCGAAGCTTGCTATGGTATACCTAGCATTCTTTTCCAGTGCATTAGGATTCGTATTCTGGAGCTATGCCTTTGAACATGCTGAAAAAGTTTCGGATGTAACCAATTTTATGTATATTTCGCCAATCGTGGCAGCCGTAGTAGCAGCCTTTTTATTAGGAGAATATCCTAATATGGGACTCTATATTGGAGCGCCAATTATACTAGGATCATTGTACTTATTTAATCGATATAGATAAATAAAAGAACCTCAACCTTTTTTGAACTGCACCCCAAAATTTGGACACAATTTTTGGAGGTGCAGTTCATTTAGTGTTGAGGTTCTTTTTTGTGTTTGACAGTCATTATAAATTGTAGTAATCTAAGTATACGATTAAAACATACTTTAAAGATATGTTTTAGAAAAATATTAATTCCTACTAATGTATAGGGAAAGAGGTGGTACAGTGATTGCTATACGAAATGTAACGAAAGAGTTTGACGTTAATAAGCAAAAGGTTACTGCATTATCTGATGTAAACTTTACCATAGAAAAAGGCGATATATTTGGCATTATTGGCTTTAGTGGAGCTGGTAAATCTACACTGCTTCGCATGATTAATGCCTTAGAGGTACCTACCTCTGGTCATGTTGAAATAGATGGTGTGAATATCAATGGTTTAAGTTTTAATGAGCTTAGAAAGGTTCGTAAGCGCATCGGTATGGTTTTTCAACAGTTCAATTTGTTGAATGCTAAATCTGTGTATGATAATGTGGCTATCCCACTAATTCTTAATAAGGTGCCAAAATCCGACATTGATAAAAAAGTTAAAACCTTATTAGACTTTGTTGATTTGGGCGATAAAGCAAATGCATATCCTGGAGAATTATCTGGTGGTCAAAAACAACGCGTTGGTATTGCTCGTGCATTAGCTACAGATCCATCCATATTGCTTTGTGATGAAGCAACCAGCGCTCTAGACCCTGATACGACAGAATCTATATTACAATTACTAGAACGTGTTAATCGTGAATTAGGAGTAACAGTAGTTATCGTAACTCATGAGATTGATGTAATTCAGAAAATATGTAATCGAGTTGTAGTTATGGAGCATGGAAAGCTCATAGAGAGCGGATCTGTACTTGAGGTGTTTAGTAAACCTAAACACGAAACAACAAAGCGATTTGTTAGGACTGTAATTCCTGATGAAATTCCATCAGCTGTGAAACATACATTAGCTTGTGATAAAAGGCCATACACAATTCTTAAGATGCATTTCTTAGGAAATAATACGACAGATAATGTTCTATATCATATTAATAAAACCTTTGATTTAGAAACGAGTGTATTATTTGCTACGGTAACCGAGTTAGAACATACTGTACTTGGTATATTCATTGTTCAGTTTATTGGCGATAATCTTGAGGTGGGCAAGGTAAAAGAGTATCTTGTTGCTCAAGGTATTGAATGGCAGGAGGTGACACTATAATGGATTTCTTTATGCAAGAACTTGGTGTTCCCGGTTCGCAGTTATTACTAGCCGCAGAACAAACATTATATATGGTGTTCCTATCTCTATTCATTGGTACGGTATTTGGTTTAATTATTGCAGTTACACTGGTAGTAACAAATCCTAATGGTATCGTTAAAAATAGTATTGTTTATACCATTACAAATACAATTGTTAATATTGTACGCTCTGTACCATTTATCATTTTGATGGTGTTTATATTACCGTTAACTAAGATGATTGTAGGTACGCGCGTAGGAACAACGGCGGCTATTGTTCCGCTTGTAATATTTATTGCACCGTATTTAGCTCGGTTGTTTGAAAACTCGATTCTAGAGGTTAATAAAGGTATTATCGAGGCTGCACAATCAATGGGGGCCTCTCATTTTGAAGTGATTTGGCATTTTCTTTTACCAGAAGCAAAGGGTTCGCTTATTCTATCTATTACAACAGGTACCATAGGTCTTATCGGTGCTACTGCTATGGCTGGCGCCATTGGTGCAGGTGGTGTAGGTGATTTGGCTCTTACTTATGGTTATGAACGGTTGAACTTCCCATTGATGCTATTTACCGTTGTTATTTTAATTATTTTTGTTCAAATTATTCAAACAATAGGTAACTATTTTGCACGTCGTGCGCGTCGTTCCTAATTTGATGAAATAGATTTTAGTTGTATTGATTGTGAAAATATAGGAGAAAATACTATGAAATTTAAAAAGCTTCTTGCCCTTGGTGCAGCATTAGTATTCAGCGTAGCTTTTATCGCAGGCTGCGGTTCTAATAATAGTGATAATGGTGCTAAAAAAGAATTAACCTACAGTAAATCTCAGGGTCCTTACTCTGAATTGTTTGAAAAAGGTGTAAAACCAATTTTGGAAAAACAAGGCTATACCTTTAAAGGCGTAGATATGTCTGATTTGGTACAAGCTGACCAAGTGTTAAGTGATGGTGAGGTTGACTTTAACGTTGAACAACATACAGCATACATGAAAAACTTTAACGAAAAACAAAATGGTCATCTAGTAGCATTAACACCAATTCCAACAGTACCAGCAGGTATCTTTAGTGGTTCTAAAACATCTTTAGATCAAGTGGCGGATGGCGATACTATTGCTGTACCTAATGATGCATCCAACATGGCTCGTGCTTATGCGTTATTGCAAAAAATCGGTTGGATTAAGCTTGATCCTAACAAAGATTTAGCGATAGTAACTCAAGCAGATATTATTGAAAATCCTAAACATCTTAAATTTACAGAAATGAAATCCCTTACAATTCCGTCTGTACGTACTGACTTTGATTATATCGTTATTACAGGCGCTATTATCTATAATGCAAAAATTGATCCTAAATCTGCATTGGCAAATGAAGACGTATTGCCACAATGGTTATTACAACTCGTAGTTAATGAGAAAAACAAAGATGCACAATGGGCAAAAGACATCGTAGCAGCTTACCAATCTCAAGAATTCAAAGACTACATGGATAAAAATAACAACGGCCTATGGTTCGTACCAAAAGGTGAATAAAAAAGACGGCACTGTACAAGTATGCGACTTTAGTAGTGTCTGTTAGTATATAGAGTAAAGAAACCCCTACACAAGCACAGCGACTTTAGTAGGACAAGGCCTATGGCCTTGTCCGTTAAGCTAGCTGGAGCGAGCATGTGTAGGGGTTTCTTTCGCTTTAAATTCTTATTTTTGCCGCATAGTTCTCATAGAGTTCTTTATAGTGACCGCCACGCTCTATCAGTTCGTGATGTGTCCCTTGTTCCACAATGTGCCGTTTTCTACTACTAGTAGGATGAAATTTATTACTAAAAGTTTATTATCAATTAATAAGTGTTATGATTGAGTTTATATCATCTTATTAAATTTTTTGATATACTATATAGGCAATTTTTGCAATTTTTGTTTTGAAGTAGTAAGGAGAGTTTCTAATGAAGTTGAATTGGAAATTATTCGCACCGCTTGTAGTAGCTATTCTCGTATGGCTCATCGGTGCTCCTGAAGGCCTTAGCGCAAATTCTTGGATTTACGTAAGTATTTTCGCTGGCCTCGTGGTAGGGTTGATTTTAGAACCAATGCCACCAGCTTTTATCGGTATCATTGCAGTTACCGTATCTATGTTGTTTAAGGTTGGTCCTGCCCCTGTGGTAGATAAAGCAACCGGTGTCGCTAAGGCGATTACTGATGCGCAAGCTATCAGCTGGGGCCTTAGTGGTTTCTCTAATGCCATCGTATGGTTGATCTTTGCCGCTTTCATGATTGGTATTGGTTATGAAAACTCTGGCCTTGGTCGTCGTATTGCTTTGTTCCTCGTAGCAAAGCTTGGCAAGTCCTCTTTAGGTCTTGGTTATGCCATTGCTATTACGGACCTTGTATTGGCTCCATTTATTCCAAGTAATGCGGCTCGTTCTGGTGGTACGATTTACCCAATCGTATCTAGTATTTGTCCGATGTTCGATTCTTATCCAGATAAGAACCCTCGTAAAATTGGTTCTTATTTGAACTGGGTAGCATTGGCAACTACATGTGTATCTAGCTCCATCTTCTTGACTGGTGCAGCGCCAAACCCATTGGCTCTAGAATTGTCTGCTAAATCTGGTATTGTGGCGGCAAACTGGGGCACATGGTTCCTCGCATTCTTGCCAGTAGGTCTTATTTTGTTCATTATCACTCCGTTGTTGACTTATGTATTCTGCAAGCCAGAGGTGAAAGGTTCCCCTGAAATTGCAGCCTGGGCAAAGGATGAGTATAAGAAACTAGGTTCCATGACACGCAGTGAAATCTTCATGGCCTTGATTTCTGTATTGGCTCTTGTGTTGTGGATTGGTGCTTCTACATTTAAAGTGAACCCAACTACAACAGCTTTAATTGTTATTATCTTGATGATTTTCACTAAGATTATGACATGGCAAGACTTCCTTGCTAATAAACCAGCATGGAATGTTTTAACTTGGTTCGCTACACTCGTACCGATGGCTTCTGGCCTTAAAAATGTAGGTTTCTTGGACTGGCTTGCTAAATCTGCTGGTGGTTCTTTGGTTTCTTTAGATCCTACAATGGCAGTTCTTGGTTTGTTATTAGCATTCTGCTTGCTTCGTTACTTCTTTGCTTCTGGCACTGCTTATGTAACAGCTATGGTAGGCTTGTTTGCTACTCTAATTCTTCAAATTCCTGGTGTTGATCCAGCTCAAGTTATGTTAATTCTGTTAGTACCAATGGGTATTATGGGTATCCTTACACCATATGGTACTGGTCATAGCCCAATTTGGTTTGCTAGTGGCTATAACAAAGGTCCTGAATTCTGGAAATTAGGCGCTATCTTTGGGATTATCTACCTCGCTATCTTTATCGTAGTGGGGATTCCATGGATCCAGTTCGTAATGCCACTTTTAGGCTAGTTTTAAAGCCCTAATATATCTCTCTGCGCTCCAGTTCTTCGCAAGTCGCTCGATAGATATATTAGGGCTTTTCTATCTAAAATTGGCATTACATGTGTAGTAAAGTCGCGCAAATAGAAGGCTACGTTAGGATTTTTATACTCTAAAATGAACCTCTAGATTGTGTTATAATAACGCATATAGAGGTTGCATATAAACGCGAGGTATATATGTCTATTCTTGAACGTACGATACAATCAGTAATATTTGAACTGGGTGCGATTTTAATCGGGATGCTAATCATTGAATTTATTCCTCATGAGGGGCAACCATTATTGTTGATGATATTAATTTCGTTGACTGCAGTCATATGGAATTTCATATTTAACTGGATCTTTGATAAATTAGTACCAGGTGATCGATTGGCACGAGGTCCCGTAATTCGCACGATTCATGCTGTATTGTTTGAAGGCCTATTATTGGCGGCTACGGTGCCAATGATTATGTATATGATGAGTATCACCCTGTGGATGGCTTTTATTACGGATATTTCTATGACTTTGATTATCTTGGTGTACACCTATGTCTATAACTGGGTATATGATCGAGTACGTCTGTTCTTTGTGAAAGCTTAATCTATTTGTTTGAGGTAAGTACCTCTTGTAAAATTTATATCGTATAAGTGGAGGTTCTTATGTCTACAAAATCTATTACAGGCACCGGCCTTTTGTTGGCCGTAGCCTTGTTAGCGCAAAGTTTGCGCCTTATGTTTCCATTTATTCCGAATCAAGTTAGTATGTTCCTTATCGGTTCCATTACATCGGCTACATTTGTGCTTGCCACATGGCGTTATGGATGGAAAAATGGCTTAGTTATTGCCTGGGTTGCGCCAGTTGTAGCGCATTTACAAGGCATGTTACCATTGCCACCATTTATTTTTATTACAGGATTAGGCACGACAGCCTATGTATTAGTCGCACATTGGTTGCAACATAAACCAAAACTTTTACTTATCATCGTGTCTGCATTGGTGAAAGCAGGCGTTCTATTTGGTGGATATTCGTTGTTTTTCTCTTTATTCCAACTACCACCAAAGATTGTAAATGCCATGCTCTTTGTATCTAGTTGGCCACAACTTGTGACATCCTCATTAGGGATTATTTTGGCATTGCTAATTATGAAACGTGTTAAATAGGTTTGATGGTTCTTTTATAATACATCAAATAGATAATAAAAAGGTGTTACACATCCTCGTTGTATTGATAACAGCTAATACTGTTTCGATAGGGGATGTAGTAACACCTTTTTATATGAGATATTCTATTGTTTTTTCTTAAAAGATTTTAGGATGAAACCACCCACAGTCCCAGTGATACCAAAGCCTAATAGGCCCATGCCAATTGTATGCATTAAAATACTTGTTTGATTGTTTTTAGAGATTTCTTGTGCCGCTTGCATTGCACTAGTAGCTTTTTTTGCAATCTCCACATTGTTAGCTGATGGATCTGGAATGACAAATAAGATTACGATGGCAATAATTAAACTAATAATACCAGCAATGAATAAATACTTTCCGCGTTGATTTACTTTTTCCATAATACCCGCTCCTTTGTATATTACGAAATAAGATATATACTATTTGATTTAATTATATACTGCATGCATATAAATGTAAATTAAAAATTTTGTTATGCAGCTCACGTTATGCTCATGAAAGCAGAATGGAGATGGTGTGTATAAGATTGTTATATCTTATTAAAACGTTGATTATTTATAAGTAAAAGAGTCTATTATAGTAAAAGTACATAAAATTTTCCAATTTTGAAACTTATCATAAAAATTGATGAGCATATGAATATGTCAAAGAACAATGGTAATCATGCTATTTTTAATGTATATGAAGAGTTATCTTTCTCTAGAGATTGTAAAAGCTCAAAACAGGATGTATCTCCTGATACATCCTGTTTTTTGTCTATATCTTTTGTGGTATTGTGCTTATTTTTATACGAGCCCTCTTTTTGTTGAGATTTGGATCTTTAATTTATCTGATACTTAGTATGGCTGAGTTCTGATGCATATATTACATTATTGCAT
>OGCW01000662.1_pt1 | contig 16898 bp, 16 predicted proteins | sample 1570231 | NCBI WGS metagenome assembly OGCW01 (sample SAMEA2582168, study PRJEB24529) | metagenome | biome: Human gut stool | place: China | collected 2011 | reverse complement strand
TTAAAATAAAATTTTAAGTACATGTACAAAAAAGCTAGTCACGCCCCTTTATTGGATCGTGACTAGCTTTTTTATATAGCTATGCTGTCCCATAAATCACCGTAATTATAGCGCCGTATATATAATTTTTCTACTTATCTTTTTGTTATCCCTTATCATCATTTGAATTCTTTTATTCAAATATTCTACAATTCACTAATCAACGCATTTAGAAACTTAGACGCCGATTTAAACCCCTTTTCCTTTGCAACCGCGTCTAATCGTTTACGAACACTTGGCTGTAAAGTAAACGTATAGTGCTTAGTAGTCTCATGTTCGTCTTCATTGTTAAATACTGGCACTTGCAAAACGGTTTTATTACCCAAGTTATCGTTTGCCTTATTTTCAAAGGCACTGTCCTTACGTACTGCCTTTGTTAGTTGTTCATTCTTTGGGTTAAACGCCATAATAAATACTCCTTATTATTCATTATCATACATAGTACGTATAAGTAGTTATTATACGTATAATGACTACTTATACTCTACATTTTTTCAGTGATATTCTTAAATACGCTATCCATTTCACTGAAAAAATCTCGGTTTTTTACGAAAATGCTGTGATCTTGTTTCATAGTTGATAGCGATTCTTTATCAAGAGTTGTCCGATTAAATAATTCTTTTGACGGAACAATGCCAATTACAGATTCATCATCTTTAATTGAATCTAGCAACTCATGAGAAGATTTAGTATTATGTTTAATCATGTTTGCAACAAAATAAAGTTGCGCTGTCACGTATGAATTACGTGATTGAAAATCAATTGCTTCATCACGTAACTCTTTTAACCGTTCTTCCAAATTAAACTTAGCATTATATCCGTGTTCACTTGGAATGATTGGACTGATAATAGCGTGGCTGATAATAGCGGCATTTCTCGTGGCAATCGAAAAATCGGGGTGTGTATCAAGGATAATATAATCGAATTGCCCCAAATTCAAACGATCAAAATTATCGCTTAACCACATGTACAGCATCATATTCTTATTTGTTTTATTTTCAATTTCTCGTTCCACATCATCAAGATGTAAGTCACCTGCAATAAGACTAATATTCTCACTAACATTATGAATATCTACTTGTCCGTTACCAGCAAAAATATTAGCCACTGTATTTTCAGTGGCATAGATATTATACGTTTGGGTTAAATTGCTTTGGTGATCTAAGTCGATAAATAGAATCTGATTGTTATGTACAGCCAACCACTCGCCGTAATTAAAAGCCAATGTTGTTTTCCCAACACCACCTTTAATTGCTGAAAACGTAAGTATCTTCATCTCTCATACCCCTTTTATATTTTCTATACTTATAATAACACAGTATACACATTATGTATACGTATGATTTATACATAATGTGTATACTGTATAAATCACAAAAGACTAGTAGTTCATCTAACTAATAGCGATTGTAATACTCAACTAAAAGGATCAATGCAACGCTATCCAACGCCCGCTGGACAAGTTCGTATAAGTGAAAGCCATTTTAATTTGAATCCCGCTTGTAATGTACAACGGCTAATTAGTAGCCTTCGGCAGACACAAGTGCAAGCACTTGGAACTTATATGCTGACGCTTAATCAAAACCTTTTTTAAACCAAAACAGGTTGACACGCACTAACCAATCAGCGCTCCGAAAGATTTGAGTATTTGAGAATACAGTTCACCCATAGCTTAGCCATAAATGAACTGTATTCAACGTCAATCGCTCCTCAGAGTTCTCGTACCGTCGTCAACAAGACTAGTTCAACACTCACACTTTTAAGGCGTCAGGAGCCGTATACCTGCCTTTTAGCGGTTTCCCGCTGGTGTGAGCCAATAAAGCTCCGTAGGCCGTCCAGAATTACGTTATACGTTGATTCTAGGCGGTGTTTTGCCACCCACAAACCCAGTTTTACATATGATCCGTTATTGAATCACTTAGTTTTTGCGTCAAATGCGCTTGGAAGCCAGAGGTCGTGTCCTTATATGCGCTCCCCACACCCCCATGCCGTAATAGTCCGTCACTGCACAGGGAATGCCGTTTAATCATCGGGGTGCATTTTCCCCGCCACAAATTGTGGATACGTCTATAACGTGTACGTTCTACCGGTGCTAATTTGCCATATAAAAAGGGGGCGTGATAAGCGTTTCCTCGTACACACTTACACGTCCCCTTCGGTATCGTCTGTTGAATGCCCCTTTTGGACTGTTCCTGACGTTATCTTGTTGAACTTTCCTATAAACCTAGTATAATGGAATTATAGAAAAATAAATGTGTTAAAGATACGCAACTATCCTTAGCACAGGCACTCATTGGAACGCCAATTCCAACGAGTGCCTTTTTTTATTCACTTGTTATTTGATGCATCTATTATAACGCAACATTTCGATTTATAACAGGTATACTGCCAAATTTATTTAATCAATATACTAACTATACCAAAAAAGCCCCACTTTGTGCGGGGCTTTTTTCTATTTATAAACTTTGTTCACTAGACTGTGAGCGTTGAATCGTTGGCTTTATGTTATTCTTGCTTGCAATACGCTTCATGTCGTCCTGTATGCGCTTGTTGCCGTCTTCTGTACTCTTGTTGTCTGATTCACAACAGGCTTTGACGGCTTGTTGTACGCTGTCTCTGGCGTTATTTGAGTTAAGGTATTCAACTTGTTATTCACTTCATTCGCAATATTTTATTTTAATTGTTCAAAAGTATCTCGATTATCAAAATAATCTAATTTATTAATGTGCAAAACGATTAACCGAGGTTGTTGTCGTTGGAACTGGCTAACCAAATGGTTAATTAACGCCTATTTAACATTTAATGGTATAATCGATCCAGCTTTGCATTAGTAGGATTTTTTTATTATATATGTAAATTGGTATATATTTATTTGCCGTTAATATAAGGGGAAATTAACATGAATAAAAACTATAATATTAGATTAGTAGTTGAGCCGGATATGCCTAAAATTCAAATATTAGCTGTGGAAACTTTTTTTGAGTCATTCAATGATGGAGCTAAATCTGAAGATATCCAATTATATTTACAGAACGAAATGTCATATCAAAATTTGATCTCTGAATTCAATGCTAAAGAATCAAATTTTATCGTAATTGAAGACAATAAGACTAAAGTTTTAATTGGTTACATGAAGATCAATATGATTTCTAGTTATTGGGGTATTCATGAATCAAACAATAATTTACTAGAAATTGAACGCATTTACATCTTATCTGACTATCAAAGCCACGGGTTAGGTCTTAAACTCATTGAGTTTGCTAAAAACTTTGCAAAATTACAAAATATCAATACTATCGTCTTGTCAGTCTATGATAAAAATAAACGTGGACTTTCTTTTTATGAAAAAAATGGTTTTAAAGTTGTCACTGAACATAATTTCTTACTAGGAAAGGACAATCGAAATTGTCTAGTCATGGAGTGTAACATATAAAAAATATAGAGCAACTGCTTTAATTGGTGGTTGTTTTTTATTTTCCCCTCCACTAATATGGTTCTAATCTAACCAAACATATTGCTCTATTCTTTCAATACACTGCATTTTGAAAAAGTAAAAAGTTAACGCTATGGCACGGTGAAACGTGCTGATATAAAAGTAATTTAATTGCTCCTGTGTCAATAAATGATACATAAATAGTTAGACAACTATCCGAATTATGCTGTGATTGTACCAATACATATAATTTTCAACTTTTAAAATCAAATCATCATAATTTTTAAACTGTATTAAATACACAAACTCTAGTTTGAGGAGTGAGTGAAAGGCTTTGATTGGTCCATTATCGTAAGGGTGACCTTTAAGTGAATATGACTGTTGGATTTAGTAAGTAATTCTTCAAATTTATGACTGGTATACTGGCTCCCCCATATCAGAATGGCTGAATTTTGTTTTTTTATGCCGTGATAAAGCTTATTTCACAGTATCCGTCACTAAGTCACTGGTCATTTGATTGGAAACTTTGTAAGCAATAATTTTATGCGTATTTTCATTATCAACACTACTCAAATAAACCCATCGTCCTGGCCGTTCTTCCAAATAAGTAGTGTCTGTGCATCAGCGCCGAATACATATCCGTCCATGCCGTCCCACTTTTCAGATTTCAATTAAACTCCCCCTGTCTTCTTCTTATCTCTTGGGTGGCTATTACGTCCTTTTTTCGCACGTTCCTGATTTAACCACGCAAGCCCTGAATCCGTAATGTACTTACTCCAATTAGTTTCTATGATGGCATTTTCAGGTATATCGCCTTTATAGCGTCGCAAAAACAAACTGATGTAACTACGACTTTTGCCAATCATCTCACTGGCTTCCGAAAAGGTATACATGTTCTCGTTATCTGGTAGTTTTCTCATAACGCCACTCCTTAGTTATAACACCCACTATCGCATTATATATGCACCCCTAAATTCCCCTGCCATAAGAGTGTTGCTGCCAGCGATTCTGCCGGCGACTCTTGGCTTGCATATCATGTTCAAGTTCTGATTCGTTCTTTTGATTACGGCTTAGGTTGTAGATAATATTCATCATAGCGCCTGTAAATAGCTTGTTCGTGTATCGCTTAGGCGTTGTCTCTTCGTATTGCATACGTCCATAATCGCCACCAACCCTATCACGGGTATATCGTTCACGCTTTAACCATTCATTACCACTTAGTTGCTTTGCCTGTTCAATCAGATCCTGTGGTATTGCCTTATTATCAGACGCTTCCCCGATGAACAATTGCACTGTTCCACCGTTCACAAGAACCCGCTTCAATGACTTATTGGTAACGTTATCAATATTTTCTTGTCCCGCCAACACTTTCAGTCCTTGTACGTGGTCGTTCGTACTGAACATGCGTGGTGGATTCTCTGTCAGCACTTTAATGTGCGCTTCACTTAATTCTTTTCGGTTCGGGTTGTAGTAGTTAATCAAATTGTACAGACGTTCTTTCTCAATCAAATGCAACGCCTTGTAGTCCACTTCTTTAAATGTACTTTCAATAGCTGTTTTGTACTCTGCTTCGACAACTCGTTGCATTTCTTGAAGACCTGCAAACTTACGTACTGAACGCACCAAACTCTCACGGTCTTCGCCGGTAAATTCTTGAATCAACTTTCCCTTTGAATCATCAAGGTCTTGCCATGTTTTACCTTGCTTTTGCAAAATGGTTTCCATGTCATTCATAGTGCTTCTACGTTGCATTTGAAGTAGTCTTGCACTGCTGTATGGTCGCTTAGTAAACGTCAATACTTCACGATTTATCGCGAATGCTCTGATGTCATTCATACGGTCTTGTAATTCATCATTTGAGAACACACGATTTTCTGAATTTGTTTCAACGATCAGTTGTCGCAATTCAGACTTTGAGAACTTATCCTTATCCAGTTCTGGGTATACCTTATCAACCACTCTATCAACCACTTTATTTACCAACTCATTGGCTTCATCAAGGTCGTTTTCTTGGCGTGCAATAATTTGCATTGCCTTAGTCATATCTTCGCCAACAGCATTCTTAATGAACGTACTATTTTTCCAGTTAAATAACATACGTTGCTTATCTCGTAATTGGTCGATTTCGATATAAGTTTGTAGTTCCTTACCTAGCTTGGCAATTTGTCCCTTTTCAGTGAAACTCATGTGTTCCTTCAAGGCAATTAAGCGGCGCTCAGCAACAATTTTTTCGCCAACATTTTCTTGGCGTGATAAATTACTTCGTTGCTCCTTAACAAGCTCGTTATACTCTGCTCGTTCTTTGGCTTGATTATTCACACCAACGTGCTTTGTGGCTGGCAATTCAATACCTTGCTCTTTTAATGTCTTTTCGCTAATGCGATCAGGCATTTTTTTGAGTTCAAAATATTGATTTACGGCTTGCGCCCACTGTCCACGCCACTCCTCAACTTTCCCCGGCTTATCCCAATCAACAAGCCAAACTTTACGTTGTCGGATGTTGCCTTGTTCGGTTCTTGTTTTGTTGCCGTTTTCGTCAAGAATATATTCAGTTTTCGCCTTTTGTCCCCACGTTCCGTCTGCGTTAAATGGTCGGTTAGTCATCATAACGTGTGCGTGCGGATTCTCTGGGTGGTCTCTGTGAATTGCAATGTCTGAAACCATACCTGAATCTACAAAGGTTTCTTGAATATAATTAGTCAACAACTCACGTTGTTCTTCATCACTTAATTCAACTGGTAATGCAACATTAAACTCCTTTGCGTAACGTGAGTTAGCCTTGTTTTCTTGGGCTTCTACTTCATTCCACAAACGTTCTCTGTTACTAGCCCACTCCGGCGCGTTTTCAGGCAACAAAATAAAAGATTCTGGCTTTACAACACGGGGGTATTCATAATTTTTTTCATCAGCGTCTCTGTAAAGAACTTCGCCACTTCTGTAACTAGCACTAGCAACGGCACTTCGTCCGTCTCCGGCACTAATGTTTTTGAAGTTCATGTGAAAAATAGCCATTTTGAATATCCCCCTTTCCTGTTGTTTTTTTGTTTATTTTTTTAGTTGCCGGAAAGGCTTCTAATACACAATTTGTTGAGCAATTACAGCAACTATTTAGGGTTGATGTGTAAGTGCGCTTACTGCTCGTTTCACTCGCTCGTAAGATTCCCTTTTCCTGTAATTTTATTCTACATGTTTTTGGGGTGTTTTTCAATTTTTTGTTGACTGTTTTTTGTGGATTTGCTACCATGAATTTAACAAATGGTCGATTTAAAAAATCAGGGGGGTAAAATCATGGCTTTAAGCAACTTAGAAAAGCAACAAGCACGTCTTGAAAAGTTGAATAATAAAATTCGACTTGAAAAAGAAAAAATTGAGCGCAATTTAGGTCGTGAAATAATCAAGAACTCTAACCTTGATTATTCTGATTTTACAAAAGAAAAAATCGCAGAGTTTGGTTCATTGTTAGGGTCTCACATTTCATCTGATGATTTAGATCATTCTAACAACGAAAATTAATCAAACAATAACGGTTCAACTAACGTCGATAAGCCACAATTTTAAGTAGATAAATAACCATGAATGATAATCTGGATAAGCTAGTTAAACAAAAAAATGAACTAGAAAAAAAGATTCAAAAAAATGAGTTACTAATTAAGCAAAGTAAGTATTATGAGTCAAACAAAGAGCGAAAAATACGTACTCGAAAATTGATTCAAAAAGGTGCATTACTTGATAAGTATTTTGATATTGAAAATCTATCAGTAGATGAAACTGAATCTCTATTAAAAGTATTTGCAGAATACGTAAAATCTAATAAACCTGAAAAATACAAAAAAGGATAGCCCTATTCAGGATTATCCTTTTTCTATCAACAACCCCCATCAAATTTTTGTACCTTACTAGTTAGCGGCACTACACAAAATATATCGGATTCAAAATTATCTTGAATCGCGAAATAATGTGGACTAGAATGCCCTGTTCATTTGTTTGTTTTTAAAAATGGATCATTAACCGATTCCAAAAAATGATCAGCAATCAACACTAAGATTTCGAATTCAAAATCAGAACTATCACTCATATCCATTCCCCCCTAACAAAAAGGCCTACCATGACACCGGTAGGCCTTTACCACTGTAACCTGGTTATTTATAAATCTGATGATTGAACCTATATATTGGTCGATTGAACAATATATGTTATAGTTGACGTATGGAAAATCCAAGGTTTACAGCATTCACACGTCCTAACGGACATAACGAATTCGTGGAATTTGTTAACACGCTACCTGTAAAAGATAGGCAAAAACTGTTGTCGACACTTAAAAAAATCGAAGAACATGGTTTGCCAGTTGCCTCACGTATGGAGTGGGTAAAGCCTTTGAATAAAAACATTTATGAAATTCGTTCAAAGGTTGGATCAAACATTCAACGGGCGTTGTACTTTCATGTAGTCGGAAATGAATTCATTATCACGCATGGGTTCACGAAGAAGACACAAAAGACGCCATCCGCTGAAATCAAGCACGGCGAAGCGTTGCGTAAAGAATATTTTGATATGGAGGACTAAGGTATGGCTGCAAAGACAATTTCAATCGATGATTTGATTGCTGATCAACTGAAAGACCCAGAATTTAAGGCTGGTTTCGAAGCAGAATCAGAAAAGCTAGAGTCTGCAGTGCAATTGATGTTAGCACGTGAGGCAGCCGGCTTATCTCAACGAGATTTGGCAGCTAAGTCAGGTGTTCCTCAATCAACAATTGCGCGTGTAGAACGTGGTTCAAATACCAGTGTCGATACGTTAAATAAGTTGGCGTATGCGTTAGGTAAGAAACTAGAAGTACGATTCGCATAATAATTGGTATAGATTGTGAAAAAAGCCCAATTGCCCACTTGTGAAGTGAGTGAATTGGGCTTTTTTAAAGTTTGTGAATTTGCAAAAATCACAAAGTGCGCCAAACCGCGTCAGATCAACGACTTGGGATAATCGATGTTATGTTAACTCCCTTTGGTATAGGTATTATCAGAAGGCACTTTTAAAGTAAATCATCGTACCCTTTTTCAATCAAAATACTCTTCATAACTTGTAATTATAAATAAAAGTGCTCCTATGAGGGGATATTTTAACAAACTAGAAAAACTAGTCCGGAATCTCCTCATAAGAGCAGATGGCGCTGATGTCAATATTATGGACAAGTTCTGCGAGGCGTGTCATCGACACGCGATGACAGTAGCGTTCCCCCTTCCTTCTGGGGGAACTGCTATTTTTCGGCGCCTATTATCCGGCTAGAAAAACCTCCGGCGGGTCACACCGTGACGGGGCAATTTATCATTGCAGGATCGCTTTCAGCGAGAGCATGTCATGCAGAACGCTACCCGCGTCGGGCAAGCTGATGTCAGCTTAACCACATAAAAAAGAAGTTGAGATAGTATTGGTGTCTATCTCAACTTCTTTTGAATGCTAATATATGGATCAGTCTATTGGCGTCAATCAAAAGTCATGACCAATATTCAGTCTGAGAAAACAACCGTCGTTTATTAAAACACGTGCAGTGCAATTCTTCATAGTACTTAGATTCACTATCATTACTTCCAACGCCGTACTTTAAAAGACAATAACCATTTGATAACCTCTGCACCAATCCGTCATTGTTAATTATCCGGGTTAATAAGAGTTGTTTGGCAAGAAAAAAGTGATATTTTCCCGTAAATGTATATATTTATGTCAATAAGTTGGATCAAAAATTCCGCTTTGGACAGAATAGTACTATCTTCATAGTGAACAATATTCAAGTATCTTGATCAAACTTGGAGACTACAGGTCAAAACGGCCATGGTAAATAGTTCATTCTAGGACATCATGAATAGTGATAATACCGACAACTTCTTCATTATCGTCAAGGACAACTAAGTTGGAAATATTATGTGCCGCCATTTTTTTCCAAGCAGCGCCATTGCGGGATTCTTGGTCAATGCTGATGAATCCTTCTGTCATGTAATCTTTGGCAGTAGAATTTTTGACTTGGCTAATGCCCAAAAATTTTTTACGAATATCGCCGTCGGTAACAATACCAATGACTTTTTCATCATCGTTTTTGACAAGCGTCATGCCAACGGCAAAATCACTGATACGGTAGATAACATCATTGATTGGTGTCGATGTATGCACGTAAGGAATCTTCGTGTGCATGGCATTTTTAACATTTTGGAGTAATAACTTGCCAATGGAGCCACCTGGGTGATATAGGGCAAAGTTTTCGCGTTTGAATGCTTTCTCTTTTTCAATTGCAATTAACAAAGCATCACCCATAACCAATGTGGCCGTCGTTGAGCTAGTCGGTGCTAATTTAGTAGGGTCTGCTTCTTCAGCAACATCAACTTTTAAGAGTAAATCTGTACTATTAGCTAATGTAGAATCTTCTGATCCTGTGATAGCCACAGTTTTAAGATTATTGTGGTGAATCACTTGCAAAGCAATCAACGTTTGAATGACTTCTTGGGTTTCGCCACTATTAGAAATGAAAATTGCTAAATCATCACTAGCAACACGACCAAGATCACCATGATAGGCCGTACCAGCATCAATATAAAAGCTTGGAACGCCAACTGATGAAAAAGAGGCTGCAATTTTGTCAGCAATAATACCCGATTTGCCAATCGCAATAAAAATGAGACGTCCCTTGGTCTGTAATATAGTTGCCACTACACTATCAAAAGTAGTGTCCAAAGTATCTCGGACAGATTTTAACGCGTCAATTTCAGTGTTGAACGTGTGTTTTGCATCGTCAAAGTAAGTCGTCATGGGCATACACCGCCTTCATTTCAAGATGTTCATGAAATAATCGATTCGCATTCTCCAGAATAGGACGAATTTTTGACAAGTATAATTGACTGTCTTGGTCAGAAATTGCCTCTGGTGGATTAGGATGGACTTCAGCAAAAATGCCATCAATACCAATGGCTAGTGCCGCGCGCATCAGTGGAAAGGCGTAATCACGATTACCACCTGAATGATTGCCATAACCACTTGGCACTTGAACAGAATGGGTCGCGTCAAAAATGACGGGATAGCCTGTTGCACGCATTTGAATGAGACTTGTCATATCAACAACAAGCTGGTGATAGCCAAACATAGTGCCACGTTCAGTTACAAGAATATTCTGGTCGTTTGTTGCGACTTTATCCACAGCTGTTTGAATATCTTCCGGTGCCATAAACTGTGCTTTTTTGATGTTGACAACACGCCCAGTTTTTCCAGCTGCCAATAGTAAGTCAGTTTGTCGGCTTAGATAAGCAGGAATTTGCAATACGTCTGCGACCTCAGCTACAGGTTCACATTGATAAGGTTCATGAACATCAGTGACGATTGGCACATGATAATTCTCTTTAATCTTGGCTAAAACTTTCAGACCAGCTGCCATTCCGGCGCCTCGTTGTGAATCAATAGAACTACGATTTGCTTTATCAAAAGATGATTTGAAAACGTAATTTATCCCAAGTTCATCGGTAATTTGTTTTAGCGTCTCGGCGACCTCAGCACATGTTTCATAGGATTCAATGGCACATGGGCCGGCGAGGAGCGTGAGACGATCGTTTTTAAAGCCGTAATTTTGAAATACATCACTAATTTGTGGCATGATTTTCTATCTCCTAAGCTCAAAGATTTTGTAAGCGCTTTCTAGCGATTATCAATTACCGAAATTATATACGCTTTATCTTTTACTAACAAGAAAAATGCTCATGCTAAATTTTAAACAAAACTTGTCATTCATTTCATTTGGAGGATTTGTATTCTGGTGGGTTAGTAGTGGCAAATCATTTTGGTTAGCAATAATAAGTGGGAATATTTTATTTTATAATCACCAAGTTTTGCTCAGATAACGATTGATGAAATCCTGGCAGCACTTGAGCTTATTAATCAACGACCATTAAAAATCCATCATCAACAGACTGCCATTGAAAGTTTCCGGGCTTGTTCGGATTAAACTTGTAATTTGCCATTTACTAAATGGTTAGCGGCTATTTTATTATTCACAATGCTTAAAAGATAACTTATCATTTGTTAATAAGCCGCTTGTGAGGTACGATGTAAGCGGATACAAAAAACGAGAATGGAGGCGTTTGTTGTGACAGAAAAAATTGCGTTTGTTACGGGCGGCGGTCAAGGAATTGGTGAGGCCGTGGCAATTCGATTACACGAAGATGGCTTTAAGGTAGCAGTTGCAGATTTGAACATCGATAATGCAAATAGAGTAGCCGCTAAATTATCACCAGATGGTAGTCAAGCCATTGGTGTTAAAGTTGATGTTTCAGATCGTGATTCTGTCTTTTCAGCTGTTAATGAAACGGTTGATAAATTGGGCGGATTTGACGTGATCGTAAATAATGCAGGTCTCGGACCAACCACACCATTGGATACCATTACACCAGATCAATTCAAACTCGTATATGGCGTTAATGTTGGTGGTGTTCTCTGGGGGGCCCAGGCTGCCCATCAAGCCTTTAAAAAATTAGGACACGGCGGTAAGATCATCAATGCGACTTCACAAGCCGGGGTTGTCGGAAATCCTAATTTAGCTCTTTATTCAGGAACCAAATTTGCAGTTCGAGGAATCACTCAAGTACTAGCTCGTGACTTGGCTGAGGAAGGCATTACGGTCAATGCTTATGCACCAGGCATTGTTAAGACACCAATGATGCTTGATATTGCCCATCAAGTTGGCAAAAACGCTGGTAAGGATGATGCATGGGGCATGCAACAATTTGCAAAAGACATTGCTTTGACACGTTTGTCAGAGCCAGAAGATGTTGCGGCTGTCGTCTCATTTCTTGCGGGGAACGACTCTGATTATATTACTGGTCAGACAATCATAGTTGATGGGGGAATTCAGTTCCATTAATTAATAGATCTGTCATTAGATTAACAAATTTAAACAGGATGAGTGCCATGGCACTCATCCTGTTTTCGTATTATGGTAAATTCTATAATTAATCCGAACAAAAATTAAAAAAATCCCAAAGCAATCTCTTACAATGGTAGTAGCTAATTCCAACCAACTATAAGGAGTGATCTTATGCTAGATTTACGGACAGATTTTCTTCTGCCCTGTAAACTAATAGCATAGGAGCATCGATTGGTTTAACAATCGACGAATATCACAGAAAAAAAGCATGACTCCCTGCGAATACAGGGAACATGCCTTAACAGTTTAAAAATATTCAATTTTGTCTAACTTTTGTGTTGCACTTTAAATGAGGTGATCTTTTTGAATCTTTTAAGAAATTATAGCTGCTAATGCATCACCAGTCCGAGAGTTTTTATCCTTTAGGCTATCTTTTGGATGACCTTCAAAACAAACTTGACCGCCGAATTTACCAGCATCGGGTCCCATATCGACTAACCAATCGGCTCGTGAAATTAATTTCAGATTATGTTCAATCAGAATTAATGTATTGCCCTTATCGACCAATCCTTCAAATAAATCGATCAATTGTTGAGTATCCTGTAAGTGCAATCCGGTTGTTGGTTCATCTAAGAAATAGATTCGGCCGGTATGATTCAATTCCATTGCTAACTTAACACGTTGCACTTCACCACCAGATAAAGTGGTCATCGACTGGCTAAGATTCAAATAACCAAGTCCAACTTGGTGGAGTAGACTAACCTTTTTGTAGATATCTGGCACATCTTTGAAAAATTCTAAAGTGTCGTTGATAGAAAGATTTAGAACCTCAGAAATATCTTTGCCATGATAAGTGTATTGTAGTGCTTCTTGGCTATAACGTTTCCCATGACACAACTCACATTCTTGAACGATTGGATCCATGAATGCCATCTCGGTGATCATCACACCTTTACCTTTGCAACGGGGACAAGCACCTTTACCGTTATAACTAAATAGTTGTGTTGAAACGCCATTGTTGGCTTTACTGAAAAGCTTTCGTAGAGGATTTAAAATGTTCAAGTAAGTTGCAGGTGTAGAACGAATATTCAAACCTACAGAATCCTGACTCAAATCAATATAGTCTTGATCAGAAACTTGTTGTTTGAAAGCTTGGACTAAAGTACTTTTTCCAGAACCTGCTGGTCCAGATATCACGGTCATTACACCTTGAGGTATTCTGGTAGATACGTCTTTTAAATTATGAGAAGTTACATGATTAACATTTAGCCAAGATTGAGGTTCACGAGGCGTTGGGAAAGTGATTTTTTCTCGTAACATTTTACCCGTAATCGTATCTGACCGTAATAGTTCGTCGTAGGTACCAGTGAAAGTTACTTGACCACCATTTTTGCCGGCTTGTGGTCCCATTTCCACGACATAATCTGCTGTCGAAATAATGGCAGGGTTGTGATCAACTAGGATAATGGTATTGCCATGTTCCTTGAGCTTTTTTAAGGATTGGGTAATTAATTTAATATCGTGAGGATGGAGTCCTACACTTGGTTCATCGAGTACGTAAACTAAATCGGATAGGGAACTCGTCAAATATTTGGCAATTTTAATTCGTTGAGCTTCTCCACCAGATAGAGTATCAGTTCCACGGCCAAGGGAAAGATAACCTAAACCGATGTCGACCAAAGCTTGAACTTTACTATGTAGTTCACGCACCATTGTTTTAGCCTTGGGGTCCGAGATATTATCCAAAAATTTTAGGACACTTACTAAATCCATATCGCTTACTTCTGCAATATTTTTGCCAGCAATTTTACTAGTTAGAGCCTTTTTGTTCAGACGTGTTCCATGACATACTGGGCAAGTTTTTCGAGTGACAATCTTTGATAAGGCAGCTTCATGATGACGACCTGAGGCACTATGAATAACAGAGCGAAGCATACGTGGAACTAGTCCTTCATATAATGCCGTACGGCCCCAATTTGCCGGTGGATTTTTTAATATTTGTTGCGGAGCGTGCATGAATAAATCATATTCTTCATCGGTGTAGTCTTTAATTTTTTTGTCTAAATCAAATAATCCACTGTTGCCATATTCCTTCCAACGCCAAGTTCCCGGTTGAAAACCGGCAAAAGTCATTGCACCTTCATTGAGTGATTTATTAGGATCAATTAATTGACGTTCATCTATGTCGTCAACAAAGCCTAATCCCTGACATTTTGGACACATTCCCTGAGGTAGGTTAAAGGAAAACCATTCAGAATACCCAACCCAAGGCTGTCCAATTCGAGAAAACATCAAACGTAAGACGGAATAGATGCCGGTGTAGGTTGCCAGAGTAGATCGAGAATTACGACCAATAGGCTTCTGTTCAACCACAATTGCCACTGGTAAGTTGTCGATTCGGTTCACTTCAGGTTGACCGTATTTAGGCAAATATTGTTGGGTGAAACTAGGAAAAGTTTCATTCAAGTCGCGTCGGGAAACAGCGGCTAATGTATCAAAAACTAAAGAGGATTTACCAGACCCAGAAAGACCAGCAAATACAGTCGTTTTATGCTTAGGAATATCTAAACTGACATCCTTTAAGTTATTTTCTTGAGCTCCATAGATAGAGATAGTCCCATCTGCAAATAAATCGGTCATAAAAACCTCCAACAGTGAATTTATAATTCTGCTCTTACACCATTTTTAAGACGTTTGAGTCTTTGATTGGCAGTACGGTATGTTGCATAATAATATTTTTACTTTTCGGGTTTCCATTGTCATTTAGTCATATCTTAGCATTCATAATAAAAATTCATAGTTTTGAAAAAGACTTGATGCTTATATAAGCATCAAGTCTTTTTAATTACATCCCGAATATGTCGCATTATAATAATCTGCAATAGTTTTTGATAATTCAGAAAGTTTTCACAGCTATCAATGTTTTATAGTAATTTATTCTCGGTAAGTAGCTCTTCGATAAACGTTCCCTTTATCTTCTTTTTTAGAACAGCTTTAGCTAATTTAGGAATTCCTAAATTAGCCTCATCAATGGTTTTTTTATCTCCCATATAGTAGATGGCTTTAAGTAGTTCTCGAATATCATAAATGGATCCATAAACTTCAGGAACAGCGCGTTCAACTTCAAGTAAAGTATATACAGATTCCATGGCTGTCCTAATTGAATATTCGGTGGTAAACACGGTGTCATTACTAGGTGACTCTGCGAAATTACCAATAAAGGCTAAATTAACAGACCCTTTAGGAACAATATCTGGCCTATCACCCGCAACGCGGGGCATAAAATATGATGTAATAAATGGCATAAATACTGGAACGGTATTTATATTGTTTTGGTTAGACAATTGTTTGATTTTGGACTCAGGGACACCAAGGTGATAAAGGAGTTCTTGCGTGATTTCTTCCCCAGAACTTTCTACAATAGTCTTATTAACAAAATTTCCTTTGGTATCTGAATATAGTCCATATATCCATACAATTGTTTCATTTTCTTTTTGTTCTTTGAAATGTGGCTGCCTGTGGACCGCGAAACTCATCAACCAGTTCGAATCGGTTATGGTAATGATCCCACCACTATTAATTTTGTGATCATGCAAATCACGATTGGTGAGACGTTCAATGTAAGGTTCAATTTCTGGTGATTTTATAGTGGCTGTCGCTGACACAAACCAACTTTTGTCAGGTAGGTTATCGTAGAATACTTCTGGATGACCGAAATCATTAGATTGTTCTGCCAGATTCTTCCAAAGTGACCAACTACCACCCAACTCTTTTGATATAGGAGCGGGTTTATCATGGCTTCCGTATGTTGAACTTTCTGTAATAGATCCATTTGTAACGAATACAAGATCATCACGCGATAGGCTAACATCATCACCATCCTGGATCACGATTTTTTTGGCAACTTTTTCGTCATTGTCAAAAACCAGATCAATATTTTTACCATGTGTATCATAAATGAATTCAACATTATATGACTCTAAATACCTTATAATGGGTAGAACCATAGACTCATACTGATTGTACCTATTGAACTTTAGGGCGCTAAAATCAGGTAATCCATCAATATGATGAATAAATCGCATCGTGTATCGACGCATCTCAACTGCAGAGTGCCACTTTTCAAAAGCAAACATAGTTGCCCAGTACATCCAAAAATTACTTTCAAAGAACTCATTTGAGAAAAATTCCTCAATAGTCGTCTTACCCAGTTTTGACTCGGGAGTTAAAATTAAATCTATTAATTCTTTAGATTTTTCATCCAAAGTATACAGGCCATCTGTTGGGACGCGTTGTCCACGATTATAAATTAGGCGAGTATTAGATGAATTTGGATCATCTTGATCTAGCCAATAAAATTCATCTAAGTAAGAGGCGTCTTCAATTTCTAAAGAAGGAATCGATCGATACATGTCCCACATAGTTTCAAAATGATTTTCCATTTCTCGACCACCACGTGTCACAAATCCGATATTGGCACGCTTTTCTCCATCTAACGATCCACCCGGACTAGGCAATTCCTCATATATA
>OGCW01000616.1_pt1 | contig 17904 bp, 18 predicted proteins | sample 1570231 | NCBI WGS metagenome assembly OGCW01 (sample SAMEA2582168, study PRJEB24529) | metagenome | biome: Human gut stool | place: China | collected 2011 | reverse complement strand
CCCCTTGTTCTCTTAATTAAAAAAGGAGGTAATATGAAAACAGTAGAAGTTATTGTAGAACATGCGGGAAAGAATCTAAGTGCGTACATCGAAGGTGCTCCGGTCATTACTGTTGGTAACGACATGAAAGAGATTGAGGATAATATGAAAGAGGCTATCGAATTGTACTTAGAAGACAATCCTAATCCAGTAGAGATTTTGACCGGAGAATTTGAGCTAAAGTTTAAGATCGATGCTGCCACTTTTATCAATTACTACAGCAGCATCTTCACGAAAGCGGCATTAAGCCGGATAACCGGCATCAATGAACGTCAGTTGTGGCATTATGCTGCCGGAGTGCATAAACCCCGCAAACAACAACTGGAGAAGATTCAGAAAGGTATTCAGTCTTTGAGTAAGGAATTGTCGGTTATAAATTTATTGTGATAATGGAAAATACAGAAATTGTTTTAAATTTTCCTGTACATAAATTGAATAGTGAAATAACAGAGAAAATTTCAAAAATTCGATCATCGCAAATTCCAGAACAAATTCAAAAAGGATTGCAAAATGAAATTATGTGGGTTGATCTCTTAGGGAAGATTACTACGGTCGCTGAGTTAGATTCTCTTAATAGAGTCAAGTTATCTTCTGCATATTGCCAGTTCTTATGGATCATATGTGATATAGCAATTAAAACTTATGATGCTAATGTTTTAGAATTGGAATTGGCAAAAGAAACAGAGGAAATAAAAGACGCTTTAATTAAAATGGTAAAACTGTCTCAAAAAAGAACAAAAGAAATTGATGTGTTAAACGAAATTATAGATCATCAGGCTGTTTTTGAGAAGGCTTTTTCTGAATTTGGACTAGCAGAACAATTGATAACAACTAAATTCACAAAGGAGGATGTTTGCCGTTTTAATTGTTTGGATATGACCAGTGATTATGGAAGTAAAACTAATTCAGTCTATTGTTATGGTATAATTTTTATTCTTTTGCATGAATTAGCTCATTTCCGATTTGGGCATATTTGTCCTACTAAAGAAGATGAGAAAGATGCAGATAGTTTGGCCTTTTGGGATATTTATTATGACGTTCTAGATACAGATAAGATTACTGCGACTCTTGGGGTTATTTCAGCTCTTTTTTCATTACTGTTTTTTTCAAAGGATTTAAATGGAGATGAACAACATCCTGACGAAGACAAAAGAGTATTTGAAATATTTGACATAGTGCGAGACGATTGTGCTAATTACGCAGGATTGATAGTACAATTTTTTAAACTATGGGCTTTCTATTGGAATATAAAAGATTTTCCTTCTATGTCAGAAACATATGAACAAACCTTAGATGATATTAAGAATTGGCTTGAAAAAAAGAAAAAATAAAATCGTTAGGCGTGATTCCTACCCGGTTTCACGCCTTTTTATATATATTCAGCACATTGCCTCTTAATGTGCTTTTCTTCTCCCTTCAAAATTTCCCCTTCTATTCCCATCCATTTACTTTTATGCTGATTTTACGACAATAGCTCTATTGTCATGTATTCCGTATTCTGAAATTTCTTATCTATACATAACCTATCTACTTTTATACCAAAGATTTTAAACGAAAATTCATACGGTATGAAAGAAAAGATTTTAGCATTACTCAAAACCAAATTCCCTGGGGTTGATGAAGCTACTTTAAGCCGGATCGCTGAAAAGAAAGCGGTCGGTGTTACGGACGAAAGCCAATTACAGACAATCGCGGATGGAGTAGGCTTTCAGGACGTGTTAAATTCCTATGGTGATTTCCGGGCTAATACAGCCGTTACTTCCGCAGTATCCAACTACGAGAAGAAACACGGTTTGAAGGACGGTAAACCAATTGAAATCGAGAAACCGGTAGAAAAGCCTGTTGAGAAACCTACTGATGATATGGCAACTATCATCGCCAATGCAGTGAGTGCAGCCGTTAAGCCGCTTTCGGACAAACTTACTCAGTTTGAGACAGAGAAAGCGCAGGTTACCCGTCAAGAGCAGGTTTTGGCAAAGGCAAAGGAGTACGGTATTCCCGAAACATTCGCAAAGCGTTATGCAATTCCTGAAGATGCAGATTTAGATACTTATTTCAAGGATGCAAAGCAGGAACTTGCTAATGTCGGCTTTAGCGGTGTTACCCCTCCCGAATCAGCGGAAACGAAGATTGAGAAAGAAGCTGAATCTATCGCCAAGATGATTAATGAGGAAACAAAAAAAGATGTTGAACAAAACAAAAATTAATTATGTCAGCAGGATTTAAGTATGACTTGGTTCCACCTGTCGAGCAAGAGGAACGCTACGATGTCCAAACGGGTATTCGCAGACGTGGACCTTATAAGCTCGATACAACGAACTTGGCGGTAGGCACTATCCTCCCGTCTTTTATTCCGGTCTATGCAGATTTGAAAAACAAGTTTGCCCATACGGTGAGAAATATAAGAGTTGCCGAAGCCTATGCTTCCGGCACAAGTATTAAAATCGCAAAGACTCCGTTAGCCTATGTTGGTATGTTTATCGGAAATGGCTCTAAAGGGGCTAAAGTGACCGCTATCGACAAGTCTAACGAAAAATACGATGTATTGACTATTGAAGCTGCTTTCGGTGAGAATGTCGCAAAGGATGCTGTACTTTTTGAAGCGGCCGCAGTAGACGGTACAAAACAAAAGTATGTCGCTAACTCCGCCCTCTATGAAAGAACAAAAGTAGATGACGGTATCGTTTTGGTCGCGTTGCTTCGTACAGCCGCAGAGATTGAGCCTTCTAAATTGGCTATTCCATTCTCCGAGAATGACAAGGCGAATTTGAAAGGTTGGTTTGAATTTAACGAATAAGGAGGTGGGATATGTTTTTGACTATTGAAACTTTATTTAGTGATGCTGGCATTGTAAGTGCTATCATCAACCGCGTTAACCAAACGCGCAAAGATACTATCTATTGGCAACAGTATCTTACTTTCCGCAGGGTTACTACTCGTGTGTTTAAGGATTACATCGGTAATGTTACCGGGGTAATGGCTGGTTCTATCAATTCTCGTTTCGGAGAGAAACCTATCCGTGAACGTAGGAATATCGGTTCTGGATACGGTGAGATTGCCTATTTGGGTGATGCTTATCAGATGTCCATTGACCGTCTTTCTGAATTACAGGATTTGATTGACAAGTTCAACCAAGCTAAGAGTTCCGACCAAATGGCGGCTTTGAATGAGATTGTAAACTTCGTTTCAGACGATTATCGACAGATTACTCTTGCCGCCCATAAGCGTATGGATATTGTGTTGGGTGCTTTGCTTATGACAGCCGAAGCCACTGTTTACAACAAGGATACCGCTGTTTCTTCCGGACAGACCAATAACAAGTTACTGGAGATCAGTCTTCCGTTCAACATTATTAAGTCAGCAAAGGCTGATGTAATTGTCGATTCGAAGAATAAGTTTATCTCTTACTTGAGAGAAGAATTACACAAGTTGGCTCCCGACTACGGTGTATATCAGAAGATGATAATGACACGTGCGACTTTCAACAAACACGTGCTCGGTTCTTCTGAATTTGGCGAGCAGTACAAGATGATTCTCGGAACAAACGAGATGAAATTGAGTACTGGTTTGGTTTCTTCTGCTTTGGCTTCTGAAGTATTTACCGGCATTGGGCTTCCGCGTATCGAAATCAAGGAAGATTATGTAAAAGATCAGACGGGTAAGAATGTACAGATTTATGCGGATAACCGTATTACTCTGTTACCTTCCGACCAAATTGGATATATGCGCCACCATACTCCATATGAATCTACCGATCCCGTACAAGGACGTACTTATGTCCCGGCAGATGGTCAGATGCTTATTTCCAACTACCGTGACAAGAATGGTCGTTACATGGAATACACGGCAGAGTGGATTCCTCAGATTACCAACCCGAACTTGATTACTAATTTCGACTTAACCGAGATTGCATCAATTCAATCAGCATAAGGAGGAAGCTATGAAAGTAAAGGTTATATCTGTTTTCCGTGACAAGTTTACAGGGAAGTATTATACTCCCGGTGAAGTGATTGAAGTCAGTGAGGAATCCCGTGTGCTGGATATGGAGAGCCGCAGACTTGCCGAGCGGGTTGAAGCGAAAACCACTGAAGTGAAAGCACCAGAAGAAAAGAAAGAGGTGAAAATCTCCCTCTTTGAAAAGGAGTTTGAGAAAAAGGCTTTGGTTGATGCTTTGAAAGCCATCGGCATACAGGCATCCGGTAACATGAAAGAGGAAACTCTTTTGGCTAAGGTTGCAGAATTGGATGAAGAAACAACTGCCAAACTGAAAGAAGCATTAAACGCATGACAGTAAATGAATACATATCACAGAAGTTTCAGACTTTCGGCATTCAGTTGTCGGAGGCTGACCTTTTGGATATGTGTCTTGCCTCGAAGATAAGCGGAGAGGATGAGATGAATGAGCATTGCTGCGTCCGTGTCTCTGTAGCAATTGCGAAGTTCATCCCCTCTCTTTTACTTCGTGCTACCTCAATCAGTGAAAGCGGTTTTTCTATGTCTTGGAATATCGAAGGGATTAAACAGTACTATTCTTTCCTCTGTAAACAATACGGACTAAAGGATGAACTGAGTAACAAACCTAAAGTTTCTTTCTGGTGATGATATTCGCTCCACACATATTACAGGTTAAAGTGACTAAGCCGATGGATAAGGATGATTTCGGTCGACCGATTCCCGGTACCGGTGGTGAAAGCTGGCAGGAGGTATGTAAATGTCGTTGTGATGATGTGAGTGCGGAAAAGAAAGTTTCCATCAATGGTGTTCTGTATGATTTCAAATATAAGGTAGTCTTTGACAAGCCGACAAAGGTTGAAGCAGGAGTAGAAGTCCGTTGTTTGAATCTTGATGGAAGCATAAGAGGGGAGGGGATTGCTAAAAGTCCTTTGGAGACAAACTATTTTTCCTACAGAGTAATATGGTTGGAATAGATGCAGACTTTTCGGATGTTGACCAGTTCTTTGAGGACGGAACAAGCGAAGTTGTTGCTGGTATGAAAGAAGAGGGAGAGTCATTTGTTGAAGATGCAAAAGCTACCGGGAGCTATCAAGACCACACAAAACATTTGAGAGAATCGAATGATTATGAGGTTGACGAAGATGGCTTGACTCTGAAAAACGAAGCTGATTATGCTTCATTCGTGGAATCCAAAGATTTTGAAGTTGCAGGAAGTGCAGCGTTAAGAACATTAGAACGATGTAAAAGAAGATTTGAACGATGATAGTAACTACCGACATAGGAAACATTCTCTACCGGGATTGCAAGGCTTTCGGGATAGACATATTACCGGACGGTGAAACGCTGACGGGTGAATTGAAGTCTGAAAGGATTGCTATCCACGCAAAGAAGCAACAGCCGGGAACTTATTGGAAGAAGTCTTTTGCGGAAGTGAATCTTTGCGTTCCTGATTTAGGAGAAAACTCCGCTAATTCCATTCGTTTGGGTGAACTCGAACGAAGAGCCAACAAGCTGTTTGATGATGTAGTAAGTACCTATGACGGCACAACCTATCGTTACTCGATTGATTCAATTGGCACAGAAGTGGACACGGATTTAAAGTGTCATTATGTGAATGTGAGAATTTTGTTTGAAGTATTAAACGTAAAATGAGAAAATATGAAACCATTTATTGGAATTAAAAAGATTTGGTACGGTGCGGTTATAACTGCTGCCGTTACACCTGCTTCCTTAAAAACGTGGTTAGGAACTGCCACAGAAGTGAAGAACTCCCATCAGGACACTTGGGGATACACAGAAGATGACCCGACTACGACTGATTACATCAATGAGTTGACCGGAAAGGTTTACTACAAGGACGTTACCGCTAAAGGTGCAAGAACTATGGCATTTACTATGGGAGAATATTCCTTTGAAGACAAGAAGGAGTTGCAAGGCGGTGAGCTTGTAAAAGACGGTCAGGCTGTTGTTGGCTGGCATGAACCGGATGTCGCAGAGGTTATCAACAAGGCGATTGTCGGTCAGACTAAAACCGGTAATTACATTGTGTTTACCAATGCCTCTATAATCGGTAAAGGTAACTTCGTTGAGAAGAATATCGGACTGGGTGTTTCTGCTGTCGCAATGGAAAATCCAACTGCTAGTGTAGCTGGTGAGTACTGGCTTGATGGTGAAAAAGTGGATGCTCCTGCAGCATAAATTTAAGGTGAAAAATAATGTTTTCAGGATGGCGGTGGGTGATTGCTCACCGCTTTTTTAATTTCAATACATGGAAAAAGCTTCAAAAATAGTAAGTGCAGCCGTTTTAGGAAAAGACTTTGAAACGGTGTTTGTGAATGGTAAAGCCTACGTAATCCATCCTCCAACTATTCATAAGATAGCCGGTGCCGGATATTACCTCTCCGATTTGAAAGATGGGATTACGGTAATGGATATGCTTCGATCATTAAAGGATGTTGATACGGCTTCTCGCGCGCTCTCGTGGCTCATACAAGGCGATGAAACTCTGCATGAAGAATTGTCTCATGGAACATTCGATGAAGTGATAGAGGCTTTAGCAACAGGTCTTTCAATGATTTCTGCTGAAAATTTTTACAAGCTGTCAGTTTTAGCCAAGAACGTTGCTCTACTGACAGCAAAGCAACGGTCGTAGGAAACAACTGTTTACTGGGACAGATAGCAACGTTCATGGAAAATCTGCATCTGTCTTATGATGAAGTCGTGTACAAGATACCATATAGAAACATGGTTATTATGCAAAAGGACAAGCTCCATACTGTGTACGGAGAAGTTATGGAGGAAGTATCAGAAGAAGAATTTTTCAAAACCAAGGGTAAGAACCCATTAAAACAATAATATATGCCGAAGCTCGTATTCCGTGTGGCTTCCGATTGGGAGGAAGTCGTAAAATTAAGAAATGAGATAGCTAAGTTAAAGCAAGAGTTGAAGGGTATGGATAGCACACAGTCTCCTGCCGATTTTAAAACACTCAATACCCAGCTTGCTGCATCCACGCAACGAATGGATGAGTTGGTAACGAATGCTGCTAAAGCTGGTGCGGAGATGGAAACTGGCTTCAAGAGGAAGATATTCGCTGCTTCACAGTCTGTTAATGGGTTTACTGAAAAGATTATCGCTCAAAAGGCAGTAGTTAAGGATGTGGAAGCCGATGTTAAGCGTCTCGGTGATGCTTATCGCACTGCATTGAAACGTAATCCATTGTGTGCAAACAGTAAATTAGCTGAATATACATCTGCAAAAAAGGCTCTTGATGAAGAAAAGTCCGCTTTGTTCGGATTGACACAGGAGCAAGCGAATGCCCGACTATCTGTGAAGAAACTTCGTGACGAGTATTCTCTTTACAAGGATGATGCAAAAGGTATAACAGAGGTTAATAATGGGATTACTATTTCATGGAAGCAAGCATTAGGTGTTATCGGTGGTGCTGCTATGCTAAAATCCCTTGTTTCTGATATTACTCATGTAAGGATGGAAATAGATTCGGTGGAAAAATCTTTTGCAGCTTTATTAAAATCAGAAGACAAAGCAAAGGAGATGATTGGAGGTTTAAAAGAACTTTCAATCAAAAGCGGATTAAATACCTATGGAACAGCTCAAACACTTCTCGGCTTTAATGTTGATGCAGAGAAGATACTTCCAACATTGAAAAGCATAGGAGATATAACAATGGGGAATAATGAGAAGTTTTCCTCAATGACACTTGCCTTTGCTCAGATGTCTGCCGCTGGCAGACTGATGGGGCAAGACCTTAATCAGATGATTAATGCGGGTTTCAATCCTTTGCAGGTTATTTCTGAAAAGACGGGTAAGTCCATTGCTGTTTTAAAGAAAGAAATGGAGCAAGGTGCTATTTCATCTGAAATGGTAGCGGATGCTTTTGCCACTGCCACTGCCGAAGGAGGTCGTTTTTATAATATGCTCGAAAAGCAAAACACTGGAATTAGAGGCGAGAAAAACAGACAGAGCGCAGTAATTAAGGAGAAATTGAATGAAATAGGCGAAGCAAATGAGAAGATTATAGCAGGTTCGTATCGCGTTACCACTTTTTTGATCGAGAACTATGAGACTATCGGCAAAATATTGGTTGGGCTTGTTGCTACTTATGGAACGTATAGGACTGCCGTAATGTTGGTTACTGCTGCCGATAGTAAACATACTCTTGTGGAGATTGGGCTTACTAATGCCCGGATATTGGCACGAAAAGCACAACTTGCATTGAATGCTGCCATGCTCACTAATCCTTACGTGTTATTGGCTGTTGCTGTAGGAGGGCTTGCTACAGCAATGTGGGCAATGTCTGATAGTACAACTGCTGCTGCACGTGCCCAAAAGGAATATAACGACATTAAAGATACAGCATCTAAAAAAGAACAGAAACATAAACAAAAGATAGAGGAACTTCTTACAGCTGCACGCGATGAAAGTTTGGCAACTCTCACCCGTCAAAAATCTTTGGAGGAACTCCGAAAGGAATATCCGAAAATCTTTGGACAATATGATATTGAGAAGTTAAAGTTGGAAGATATTCTGAAATTGAAACAACAGATAAACGAAGAGGATTCAAACCGCTCTGTTCAAGGTAGAAAAGATGATTATACTTCTCTAAAACAAATGGTTGCTAACCAACGGAGATATTTACAGCTGTTTGACAATCCAGAGCTTCGCAAAAATATGTCTGATGCCGATATGCAAATATGGAAAATGTTTGCAGGTAAACAGTCCTACGTGCAGGTACGTGAACAGATGGGGAAAAACTCCGAACTACTAAAGAAGTATCAGAAAGATGTATTGGATGATAATATCTCCGCTTATAAAGCCAATCTTAAAAACTATTCTAAAGAAAGATTAGAGGCTGAATTAAAAATGGCCCAATCTTCTGCATCAAAGCGTAATGGTTTTAATGTTGATGGAAGGATGGTAAAAGGTGGGGATTTAGAAAGTATTATCTCATCTATAAATGGCGCGTTGTCAGAAAAGAAATCTCCTAATACCTATAAGCAAGATTACGAGGAAGCTAAGAAAGATTGGGAGGATGCCCAAAAAGACCTATCTGAAATAGAAAAGGATAAATCTAAGTTTACCTCAAAGCAATATGAAGAAGCTAAGAAACGGAAAGATACTGCTGAAAAGGCATATAAAGATTTGGGCGGTATTACAGGTAGTTCATTAAGCAAACAAGAGAATCAATCCGAAAAACTCCGCCAGCAAACGGAGAAATACAATCTTCTCCTTAACAAACAAGCATTAGAGCAACAACGTTTTGCCGAAGACTTACAAATGAAAGTCGATGAATCCCGAATCAAAGCAATGAATGAAGGCTCAAAGAAAACCATTGCCCAGATGGAACTCAACTTTGAGAAAGAGATGCAAGCTATTGATCGGCAAAAAGAGGATGCTTTACGTAAGAAAATAGAAGATGCCCGCTCTGCTTTTGAGTCTAATCCTAAAAACAAGGGAAAGTCGTTTGATGCTACCGGAATCGAATTGTCGGATGATGAGAACAAATACTTTGACGAGCTTTATAAAGCTGCCATCGCCAATAATGAAAAGGCATATTCCGAACTCGCAAACCAATATCTTTCATATACAGACCAACGTCTTGCAATAGAAAAGAAGTTCAATGATGATGTTGCTTTGTTGCAAGAAGCCCGTAAAAGAGATGAAGCAAAAGGCGATACGGATGAGGTAGCAAAGATAGACCGCAGTATTGGTAAGCGTACAGAAACAAAGAATGAAGACGTTTTCAAACTCGATGCCGAACAATTCAAAAAAAGCATGAATTGGGAGCAAGTTTTTGGCAACCTAGATAAGGTTTCTACCGATACATTGAAAAAGTTGAAGTCCAATCTTAAAGACTTTATTTCAGCTCAAAAAGACCTTTCTCCCGAGAACCTGAAAGAGCTTGTCGATGCTATTGAGAGGATAGATGATAAAGTTTCAGAGCGTAACCCCTTCGAAGCGATGAGCACTTCTTTCAAGTCGCTAAAGACGGCCACCGATGCGGAACGCGAAGCGCAGGAAGCATACAACAAGGCTCTTAAAGAAGACACAGACGAAGAGAAGAAGAACGCTAAAGCCACCCTTGAAAGTGCTAAAAACAACAAGCAGAAAGCCCTGTCGGAGGCTACCACTGCATTGCATAAAGGCGTGGATGAAATCGGTCGGTATGTCGAAGCTGGCAATCAGGTTATCGGCATTATGGAAACACTTGGGGTAAAGACACCAGAATGGTTGGAGGGCGCGATGTCTGGCTTTGGTGAGATGCTGAACGGTCTTGAAAAGATGGATCTCACTAAGCCGATGTCGATTGTCACAGGTGGTTTGCAGACGATAAAAGGGGCATTAACGAGTGTAGTTTCTTTGGGCGGTCTTATTCCAGGATTCGGAGGTGCCGATTACTCCCGTTACAACAAGATGAAAGAAGAATATGACACCCTTGTTGATGTATGGGATACGCTTATTAGTAAAAAACAGCAGTATATTGATATATCCTATGGTGATGAAGCGCGCAAAGTCGGGCAAGAAACATTGGATCTACTGGATAAGAAGGCAAAAAGCAATGTTACACTTGGTCTAGAAAGGCTTAATGCCGGTGCAAGTATCGGCTCTCATTCTATTGGCGTTCGTCAGCGGAAGGGAATGTCTAAAGAGGGATGGGATGAACTTCGTAAGGCAGCGCAATCCATAGGGTTCGACTACAATTCGGTTGCCGATGGTCGTATGACCGGACTGTTTGACCTTACCGCCGATCAGTTATCCGAATTGCAGGATGAAGCTCCTACATTTTGGGCAAAATTGGACGGTGATGTTCAGGAATACCTTCAAAATGTCATTGACTGCAATACGGAGATAGAAAGCATGAAGGACAAACTGAACGAAACCATGACCGGTGTCTCTTTTGATTCTTTCTATGATAGTTTTATATCCACTCTTTCAGATATGGATAAGAGCAGCAAGGATATGGCGGATGATTTCGGGGAATATCTTAAAACTGCAATCCTCTCCAACCTGGTAGCGAATAAATATCGTGATAAGATTGAAGCGTTGTATAATGATTGGGCTAGTAAATCCGATTCGGATGATGACGGCATATTTGATCTTACCGCAGAGAAATCCGAACAATTAAAAGCTGCCCAACGAGCCTTGGCGGAGCAAATGATGGCCGAAAGGGATGCGATGGCCAATGCTTTTGGTTGGAACTCCGGTAAATATTCTCAATCATCCTCTAAAGGAGGATTTCAGGCTATGTCGCAAGATACCGGAAGCGAATTGAATGGACGCTTTACCGCCTTGCAGATGGCAGGTGAAGAGATAAAGAGTCAGAACGCCCTTCAATCTCAGTCTTTGAATATTCTAACGATGAAAGCGGATGCCATTCTCTCGGTAAATACAGAAACGAGAAACATTGCAGATGATACACGGGACTTGATAGCAAATTCCTATCTTGAACTTGTACAGATATCAGAGAATACAGGAGCTATCGTGAAGCCTATTCAGCAGATTCAGAAAGATATAGCGGAAGTAAAGAAGAACACATCTAAATTATAAATTATGACAAATGACTTAAAAATTAACGGCCTTGATGCCTACCGGCAATGGGGTATAAGAATGGGTGATGGTTTCCTTGATACAATCGGTGCACCCGCGCCTATGAAAGAATTTATTGAAAACAAATCCCGATTGGAACATGGGAAACGGGTTATAACCAATAATCCTAAAGTAGATGAACGAGAAATAACACTATCTTTCACTATAGAAGGTAATTCTCAATCAGATTATCAGACAAAAAGAAAGGCATTCTTCGATGAATTATATAAAGGGGCAGTAGATATTCAAATTCCTGCTAACAGTAGCGAGATTTATCATTTGATTTATCTTGGGAAGAGTATTACCTATGCGCAGAGTTTAGACCGGACATTTGGTAAAATTTCGAGTAAGTTTTCGGAACCGAATCCGTCTATTCGTACTTAATTCACGACATTGGGCCTATTGTCGTATATAGGAATATTCATAAATTGGATACCCTTTTTTTATCTTCGATCTTTGAAGAATGATCGAGATAAAGGACATATCAGGCAAGGTCAAGTTTAGCACACCGATCAATGTGGGGGCGAAAGGCCGGTTCATGCTGATGAAGGAGGATTATATAACCATCCCTTTCAGCACGGACATACCTGTTGATCTCAAGCGTGGCGATTACGTGGATCTCAGAGGAGTGTTTGATGATGCCTTGGGCGGGAAACTGGCGAAAGTATATAAATACCTCACTCTTCAGAATCCATCCGTTATTCCGGGTAAATACAGTTACGAGCTAAGGTTTGACGCTTATTATTACGAGTGGAATACGAAAATCTTCAAATTCACTCCGGAAAGTCACGGTCAGGAAGCTGGCTGGAATCTTACAGCCCCCCTCGATATTCACCTAGGCCTGTTCCTACGTAATCTGAAAGCGAACGGATATACATACAACGGGGTTGATTACATTTTCGACATAGATTCCACGGTTGAGAACAAGGCGTTTTTGATGACATACGATAATATTCATTTGTTGGACGCCCTCTTTTCGATGGCATCGAAAGATAAATGGAACTGTGATTGTTGGATAACCGATAATGTCATACACTTTGGCCGTTGCGAGTTCGGTGACGCTGTCGACATTGAACTAGGCGTTGAAGCGGCCGCCATGACCCGAAGCGAAAGCAAGGGTACTTATGCCACCCGCGTTTATGTGTTCGGAGGTACAAGAAATATACCGGCCAACTATCGTCCGGTGGATGAGCAGGCAGTAGTAAATGGAGTTGTTCAGAAGCGGCTCATGCTTCCGGAGGGTACTCCTTGCATAGATGCTTATCCCGGTATGACCGACACCGAAGCGGTGGAGGACGTAGTGGTATTTGACGATGTGTTTCCGAAACGGATCGGCACGTTGTCAGACGTGACTACCGTAGACAGGGATACGGAGACAGACGGTGAAGTCACCGGCCAGTTCAAAGCCTACCAGTACCAAGATCCCGGTCTCGATTTCAAAGAAGATTATATATTGGAGGGGGAAGAGCTGAAAATCACCTTCCAGTCCGGCAAACTGAACGGGATGGTGTTCGGTGTAACGTTCAAGCCTGAAGGGACGGACAAAGGCAGCCAGATATGGGAGATCATAGCGAACGAGGATTATGGGCGTTTGCTTCCCGATGAGATAATGTGCCCGGAGAATGGAGATGAATATGTTCTTTCCGGATTTAATATCCAACTCGTTTCCGACCAGTATATACCGGAAGCGGAAAAAGAGTTATTAGCCAAAGGACAGGAGTATGTAAAGAAAACAAGTATCGATGACGGTACATACCCAACTACCTTGGACTCCGAGTGGGTCTATCAGGATCAGATAAACAGGACGTATGACACGGGCCAGAGGATCCGGTTGATAAACCCCGCTTTCTTCCCGTCTGATGGACGGATCAGCCGTGTGATCGGCTGGGAAATGAACTTGGATATACCTTACGATTCCCCTGTCTATACGATCGGAGAAAGTACACAATACAGCCGGATCGGTGAGCTGGAGGATAAGGTGGACACGCTTACCTATAAAGGACAGACCTATACCGGTGGTGGTGGAAGCGGCGTATATATCATACGAACGAATGATTCCACGCCAGCCAGCGACAGCAACGTGTTCTCCGCCCTTCGCTCGTTCACGATATTGTTACGCAAGGACAAACCGGATGTAGCGGGCTTTGATATTACATTTGAGCAAGATATTATTCTATCCGGCGAGAAATCCTCCATCTACTCAGACCGTTATGCGGGCGGCTTCGGCCATGAGAACGGGTTCCGCCTGTTCGCCGACGGCACGGCATGGGTAAAGGACTTGAAGGTGAAGCATGACTCCATGTTCGCCGGTTCCCTTTCCTCTCCTACATTCGCCTCCGGTTTCCCGAACGGGACGGGATTCATGATAGCGCCTTACAAGGTGACGAACGCCGCCGGTGTGGAGGAGACTAAATACAAGTTGGAGATCGATTCGATCTCGGTACGTAACGAGCTTAAAGTATATACGTTCGTGGTCTCGCAACTGCTTGGCGAGAACGACAACCGCATCTTCTCCTGAATGATGGAGGTGGATCATTACGACCCGGAGACCGGCCGGATCTACCTGGATACCGACGGGGGCAGGTTGTACAACCCGTTCCGGGAAGGTGATATCCTCATGGTACAGCAGTTTCAAGGCCATCCTACCTTGCAGAACGACTACAAGATGACCAAGTCGTACGAGCTGAAGGTGGTGGAAGTGGCCGTAGGGGATCTCTCCGACGGCGAGAACCGTCTGGACTGGCTCCGTTTCACGAATTTCGTGGGAAATCTGTCGGACATCGCCAAGAGGGATACCCTTTGCCGTGTGGACAACCCGGATAACTCCACCCGTAGCGGCATCATGAAGATCACCACGGTGGATGAGTTCGGCACGCCCTACATGGACGTGATCCGTGGGATGAAGACCGATCCGGAAAACTGCGTGAAGGTACGGGTGGGAAACATGAACGGTCTGGTAACGCCTTATTTCGGGAGGCTGGAGGGCGATGGTATATACGTGGAGAATCTTTACGCCCGTGGGCAGTTCATGCTCGATACGGGCGAGAACGTGAAGACCAAGTTCGAGATCGTGGAAGGCAGGCTTTCCAGCGAGATGTCTTCCGTGCGCTACGAGTTGTCGGAGAAGGATAATTGCCTCACGAACGCCTCTTTCTCCGCTGATACGGTAGGATGGGTACTCGGTAACGCCGTGTCGCTCTTCACGGTGAAGGAGCGTTTCAATCCTTATACGCTGAGAAGGATAAGGTTACAGGAATCGTGGAGGTATCCAGCCGCAAGGCCCTTTATATCAAGAACTCGGGAGTAAAGCAATTAAACTCCTACCTGAAGAACAAACCGGACGGCCAACTGGAGATGCCCGACGGGACGAAGGTATGGCCTAGCTATTACGTATCGTTCATGTACATGGTAAAGACCGCTGGTTCCTTGACATCCGGATTCTCCGGACAGGGCCTTTAGGTAAGCAAACCGGTGGCGATTACGGATACCTTCGTTCAAGAGGAATTTTCCGGCAAATGGAACGGAACCGGTGATTTCATCTTGAATTTCACGGGGGAAATATATATCTACAACGTCCAGATGTCCACGCATCCCGTGGAGGACTTGCGGTTGGAAATGTCCACCAAGTTCGTGCAGACGGACGAGAAGATAGGCATGTACGCCCTGAAGATCGACACGTTGAGCGGCACGGTGACGGACATGGGTGTCGAGCTGAATAACATCGACGAGACCCTATCCTTGTACGTGACGAAGACTGACAGCATAAACCAGACAGTGACAAGCCTAGGCTTAAAGCTGGACGGTGTGGATGAGAGCTTGACGCTGTACGCCAAGAAGACCGACGTATCCGGGCTGAAAACCGAGATGGAGGCGGCTATCAAGGTGAACGCTGACAATATTAATCTGAAGGTATCTAAGGATAGTATCATATCGAGCATCAACCAGACGGCGGAGACGATCAAGATAAACGCTAGCCGACTCAATTTGAACGGTTTCGTGACATTTTCCATGTTTGACCTAAGTACCCAGAATACGATCAAGAACAAGGTTAACTCAGGAGATCTAGGATCGATGGCGTGGAAAGATGGTGTCTCATCCGATGATCTGTCTTGGGCATTAAGTCAAGAAATATCGAACAAGGTCAATCTGACTACCTTAAACAACACTCTTTTAGGTTATACGAAAAGTGGGTCTATCACAAAAGAAGACCTGGCCAAAGCCCTTCAAGCGGAATTAACAGGGAAACTTACAGGTAGCGCCAGTGTGGGAGCGAACAAATTGGCGAGCGTGATAATAAACGGACAGACGCTTATAGCGGGAGGGTATATTCAAGCGGACTTGATAAACGTTAAAGACCTTGTCGTAGGCAGTACCTTGAGTATCGGTGCGTTCTCCTTGAATAGTTATAATGGTCTTAACTGGACTGGATCTGACTATTTCGGTAATACCTCCTTTAGGCTGACAGTAGGGGGAGGATATACATACAATACCGGAACAAGTTGTAAAACCATGGTAGGGGCTTGGAGCAATTCCGCTGATACCCATGCGTGTATATCTGGTATATGCAACACTTTTGGCGTAGCCATATATGGATCAACAGACGGATGGGGATCGAATTTTCCTCCGGATGGATCTAAGTACGCAGGCTTTTTCAGTGGGTCGGTATTTGCTACGGGCCAAATGCGTTGTTCCGGATTTTCTATTTATAAGAGTTCTGACATGTACCGCTATCATTATCCCGGAGTTTCTTTCAACCCCGCAGATTTCGACTTAGACAATATCCGTCTTCGTGTTATGGGCGGCATAATCGTCGGAGTGACCGATGATAACGGAAATATTTTATTAGGATCATAGATTTTTTTAAAAACAGTAGAATTATGAAAGTAGATTTCAGTAAAGTAAGTATTAACGCTACGGTAGAAGGCGATCCCGTAGTTATTGACTTGACAAAAGAGGTAGGAAACTTGGTCTATGGACGTACGGCGGATATCGCTGTCTCTGATTTCGGAAAGAAGATATACTACAGCAAGGAAGCTATCGATGTTCCGAGACCTATGGCTGAGTCCATCAAGGAGATTATCATGGGATCCTCCTTGATCGCCCCCTTGAAAAATGCCATGAACGAGTTACTAACCCCTAAAACAAAGAAAAATGGAAACAACGACAATCAATAAGTCCTTGACGGAAGCCCTTTCTTCCACGGGCTTTGTAAAGATAGAGGCATCCCGTAAGGAAAGCGAGCCATTCCAGCATATAGATGCCTACATATACGATGCCGGTACCCGTATCGGGTACGCGTCCGCTGATCGTAACAAAAGGCTCTCTTTCTTCCAAGAATCCCCGGACAGCCTTACCGGAGAGGAATGGATAAGCGCGTATACGAAGGTGCAAAACGCTTTCGACAGGATATTTAACGAGACGGTAACCCTATAAGCAATCTTGATCCCATGGCATATACTCTCGAAGAAATTAAAGAACTGGTCGAGACTTTAACCCCGATCGTAAAGAACGCTATAGAGGCGGGTTCCCTTAGCGTAGAGGATCTCCGTGTAGCGGAGAGCATGGATTTCGTAAACTCTTTGCCGGCCTTGGAGGAGAAAGGTCTTAACGTCTCTTACGTGAAGGTCCGGCTGAAAGACTTGCTCGGTAAATTGGACGGGGATTATGCCAAGGAGCTGGAGGCGATCAAGAAATTGCTGGAAAAGAAGGTGGATAACGGCTACTCGAAAGACGGTAATCTGTATCTTACCTCCGGGGGTATTGTCGTATCGGACGCTATCCCGGTAGGCTCCGGAAGCGGGGGCGGCGGCGGGGCTAGCTCGCTGGGCGAGCTTACCAACGTGGATGATATCGTAGACCAAGATCCGGACGAGTCCCGTGTGCTGGTGCAAGAGGCCGGTAGCTCGCTCTGGACGGTGAAGAACCTCTCCGAGATCGGAGGTGGAGGTGGTGGTGGCGGCGTGACCATGAAACTCATGAGCGTCACCGATACGCTCATCACCACGGTAGAGGGGGCAGCCGTCACCGTGGGATACAATTTCACGAGCGTCTATCAGGATGACGGTTCCGAGACCGGGCCGGGAACGGCCACTTACACCGTGAACAGCCAGAAGGTGGGCATGGTATCCATCTCGCAGGGCAATAATTATTTCGATCCGACGGAACACTTGATCACCGGCTCCAACACGGTAAGGGTAACCGTGAAGGATAGCACGGGATCGTCACGTTCCCTATCCTATACGATTGAGGTGATATCCATGTCCATATCCTCCCCCATAGACCCGGCGCTCGTCTATTCCGGGG
>OGCW01000611.1_pt1 | contig 18185 bp, 15 predicted proteins | sample 1570231 | NCBI WGS metagenome assembly OGCW01 (sample SAMEA2582168, study PRJEB24529) | metagenome | biome: Human gut stool | place: China | collected 2011 | reverse complement strand
ACAAAAAGTTGAGGCTGCTGGAACCTCGAACTACCTACTTAACAGAATTTAGAAAGGAGGCGGCGCTTCCTCCCCTGCATGAATGCAGGGGTTTCCGCGCCGAATTTCTATGATCAAAAACGTCGTATCGATTCGTCTGCCGGTGGCCGAAAAGGCGGTGATTCGCAAAAACCGCATTCTGCCGGCCGGACTTTCTGAAAAAGAGGCCGAAAGCCGTCATTTACTCCGTATCTGCGTGGTGACGGGCACGCACGGAGACGAGTTGGAAGGTCAATATGTGTGTTTTCGATTAAACCAGATATTGGCTGAAAATCCTCAGTTCGTAAGCGGTATTGTCGACATTTATCCTGCTGTCAATCCTTTGGGCATTGATTCGATCACGCGGGGTATTCCGCGTTTTGATCTGGATATGAACCGCATTTTCCCGGGAGACGCAAAAGGCACCACGGAAGAGGTGATTGCAGCCAAGATCATCTCCGACATGAAGGGGGCTGCCTGCGCCGTTGACATTCATGCGTCAAATATCTTTCTTCGGGAGATCCCTCAGGTTCGTGTCAATATCAACACGGCGGAAAAATTGTTGCCTTTGGCCAAAGAACTCAACTGCGATTTCATTTGGGTTCATGCGGCGGCCACCGTTTTGGAGAGCACGCTTGCCTGGTCGCTCAACAGGATCGGAGTGCCGTGTCTGGTGATTGAGGCTGGCGTCGGGATGCGCATTACGCAGGAGTATGGCGAGAGAATCACTGTCGGCCTGTTACGCTTGATGAAGCGCCTGGGTATTTGGTCAGGCCCCGTCAGTGAGGTGGTGGAACCCATTGTTTCAACCGACGGTCGGGTGAAATTTATCAACGCGGACTATCCCGGCGTCTTTATCCCGAAGGTGCGGCACTGGATGAATCTTCACGAAGGCGATTCGTTGGGAATGATCACTGATCCGATTGACGGCACGGTTCTCCAGGAGGTGAAGAGTCCTTGCAACGGCCTGGTTTTTACGCTTCGTGAGTATCCGGTCGTCAATCCCGGTTCACTCGTTGCTCGCGTTTTGGCTGTAAGCGAACCGGGAAAAGATAAAAAAGGAGCGGCTAAATGAGGCGCATCAGGATTTTTGAGATGCCTTCGCTCTACCGCGAGCCGATGGTTATTACGGGCTATCGTTTCGGTAAGGGTGAGAAATCGGCTGCGATTGTGGGCGCCATGAGAGGCAACGAAATTCAGCAGCTCTACATCTGCTCTCAGTTGGTGCGACGACTCAAGACGCTTGAACAAGAAGGCCTGTTGACAGTGGGGCACGCCGTTGAAGTCATCCCGTGTGTCAACCCGTCTTCCGTGAACATCGGAAAACGTTTCTGGGCAATGGACGATACCGACGTCAATCGCATGTTTCCCGGTTACGACAAGGGCGAAACAACGCAACGCATTGCCTCCGGTTTGTTTCAACATCTGATCGGGTGGAAGTGGGGCATTCAGTTCGCTTCTTTTTATCTCCGAGGCGATTTTGTGCCGCACGTGCGAATGATGAGTACCGATTGGAGTGATGCGCAGACAGCTTGTGACTTCGGGCTTCCCTATGTTTTCGTGCGCGAGCCGCTTCCGATCGATACGACGACACTTAATTACAACTGGCAGATATGGGACACCCGGGCTTACACGATATTAACGAGTGAAACGGATCGCATTGATGTTGTGTCGGCCGAAATTGCTGTCAATTCCGTGTTGCGCTTTTTGGTTCAGCGGGGTGTTCTGTCCTGCCAAGTGCCAAAGGGGGTTCCTGCGCAGCAATTGCGTGACGATGACATTCTGAATGTCCATGCCGCAGCCGCTGGTATTTTCCGATGCTTGGTCAAGCCGGGGGATCTCGTCTGCAAAGACGATCTGCTGGGCGAAATCATTGATCCCGGCCAAGGGCACGTGCTAAGGGAAGTTCGCAGCCACGGGCAGGGGTGCGTCTTCTTTGCGTGCCGCGATGCATTGGTGATGCAACGACAAATTCTTTTCGGACTGAAGTTGGCGGCGGATCAGACTGCACAATAGTTTTTGTCGGAGGCAGTGCAAGCTGAAGAAGACACGCGATACCGCGCGTTTTGCTGTGGAATCTTTGCGGATCAAGGAACAAGCGCAGATTTAAACATCGCAAAAAAAGTTTTTATTGAGATAAAACATTAAATATAATGTCTTAACAAATAACAGGCAGTCAAGGTAGGTCGGCCTGAAAGATATCGGACCGGTCTCAGGTCGAAAGAGCTTGTTGCAAGAAGCGATAGCAACAAAATAGACAAGCCATAGGTAGTATACCGTTCGTTTAGACATCATAAAAAACGTTTTAAGTATGAAGCAGCCATCTACAGCACTCGCACGCAAACAACGGGAACGCGTGTATTTCAAGTCCGTGGACGTTTTTTGTGCTCGACTTGGTCAATATATTTCTTTGGCTCGTCGCAAGCGAGGTCTGACTCAGATGGATATGGCTGAGAAGGCTTGCACGTCAATTGCCACCTACCAGCGTATCGAAAAAGGTGATGGCACTGTTGCACTTGCAACGGTGTTTCGAGTTCTGGCGATTCTTGATCGCCTTGAATCGTTCGACAAAATTCTGTCTCCGATGGAGGATCGGGTCGGATTGGCTTTGATGCAGGGAAATTTGCCTAAACGTGTTCGTACCAAGGCCGAAGAGTTTGAAGGATTCTGATATGCAGCAGAGGCTTTCGGCATACATCGGCGAGCGTAGTGAGCGAGTCGGTACACTTGTATACGATCCGGCACGTCCGAGTGTATCCCAGTTTTGCTACGCCGACTCTTGGGTTTCGCAACCAAATGGATTTGCTGTGTCTCCTGAGCTGCCGTTGCTATCCCAATGGATTTTTCTTAACGATGCAGAGCGCAATAGTCCGTTTCCGTTTGCTTTTGCCGATACTGAACCGGACAGTTGGGGGAGGCGCCTCATCAAGCGGTCTTTCAGTAAAGCGGGTCATAGTCGGGGCCTTTCAGAGATTGATTTTTTACTTGGCGTAGACGATTTCAGTCGCATCGGAGCGCTTCGCTTTGCTCTCGAGGGGTGTCAGCCTGGAGAATCGAAGGATGGGAGGCGTCGAACGCCGCCTTTGTTGGATCTGGGCAAAATCGCTCGATCATCACGACGGTTTGAATTGGACGAGGCGACAGACGATGATCTTGACTACCTCGAAGGAAAAGGCACTTCGCTTGGCGGCGCTCGTCCGAAGTGCACAGTGCTTGACGAACACGGCAATCTGGCAATCGGCAAGTTTGCAAGTGTCAACGATGAGCGTAGCGTTGTCAAAGGCGAAATTCTTGGTCTGGAGCTGGCTCGGGCAGCAGGTCTTAATGCGGCTGTCGGGCAGGTGGTGACGGTTGATGGCGTCAATGTCGCCGTTGTGAAGCGCTTTGATCGCACGCGCCTTGGGCGTCGAATTCCGTATTGGTCGATGGCGACATTTTTGCAATGTACTGACAATGGCTATCCGCCGCCGAGTTATCAGTTGCTTAACGAAAAACTGTTTTTGCAGGCCGATCGTTCCGATAAGTCAACAGCTAAGGAACTTTTCGGGCGTTTGCTTCTTAACTTCCTGATCAACAACACGGATGACCACGGTCGGAACACAGGCTTGCTGATGCAAAACAACGGAGCGTGGGTATTGTCTCCGGCTTTCGATATCAATCCTGTCCCGCTGAGCCGGCCTGATGCGCCGTATTTGTCAAAGTGCTATTTGTCTTCGGAAGAAGGTGAAATGGAGGACGTACGGCAACTTTGGAAGTGTCGACCGGCTTTCGATCTATCAGAGGATGATGGTATAGAGGTATTCAGGCGCGTTATAACCGCCGTACAAAATTGGAAGACTATTGCGGTAAGGCCTAAGGTAAGAATGAATGCTTCGGATTTACGCGACTATGCTTCGGCTTTTTCTCCTGTTCGGTTGCAAAAAGCTCTTGATATTGTTGCCTGATCTAAACACCTTCCCATTGAGAGAAGGTTTCCTTCGACAAACTACTGACTTTTCCACCCGCTCTGATCCGGCCTAACACCTGTTCAGTTGGCAAATGGCTGTCACCAGCACAACGAAGGATTTTCTGACGAACCATCTCCCGTGTTATCGCTTTTTGTTCCGGTGCGAGTCCGGGATCTCGCCGACTCCGACTACAGCGTTGATTGTAGTGGGCAGAGAGAAAAAACGTATGTTGCGAGTTCTTAGATTACGGATCGGCGTGACTCAACGAAACCAATACGGTCTGATCCGAAATGTTTTGGGCTGAATCAAAGAATATGAACGTCTTTACGAAGGAACACTGTTTCTACAGTCGACGCGCCTTTTGGCTCTCTGTCAAAGACAGCAAGAGACTACTAAAATTCTTAACTTAAGCTTCACGAAATCGGCGCAGACCGTTCCCTCTGAAGTCGAACACGACATAACAACAATCACTAAAGGAGAAGTGCTATGTTTGGCGTCGTTGTTACGCTGCTGGCCGTTGTGCTGCTCGCGTACTTCGTTATTAAAAATTACTACCCGCCCGTCATTCTTTTGGTGCTGGCCCTCGTTTTGCTGTTGATCGGTGCCTTCATGGGCAACCCGCCGGTTTCGGCCAAGACCGCTACCAACTTCCTTGGTTTTGACCTTGCGCAGGCCTTTACGGATCTTACGAAGAGTCGTATCGGCGGTCTGGGCCTCAACATCATGGCCATCGGCGGCTTCTCGTTCTATATGAACAAAATTGGCGCTTCTACAGCTCTCGTGAAGCTGTGCGTGCGTCCGTTGTCGGCCATTCACTCGCCGTATGTCCTGCTGGGCCTTACATACGTTGTAGGCCAGTGCATGGCTTTGTTCATTAACTCTGCCGTCGGCCTCGGCTTGTTGCTGATGGCTTCTGTCTATCCGCTGCTCGTTCAGCTGGGCGTGCGTCGCGCTGCCGCCGCTGCCGTGATCGGTTCGACCTGCTGCTTGGATCTGGGGCCGAGTTCGTCCAACGCCATGCGCGCTGCCGACCTTGTCAATACCGACGTAGTGACGTACTTCGTTACCGGTCAGATTCCGGTTGCCATCTGCATCATTATTGCTGTGGCTGTGGGGCACGCTCTGGTGCAGCGTTGGTTTGACCGCCGAGAGGCTGCCAAAGGTATCAAGGATGACACGAGCGCCGTCGCCGGCGAAACCAAGGATGCCTTTGCCGATGCCGGTCCCGCTCACTACGCCATCCTTCCGATTCTGCCCTTGTTCCTGCTGATCATCTTCTCGCCGATGGTCTACAACGGCATCAAACTCGGTCTGGTGACCGCCATTGTGGTTTCGATCCTGATCGCCTTCCTGGTCGATCTCGTCACGCGTCGTGCCTTCAAGGACGTTTGCAAGAGCTTCCAGGCCTTCTTCGAAGGCATGGGCAAGGTCTTTACTTCGACCGTCTCGCTCATTATCTGCGCTGAACTCTTTGCTTTCGGTCTCACCAAGATCGGCGGCATCTCCACGATGATCCAGATGGCTGCCGCCCAGCAGGACGTCGGTCTTTACCTCATGCTCTTTGTGATGATGGGCATCATGGCCATCGCCACGATCGTGACGGGTTCCGGCAACTCGGCCTTCTTCGCCTTCTCGCCGCTGCTTCCCGAAGCAGCTGCGAGCGTCGGCTACAACACGATGGCTCTGGTGGTTCCGGTGCAGCTTGCTGCCAGCTTGGCTCGCCCGATGAGCCCGATTTCCGGTGTCATCATCGCCGTGTCCGGCATCGCAGGATTGACGCCTATTGAACTCATTCGCCGTACGATCCCTGTAATGGTTCTCGGTATGGTAGTGAACGTCATCGCTGCTCAAATCTTTTTGTAAAAATCAGGAGAGAAACAAATGGCATTGCTTATCAAGGGTGCGCACGTTTATGCGCCTGAAGACCTCGGCATTTGCGACGTTCTGACCGTCGGCAAGCAGGTTGTGGCCGTCGGCAAGAATTTGACCGCGACTTTGCCTGAACTCGAAACGATTGATGCCAAGGGCTTGATCCTCACGCCGGGCTTTATCGATCAGCACATTCACGTGACGGGCGGCGGCGGTGAAGGCGGCCCCAAGACACGTACGCCGGAATTGGTTCTTTCCGAACTGATTGCCTGCGGTACCACCAGTGTTGTGGGCGTATCCGGAACCGACGGTTCGAGCCGCTCCATGCCGAACTTGCTCGGTAAGGTACGTGCGCTTCAGGCCGAAGGCGTTTCGGCCTGGATGTACACGAGCAACTATGCCTATCCCCCGACGACGCTCACGAGCTGCGTGCGTGACGATCTTTATTTCGTTCCCGAAGTACTCGGTGTCAAGATTGCCATGGGTGATCACCGCTCAAGCTTCCCCACGCAGGAAGAAGTGATGCGTCTGCTCACGCAGATTCGCGTGGGTGCCATGGTGGCAGGCAAACTCGGCGTACTGCACATTCACTTGGGCAACATCGTCGGTCCTTTCGATATGTTGCTTGAGTGCGTCAAGCGCGGCATGCCGATTCAGCACATCCGTCCGACGCACTGCGCACGTCACCCGGACGTGTTCAAGGGGGCTATCGAGTTCGGTCTTGCCGGAGGTTACGTGGACATCACCACGGGCGGTTCCTGCGCTGTAGGTACGCCTGCTCATGGCGTGAAGTCAGTGCTTGAAGCCGGTGTGTCGGCCGATCACATTACAATGAGTTCTGACGGACACGGCTCCGTGCCGCGCTTCAACGACAAGGGTGAGATGATTGGCTTGGGCGTCGGCGGCGTTGCCTGCAACCTCAAGGAAGTCAAGCGCCTGATCGGTGAACTCGGTGTGCCGATGACCACTGCTTTGTCCGTGATCACGAGCAACGTTGCCAAGGCTTTGCAGCTGCCCGGCAAGGGCGTGGTGAAGGCTGGCAATTGCGCTGACCTCAACCTCTTTGACGAAAACATGAATTTGGTTCATGTCTTTGCCAAGGGCCGTCAGATGATGCGTAACGGCGAAATTATTGTGAAGGGTACTTTCGAAGAATAATCTTTCTTCGATTGACAGGAAATCCGTGCTGCGGTCCAACACCCGGCACGGATTTTTTGCAACAATTCTCGCTTGAGCAAAAACTCTCTCGAGTCAGGTTGTGACGCAGACAGATTCCGCATATTCCGCCTACGTTCATTGTGAACTCAACGGCGTTTCGTTAGTCGGTTCGGGAGGTATTGCCCGTTTGGCGGCAGGTTGTGTGCTGACTCTGATGCTTGCTTTTCCCAACGCTGCCGTAGCAGATGCGGAACCGGAAGATGTTTCCGGTGATTCGGCTTTGCTTTTGGACAATGTCGATGTACTGTCCTCAGCATCCATTTCGACGCTGACGCCTGCAACAATCGGCAAGGGTGAAAGGTGGACGGTTCCCGCAAGCGGCGAGATGCACCCGGTGGTCACGATCGGCGTTCCCGACACGGCTGATCTTGGGCGTGAGCGCCCGATGATGATTTCCACGATCGAGCGATTGAGTCGAGCCATGCCAGGCACGCAGTTCCGTCTGCGTGTGATTTTGTCTGCCGACGGCAATGCGCAGCTCAATATCGTTAAGCCTGACTTTATGTTTGCTCCGTCCGGAGCCGATGCGATTTGGCAGCGTGAAGGCATTGAGTCCTACCGTATCGCCACGCGTAAAACAGCCTCGGCCAAGGAGGCCGGCAAGAGTGTGGGGTCTGTTCTGGTCACGCTAAAACAACGTGAAGACCTGCGCGACATTGCCGATCTGAAAAACAAAACGATCGCGGCCGGACTGCCTGATTCCGTTCCGGGTTGGCTTGCTGTTTTGGGCGAAGTCCGAAAGGCCGGATTCGACTCGGACGAATTCTTCGCTTCGAGTGAATTTCTCTTTGAGTATTACCCGGAAATCATTGCGGCTTTGTGGGGTGGCAAGGCCGATGCTGTGGTGCTTCCAACCTGTATGCTGGAGTCCCTTGAGCGAGAAGGATTGGTTGCCACGGATCAGCTCAAGGTATTGCACGACAAAAGCGATGATGCGCTGGCCTGCAAGCGTTCCACCGATCTCTATCCGGATCTGAGTCTTGTGGGCTTTTCATGGACGCCGGAGAAGATGGCCCGAGACGTGACTGTTGCCTTGATGTCGCAGCAGTCGGATGTTGGTTTTGAGTGGCTTTCTTATGTGTCGCATGCCAATGTCGATCAATTGCTCATGGACCTCAAAGCCGGTCCCTACAGTTATTTGAGAGATTTCAGTCTGAAGGCACTGTACGCCCGACATACGGCTGTGTTTTGGGCCATAGGGGCGGTGCTTTTGTCCATGGTGCTTTACGGCGTTCTGTTGCAGGTTTTGGTGCGCCGCCGTACGCGGGAACTTTCCCAAACGCTCGAGCACCAGCGCCGCATGGAAGAAGAGGCTCGGGAACACCGGAGACGATTGGGACATCTGGAAAGACGCAATATCGTCAATCAGATGTCCGGAATGATTGCTCACGAAATCAATTCTCCTGTGGGCGCCATCTGCAACTTCAAGGCCATTTTGGATCTGCTTTTGACTGAGGAGTCGCGACGAGACGCCAATATCCGAGTGGCTCTTGACGGCATTGAAAGCGAAGCGCAGCGCATTGCGGGCATCGTTGGCCGAGTCAGAAGCTATGCGAAGAAACAAAAGCACGCTCATAAATTGTGCGATCTGGTGGACATTGCCAAACGAGCTGTTCGCGCTTTTTATGTGAGTTCTCCCTCCAAAGCGGACATTCTGGAAACTTACGAAATACCGTCGGCACCCGTACTTGGCGATTCGCTTGAACTGGAACTTCTGGTTTTAAATCTCATTCGAAATGCAAGCGATGTGCAACCTCGAAAGGGCAGTCGCGTCAAAGTAAAGATTATTGTTCGAAGCGCACCCGACGGGCGCTATCAGCTGCAAGTTCAGGACAATGGCAAATTGATCGGCGACGAGGATTTCGGACGTCTGACCAAAATGATGCAAAGTGTCAAGCCGGAAGGGCTTGGCATGGGCTTGTCCATTGTGCGTGGCATTGCCGACAGTCACGGCGCGGAATTGGAGTTTAAAAAGGGCGAAAAGGGCGGCTTAATTGTTCTTCTGACGCTTGAGGCCGGAAAGGATGCTGCAGAAGAATCTGTGCAAGATATCGAAGAGTCGCATGCCGAACAAAACGACATCAAGGAATCGAAATGACAACAAACGTGCCTTTGATCCGATTGGTTGATGACGATGAACTGTTTCGCGTTTCCCAGATGATGCTGTTGAAAACGCGCGGCTGGGAAGTGGAGTGTTACGAAAGCGGCGAGGACTTTCTTGAGAAAGCGGATCTCAAACGCCCCGGCTGCATCATTCTTGATGTGCGCATGGAAGGGCTGACCGGCATGCAGGTGCATCGCGTACTTGTTGAACGAGGGTGCAAGCTTGCCGTTATTTTCCTGACCGGCCACGGTGACATTCCGATGGCGGTTCGCGCTATGCAGCGCGGTGCCGTAAGTTTTCTGGAAAAACCGGTCAAACCCTTTGATCTTCTTGAGGTTGTTCAAAAGGCGGTTGACGCGTCCCTGGCTGAAGCTCAGCGTGACGAAGAAGCGTCGAAAAACCGAGCGATATTTGACGATTTGACTGCGCGCGAAAAGGAGATCGTCATGCGTGCGGCGCTTGATACACCCAATAAGGTCATCGCGCGGGAACTCGGTATTGCGGAGCCTACCGTCAAAATGCATCGCGCAAACGCTTTTGCCAAATTGGGTGTGAAAAGTCCCCTGGAAGCCTATCGAGCGCTTGAACGCCTGGGCGTGTTGGACGAATCGGCGATTGGTGCAAAGAACGGAGAGTAACTCATGCTGCGTCGACGCTGTTTGACCGGATTTTGTGCATTGGCGGGACTTCATATGCTGCCAAGAGCTGTCCAGGCCGAGGGCATGTTGTCACGGGCGTCGGAAGGCGTGCAAGTGCCTGTTTACGATGTGGTCGTTGTCGGCACCGGATTGGCCGGTCATTGTGCGGCGCTTTCCGCGAAACTTGCCGGAGCCCAACGAGTCATGATGATTGACAAGGCGCCTCTGGTCGGCGGACACTCGGCCTTGGCAAGCGGATCCATTGCTTTTGTGGATGAGAAACGTCAGGCGGCACAAGGCATTGTTGATTCGGTTGATAAGTTTGTCGCTGACGCCCGGGTAACGGGGGGCTCGATTGACGAAGAGCTTGTTCGTTTCATTGCGGAAAAATCCGGTGAAGGACTCGATTGGTTGCAAACGCAGGGCGTGCGTTTTTCGCCGAATATTTTCCGCGCCTACGGTGGTATGCATCCTCGATGCGTAACAGCGTTCGGAAACATGGGAGCCCGACGCTATATTTTCCAATTGCATGAACGCAGTCGTGAACTTGGTATTGAAACGCGGCTTATGACGCGTGCCGTAGGATTGCACCGGTTTGAAAAAGACAAGCTCACATTGCGGCTGGAAGATGAAAAGACCAAGTCGGAATACGTTATTCAAAGTCGCGCAGTGGTGTTGGCCACTGGTGGGTTCGGAGCAAATCTCGCTTTGCGAATGCGATATAACCCAAACCTGGACTACGAGATCGCTACAACGGCCAATCCCCATGGTTTCGTGCAAGACACGGCAACGGGCGATGGGCTCTATTTGGCCAAAGAATTGGGCGCCGTCTGGACGAACATGCCCAACATCGTGTTGTTGAGCTACTGGGGCGGCCGCATGCTTGACTACATCGGTGCGGAAATATACGTCGATAACGAAGGTCGCCGTTTCGTTGACGAAACAACCACGACGGCCAGAATTGCCCAAGCTATTTTGAAGTTGCCCGGACATTCCATGTACGTTATTACGGACGCGAAATCGGCCAAGGGCGTTAACGTCGGCGCCAAGATCACAGCCGGCAGTATCCGACTTTCAAATTCCGTTGCGGAAATGGCGCGCGGAATGAACGTACCGGCATCCGAACTTGAACACACGCTCGAGGAATACAACAAACATGCCTCCGAAAAAAGTGCGGATGCGTTCGGGCGTACGGTGTATGCGCAAACAATCGATAAACCGCCGTTTTATTGGGGACAGGAGCGGTTAATGATTCACGCGACGTTGGGCGGGCTTAAAACCGACTTGCACGGACAAGTTAAGCGAAAAGACGGTTCGGTAATCGAAGGACTGTTTGCTGCCGGCGAGGTCGCCGGAGGCATATGGGGAACTGATCGACTCGGCGGCACGGGTCTATTGCAGTGTGTGGTGATGGGAAGAGCGGCGGGGCTGGAAGCGGCAAAGCTGGCAACGGCTGTTTTGTGATGCATTGAGTTGCCGCAGCGAATATCAAGACAAGAAAACGCCCGCATCCCAGGAGAAAAGGATGCGGGCGTTGTTGAAAGGAAGCTTTCAGTCGTTGGCTTAGGCCTTCATCTTGGCGAACTGTTCGCCGGCGATCATGCCGAAGGTGAGGGCGTCGATCACGGCCACGGTACCCAGACGAGAGGCACCGTGTACGCCGCCTGCCACTTCACCGCCTGCGTACAGACCCTTGATCGGAGCGTGGGTCGTGGCGCTGATTACCTGAGCGTTGTTGTTGATCATCACGCCACCCATGGTGTGGTGAATCTTCGGGCAAACTTCAATGCCGTAGAACGGGGGCTTGGAAACGTCCAGACCCTTGTTGAACTTCAGGATGCGATGGAAGTCCTTGTCGTTGCCTTCCTTCACGAAGTTGTTGAACTTCTTGACTTCGGCAAGGAACGCGTCCTGCTTGATGCCGAAGTGCTTGGCCAGTGCTTCGAGCGTGTCGAACTTCTTGACAGTGCCCATTTCCAGAGGCAGGCGAACGAACGACGGGTTGATGGCCTTGACGATGGCGTCGTCGCAGACGGCGATCGGGTAGTTCTTGTCGTTGCCGATGACCTTGAACATGGCGTCAGCCTTGATCTTGCGGCCGGCGTGTTCGTCCATGAAGCGCTTGCCGGTCTTGCGGTCGACCACGAGGCCCAAGTCCATGCAGGCGTGGTTGGTGAAGTTCACGGAAACGCCGAAGCCCTTTTCGTTCGGGTTGCAATAGGGAAGGAACTGCAGCCAGCAGAGCTGAACCGGAGCAGCACCGATACCCAGTGCCTTGATCAGAACACCAGCGGTTGCGCCCGGCTGGTTGGTGGAGTCGGTGGAGGGAACCACGCGCGGATCCTGGATCTGACGGAACCAGATGTCGCGGGAGAAGCCGCCGGCGGCGAGCATGACGCCGAGCTTGGCGCGAACGGTGTGGCTCTTGCCCGTCTTGTTTTCAAGGTCGTCGCAAACGAGCTTGTTGTTGAAGCGATAGCCGGAACGATAGGTGACGCCGAGCACTTCGCTCTTGTCGTCGCTCACGATGAAGTCGTCGAACTTGGCGCGAGTGCGGATCACGACGTTCTTGATCTTCTTCAGTTCAGCGTGCATCGGGCGAATGTAGCCGGAGCCAGAACCAGCCTTGATTTCGTAGGAACGGGGAACGGAGTGGCCGCCTTCGAAGAGCATGTGGTTGGGCACAAATTCGCAACCGCAGTCGACAACCATCTTGATCGTGTCGTTGCAGCGATCGGCGATGGTGGCAAGCAGATTGGTGTGGTTGATGCCGAGGCCATCGCGCAAGCAGTCTTCAATGAAGAGTTCCTTGCTGTCCTTGATGCCCTGAGCCTTCTGTACCGGATTGCAGGGGCAGGCAACGTTGCCGCCGCAGATGGCGGAGTTGCCGCCGACGACGCTCATCTTTTCGAGCATCAGAACGCGCAGACCGGCGCGGCCGGCCTTGAGAGCGCAGGCCATGCCGGCGAAACCGGAACCGATGATGACGACGTCGAATTCTTCTTCATAGGACTTGACGGCGGAAGCGGGGATGCCGGCATTGGCAGCAGCTGCGGCCATGATGGCGCCGGAAGCGGCGACGGCCGATTTCAGAAAACCGCGGCGGGAAGTGTCAACGTTTTCCATGGTGAATCCTTTTGTGGTTGTTTGAAGTGTCTTATAAAACGGCTGCGCCGCGGGTGTGAGGAGCAGTTCTTGTTGTTGTGTGTCTTGCGCCCCGGCGTTTTTGCCATTGACCGGAATTCTCGACCGATGCGCTTTTTCTGAATACATCCCGCGGGATGCATACCGAGGGATGTAGTGGTAGCCCGAACGGCTCTTCACAATTGCTCCCGACCTCCACTTCTATTGAAGCCGCGCATTTGGGTGACGGCTAATTTGAATTCATTTCCGGGAGAAAAAAAGATGTCAAAGATGACCGGGACCGCCAAGTCTGTTTTGTTTGCTTCGCTTTGTGCGCTCTTTACCGTTTCGCTTCCTGCCCAAGCTGCCGACAACTTCCTGGCCGATCGGCACAAGGCCAAAGGATTGAGCTGCCAGATGTGCCACGGGCCCGACGCGAACAATCCTCAGACGCCCACGATCGAAACTTGCACGACGTGCCATCAGAAGGACGCACTTGTGAAAAAGACCGCAAAGGTCAAACCTACCAATCCGCACGTTTCTCCGCACTACGGCAAGGACTTGGAGTGCACGAACTGCCATATGGGTCATATGGAACCCGAAAACTTCTGCAATCAGTGCCACCAGTTTGACTTCAAGGTGCGCTGAGGCAACAAATCAAATTCTCAAACCAAAGGTTGATCGATTGTTTTATCGCTGACAAAAGAAAGGACAGAAAATGCACGCGATGAAAAAGACAATGCTTGCCGCTGCAGCGGCTTTAGGAGCCACTGCAGCCTGCGCTGCCGATGTGACCGTTTACGGTCTGGTGGATTACGGTCTGATGTATACCGGTACGGATAACGGTTCAAATACGAGCCATGTGACGGAAATGACGTCCGGCAAAAATCTGGGCTCCCGCTTCGGTTTTAAAGGATCGGAAGACCTCGGCAACGGCGTGAAGGTGGGCTTCATTCTGGAAAATGGTTTTAGTGCCGATACCGGTGCGTTGCCCTCCAACGGTAAGATTTTCGATCGCGAATCCACGATTTATCTCGAAGGCAATTTCGGCAACCTCAAGTTCGGTCGCATGACTCGCCTGACGGGTTCGACCGGTTCGTCTTGCATCTATGCGGGCAACATTGCTCCGATTTCCACGGGTTACGGCGACTCGATTCCCGGCTACAACGCCGTGTTTGCCGGCAACCTGCTGCGTTATGACAATGTGGCGATGTATACGACTCCGGACTTTGCAGGCCTTAAGCTCTATCTGCAGTATTCGGGCGGCTACGACGTTGATGAAGACGAGGGCGAAGTCGAAAACCAGTCGTCGACCAATCGTTTTTACGCTTTAGGTATGAGCTATAAAAACGGTCCGTTCAATATGGCCGGTGCCGTAGAACGTTTCAATTGGAAGTCGTATAACCTGACTGCAGACGAGAGGGAACTGGACGACGGTTTGGTGGTGTCGGCAGGCGGCGCCTACGACTTTGAAGTCGTCAAGCTCTTCCTGATGGGTGTGTATTTCGACCACATGCCGCTTTCCATGGGCTTCTTCGGTGACGAAAATAAGTTCACGGTCGGCAATGAAGAGTTCAAGAACGAAGACCTTCAGGGCTTTGGCATCAATACCGGTATCAATGCTCCGGTGTTGGGTGGCAATTTGCGTTTGTCTCTGACTTACATGAATGCCGAACCGTCGACTCAGGTTGCTGCTGACTTTGAAGTCGATCGTTGCAACGTGACGGTCGGCTGGGAAGACAAACTGAGCAAGCGCACGACGCTCTATCTCGGTGCCGCTTGGACGCAGGACGACTACCAAGTTGTTGAAGCCACGCGCTACAGCGCCACGGTCGGCCTGATTCACTCCTTCTGATTCAAGCGTCGGGCTTGAGGCTCTCAGCTTCAAGTCCGACCTTGATGCGATTCATTTTTGTTTCTCTCCTCATCGCTGTTGAATCAAGATTCTTCAGCAAAACAGGACTCGCGAATTGCAGATTCGCGAGTTTTCGGGAGCCGCAAGGCTCCCATTTTTTGTGTGCTCGACAGCCTACAGGATGGGACTTCGAAGGTCTTCCAGTGTCAGGTAAGCAGTCTGAACATCGTATCCTGCAAGCACACTTTTCTTCAGATGTTCGACCTTGTCCAAAAAGACACCTTCTCGGAAAGATTTTTTTTGGCGTTTCACTTCAGCGACAAACGCTGATTTTCTGTCGCGTCCAATCGCAATGAGGTCAATTTCGTTCAGGTCTCCTTGTGCGCCTCTTTTCTGTTTCCACCAGGAACCAACAGTCGTGTATTTTCCGGTGCGTATCAATTTTTGACGGAAAAACCGTTCAAGCATCGGCCCGCTGAACGTTTCGTAGGATTCTGCGATGTCTTGTACCAAGACCGAAGACATGCCGTTCTCAATCAAATCCTGGTTTCCTTCGATGTAGCGGAACCAAAACCGAAGGAACGGATCGCAAATTTGCCATCGAACCGAACGGGAGTTGGGTTTGGCCAGAATAGGCCGCATTTTTTCAATGAACCCGTAGAGTTCAAGTCGTTCTAGGTAAGAATTCAGAGGGCTTACGCCGATGAGATCTGCAATCCGAGGCGCTTGAGTCTGTCCGTGAGCCAGAGCTCGCAGTATGGAAATATACGTCGATTGTCCTGCCTCCACTTCCAAACGCAAAAGGTCATAACCTTCGGACAAAAACAATGATCCCGGACGCACTGTCCATTCGAACATCTGTTCCTTGTGGAAAATGCCGTTGTCAACAAAGTCCGCCACATATAAGGCAACTCCGCCGGTAATGGAATAGAGTGCCAGCAAGTCATCGTTGGAAATCTTGACCGGTGCTTGTTCAACAAGAGAGATCAGTTTGTCGGCAGCAAAAGGTTGCAGATGAATCTTTGTTGTCGCACGCCCGAAAAGGGGCTCGCGATTGTCTTCAAAGATTTTTTTCATCATCGAGTAGGACGAGCCGCATAGGATCAGATGCATGTGCGTTTGATCCTTATTGCTAGTGCGCCCAGCATGGGCATGATCTAACGGGTGAAAGTCCCGAGCGCAGGAGGTAGCACCAAGCGCATAGCTAGAGGCAAGGGTGTCTGTCGCGAGGCAGGATCTGAAGGAAGCCCGAGGCAAACCACTGACCTGACGAACAGGAACTGCATTAGGCATACGATGGTAGGTAAGCCTGCTACACAAGGTGAAGCCCAAAGCTATACGGAACCAGAGGTGTAAATGCAGCAGGTACATGGTGGGAAAGAACATGTTCTTACCTGGGGAGGACTCACAGACGCGACCTCAACAGAGGTCGCGGAGTAAAGCTTGCTGTGAGTAGTCAGCAGAGGTCATAGTAGGCAGGGCAGTACCTGTCGAAGGACTAAATTCATAGGAGTGAGGTGCCGTAGACACAAAGTCGCAAGGCGCAGAAAACATAAGAGACCTGGCCGAATTTGGGTATCCACGGAATGGAGAGAGGGATTCGGGAGGGCGCAACGGCCGTGATGGAAATGGACAACACCGCACAAGACCAATCCGCTTTTACGGAAATCACACTCGAGGCGATACTGAGCCGCGAGAACTTGACTTTGGCGCTCAAAGGTGTCGAAGCAAACAAAGGGGCTCCGGGCGTGGACGGAATGACAACCGAAGAACTTCGGAAGTACATTTTCGAGCACCCCGGCGAGCTGACGAGTGCGATTCTGTCAGGGAAATATCGCCCTGCGCCCGTGAAACGGGTAACCATACCGAAACCAGAGAAGGGGAAATTCAGGAATCTTGGAATCCCGACGGTCATCGACCGTCTTGTGCAACAGGCCGTTGCGCAAAAGCTTTCATACAGCTATGACGGCACCTTTTCAATGTCGAGCTTTGGCTTTCGGCCGACGAGAAGCGCACATGATGCGATTTTCAAGGTCATGAGCGAAGCTGACCAAGGCTACGTTTGGGCAGTCGATATGGATCTCGAGAAGTTCTTCGACACGGTCAATCACAGTCGATTGATCCGAAAACTATCGACGAGAATCAAAGACGGGAGGGTGATATCGCTCATCACGCGAATGCTCAAATCGGGGGTTTGGACACAAGGGAAGGTGGAGAAGTCGGAAGTTGGTCTCATGCAGGGAGGGCCGTTATCGCCGTTACTTGCGAACATCTACTTGGATGAACTCGACAAGGAGCTGGAGAAACGTGGTCATCGATTTGCCAGATATGCAGACGATCTTGTGATCTTGTGCAAATCCAAGCGGTCGGCCCAAAGGACGTTGAAGAGCGTCACTCGGTTCATCGAAGGACGCATGAAACTCAAAATCAATGAGACAAAGACCACTGACAGTCACATCACGCGCGGAGTGAAGTTTCTTGGTCATGGGTTCTATAAAACCAAGGACGGATACTTTCCAACCGTGCACCCGAAGTCAAAAGAGCGGCTCAAGAATGCGCTGAGAGAAATACTTTCCCGAAACAGAAAGCAAAGTATCCCAGTGGTGAAAGAGATGCTTAACAAGAAGCTTCGTGGGTGGTGTGAGTATTTCAAATTTGCGAAATACGAAAAGTGGTCGAAAGCGACGGACGAGTGGATTCGGAGACGGATCCGACAGCTGCTATGGAAAACTTGGAAACTGGTTAGGACAAAATATGCGGCGCTGAGGAAACTCGGGTGCACACACGAACGTGCAGTCCAATGGGCGAATACTCGGAAGAGCTATTGGCACATTGCGAACAGCTACATCTTAGCCACTACCCTGAACAATGATTTTCTGAAAACCCAAGGCTGGAGTTGGCTCGGTCTAACACGAGTTGACGGGTATGGAGGTTAAACTATGGAAACCGCCGTAAAACGCCTCGCGAGGGGCGCCTACCAGATCGGTATGGGCGGTGGTGTGAGAGGTCGGCAGGTGAATTAATCACCCGCCACCTACTCGATTCCCAAATGTCTTGAATGCGGGCAAATAAACCGGAGTTGACTTTGGCGAGATTCTGAAACTCGTCCATCACCAGCGAAAAATGGTGATGTCGGGCATGAAGCATCAGAACCTCAAAAAGTCCTGCAAACGAGGTCAAACCTTCAGGGACGATCGGGCCCAGCGCCGTAGCGGTTGCCTGTGTCAGTCTGGCAACCAAATCCTTCTCCGTGGCGGCAGTCATGAACCACGTCACCGATGGTTTGTCCTTTGTACTTTCGCGTATCAGAGTTGTTTTTCCGACACGCCTTCTGCCGGTCACAACGGTCATCCGAGAGGGGTTTTACTAGTTGACTAAAAATCTACCCAATCTCCCATAAAGGGTTCCATAGC
>OGCW01000606.1_pt1 | contig 18218 bp, 8 predicted proteins | sample 1570231 | NCBI WGS metagenome assembly OGCW01 (sample SAMEA2582168, study PRJEB24529) | metagenome | biome: Human gut stool | place: China | collected 2011 | reverse complement strand
TTTGCCGCCCCGGCGAGCAAAAAGGCACGCCCACGTGCCGGTTTTTGTGGGGGGCTTGCCCCGCACACCGTCGCAGCCAGGCTATATTTCCCGCCCCAGCGGGGAATATGCCGATTAGGCGCGACCAACCCCTTTAAAGCAGCGTTCCCATTTTTTCGAGCTTGCGAAGAAAAAATAGGCTAAACGCGCGTCTTAAAGGGGTTGGTCGCGCGTAGCGCGCGACGGTGTGCCGCCTTTGACCCTGGGGGTTTTGGTCCGGCGTCCAGCCGGGACATTACCCCCATGTGCCATGCAGTGAGGGCGTCCAGCCCGAACGTAATGACACACGCCGTTGCCCGTTATTCGGGCGTTTCAGAGGACAGACGACCACTGGTCGGCTGTTTTCTGAAAGCAGGGATAACGGGCTTGATCGCCACTGGCGATCACTGTCTTTTTCTGTTTTATGGAGTCATTTGATGGAGTCATCGCATGGAGTCAAGCTGCGACTCCATGCGATGACTCCATGACTTGACCCCATCACTACGATTTTTAATGGAGTTAGCAAATATGGGATCACATCTTATGCAAAGGCTGAATGCTTTTGCTGACGCCTTTTCCTTTTTCCTGTTATGGCTGCAAAACAGCCCTGTCATATTATCCCTGTTCGCAGGTCTTACATTACCGTTTATAGTCAACCTTCCCCGAGAGGAAAGAAAGAACGCTCCGTTCTGGTTAAAATCGGTGGCGTGTGTGTCTATTTTCTTTTTTATATTCGGTACCATATCACCGCTAACTATTCAGGGGCTGAGCTACTTTTTTAAATTACTCGACAACAACATACTGTTCAGAATTCCACTATGGATCATGACAGTCACATTTACGACAGCAGGATTATTCTTTCATATTGCAGCCCGACGACTTCTGGCGGGAGAAATTGACAACCTGAAACATCGAATGATTAAGAAAACCAAGCTGGAGAGAAATACCAGAACGGATGTACGTAAAGTAAAAGAGCTGTTGCCCGAGAGCATAGAATACAACCCACTCGATTACATTGATTTAAAGAAAGGTGCTTTCATTGGCTTAAACAAAAATGACCAGCCGCAATACATAACCATAAAAGAATTCAAGACCCAACACGCAGCAATTATCGGCACAACTGGTTCAGGGAAAAGTGTCACTGCAGCCATTCTACTTTATCAGGCAATTCTTGCAGGCGAGGCTGTTTTTGTAGAAGATCCAAAAGATGATGAATGGGCACCACATGTACTCAGGGAAGCATGTAAAAAAGCGGGCAAGAAATTTACACTTATAAATTTGAACAAGCCAAATTTTCAGCTTGATTTACTGGCTGATATCTCTCATGAACAACTGGAGGAACTATTTAACGCTGGCTTTAGTCTGGCTAAAAAAGGGGAAGCTTCAGATTTTTATCGAATCTCTGACCGCCGCGCAGCCAGAAATACATCAGCAATTTATGAAAAAGGAATGACACTTTATGATTTATTTAACACTGATTTTGTTCAGTCATTACGTCAAGCTGCTCCCGCATTTTTTGGTGAGCTGGAAGAAGTTGCTTTAGTTAACTCAATTAATGCCACAAATGGATTTTCATTAAAGGAGGTTTTTGATGAAGGTGGTTGTTGCTACATTATTGGTTCAACACGAAATCAAAAAATAATATCCGCACAAAGGATGATTCTGACCCGCCTGATACAAATAGCAGAGACCAGGGACAGAATAAACAGCACCCCGCGTACTGTTGCTATTTTTCTCGACGAATTGAAATATCATCTATCCCGCCCCGCCCTTGAGGGGCTTGGAACGGCACGAGATAAAGGCGTGCATATATTCATGGCTTTTCAGGCGATAGACGATCTGCGTGACTGTCCGTCTGATTTAAATGGTGATGCAGTTATTGGAGCCATCATTGAAAACGCCAAATTCAAATTGATTTATAAAATTCAAAATCCAGAAACAGCAGAATGGGCGGCAAAAATGACAGGTTCAATCCTGGTCGATGATGAAATGAGGAAAGTAAGGACTGATTTATCATTAACGGAAAAAATGGATACAGACCGTATGATAAGACAGGCAGAAAGTTACTACGTTGACAGTAATATGTTTTTAAATCTCCCTGAAAAGGTCGGCTTTGTATTTACAACAAAAGAACTGGCGAAGGCAACAAAGATGTCCCCTATTCTGGTTAAAAAGAAACATATTGAATTGCTGTCATTTGAAAATCCTCAATCTGAACAACCACAAACCGAAATCAATGAACAAAATAAGCCATCTATTAATTTGTAAGGATTGATATGCTTATACATAACGTATCAGAGAGAAAAAAAGCCTCTGCTGACAAAATGCTCTCCCTTCTAAATTTTCTGAAAGAAGAAACTTATTCTGATTTTAACACACTAAGACGTGTTCTCGGCTTTAGCAAAAATTCTCACAGCCCATTATATAAGGTACTAAATAGAGCAATTAAAGCTGGCTTCATCATCAAACACGAAATGCCTGGGGTAAAACAAAAAATAACGATTTGGGGGATAACTATGCAGGGGTTAGCAATGGTGGTCATGCCTGACGATGCTGTTTTCCCTGGATACTTTGAACCCGGCAAACTCAAATACTGGACTCTGGAACATCGTCTACTAAATCAGAGGGTCAGAATTGCACTGGAAGAGAAAGGCGGGCAAGGCTGGCTTAATGGTGATCGGGGGGAGTTTATGGCGCGTTATCCTGGTGTTCGCCATCGCCCTGACGGGATTATCACGTTAGATAGCGGCGCAATCGTCGCCGTCGAAACGGAGCGCTCAATGAAAACCCGCGCACGCTATATCAACATCATTAACAGTCATCTGGCGGCCAGCGATGCCGGACACTGGCACTACGCGATGTATGTCATGCCGGATGACAAAACCAAAACATCGTTAATCCGGCTGTTTGACTCCATCAAAACGGTAATGAGGAACAACGTTCCGGTGCCGTTCGACACGAGGAACCGCGAAATGTTTCTTTTCCGCACCATTGATGAACTGGAGCAAGCAACCGCCAGCGGTCGAAGCAAAACCTGTTAAAGTTGGCTGTCCAGAAACTGACGGAGACCATAGCCAACTAAACAGATCTTTATTACCGTAAGTTAGGAACATTATGATTAGCGGCTAAATATCAACGCAGAACAAGTTGTAGAATCTGGATGTAGTCGTCATCTGATCTCCCCCCCGCTGCACTCAGGAGTGGCATTTGCGACAACAAGTGAGTCTTAGACCGACATAAACTGAATGAAAATTCAGTAAAATGATGACCTCCAGTAATACAATGATGATAATGCGATTATATAAAGGTCAAACCATATGGTTGTTAGCGGATTTCAACAACGGTGCTGTACTCGCTGAGCGGCACATGAAGTTTGAATAATGTGGAAACAACAAATGGCTACATTAAGTCATTGGACATATACAGAGATGGTTGGCAAATCGAGTACACGATATGTTGCCTGAAAAGTCGACCGAACAGAACTATAAATATCAAGTCGGCATAACACATCTAAATTTCATAAGGGAAGATGTGCCACCGGGGACGTTTTTTTCACCACGGGGACTTCGGGTATAACGATGCAATCCGAAGAAAGAAATCCAATGTTGGCGATATTCATCATCGCTTTATTCGTCCACTCATGCGAATGGCAATAAAGCGACTCACCAAAACAGTTTCTTTAGCTTCCCTCTACCAAAATTCCCTATGATCGCATGTTAGAACTCTGCGTGCTGAACTTCGGGCCATATGGACGGTATCATTCATGCACTTGCTCCTTTGAAATTGCTGGATATCATTCGTCTTTATCTGCACCGGCCGGCACAAATAGCTGTAGGGGAACCCGGCGCAGGCAAAAAGAGCGACTTTAACGCGTTTTGCAGGACTCCCCGTTGCCTTGCAGGGAGACACTGTATCATCAAACACCATCTTAATCCCAGCACATTACCCTCCATCCTGGCTCGTACCAAATCAGAGGAAAGGCCTCGCGGCAATAGATTTTCCCAGCGAAGCTCGGAGTGAAATACAGTGCAGCAATATCCGACATCAGAATTTGATCCTCCTGCGTCAGGATACGAAAAATCATCCCGATTTGAGCACCCTTGTCGAAAAAAAATCACCTTATTATGAAGATTGGTTCTTAATACACATGCGTTCGCATGTGCTTATGTTAAGTAGACTTATTGTCTTACACATTTTATCCGTATCATTAACCAGAATATGTTCCGGAGCAGCGGGTGATAGTGCCGCCAGTCCACACTCATCGCTGCCCGGAAAAATCATCAGTGGGGAGGCAAACGGTAAGCACCCCGCTATTCTGCAAGACATTTCTGCAGTTTATTTAACCTCCCCGAAGCATTTTTATAAGGCGAGGCGGTATTAAATTGAATCATACGACCTCGGGTCCATTTATTATACCAAGGTTTACCGTAAAGCTCGTCGTTACTGAATCGTTCAATCAAAGCCACGAGTTGCTGCTTATTTTCCTTTAACCGTGCCAATAAAACTTCGTACTCTGTAATATCCTCATAGTCACGGTAGAATTTCTGTGCTAAACGCCCCAATTCATTCCATTTAAATCCTTCCTCAGGAAAAATAATAGTTTTTCCTTTTGCCTCTTGGTCATGCCAGTGTAACACCAGCTCTCCCCAGCCAATCAGATAGGAAACCAGATTCGCTACGCTAATCGTAGTCCCCTTCGCGTGCCCTTCCAATAGAGGTTCAAAGGCGAGTTGGGGCGTAATAGATTCTAGCTTCTTATTTAATAAAGAAAAATTACTATTAATAGCTCTAATTAACTCTTCTTTTGATGATGGAACAGCCATATCTATTGCTCCTTGTATAGTTACACAACTATTTCTACCCTACTATTTCGAGTGATTCAATCGTCTGGTTCACATAACCTACCACCTGTTCAAAATGCTTATCGACAAAAAAATGATCGGCAGCAGGAAATATAATAGTCCGCGTCTTTCGTGTGGTGAATTTTTCCCATGCAAGTAATTCATCCTGCATTACCAGATTGTCAGCATCGCCATGAAATAGCACGATCGGACAGGTTAATGTGCGCGCCTTGGCCTGAAATACATACTGCTCATAGAGCCGATAATCGTTTTTAATGATGGGGGTGAAAATTGTCATTAACTCTTTATTACGAAAGACATCAACCGGAGTTCCGCCCAGCTTGACGATCTCTTCCATAAACGCCTGATCGGGCAAGGTATGCAGTATTACTTCATGAGAGGCCCGATCGGGTGGGCGACAGCCGGAAAAAAACAGCGCGCATGGCATGTCATGTCCATGATCGAGAATATAATGCACCAGTTCGAAGGCCATGATCCCTCCGAGACTATGCCCAAAAATGGCGTAGTCTCCACCTGTGTAGTGTTTCACAAATTGTTGATAAAGGTCAGCGACGGCATCCACCATCGTAAGACACAGCGGCTGGCGTATTCTAGTTCCCCTCCCCGCAGGTTCTAAAGGCCGCAAAGTAATATTGTCCGACAGCACGCTACGCCATTTATAATACATGGCGGCAGAACCACCTGAATATGGCAAACAATACAAACTGATATTACTCATCGTCCCACTCCTTGTTGTGTAATAGAATTCGTTTAATTTGATGATTTAATGTCAGAACGAAAGCTAACAGGATAATTCCGAACGGTATCGCCAACACGCTCGATGGACCCCATACCAAGATAAAACGCCAGTCAAGTCCTGGAGATAGTATACCCGGTGCGACATAGAGCATGGCGGCCACGAGCCCAGGAACCGCCAAGGCGATGATATAGTCACGTACGCGTAAACGTAACCTCTGCTGTTTTCCAGGGCCATGCGCCGTTGCGCGATAAACACGGAAAGCACCGCGCACTACAACCACCGCCCCCCAAAAACACAGCAACAACGTGAGGTAGACGAAAAGGGTATCGGTGGCTGTAATTGCATCACCAGCGCCGTCAGCATATTTGCCAATGCGCAGATAATTATCGATATCCGCGCAAAGCTGTAGTATCAGATTCGAATTCATATTTGCCAGCGCAACAATGCCAATCTGCTGATCCGGTCGCAACGCAATGCAAGAAGAAAAGTTTGGATTCTGCCCACCGTGACTGATGTAAGGGCCTTGATTCTGGTCGATAAACCAACCGCTGGCATAGAGGATACGATTGTCTGCGGCAAGCGGAACATCACTATTACCACGCCAACTGTTACTCATCGCCTCACGCAGCGTTGCCGGCAAAGCCTTTCTGTGCAACCAGGCGTCTATCCATATTTCCATATCAGGCAGAGTGCTATGGATATAGGCGGCAGGAACATGGTTCCGGGCCAGAGGCGCATGAAACAGAACGGGTTTGCCGAATCCCAGTTTATAGCCGCTTGCCTTGTTGACAATAATCTCATCCCCCTTAACTGCCACAGTCGCCGACATGCCCAGCGGCTGCGTGAGTCGTTCCGCAATGACCTCTGTAAAGGTTTTTCCCGTCACATTTTCAATCACCGCGCCCAACACATCATAATTGGCGGAGGCATAGCTAAACTTCGCACCCGGCGCAAACAGCAGATTCTCGTTGCGCAGTTGCTGTGCCACAGCGCTCCCAGGCATAGGGTTTTCCAGCCGAGCCAGTGTTGAAAAAGGCAATCCTGATGTATGATAAAGGAAATCAGCCACGGTCAGGGAAGCAGGTTTTCCCTGATAATTCAAGCGCATTTCCGGCAGATAGGTAATGATATCATCCCCTTGCCGGAGTCTGCCTTCCTGAATCAGTATTTGCACCACAAGTCCGGTAAACGCCTTACTCATCGATCCCAGCTCGTAAACTGTGTCCAGAGTATTCGCTTTCTGACTAGCCACATCGGCAACACCGTAGACAAATCGCTGACGTACCCCCTTAATGGTCACACTTACGGAAAGGGCTGGGACCTTGGCCTCCTGCATCCGTTGGTGAATTAATGTCGACAGGCGCTCATCTTGCGCCCCGATAGGCTCATGTTCTTGCGCCAAAGCGCACATAGCGGAAATAAAGAGCAGCATACAGCACAGGAGATGATATAATGTTTTAATGCTAACGTGTTCCATTATTGTCATCCTGTGAACACCTCATAAAATACCATCAACACATTCGGAGATAAATTCACTGTGCTCACGGATAGCGGGTCTGGCATAAATATCGGCGGCAGTCAGTCCGATTTTATAAATGTGGTTACAGCTGTCGACGAAAGAGATAACGTGCATCGAGGTCGCTCCGTATTCGAAAATAACCGCGTGTTCGTCATAATGATCGATGCATAACAATGAACGCCAGGTTTTCTCCACAAAGTCGCTGACCGACAAATAACTCACTGGTAACATAGCGTTCTCTCTCGCATCACTGGACTGAATTTCATACCGGACGCGATCAAACGAATAACCGGGTAAGCCTATAGTCTGCACGGCTGGCATTTCCGGTAAACAAATAGTCACTCCTCGTTGCCAAAGAGTGCCCAACAGCGGCAGGATGTCCTCAGGCGTATCCGTATTCAGCATGGGGGAAAATACTGTTTGCCCAACCCACTGCGCATGCTGGTGATACAATATGGAAAACGTCCCCGCGCGACCGATTTCCAGCATCAGCGTTCCCTCCGTCACCGCCAGATTAGCCAATATTTCGCTCAGTTCACTGTTGCCGGCCAGCGTCTGCTCCGGTGTCGTTTCAGCCACAATCACCTGCTGAACAGCGTTTTCCAGTGAGATGATGCGCGCAACATACTGCGCTGCTGCAGCCCCCGTCAGGTAACCGATGTGCTGCACAGGCGAGATACTTTGTTCGATCAGCCATTCACTAAGACTCACCTGCTGGATAAACTGACGCAATGCTGGCGTCCAATCGGCTGGTTCGCAGATTTGTGCAACATCCTGAGACAGGCGCTGGTGCCGCTGGCGCAAGTTAGGTTGACAAGCCAGCAAATGCGTCAGGGCACTCTCCAGCTTATCGTCCCGGTCCGGATATAGGAACACCAAGGTAGTTTCCATATTGATAGGGGTAAAAGACATGTCAGCATCCCGCAGTTTCGCCAAACTTGCACGCAACGCTACCACACTGTCTGCCGCCAGCGCACAGCGATACGGGAAATGTGCCCGGCGTTGCGCGAGAGTATAGGCGATACGATCTTTATCTGCTTCCGCATAGGTCGCCAGAGCGTGATAATGAGCATCCAACTGTTGTCTAAGGGCTAATGGCGTTTTGGCGCTGAAGAAAAACAGGCGGCGCTCATTTTCTTGCACCGCTTGCGCAGGCGTCTCGCACCAGTTTTGCAGAACCAAATGAGCATTGGTCCCTCCCAGCCCAAACGAACTAACGGTGGCATGGATCCTTTTCGTTTGTGGGACAGAAGTCACTACATCACTGAGATAAAATGGCGAGGCTGGCTGCAACAGTTTTTTATGTTTATTTACTAGGTTGATCTGCGGGGGAACTAAACCAGTATATAGCGTCAGTGCGGTTTTCATTAAGCTGACGATACCGGAAGCGACTCCCAGGTGACCCAAGTTGGCTTTTACCGCACCCAATTGAATGCTGTGCGGCGCACATGCCGGTGCGAAAACCCGGTGCAGAGCTTCAAGCTCAATCTCATCACCCAACGGGGTACCGGTACCGTGCGTTTCGATCAGTGCGATATCAGTCGGTACGACTTCTGCGGCGGCAAGCGCCGTATTGATCGCTTCTACCTGTCCTTCTACGCTGGGGGCGACAAACCCCAGCCGACGCCCGCCGTCGTTATTTACCGCACCTCCTTTAATCACCGCATACACTCTGTCTTGGTCGCGTAGTGCATCCTCAAGACGTTTTAGCACCACAACTCCCGCACCGCTGCTGTATACCGTGCCGGTCGCCTCAGCGCTAAACGGGGCGCAGTGTCCGTCTTGCGATACCAGCTTATCACCTTGCGGACTGTAGCCGTGCGCCTGTAAAAAACCCAAGGTGACCCCACCTGCCAACGCAACATCGGCTTGAAAAGTCAATAACCCCTCGCATGCTAAATATGCTGCCACCAACGAACTGGAACAGGCGGTCTGTACACTCACAGCGGGTCCGGTAAACCCCAACTTGTAGGCAACCTGAGCACACAAGTAATCCTTTTCGTTACCAATCTGCGCCTGAAGATAATGGTGATCGCCGCTCATCTTCAGGTATGGATAGACGCGATCGATAAAATAGTTATTGGCGTAGGTCGCCCCATAGACGCCGACTCGCTTAAGTTGCGTGGGAATATAGCCCGCATGCTCAAGAGCGTTGTAGCAGCATTCAAGAAATATTCGTTGTTGCGGATCCATCAACAGGGCTTCGCCAGGCGGAATATTGAAAAATGCAGCATCGAAGTCATAGGGAGCGGTGATTATATTGCGCAGCCTAATCCAAGGGTTCCCATTATCGTCTTCTGTGCATGTCGGTTGAGTGAACTCCTCACCCGCCAGCAACTTATCCCACCACTCGGGCACCGATTCCGCACCGGAAAAACGCCCGCTCATGCCAATAATGGCAATATCCAGTGAGCCACAGGTAAAATCATCCTTTGCCATTGTTGTATTCCTTAAGGGTTGGCATCGTGTTTATAGTGTCCACAAAGTCGGCGCGCCCGTCAGCGTGGCGCTGTGTTGGCACAGCCAGGCATCCAGATCAGTGAGGCTGTTCTTGTAGCGCGCCAGCAGGAGTTGCACATCATTCAGCGCAATGCGCGTGGGATCGAAACGGCAGTGGAAGGAGAGACCATCAGCTGCCGAGCGCGCAATATTAAACTCCAGCACGCAGCCGAGCGCGTTTTCAGGCGCGGTATAGATATCACTATTAAAGTGATCAATATGAAAATAGCGGAGTGAAGGTTGCGCCTGCACACCGATGTAATTCATTCGGATCCCTTGCGCAAGAGAGTCTTCCGGTGCATGCCGCATTTGCAGCAGACCGTAATCTCCCCCACCATGCGTGCGTTTTGCCAAATCGGAAGCGATCGCAGATAACAGTGTCGCCATATCGCCATGCAGAGGGATCGCCCAAGGATAAAATAGAGTAAACCACCCGACCGTATCCGCAACGTCAGGCTCATCGGGCCAGCAGCCGCGTCCCATGCCTTCCATCTCGATGCGACACCAAGGCTCTTCGCTGTAGTAACGCAGCACCAGCGCCAATGCCGTTAGCACATAGGTTTCGGCGCTGTACGCGGTATTACCACTGGATTCAAACAACCTCCTGACGCAAGGATGGCGAAAGTCTTCACGCCAAGCGCGCGTACGAGGTAATGAGTCATCTGGCAATGACACGGGTGGGAAATGCAGCGGTAGCGTTTGACATACTGTGCGCCAGCTTTCGTGTGTGGCGGAATCTACCGTTTTGCTCGCCAGATAGTCATTCCAGCGATGCAGTCCGCTGTTGCTGGTGCCATTGACAGTGCTGACGGCGTCCAGCGTGCTGAGGATTAAATACCAAGAGTGCATATCGACGCACAAGTGATGGGCACAGAGTACCAGCGTGCTAGACGCAGGCTGCGGGGCGTGTAACAGAGCTGCCGTAAAGACTCGACCATTTGTCACGTCAAGCATGCTATTGCACTGAGCGATCACCTCTGCCAACGTCCACTGCGCCGTCGAATATTCCGTGAGCACCTCGTTGGGATAACACACATTAGGGTCGCATACTAGCAACCGCCCCTCAGCGTCCAGCGCACTGTGCAAAGCTGGCTGCTGCTGGATTAATGTATGCAGCCTGTTGTGTAACTGCTCGAGCGGGCAGCCCGGCAACACTTTCAGCACAATGACATGGTTATAAACATTGGGCACTGGCAACGCCAACTGCGTAAACCAACGCAATGCGGGTAGATCGATACGGGTGTTATGAGCATACTGCGCGAGCTGTGACACCGTTGTATGACTAGCGAGAAACTCACAGATGGCGTTCACTGTTCCACACTCCATCACCTGCACCGCTGACATCGTCCAGCCGTGGTGCCTGAGCTGCGCTGCAATCTGGATACTCTTGATGGAGTCCAACCCCAAGACATAAAGATTTTCGTTATCATCAAACTCAGTTTGCTCCAGCGCCCCTTCCACACATACCCGAACTGAATGCCTTATCGCCGCATCTCCCAGCCGCTCGCTACCCGATGCAGGCGCGGTGTTTCGGACCGTTGCGACCATCTGACGCACGTCCACCTTGCCATTGTGCGACAGCGGCAGTTGGGCGATAGCACAGCACTGCTTGGGTTGCATGTAGGTGGGTAATTGCTGACGCAGATGTTGCATTACGGTAGCTACATCAACAGATGACGGTGTCACGCAGGCTAGCAACCCGCTGTGCTGCCCCTGCACATCATCAATCACCGCCACCGCCGCACTTTCTACCTGAGGTGCGCTCAACAACGCTTGTTCGATTTCGCACAGCTCAATACGATAGCCATTAATTTTGACCTGATCGTCTTTACGTCCCTGATAAACCAGCGTATTAGGAGCGATGGCGTAGCCAATATCACCGCTGCGATAGCCAATCATCACCCCATTGGTATCTTTAAGGTAGGCGGCGGCCGTTTGTTGCGGCGCATCGATATAGCCCTGCGTCACTGACGCGCCATAAATCACCAATTCACCAGTTTCGCCTTCCGGTACCGGACAGCCCCAAGGGGAGCAAATTGCTACCTGGCAACCGTCGATCGCCATACCGATGGGCAATGAAGGCAGCGTTTCTTGCCCGGTGTAGCGATAGATCATGCAACCAACGGTGGCCTCTGTCGGCCCATATTCGTTATAGATCACGGCCTGAGGAAAGAGAGCAGCCGCCTTACGCGCCAGATCCCGCTTGAAATCCTCCCCGCCAACCACCAAGGTACGAATCTGCTCACTGCTTATGCCAGCCGCACACAACAACCGCAGGTGTGCAGGCGTCAGTTTGATCACTGTGTTGGGCTGATCAACCACGGCCATGCGCAGCAATGTTTCGCTCTCGGCGTGCCGACAAACGCTGATGCTAGCGCCCACACATAAGGGGGCGAACAGCGTAGTGATGGTCAAATCGAAGGACAGCGAAGAGTAGAGCGCAGCCCGGTCCTGCGCTGTAAAGTAACGTTCGGCGGCGAAATGGAGATAGTTAGCCAGATTGCCATGAGAGACTTGCACGCCCTTAGGCTCGCCGGTCGATCCGGAGGTAAACAGCACATATGCCAGATCCTGCGGTTCAATAGCTGGCCAAGGTTCTCTAGCAAGCGCCGAAGTGGCTAAGGCCTGGAGCAAGCTGGACGCGGGAAACGCCAGCGCCTGCGTCAATTCATGCATCGCCGGATCGTAAAGGATATGCGCTACCTGCGCTTTACGACACATGGCGTAAAGGCGGGTCGTTGGCAACGCGGGATTTAGCGGCAGAAATGCCGCGCCGCAGCGCAAAATACCATAAATAACCATCACCGTTTGAGCGCTATGCTCAGCGATAATCCCAACCACTTGACCGCGTCCGATCCCCTGTTGGCGCAGATAACGCGCAACCCGCTCAACAGCGTCATCCAACTGCCGATAAGTCAAAGACTGTTCATTATCAATTAGTGCTGTGCGATCACCATGCTCCACAACTTGCGCTGCAAATCGGGAAGTAAATGAGGGTTTGAGTGAGCCACATGCCAATGCGACGTGCGGCGCAGGATAGACTTCGAGATCGCCTAGACGAGCGTCAGGTTGCCGATCCAATGCAGTGACTAAATCCAACAGCCCATTTTTCATCGCTGTCAGTTGGTGCGGAGTGAAAGCGCTACGCAGCGCCTCCAGACTCAACCTAAGGCTTTCTTTATGATTATTAACAGTTTGCAAAACAATCTGTAGCTTATAGGACTGCTCGCCGCTGTAGTAACTCTCCACGCGTTGCGCGGCACCTGCAATGTGGCGTTCATAGGTAAAGTTATAATAATTAACGCAATAATCGAACGCCCGCAACTTCCCTCCCCCCTGTTCCGCCAAATCCTGGTTGAATAAGGTAATGGGATATTTGCTGTGTTTAAAACCGCGTTTCAGTTCGCGCTGGAAAAAGGCCACCCGTTCACAGAATCGTTCCGTGCGCACCAGTCGATAGGCCAGCGGCAATTGATTAGTAAACATGCCAAAGCAACGCCGCGCCTCGCGAGTATGCCGATTGGCTAACGGCACGCCTATTACGCCTTTTTCCTCCCCCCATACTCTGGCGCGATAGAGAGCGAAGAGTGCAATAAACAGCGTATTAAGCGTACAGCCATAACGATTACACAACCTGTAGAGACGGTTAATCATGGCTGGCTCAAGCCAAGTGGAACAACTGATGCCCTCAGTAGTAACGATGGGGGAACTGTCTGGAAAGCAGTCGCGGTATTCGTCGATATAGTCACGCCACCAGCCACGATCAACGGCAAAGCGCGTTGACGCCTGATAAGATTGCTGCTGCGCCAGAAATGCGCTATAGGCTGGTGACGCATCATCTGGTACGTCCTGCTGTTCGTATGCTCGCTTGACATGGTTTGACAACAACGCCATTGACCAACCATCAGCAATGCCGTGATGGGCTTTAAATAAATAACCGCTGTATTGTTCACCGCACGTAAAGGTGACAAACTCGAACAAATCGTGCGCCAGCAGGGTAAAGGGCTGCCGGAACCACTCATCAACAAATGTTTCGATCGCCGCTGGGCGTAGGTTCTCCTTGTCATAATCTGGGGAAAAAGTCAAATGGCGGATATCGCGCCAGTGATAAGGCTGCACTTGGCTGACCACTTCACTCTCCTCTCCCATCACAAACCACATACGCAACGCATCAAATTGCCGAATGGCGGACTGGATGGCCGCGTGTAGTCGGGGCAGATCGACAATTCCCTCAATGGTGACCACACCACCAATGATGTTTACGGCACTGTAAGGATACAGTTGATCAATGATGTGGCACTGTTCCTGTGGCCACGACAACGGATTGCCCGACATCATGGTGCCACCTCCATATCCAAGTGTTGGGAGCGCACCGCCTCCTGATTCCATCGCAGCAGACGAGGTGAAAGACGCAGCAGACGCCACGCCAACAACGCAGCCACAAAAGTGCCGCTCATCGCCCCAAAATAGACGCCGGTAATACGCATCTCTAACACAATCGCCAGCAGGTATACGACAGGGACAGATATAAACACGTGACGCATCAGCGTCAACAACACCGAATACCAAGGCTTACCAATGGCCTGATAATATTCACTTGCTAACAGGCTGATAGCGACAAAGGGTAGTGCCAGTGCCATGATACGGGTTTGCAGTACCGCATAGTCACTCACGGCAACAACACGAGTAAACAGGGGATACATCCAGGGTGCCAGTACAATATGCATAACGGCTAACACCAGCACAATAGAGAAGGCCAGCGCGACGGCGGCCCAATAGGCATTCAGCGTGCGGGTGACATTTCCGTGTCCCCAGTTTTGCCCCACCACAGTCAGCAACGCGGTCGCGATAGCCAGCATCGGCGTGATGATGAAATAGTCGATGCGACCAGTGAGCGTAAACGCTGCCATCGCGTTTACGTCCAGCCTGACGATAAAAAAATTATAAATCACTATGCCGACCGCAATGATCAGTTGCATCAGCATCTGCGCCATGCCGACGGAGAGAAACTCTCGGTAGATTTTCCAGGAGAATGGGCGTAACGCGATGCGTATACTCAACCCGATATGTAATCCCATCAATGTGTAGATGAAATAGGCGACCATACTCAGTTGCGCCAGAAACGACGCCAATGCCACCCCTTTCACACCAAAATCGAATACAAAGATCATGATTGGATCGAGCATAATATTTACCAACGCCCCCAACAATGAGGCCTTCATGATGACCATGATCTTACCCGCGCCTTGAAACAGCCCCATCATGACGCCAATCAACATGATGCTGAACACGGTCAGCAGCGAATAATAATAGAACTCCGTTGCGTAGCCGATGATGCTCTTCGTGGCCCCCAGTGAGCGCAATAGCGGCTGGGCATAAACATAGCCAAGTACGGTGATCACGATCGCAAAGAATAGCGCGATGATGATACCGACCGACAAAATCCGCTGTGCACGATCCAACCGCTGCATGCCGATGGCGCGGGACAGCAAAGATCCCATACCGATTTGAATGCCGTTGGCGATGGCAAATAACCCCATTCCAACGGGGAAAACCAGCCCCACACCGGCAATGATGCCGCTGTTGGTGACATCAATGTGGCTCAGCCAAAAAATATCGGCGATGGCATAGGTCACCTGCGTTAACATACCGACAAACATCGGCAACGCCATGCGCAGGAGTAATTTATACAGCGAGCCGTCAAACATACCCGCCACCGTGAACAGCTCATCGTTCGGCGTGCCGTTGTCTGGCTCAAGCTTATTCACCGTCATACCTGCTCCTTATTCATTAAATGCGCCGCACCTTTATTGGCGCTGTCACCGATATCCGCCTCTAGTACCCTTCCGGTACCGTGAATCCGCCACTGATGCTTTCGCAGAACTCAGCAAAGTTAATCGTCACATCATCGTGAAAATGCCCGGAAATGATCTGTATGCCGCACGGAAGCTCATCCATCGTTTTCGCCAATGGGTAAACGGTGGCAGGCAAACCAAAAACCGTTGCTAACATGTTCCAGAACAAATGTTCGTTGTAATCTTGCGGTTCGCCATTGACGATAAGCTTGCGCTTACGCACCGGCTGCTGCATGTGCGCAAACGCCAGCACCGGGCTGACAGGTGTCAACAACACGTCATAACGCGCGAAAAGGGTTTCTATCACCCGGCTGTATTCGTGGCGGAGTTTGTCTGTATTCCGCTGTTCGCCACTGTCTTTCAGCATGCCCTGGTAATAGCTCGTTATCCCCTCAGGCACATCCGCCAGCTTGCCCACAAGCCTGAAGCCCAGCGCAGCCAGCCCGGCTGTAAGACGCTGGCGTCCATTGAGCGCCGTACTTACCAGCCGACCACTGAGTTTGACTGCTATATCAAACAGTGCGTCGGGATCGATATCGGCGGGCATAGCATCATCAACCTCCACGCCAGGCTGTGCGCGTAACTTGTCGATAAACGATTGAAAACGCTGTGCGATCTGTTGATCTATCTCATGGTGGGGCGCACTAAACCACGTGCACACGCGGTAGTTTGCTTTGGCCTGATAACGGCTAAAATCGGGAATACGCGGCGGTTCCACCCAGAATGTGCTCAATGCGCGCATCATCAGACGCAGATCCGCCGCGCTGCGCGCCATGGGGCCCGCCGTCGAGAGATCCGGCTCATCAGTCGCTTGCGGACCACCACCGGGCACATGTCCTCTGACCGACATCAACCCCAAGCTACAACGATGGGCATAGACACCTGTGTAGTGTGCGGGAATGCGCAGTGAGCCAAACAAATCGCTGCCAAATTCCACGGGGGTGAAATCCGCCGCCACCGCCACCGCCGCTCCTCCGGACGATCCGCCGGGTGAACGTTGCCTATCCCACAGGTTATGGGTGGTGCCATACAGATCGTTATAGGTTTGCCAATCGGCAGTCATCATCGGCACATTGGTTTTTCCCATCAGGATCGCCCCGGCAGCGCGTAAGCGTGCGATGGAAGGAGCATCCTGCGTCGCCCGGTTATCTTTCAGATAATGGGCACCGGACGTGGTTAACCACCCTTGCACGTCAAACGACTCCTTAACAGTACAAGGTAATCCGTGCAACACGCCCCTTGCGCGCCCCTCCAGTCGCTCACGATCGGCGCGCGCGGCGGCCTCCAACGCCAACGCATAGTGCTGCTGCACCACCGCATTCAACGGCTTGTTACCCTGCGCCATACGTGAAAAATAGTGATTCACCAACGCCACTGAGGTGGTTTCTCCGGACGCCAACTGTGCCAACAGTGTCCCTGCGCTACGATAGCTCTGCTCACTCATCGCCCTTTTCTCCCTGTTGGGCACGTTTACGCCGCAACGCCAGATTCTCGCGCGCAGCGCTGACCTGCGAAACCTCCGCCTGCGCTAATACGATATCGTGGGCGGCGGGTAGATTGTGCAGGTGCTCATCAAGGTAACGCGCCACATCCGCGATGGTTGGCAGACGGAACAGATCGACAATGGGAATCTCCTGCCCGATAATCGCCTCAAGTGCCTGCTGAATACGCACCAATTCTATAGAACTGCCCCCCAGCGAGAAGAAATCGTCTTCGGCCGACACGTGGCTCACGCCGAGTACCTCCTGCCAGAGCGCCACCAGCCGCTGTTGTAACGCACTGTCCACCTGGATTGGACCCACGCCGTCACGCTGGTGGGCAATTTGTTCGCCCTGCAGCTGTAATTGTTGCCGATCTAGCTTGCCGTTAGCGGTTAACGGAAAATCGGTCGCTAACATCAGATCACTCGGCACCATATAGTCAGGCAGTTGCTGACGCAGGCCGCGCAGCATGGCATCTTTGTAGCTCTGCATGTCCAGCGGCGCAGCGGTTTCCTTCGGTTTCTCATAGGTGGAGAAATCGCGCAGCAATGCTGCAGCACTTGCCGCCTCTTGCCCTATCACGCCCCCCACGGTGCAATGGACATAGCGATGATGTGGCGACAATTGAAAATGCGATGCCACTGCGGAAAAGTCTGCCATCCCAAGTTGGCACAGCCCCAATCCGTAGCGCGGCGCATCTTCTTCCAGTAAATGGCAGAGAGTACCTGCTTCCATCACCGAGAAGTGCCAAGCTGCCTCTTGCCCATAGAATGGCGAGATCACCGCCATATCAGCCACCATAAACAGCGTGAATGCCGCCCGATCGGCAATAGACTGATTAGGTCCGGCATGAAAACCACTGTTCAGCTCGACTTCTGGTGCTACCGGCATAAGACAGCTCTGTCGCGGGTCGAAGTAGTAAATACCGGATACTCCCTCTTCGATCTTGTCTGGATGCAGGTACACGTAGGTTTGCACCGGGTATAGCCCCCCGGCGGACGCATAGGCATACTTGGCAAAAGGTAGACCGGGTAGACGCATCTGCCCCAAGCCCGACAGCAATTGCCCCAACTGTGCCAGCGTGGTTTTTTGCGCGCTGAAATGACGATAGCTGCGGCGTTTGATGTAACGTGTGCTATCCGCCGGTGCCGTCAGTGCAATGCCCAGACCATCCAGCGCGCGAATATGTGGCTCCTTGAGTTTGAACGCTAGACGCTGTGCCGGATTCACAATAATACCCTGCGC
>OGCW01000603.1_pt1 | contig 18293 bp, 19 predicted proteins | sample 1570231 | NCBI WGS metagenome assembly OGCW01 (sample SAMEA2582168, study PRJEB24529) | metagenome | biome: Human gut stool | place: China | collected 2011 | reverse complement strand
TCTATCCGCCAGTCCGGCATAACCTCTCTCTGCCAGCCACTCATTCAGTTCATGTTCCAGAGACAGATTGATAATATCGTAATCGGACCTTGCCATTCCCGTTTCCTTAGCACACATCTTCAAGCACGGGAATAAGGTATAAAGAGCGGTGCCCTGCCGCTGTCAAGGTGAAATCCGCAGCTCATCGCAATGTCAGAGATGGTATGCCGGTATTTTGCGGGTTGTTCCTGTCAGGTTATCGTGCACCTCCACGGTCGTGGTCACCACCGGCATTCCGGCCTTTCTCAGCCTCAGAACATCAGCCGCAATACGCTGACTGCCAGACCAGAACAGGCCGTCCAGTGCAGTCACCAGTAAACCCGCCTCCAGTGCATACTTCAGCCGTTCACGGGGCGCTTTCACTTCCCGGGCAACTTGCTGATATGGCAATGATGTGTTTTCATTCCCAACCACGCGACGAATACGGTGAGACAGATGATACCGGAATGTATCCGGCACACCAGAAAGGCTGGCCTTCAGGCTGTACACGCAGCCAAACCGTTTATCGTTAAACACCACATTTTTCTGACTGATGTCCCATTCTTCACGCAGCGCGGCAATCAGTTGTGGTGTCCGGGTAAGCAACAAGCGAAAAGGCAGTTCAAAACTGGTGACGTAATCCACATTCAGCAGTGCAATACGCAGCCGTTCTTCTGGCCCGGCCTCTGTCTGCCGGCACTCCTCCAGAACATCCTGCCACTGCTGGCGAAGACGGGGTGATTCGTTCCGTTCTGTAAAACAGTATTTATCCGCCAGATAATCAATTCGTGTACGCATACTGAAAAAAATTCCGTATAAAAATTCATCTGACAAAACTTTATCAGTCCATAAAAATCAACGGAAGCACAGATGATTCACTCGTCCATTACCAACGGATTTTGCCAATAACCCTGGCGTTGACAACGGGTAACATAAAAGACAAAGACTGAACAACTGTTTTTAACGGCGATACTGCATGATTTCATCGCCATCCGTCACCGTCATATCCACCAGATGAAACAACTCTGTGCAGGTTTTATCCGCAAGTTCCGGATTATCAAAACACGTCGGTCAGTTCATGTTGTACGGGGACGGGCTGCGCTCCCCATAACAGAACATTATCGATATCACCAGCATACGTGCCACTCAAAGTGTTGCGGCATCGTACGGCGTGGTCGTGTTCTTCTCTTTTTCCTGTTCACAATAACCTGCTTAACGGTCAGAAGGCATTTTCACCAGGATTATATTCACCTGCACAACCATGTTCAGCCACGACCGCTGATAAGTGAACATCCGGAGTATACATGGCATAAAGATTATTCTGCCGCTGTTGAATTGCCGGTAAGCTCCCGGTCCTTTGCTCCGGCACACTGTTTTTGTTCCTGGCTCTCTGTCTGAGGTGAAACCTTCCAGGTATGTCGCCCCGTTTTTGTTCATCTCCATTTTTTTAAGAAGTGCTCAAGTGAAAAACTTTTTACCTCTCCGGGAGTTGTCGTATTTGCTGATATTGTTCGTTTGTTTAAAGAACCTGCTGGTCTTGCCATTAATATTACCTGCTGATTGCTTCACGCCCGGGCTCCTCGCACTGTGCGCGGGTTATTGTTTCGTTTTCAGTCCCGGGGGCGCCAGGACTCTGTTTGCAGACCATAACGGCCTGACCTGTACTGTTTCTTCGGCTCTTTGATGCCCGTTTACGCCATTTGTTCCCTGCCCCTCTGTCTGATAACGAATACGCTCACTACGCACAGCACTGAACAATACCGGCAACAGCATGTCTTACATGACATTCGCTGTGCCATCCACCGGAAAACATTTTCAGATACCGGATGAGGTACCACTTCCATTGACAGCACGAGGTAACAATACTGATGGTAACGCTGACCATTAACCGTAAACCGCAGGGTATTTTCAGTAAGTCACCGGCAACGCCGCTGCAGGATAAAACGAACACAGTACACAACGAGAAGCCTCTTCGGGTGAGGAATCAAACACCATGGCGACATATGACAAAACGCCAGCGCAAAAACCGTAAGCGTATAAATCGTCTTGTGGAACTCTGGCCTGAGTTATTCAACCGGGAAAAACCAAAACCGCTTAAAGTGGGGATAACTGACGACCTGATACAGGATATCGCCATCAGAGAATTGGCGTTTGGCGCAGGTGCATTACGCGCGGCAGTAGCGTCTTATGTGCAGTCTCCGCGCTATTACCGTGCGTTAATGGCTGGCGACGCCCGTTACGACCTGAAGGGGCAGCCGTGCGGGGAAGTAACTCCACAGGAACAGAAAGAGGCAGAGACCCGGCTAATGATGCTGAATGACCGACTAAAAGCCAGAAAGCGCTGATTCACTGAGCTGTAATCAATGTACAGCGCTGTACCGGACGATGGATAATGGCGGTCACAACCGGTAACCCCAGAGACAATGCGACTGTTTTTAACGCAACATACTGGCCGGATGTATCACCCCGGGCAACCCGAAAACACTTTTCCACCCGGCATTGTCCGCCAGCACTTATCATCCGCCAGGTCTGTTGCAGTAAATCCACCACTTGCGAACATTGTTCATCAACCGTGGCACTGGCCCGCGGATGGCAAATGCTCGTCTGGCTGAGCAGCAACAGGCATCGTATTGTTGCTCCTCCATGTTGTTCCCGCAACCAGCGTAATACCATCGGCGAGGATGGACTGGCCGTGTGATTACGCTCAGTAATACGTTCGTGCACCTGTCGGTAAAAGGAAGTACAGAATGCGTGAATCTGTTGCCCGTTGATATTTCCTTCTGCCGAATGGAGTGTGAAGTAAAATGCCAGCAGATGCGGCCAGTGGTCCACCGCCTGCTGAACAAAACGCCGGATGTCTCCCGGCTCTGAAAGTAATGCTTCGGTTATTTGCACGAAATGTTCCTTTTCAAACCCTGTTGAATTTTGTTAAGCCAGTGCAGACACACGGGAAGGTGCGCATCAACACCGGTGTAATGCCAGTTATAAACAATGTAAATGGAATGACGAATCGGTCAGGAAAGAGCTACAACCTGCTGGCTGACCGGAGAATGTCTGCAGGAAGATGAGCGGGAGTTGTCAGCGCCAGCACCAGGGACAGGGCTGATTTCCACAATACCAGCGCCGGCATTTCGCACATTGCCAGCGTACTGGCATTACAACACGTTTCATGCTGCTCCTCGTGATTCCTCAATTCGCTGCTGCATCCACTGCTCCACTTCACTTTTGTACCAGCGGCTGCTGCGCCCCAGTTTGATGGGTTTAGGGAAATGACCTTCACTGATCAGCTTGTAAAACCATTTATCGGTCATACCGGTGAAACTGGTGATGTAGTTCATGTCGATCAGGGGTTCGTCGGCACGCAGCAATACGCTGTCGTGGCTTGTTGTGGTCAACATGGTCAGAATGTCCTTTGTGAGATTTATGAAGGTTGTGCGAATGCAGGGGAATCTGCTGAACTGTACTTTCAGAGCTGGCCTGCTACGGGATACCAGGGATTACCGGCGAGGCAACGGGCTTCCGGATCGCACACTCCACGGCGATCGCGGGCGAAATCACTGAACGCCCAGATCAAGTCTTTGAGGATGTCTTCGCAGTCCGGTGAACGACTGTCCAGCACCACATCCCGGGTTATCTGTTTCTGGTACGGTGCCGCTTCACCCGGTGACGCGAAGCCCAGTACGTTGCTCCAGGCATCCAGAATCAGCCGGTCCAGTTCAGGGCCGTCGAAATACTCCTGTCTGACGCACAGCACCACGTGGTATTCCGGTTTTTCAGGATGACGGGTCAGGAGCCAGCAGAGGTCACGTCCGGGTGTTGCATTCATCAGCGCACTGACGGTTTCGATAAAATCCATACCGAACCAGATTTTTCTGTCACTGAAGGCGTTGTCATGTTCCCACGGCAGACGAAGCAGGATCCGCCGTACCCGGGAGCAGGACTGTTCACGCAGCGCACGGTTGAGAACACCGATGATTTTGTTCTGATAAGACGGCCAGAAGGGCGCCAGGCTATAGTCGAAATGAGGGATACCATTCATAAGATATGCTCCATATAGAAACGCACGACGCATCCCCGCCAGCGAAAGACGAGCGTATTGTGAAACTGAAGGCGTCGTGTACTGAGATTGTTGATGTGATAACCGTGGAACCGGGGATGGCAGATGTCGTATGCCAGGACAGTCAGGAGACCAGACAGGTGTAAAATTCCTGAGGTGGGTTTAAGGTGAATGATCTCCGTTGACTTCGGTTCACATCATTAATCAAGGCGGTAAGTTTTTACCGACGGAGTGTTTCCGGAGCGGAAGCAGATAAAAATACCGTTGCATGACTTCAGAATGAGTGATCAGAATACGAGGTAAGGGCGTTGGCTGACGCCCTTACCGTGGCATAAGCTCAGGCACCAGATGTTGTTTTACAGGGTTCACCTGCCATCCAGTAGACGCCCCGCTCCACGACTGCAACCATAATTACGTTGACCAGAACCGTCATGCTGCTTCGTCTCATACTTCACGAGATAAAGGGCTCTCTCCATGGCTTTCTGCATCGCTTCCACATCACCACGCTTGACCCAGAGCACAGCGGATCCACCAGACTTTTTGTCTGAAGCCTTCTTGGTTTCAGAACATCCACCCGACAAAGGCGTATCATCGGAAGAAGGGCGAGCATCAGATGATGTCGGTTTACGGAAAGGCGTCCGCCTGGAAAAATGAACCAGTCCATTACCCTGCCAGGGCTCGAGATGCAGAGCACTGCACCATGCCAGTTGGATCAGCGTCGCCAGCGAAGAAGGAACGGTGAAATCCCCTGGCGAGCACCAGGTATCTTTGTTGAGCAGTAATATCACGTGATAATGTTTCCTGCCTTTTTCCTTGCCAAACTCCCGACACCAGAAATAATGCAGGGTGGTTGCACGCACACGCTTGTTGGCACGTCGTTTATGTCGCTGGTAAGCCTGAATTTTTGCTTTCAGGGATTCGAAAAAACGAGAAATCACCGCTGAATCTAAATCGGTATCCATGATGGTGGCAGGCATATACTCAGGGAAACGTAAATCCACCCGGATTAACGAGACGGCACGGTGTTGCGCCAGGGCACTGTTGAGAATACTTTCAAAACGGGATAACCAGTAAGCATTGTGTATTGGTTGATTCATGATGAGAGTTCTCCGTTGATTTGGATTGACTTCACATCATTAATCACCGCGGTAAAACTTTACGGCATCCCGCCATTGAGCAACGCCAATGGCTCCTGATTAAAACAGAATGAATCCCCCACGAAGAAAAAACAAACCTACACGCAGAGTAAAACACACAACAACGGCATAAATGGTTTTAAAAAACTACAAAGCCTGAAGGGAAACGGATCAACAGAACGTGCAAACAAAACGTCAGAAACGCAATCAGAACGCTTTCTGGCGCTGTAAATCAACAACAACACCAAAACCTACAGCTTAACCACACAACTCAATCACAGAGCCGAACAGCGCACTTAAAACCTGTTTACAGACACCCCTGCCCCAAGAACAAAAACCACCAACATCAGAATCGATTTTCTTATACTGAAAACGTTACTTTTAACTACGCTCCATAAAAACGATTAACTATTGATAACGTAAACCTCATCTGAATCAAAACACCAGAACCAATCATCACGCTTTTCCTGAAAAGAGCCTTGCGCTGAGAAAAAACACCAGGGCCAGTTAATCATCTCATCAATCTTATCGCTACAAAATCATCCATAGAACCATTTAACAAAATCGTCGCAAGCACACCGTAAATCACACCAGGTTATCTCAGTCGGATTTGCGTTTTTACGTAAAGACACTTGTCTCAGGTTAACGACTAAAAACACAAAAACTCAGGAAAGGTTAAACGTAACATCAGTAAAATCGAATAGCAGATTGATTGCTTAAGCAGAAAGATTTCACAGCAGCATTAAACTGATTTAGTTAACGTAAAGATTTACTAAACTGGATGTGTATCAGATCAAACAATGTGTACAGCAATGCTTAATGAAAACACTTGTAGAATTATTTATAAAAATACGTGTATATCTGGTAAAACACTTAGTAGAAAATACGTGTATATAATACTTAGTAAAATGCTTAGTGAAATAGGTGTATATAGTATCATACCGACATTCTCAATATCTTCAGACTTCCATACATACTGGGTGTTGATTTCTCACTTTTACAGCCAGCATGGAGTTTTCTGTTCTAAAAACAGAACCGATTTACTCTGGAATTATTTCCCTGACATCACATTCAACATCGTAAAAACATCCGTAGCAAAACAACTGTAAATCATCGTTACCGGCATATTCACTTTAGTTCTCTTTGCCAGAGAACGTAAACTCATTTCAGAATCCGGATAACAACAATACTAATGATTCAATGATTCACGTACTCTTTCATAGCCCCGTATATAACATATTTTTATTCCATCTTCACCCTGTCATATAGAATTTCACAACCAGCATTAGGTAATTAAAATCACATATCAGATATAAAGACAAGAGCCAATAAGATGGCAAGTTAACACCTCCTCAGCCATTACATTAATATCAGAGCAATACTGAAATAAACGATATAATCAACACTTAATCCAGATGATTCTCAACTCCTCTCCATATCAGCCTGTTTTTTTGTGACGCCGTCACTGCCAGGTATTCTTACTCCTGCTCACATTCTGTCCAGTCACGATTCTCTATGCCAGAACGCCCCCGGAAAGCTTATCCGTAGCCATTTGCAAATGGCATAAACACCAAACTTTTATCGCATAAACTAGATTTTTAACGACCAGAAAACCATCAAAAAACCTCATAATCCATTCAGTTTTACAAACTGAAAACCATGATATGACTACAAGAAAACTTTTTTCGTGACATGAAAACCATAAACTATGTACAATAAAAACACAAGAAAACCACTACGTAGTTTATGAAAAAAGGAAAAAATATGTCCCTTAATGTACGCTTTGATATAGAGAATTATTTAAAAGGAATTAATGATATTCGCGTTTGCAATTTCTTTTTGAGATGTCTATACATGAAAAATATGGCTATCAAAAATATTGACTATTATAACGACATCAGAAGTTGTAAGAGGGTAATAATTCAGGCCTTTGATAGTACAAATATCAGTGGGCAGGACAAGGATAACCTGTGCAAGGAAATAGAAACTGCAATAGAAAAAGAAATCCTGCCATTAGATGAATTTGACTGGGTTAAAAATGATGAACGCGCAGCTTTTTGGATATGTGCTTATTTACTACATACTCCAATCATCTCCAACCAGATGATCACTGGCTCTGACAATATCTATTGTCCTTCTATGTCGTCAGGAAATCTCCAACAATATCATAATGAATATATCTATCTTGGTTTTCATGATATTCCAGACACACATAATAAAAGATTTGAACGTATTATCCGTTTTTTTGATCACTTAAGTGACATTTTCCATACACCAGATAAAAATTATATAGTTCTTTGTCCACTACTCAAGAAACAGATAATTATCAACTTCAAAAACAAGTGGAGGCTAATATATCAAAAACCTCTCCCTGTCAAATGGCTACCAGATCAGGAGGATGTTGTATCATGGGCGTGGGATTTTATAAAAAAATACTTTAGCAATCATCACCTCACGATGTGGGGGCCTAATACCACATACAATTTTGTTCAAAATACAACGCCTCTTAATCATGCAGAAAAACTACTGGCTGTACGTGCAACATTTGATCTTTGGGAAGGTGACGATAACAGCAAAAAACTACTTTTGATGAATCTTAATAAAGCGTGGAATCAGAAAAAGCTTCGTGAAACACGTGTTGATAAAAAAGCATTAAATACTTATTTGAAAATAAAGACAAAAATACAACTGGATGAGTTAGCTGAACATTACGATATGCGTATAAGTGATATACTGGAAAAATTAATCAGCCAGCATTACAGAGAATTGTTTCAGGAGAAATGATTTTGTTTCTGTGCGGTTCGTCAGGATTCATGATGGGCCGCTGACAAATTGTTTTTATCTTTTTCATTCCCCCAGTGATTAGCATTTCGACATATTCTTTTTGTTAGCTTATGCTGCAGCATTACTCCAGATTTTTTCACGCCCATATTACCTGAATGATAAGCCGGATTAGTGTGATCTGGTTCAGTGAAATCAACAGGATAACGGTATGTCATTCAGCCATTCTTCCCTCTCCGCGCAAGTGAAATCACATCTGACGTTTCTTCCTGAAGAAATTCGCCAGAAAATCCTTGAACATCTCCGCAGCGCTATTCATTACGAACCCGTGATTGGCATTATGGGTAAATCCGGCACCGGCAAAAGCAGCCTGTGTAATGCTATTTTTCAGTCCCGTATCTGCGCCACGCATCCCCTGAACGGCTGCACCCGTCAGGCTCATCGCCTTACCCTTCAGTTAGGTGAACGCAGAATGACGCTGGTCGATCTGCCCGGCATTGGTGAGACACTGCAACATGATCAGGAATACCGGGAGCTTTACCGTCAGTTACTGCCGGAACTGGATCTGATTATCTGGATCCTGCGGGCTGATGAACGTGCGTATGCCGCCGACATTACCATGCATCAGTTTTTACTGAATGAAGGCGCAGATCCCTCGCGTTTTCTGTTTGTTCTCAGCCATGCCGATCGCGTGTTTCCTGCCGGCGAGTGGAACGACACAGAAAAATGCCCGTCCCGTCAGCAGGAACTCTCACTGGCAACAGTAACAGCCCGGGTGGCAACCCTGTTCCCTTCATCACTTCCGGTACTCCCCGTTGCCGCACCTGTCGGCTGGAATCTTCCGGCACTGGTGTCGCTGATGATCCACGCACTGCCACCACAGGCAACCAGCGCAGTTTATTCACATATCCGGGGGGAAAACCGCTCTGAACAGGCCCGGAAACACGCACAACAAACTTTTGGTGACGCCATCGGGAAAAGCTTTGACGCTGCCGTTGCCCGATTCAGCTTTCCGGCCTGGATGTTACAGCTTCTGCGTAAGGCCCGGGACCGCATTATCCACTTGCTGGTCACACTGTGGGATCGTCTGTTCTGACACACTCACGCCGACAGGATGTGTCGCTGGATTAACAAGCATTCTTCTTTTTATGAAATCCTGCTTAAAAATCAGATAATTAAAGGAATATTTTTTCTGCTGCATTTTATTCCTGATTATTCGGATGCGACACATCCTTTCAACATCATGATGCATAATAACATCATGAAATAAAAGATGTTTTCTTACGGAGTGCACATCTATGTCTGATAATCGTTCCCGGCATGATCGCCTGGCGGTTCGCTTATCACTCATTATCAGCCGACTGATGGCCGGAGAATCTCTGTCACTAAAAACACTGTCAGATGAATTTGGTGTTACAGAACGTACCTTACAGCGCGATTTTCATCAGCGTCTGGTTCACCTGGACTTAGAGTACAGAAATGGCCGGTACAATCTCAGACGGCAGAGCAACCCGGGCGCGATCCCTGAAATGCTTTCATTTATACAGAATACGGGGATCGCACGGATACTTCCGCTCCGGAACGGACGACTGATAACCTGTCTTACCGACAACCAGGAGCCCTCTCCCTGCCTTATCTGGCTACCGGCGCCGGATATCACTGCAACACTCCCAGAGTGTTTCTCGCAACTCATCCTGGCAATAAGACAGTGCATCCACATCTCGCTGGTGACTGAGCGATGGTATCCGTCACTGGAACCCTGCCGGCTCATTTATTACAGCGGAAGCTGGTATCTGATCGCGTTACAGAAGGGAAAACTGCGGGTCTTTCCCCTGGCAGACATCAAATCGGTCAGCCTGACATCAGAACGGTTTGAACGGAAAGACCACATCCACAGTCTGGTCGCTGAAGAGCGTTTTATCTCCGCTCTGCCACATTTCCCTTTCATCCATAAACTTATCAACACCTTTAACCTGTGATCGCCGGCCTGCCAAAGCCGTTCCGACAGGTATGGAGACAATATGTTGAACAGAAAACTAAATATATGGCTATTACGTCATTTCCTGAACAGTCACTGCATACCTTCCATCATTATCAATAACACCGTACGTTCATTTCAGAGGTCAGTCATGAATACCAGAACTCTTTTTCCCCTGCTTTTTACTGTTGCATCATTCTCCGCCTCCGCCGGTAACTGGGCCGTCAAAAACGGCTGGTGTCAGACCATGACGGAAGATGGTCAGGCGCTGGTAATGCTGAAAAATGGCACGATTGGTATTACCGGCCTGATGCAGGGATGCCCGAATGGTGTACAGACGCTCCTGGGCAGCCGTATCAGTATTAACGGTAACCTGATCCCCACATCACAAATGTGTAATCAGCAGACGGGATTCAGGGCTGTTGAGGTGGAAGTCGGACAGGCGCCGGAAATGGTCAAAAAAGCCGTTCACTCCATAGCAGAGCGTGATGTGTCCGTTTTACAGGCATTTGGTGTACGAATGGAATTCACCCGCGGTGATATGCTGAAGGTCTGTCCGAAATTTGTCACGTCACTTGCCGGTTTTTCCGCCATTAATAAAGATTCCGTCCTGCAGGCTGCCCGGCAGGCATACGCCCGGGAATATGACGAGGAAACAACAGAAACCGCTGATTTTGGCTCTTACGAAGTAAAAGGCAATAAGGTTGAGTTTGAAGTGTTCAATCCTGAAGACCGTGCGTACGACAAAGTGACCGTCACGGTTGGTGCTGACGGTAATGCCACCGGTGCCAGCGTTGAATTTATCGGAAAATAGCCGGTATGTCGGACTGTCACCCTGTTTTATTGCCCGAAGGCCCTTTCTCACGCGAACAGGCGATGACTGCCACAACAGCTTACCGCAATGTGCTTATTGAAGATGACCAGGGAACGCATTTCCGGCTGGTTATCCGCAATGCTGAAGGGCAGCTACGCTGGCGGTGCTGGAATTTTGAACCTGATGCCGGAAAACAGCTAAATCCGTATCTCGCCAGTGAGGGAATTCTCAGGCAATAAACGTCTTCATTTCATCCATCAGGCCGCGTCTTCTCCGGGAGACGCGGCCTTTTCATTTATACCGCTAACTCATTCATAAGGAACAAAGTATGCAATTAGCCAGTCGTTTTGGTCATGTAAATCAGATCCGTCGGGAGCGCCCACTGACAAGCGAAGAACTGATGTACCACGTCCCGAGTATTTTTGGAGAAGACCGGCACACCTCCCGCAGTGAACAGTATGCGTACATTCCCACCATCACCGTCCTGGAAAATCTGCAGCGGGAAGGCTTTCAGCCATTCTTCGCCTGCCAGACCCGTGTGCGCGACCAGAGCCGTCGGGGGTATACCAAACACATGCTGCGTCTGCGCCGTGACGGGGAGATAAACGGACAACATGTCCCTGAAATCATCCTGCTGAACTCCCATGACGGTACCTCCAGCTACCAGATGCTGCCGGGTTACTTCAGGTTCGTCTGCCAGAACGGCTGCGTCTGTGGTCAGTCTCTGGGGGAAGTACGTGTTCCGCACCGGGGAAATGTGGTGGACAGAGTCATTGAAGGGGCTTACGAGGTGGTGGGCGTGTTTGACCGGATAGAGGAGAAGCGTGATGCCATGCAGTCGCTGGTCCTGCCGCCACCGGCACGCCAGGCGCTGGCACAGGCGGCACTGACTTACCGTTATGGTGATGAACATCAGCCAGTCACCACCGCTGACATTCTGACACCACGACGCAGGGAGGATTACGGTAAGGACCTGTGGAGCGCATATCAGACCATCCAGGAGAATATGCTGAAAGGCGGAATTTCCGGTCGCAGTGCCAGAGGAAAACGTATCCACACCCGTGCCATTCACAGCATCGACACGGACATTAAGCTCAATCGCGCATTGTGGATGATGGCAGAAACGCTGCTGGAGAGCATGCGCTGATGCTGTTTCCCTGAAAGTGCGGCCCTGACTCACGTCTGTACCAGTCCCCAGGCATTCTTCCATTCATTTGCTTTTTATAAGGAATCATCTCATGACAACCTCTTCGCATAATTCCACCACACCTTCTGTTTCCGTAACCACTGCATCAGGGAATAACCAGTCTCAACTGGTTGCCACTCCCGTCCCTGATGAACAGCGCATCAGTTTCTGGCCGCAGCATTCTGGTCTCATTCCACAGTGGGTGACCCTGGAGCCCCGTGTCTTCGGCTGGATGGACCGTCTGTGCGAAGACTACTGCGGTGGTATCTGGAATCTGTACACCCTGAACAACGGCGGGGCATTTATGGCACCCGAACCGGATGACGATAATGACGAAACATGGGTACTGTTCAATGCCATGAACGGTAACCGCGCTGAAATGAGTCCGGAAGCTGCCGGCATTGCTGCCTGTCTGATGACGTACAGTCATCATGCCTGTCGTACGGAGTGTTATGCCATGACGGTCCATTATTACCGGCTGCGGGATTACGCCCTGCAGCATCCGGAATGCAGCGCCATTATGTGCATCATCGACTGAATGGAGAGAAGCACAATGCAACAGATTTCCTTTCTGTCCGGAGAGATGACACCCGGTGAGCGCAGTCTCATTCAGCGGGCCCTGAAAACCCTGGACCGTCATCTTCATGAACCCGGCGTGGCCTTCACCTCCACGCATGCGGCACGGGAATGGCTGATTCTGAACATGGCGGGACTGGAGCGTGAAGAATTCCGGGTGCTGTATCTGAACAACCAGAATCAGCTGATTGCCGGTGAAACCCTCTTCACCGGCACCATCAACCGCACGGAAGTCCATCCCCGGGAAGTGATTAAACGCGCTCTGTACCACAATGCCGCTGCCGTGGTGCTGGCACACAATCACCCGTCCGGTGAAGTCACCCCCAGTAAGGCTGACCGCCTTATTACGGAACGTCTGGTTCAGGCGCTGGCCCTGGTGGATATCCGGGTACCGGACCATCTGATAATCGGTGGCAGTCAGGTTTTCTCCTTTGCCGAACACGGCCTGCTTTAACCCGTCACCGTCACAACCACATCACACTTGTTTTCACTTTTATCTTCTGTCTTCAGAGGCATCACACAATGAAAATCATCACCCGTGGTGAAGCCATGCGTATTCACCAACAGCATCCTGCATCCCGTCTTTTTCCATTCTGTACTGGTAAGTACCGCTGGCACGGCAGTGCTGAAACGTATACCGGTCGTGAAGTGCAGGATATTCCCGGTGTGCTGGCCGTGTTTGCTGAACGCCGTAAGGACAGTTTTGGTCCGTATGTCCGGCTGATGAGCGTCACCCTGAACTGAGTGGGAATTCTGATGAGCAGAATTATCGCCACTACCGGACCATTCTTAGCCGATTTTCTGTAAGGATTTTATCGTGTCAGACACACTCCCCGGGACAACACTTCCCGACGACAATCACGACCGCCCCTGGTGGGGGCTGCCCTGCACCGTGACGCCCTGTTTCGGGGCACGTCTGGTGCAGGAGGGTAACCGGTTGCATTACCTTGCCGACCGCGCCGGTATCAGAGGCCGGTTCAGCGATGCGGATGCATACCATCTGGACCAGGCCTTTCCACTGCTGATGAAACAACTGGAACTCATGCTCACCAGCGGTGAACTGAATCCCCGCCATCAGCATACCATCACGCTGTATGCAAAAGGGCTGACCTGTGAAGCTGATACTCTCGGCAGTTGTAGTTTCGTTTATATGGCTGTTTATGCTACCCGATTCTCAAATCAATTACCGAAAGCTTCTGTTCATCAACTAACTCATTACTTTTAATGATGGGGCCCTTTCTGGGGCCCAAGAAATTAACAACGCTAACAAACAACATAAATAACAATAAATTAAATAAAAAATTTCATTCCTGCAGGGGACACCAGATACCCTTCAAACGAAATCTACCTTCACCCCGTAAAAGATGGGTTTGGCAGCACACTTGCCTTATATCTACTCATTTTTACTGCAACAGGTTGAAATCTCAGCACTGTCAGAAAGCGCTGATGACTAAACAGCCCTGAGCCGGGCGATGTAACCATCACACAGAATCCTGATAGCGAAATATGGCGTGACTCGATACTTCACTCCGCAATGCATTCCTTGATGAATTCGCAGGACCGTGATACACGGGACAGGTCACTGAATGACGACAATGTCCTGGAAATCAGCGAACCGCGCATCTGAAGTACATTTGAGCGACTGTACCAGAACATGAATGAGGCGTTTGGATTAGGCGATTATTAGCAGGGCTAAGCATTTTACTATTATTATTTTCCGGTTGAGGGATATAGAGCTATCGACAACAACCGGAAAAAGTTTACGTCTATATTGCTGAAGGTACAGGCGTTTCCATAACTATTTGCTCGCGTTTTTTACTCAAGAAGAAAATGCCAAATAGCAACATCAGGCAGACAATACCCGAAATTGCGAAGAAAACTGTCTGGTAGCCTGCGTGGTCAAAGAGTATCCCAGTCGGCGTTGAAAGCAGCACAATCCCAAGCGAACTGGCAATTTGAAAACCAATCAGAAAGATCGTCGACGACAGGCGCTTATCAAAGTTTGCCACGCTGTATTTGAAGACGGATATGACACAAAGTGGAACCTCAATGGCATGTAACAACTTCACTAATGAAATAATCCAGGGGTTAACGAACAGCGCGCAGGAAAGGATACGCAACGCCATAATCACAACTCCGATAAGTAATGCATTTTTTGGCCCTACCCGATTCACAAAGAAAGGAATAATCGCCATGCACAGCGCTTCGAGTACCACCTGGAATGAGTTGAGATAACCATACAGGCGCGTTCCTACATCGTGTGATTCGAATAAACCTGCATAAAAGACAGGAAAAAGTTGTTGATCAAAAATGTTATAGAAAGACCACGTCCCCACAATAAATATGACGAAAACCCAGAAGTTTCGATCCTTGAAAACTGCGATAAAATCCTCTTTTTTTACCCCTCCCGCATCTGCCGCTACGCACTGGTGATCCTTATCTTTAAAACGCATGTTGATCATCATAAATACAGCGCCAAATAGCGATACCAACCAGAAGTTGATATGGGGACTGATACTAAAAAATATGCCGGCAAAGAACGCGCCAATAGCATAGCCAAAAGATCCCCAGGCGCGCGCTGTTCCATATTCGAAATGAAAATTTCGCGCCATTTTTTCGGTGAAGCTATCAAGCAAACCGCATCCCGCCAGATACCCCAAGCCAAAAAATAGCGCCCCCGGAATTAGACCTACAGAAAAATTGCTTTGCAGTAACGGTTCATAAACGTAAATCATAAACGGTCCGGTCAAGACCAGGATGAAACTCATACACCAGATGAGCGGTTTCTTCAGACCGAGTTTATCCTGAACGATGCCGTAGAACATCATAAATAGAATGCTGGTAAACTGGTTGACCGAATAAAGTGTACCTAATTCCGTCCCTGTCAACCCTAGATGTCCTTTCAGCCAAATAGCGTATAACGACCACCACAGCGACCAGGAAATAAAAAAGAGAAATGAGTAACTGGATGCAAAACGATAGTACGCATTTCTGAATGGAATATTCAGTGCCATAATTACCTGCCTGTCGTTAAAAAATTCACGTCCTATTTAGAGATAAGAGCGACTTCGCCGTTTACTTCTCACTATTCCAGTTCTTGTCGACATGGCAGCGCTGTCATTGCCCCTTTCGCCGTTACTGCAAGCGCTCCGCAACGTTGAGCGAGATCGATAATTCGTCGCATTTCTCTCTCATCTGTAGATAATCCCGTAGAGGACAGACCTGTGAGTAACCCGGCAACGAACGCATCTCCCGCCCCCGTGCTATCGACACAATTCACAGACATTCCAGCAAAATGGTGAACTTGTCCTCGATAACAGACCACCACACCTTCTGCACCTTTAGTCACCAACAGCATGGCGATCTCATACTCTTTTGCCAGGGCGCATATATCCCGATCGTTCTGTGTTTTTCCACTGATAAGTCGCCATTCTTCTTCCGAGAGCTTGACGACATCCGCCAGTTGTAGCGCCTGCCGCAAACACAAGCGGAGCAAATGCTCGTCTTGCCATAGATCTTCACGAATATTAGGATCGAAGCTGACAAAACCTCCGGCATGCCGGATCGCCGTCATCGCAGTAAATGCGCTGGTACGCGAAGGCTCGGCAGACAACGCAATTGAACAGAGATGTAACCATTCGCCATGTCGCCAGCAGGGCAAGTCTGTCGTCTCTAAAAAAAGATCGGCACTGGGGCGGACCATAAACGTAAATGAACGTTCCCCTTGATCGTTCAGATCGACAAGCACCGTGGATGTCCGGTGCCATTCATCTTGCTTCAGATACGTGATATCGACTCCCTCAGTTAGCAGCGTTCTTTGCATTAACGCACCAAAAGGATCATCCCCCACCCGACCTATAAACCCACTTGTTCCGCCTAATCTGGCGATTCCCACCGCAACGTTAGCTGGCGCGCCGCCAGGACAAGGCAGTAGGCGCCCGTCTGATTCTGGCAAGAGATCTACGACCGCATCCCCTAAAACCCATACTTTGGCTGACATTTTTTTCCCTTAAATTCATCTGAGTTACGCATAGTGATAAACCTCTTTTTCGCAAAATCGTCATGGATTTACTAAAACATGCATATTCGATCACAAAACGTCATAGTTAACGTTAACATTTGTGATATTCATCGCATTTATGAAAGTAAGGGACTTTATTTTTATAAAAGTTAACGTTAACAATTCACCAAATTTGCTTAACCAGGATGATTAAAATGACGCAATCTCGATTGCATGCGGCGCAAAACGCCCTAGCAAAACTTCATGAGCACCGGGGTAACACTTTCTATCCCCATTTTCACCTCGCGCCTCCTGCCGGGTGGATGAACGATCCAAACGGCCTGATCTGGTTTAACGATCGTTATCACGCGTTTTATCAACATCATCCGATGAGCGAACACTGGGGGCCAATGCACTGGGGACATGCCACCAGCGACGATATGATCCACTGGCAGCATGAGCCTATTGCGTTAGCGCCAGGAGACGATAATGACAAAGACGGGGGTTTTTCAGGTAGTGCTGTCGATGACAATGGTGTCCTCTCACTTATCTACACCGGACACGTCTGGCTCGATGGTGCAGGTAATGACGATGCAATTCGCGAAGTACAATGTCTGGCTACCAGTCGGGATGGTATTCATTTCGAGAAACAGGGTGTGATCCTCACTCCACCAGAAGGAATCATGCACTTCCGCGATCCTAAAGTGTGGCGTGAAGCCGACACATGGTGGATGGTAGTCGGGGCGAAAGATCCAGGCAACACGGGGCAGATCCTGCTTTATCGCGGCAGTTCGTTGCGTGAATGGACCTTCGATCGCGTACTGGCCCACGCTGATGCGGGTGAAAGCTATATGTGGGAATGTCCGGACTTTTTCAGCCTTGGCGATCAGCATTATCTGATGTTTTCCCCGCAGGGAATGAATGCCGAGGGATACAGTTACCGAAATCGCTTTCAAAGTGGCGTAATACCCGGAATGTGGTCGCCAGGACGACTTTTTGCACAATCCGGGCATTTTACTGAACTTGATAACGGGCATGACTTTTATGCACCACAAAGCTTTTTAGCGAAGGATGGTCGGCGTATTGTTATCGGCTGGATGGATATGTGGGAATCGCCAATGCCCTCAAAACGTGAAGGATGGGCAGGCTGCATGACGCTGGCGCGCGAGCTATCAGAGAGCAATGGCAAACTTCTACAACGCCCGGTTCACGAAGCTGAGTCGTTACGCCAGCAGCATCAATCTGTCTCTCCCCGCACAATCAGCAATAAATATGTTTTGCAGGAAAACGCGCAAGCAGTTGAGATTCAGTTGCAGTGGGCGCTGAAGAACAGTGATGCCGAACATTACGGATTACAGCTCGGCACTGGAATGCGGCTGTATATTGATAACCAATCTGAGCGACTTGTTTTGTGGCGGTATTACCCACACGAGAATTTAGACGGCTACCGTAGTATTCCCCTCCCGCAGCGTGACACGCTCGCCCTAAGGATATTTATCGATACATCATCCGTGGAAGTATTTATTAACGACGGGGAAGCGGTGATGAGTAGTCGAATCTATCCGCAGCCAGAAGAACGGGAACTGTCGCTTTATGCCTCCCACGGAGTGGCTGTGCTGCAACATGGAGCACTCTGGCTACTGGGTTAACATAATATCAGGTGGAACAACGGATCAACAGCGGGCAAGGGATCCGCGTCACTCTTCCCCCTTCACGACCTTCAATAATATGCAATGCAGCTTCCCGC
>OGCW01000600.1_pt1 | contig 18313 bp, 16 predicted proteins | sample 1570231 | NCBI WGS metagenome assembly OGCW01 (sample SAMEA2582168, study PRJEB24529) | metagenome | biome: Human gut stool | place: China | collected 2011 | reverse complement strand
CGCGCGCGCCGGACGCGCCCGATCTCTTGAACAGCCAGGCCGCCCTGCTGCAGCAACTGATGAGGGCTCATCCATGACCGGACGTCTCTGGCGGGGCAGCATGGTGTTCTGCGGGCTGATGATCCTCTGGGGTCTGGCCAGCCGCAGCGGCATTCCCCATTTTCTTTTACCGTCCCCGATGGCGGTCGCCGAGGCGCTATGGGTAAATCGCGCCTATCTCGGCTGGCATACGCTTATCACGCTCAGTGAGATCCTGAGCGGCCTGGCGCTGGGCGTGACGCTCGGCGTCACCCTGGCGCTGGGCATGATCCTCTCCCCCCGTCTGCAGCGCTGGCTGATGCCGCTGGTGCTCACCAGTCAGGCGATCCCGGTCTTTGCCCTCGCCCCGCTGCTGGTACTGTGGCTGGGCTTTGGCATGAGCGCCAAAGTGGCGATGGCGGTGCTGGTGATTTTCTTTCCGGTGACTTCCGCCTTCTTTGATGGCTTGCGGCGGGTCAACCAGGAGTATCTCGATCTGGCGCGCAGCATGAATGCCTCCTTCGGCGCTCAACTGCGACATGTCCGCCTGATGGCCGCCCTGCCGGCGCTGGGCTCTGGCCTGCGCATGGCGGCGGCGGTGGCGCCCATCGGCGCGATTATCGGCGAATGGGTCGGCTCCGCCGAGGGGCTGGGCTACGTCATGCTCAATGCCAATGCGCGGCTGCAAACCGATATCTGCTTCGCCGCGCTGTTTATTTTAGTGCTACTGACCCTCCTGCTGTGGCTGGCAGTAGATACCCTGCTACACCGGCTGATCGACTGGTCACCGGAATAAAGATGAAGTAATAAAGGAAAACAGATGAAAAAGTCGCTTTTCGCCGGGGCAACCCTGACGGCACTGGTCAGCGGCCACGCGCTGGCCAATGAACCGCTGACGCTGGTCCTGGACTGGTACATTAACCCCGACCATGCGCCGATTATGGTGGCCGAGCAGATCGGCGCCTTTAAGGCTCAGGGGCTGGACGTCAAGATTGTCCCTCCCTCCGATCCCGCGCTGCCTCCGCGCATGGTGGCCGCCCGTCAAGCGGATCTGGCCATCACCTACCAGCCGCAGGTGCACTTTTTTGCTGACGAAGGGTTACCGCTGGTGCGTGTAGGGACACTGATTAATTCGCCGCTGAATACGGTTATCGCCCTGGATAAGCAGATCAAAACCCCGGCAGATCTGCAAGGCAAGAAGGTGGGCTACTCGGTCAGCGGCATTGAGCAGGCCACCCTGTCGACCATGGCGCAACACGCGGGGATCGATCCGGCCAGTATCAAACTGGTTAACGTCAATTTCCAGCTGACCAGCGCCCTGCTGGCGGGCCAGGTGGACGCGGTCATCGGCGGCTACCGTAATATAGAAGCGCAGGAGCTGAAGCTGCAGGGCAAAACGCCGGTAGTGATGAACGTCGAAGATTACGGCGTGCCGGCCTATGACGAGCTGGTGATTGTCGCCCATCGCGACGCGATTCATGAGGCCAAGATCCGTAAATTCCTCACCGCCCTGCAGGCCGGAGTGAGCTATCTGCGCGCCCATCCGCAGGAGTGCTGGGAGGCGTTTGCCGCCGCCCACCCGGAGCTTAGGACCGAACTCAACCACCAGGCGTGGCTGCAAACCGTGCCCCTGTTCGCCACCGATCCGGCGGCGCTGGATAAACCGCGCTACGAAGCTTATGAACAGTTTTTATATAACAATAAGTTGGTGAAAAAAGTCACACCTTTAACAAATTATGCGGTGGAACTGCATTGAGTCTTGCTATCGCTGACGGAAGGCATTCCGTCAGCGCTTTAACGTAGCGGCAATAAAAATATAGAGACTTTCTCACTAATAATTACACTTTAAAGGGTTATAGTGACAGAGCGTTGTTCTATTATAATTCAGCAAGTTACGTTAATTTTGCCCCTGGTAAGAATAACGTCAAAATAGCGCAATCAATAAAACGTTGAATGCGGATTTAAAAAGCCATATATTGTGCGCGCTTTATGAATGCCAATTCAATTTCTTACACCAATTATTCAACCAGCGTTCAACCGCAATGCTGGTTGTGGGAGTGATATGATGACGGATAAAGTCCGTATTGATACTTTACGTGCCGATTTATTAGACGCAAACAACGAAACCTTTTTGGCCCGTCAGGCCGAATTCGAATCGAATGTCAGGAGTTACCCGCGTAAGCTGCCGCTGGCTATCACTAAAGCCGAAGGCGTGTGGCTGACGGATGCGGATAACAAACAGTACCTGGACTGCCTCGCGGGCGCCGGTACTCTCGCTCTGGGCCACAACCACCCTGATGTATTGCAGAGCATCCAAAGTGTCATTACCAGCGGCTTGCCGTTACATACTCTCGATCTTACCACCCCGTTAAAAGATCGCTTCTCCGAATACCTGCTCTCTTGCCTGCCGGGCGAAGGGAAAGAATATTGCCTGCAGTTCACCGGCCCGTCCGGCGCTGACGCCGTGGAAGCCGCGCTGAAGCTGGCGAAAAAATACACCGGTCGTACCGCGGTGATCAGCTTCTCCGGCGGCTATCACGGGATGACCCACGGCGCGCTGTCCGTCACCGGCAACCTGTCGCCGAAAGCGGCGGTTAACGGCATGATGCCGGAAGTCCAGTTCATGCCTTACCCGCACCTGTATCGTTGCCCGCTGGGCATCGGCGGCGAAGCCGGCGTGAAGGCCCTGACCTACTACTTCGAAAACCTGATCAACGACGTGGAGAGCGGCGTCCGTAAACCGGCGGCGGTGATCCTTGAAGCCGTGCAGGGCGAAGGCGGTGTGAACCAGGCGCCGGTCGAGTGGCTGCAGCGCATCCGCAAAGTGACCGAAGAGCACGGCATTCTGCTGATCGTCGATGAAGTGCAGGCCGGCTTTGCCCGTACCGGTAAATTCTTCGCCTTCGAGCACGCCGGTATTCAGCCGGACATCATCGTGATGTCGAAAGCGGTTGGCGGCGGGCTGCCGCTGGCGGTGCTGGGCATTAAAAAGCAGTTCGACGCCTGGGAACCGGGTCACCACACCGGCACCTTCCGCGGTAACCAGCTGGCGATGGCCACCGGCCTGACCACCCTGCGTCATCTGCGCGACAACAAGATCGCCGACAAAGTCGCCGCCCAGGGCGAGTGGCTGAAAGGTAAACTGGCCGAGCTGCAGAAACGCTACCCGGTGATTGGCCACGTTCGCGGTCTCGGTCTGATGATCGGTATCGAAATCGTCAAGCCGAACGAAGCGCAGGATCACATGGGCTGCTACCCGGCTGACGGCGAACTCTCTGCCCTGCTGCAGAAGAAATGCTTCGAAGCGGGCCTGATCCTCGAGCGTGGCGGTCGTCACGGCTGCGTGCTGCGCCTGCTGCCGTCCCTGCTGATCAGCGACGCGGAGCTGGACGTGTTCCTCGACAAATTTGAACAGGCCCTGCTGGCCGCCGGCGTAAAACCGGTCTGAGTGGAGTAAGTGACCGCCATGTCCACATTGAATCCGATTCTTGCTGGTTCAGCGCAGAGCGTTGAAGCCTATCAGCAGGTTATCGAGCAGACCAGCCAGGCCGTTGTGCAGTGGCTGAAGCAACCTGAGATGTATCAGGGGAAAAGCGTTGACGAGCTGCGTGAGCGTATCTCCCTAGAATTTAACGAACAGGGTTTGGGTAACCAGGCGGCGATTGATCGTGCGATCGAGTACTTCCTGAAAGACAGCCTGTCGGTGCATCACCCGCAGTGCGTGGCGCACCTGCACTGCCCGAGCCTGGTGATTAGCCAGGCGGCGGAAGTGCTGATTAACGCCACCAACCAGAGCATGGACTCCTGGGATCAGAGCCCGTCGGCAACCATTATCGAGATGAAGCTGATCGAATGGCTGCGCGCCCGGGTCGGTTTTCCGGCGGGCGACGCCGGCGTCTTCACCAGCGGCGGCACCCAGAGCAACCTGATGGGCCTGATGCTGGCGCGCGACGCCTTCTTCGCCCGTCAGGGCCACTCCATCCAGCAGGATGGGCTGCCGGGGGATATCCGCAAGTACAAAGTCTTGTGCTCGGAAAACGCCCACTTCTCGGTGCAGAAGAACATGGCGCTGATGGGCCTCGGCTACCGCTCGGTAACGCTGGTGAAAACCGACGAATTCGCGCGGATGGACGTGTCCGACCTGCAGGCGAAGATTGCGCAAGCGCAGGCTAACGGCGAGCAGATCATGGCGATCGTCGCCACCGCCGGCACCACCGACGCAGGCGCTATCGACCCGCTGCGCGACATCGCCGGTATCGCTGCGGAACATCAGATCTGGCTGCACGTTGACGCAGCCTGGGGCGGCGCCCTGCTGCTGTCTGAGCAGTATCGCGACTACCTTGACGGTCTGGAGCTGGTGGATTCCGTTACCCTGGACTTCCATAAGCAGTTCTTCCAGACCATCAGCTGCGGCGCATTCCTGCTGAAGGACGCGCGCCATTACGAGCTGATGCGTTATCAGGCGGCCTATCTGAACTCCGAGTTCGATGAAGAACACGGCGTACCGAACCTGGTGTCTAAGTCGCTGCAGACCACCCGTCGCTTCGATGCGCTGAAGCTGTGGATGGGTCTGGAAGCGCTGGGCCAGAAACAGTATGCGGCGATCATCGATCACGGCGTCACGATGGCGAAAAACGTGGCGGAGTACGTGAAGTCGCAGCCGACGCTGGAGCTGGTGATGCAGCCGCAGCTGGCGAGCGTGCTGTTCCGTTCCCGTCCGGCGCAGATGGCCGGGAGCGACGCGGCGGCTATCGCGCTGCTGAGCCCTTTCACCCCGGCGGTATAGTTCATCATCGCCGGAATACGCCCGCGGGCGATAGCGCCGAAAATCACCGCCGCGCTGATGCCGGCGTTAGGCAGCATCAGGCCGATCTTCTCGCCCGGCTGGCTGTATTTTTCCAGAATGCGGGCGACAAACAGGGTTTTGGTCAGCAGCTTGCGATAGGTATCCGGCTGGAAGTTGATATCCTCCACGCAGGGTTTGCGCGCGCCGAAGCGGTCCTGCGCCGCCAGCAGCGACTCATACAGGGTTTCCCGCGGGCGCACCGCCATCCGGGCTTCCATCATGATCTGATGCAGCATCTCCCCGGCGATTTTGCGCCGGTCGCGGGCGCGCGGCGCCTCGGGCATCGGCAGATGGGTGGGCGGCAGGAGATGCAGCTGAATACGCGGGAACAGGCGACGTTTCACCAGCCCCTTCAACCGGCTGAAGGGCGTCAGTTCGGCGCCTTCAATACGCAGCGGCACAATGGTCGCCTGCGATTTGGCGGCGACAAAGGCGGCGCCGTCATAAATTTTCATCAGCGAGCCGCTGACCGAAATTCGCCCTTCCGGGAAAATAACCACCGGCCGCCCCTGCTCAATCAGGCGCACCAGATGTTTGATCGACATCGGCTTGGTCGGGTCCAGCGGCACAAAATCGATAATCGGCGTCAGCGCGCGCATAAACCAGCGCTGGCTGATTGAGGTATAGACCGCAAAAACCGGTCGGACCGGCAAAAACAGCGCCAGCAGAATGCCGTCGAGGAAAGAGACGTGGTTCGGGGTGATTAAGACCTTTTGCTGGTATAAAGCCTGCGTGTCGCCGGTCAGTCTGACCCGGTATAACCCCTTGAACAGCAGTCTGAAAAATCCCAAAAGCATAACAACTCCATGTGACCGGTTGATGAGTCAAAGCAGGTTACACGAGAAGGCATGGGAAAGCAGTGCAGCGGGGGGATTTTCGGAATAAAAAAAACCTGCGCATCCGCGCAGGTCGGTGTAAGACGTTCAGTACGAAGAGCGTACCTGAGAAACTCACCTATCAATACCTCTGGGATCTCGATTGTCACGTTTTTTGGCCGTAACGGGCCAGCGGGAAAACGCAAGGGAGTGAGCCTAAGTGCAACGAGGTATTACGATTTTCGCTATCTGTAACAACGCCAATAGCGGGCAAAAAAAAACCTGCGCATCTGCGCAGGCTGGTGTAAGTAAAGTGGTCAACGTGACGTTGACTCCACCTATCAATACCTCTGGGATAGCCAGAATATCAACCGGATCCGCGAACAAACCAGCGAACATTCGCAACAGCGCATCGCAAAGTGTAAGCAAAGGTTTGTATTTCCCTGCGCCGGTTTCAATTACCGATCGCGTCAATGTAAACAGGTCACCGATAAGCCCGCGCTGAATCACATTTGCGCCATTCCTTCGCCGCCGCGCCTTGAATCTGCCGCTCTTTCCCGTAACATAGCAGTATGTAAACGCTTACCCTAGAAAAGGCATGGTATGGCGACTATTAAGGATGTAGCCCGACTCGCAGGAGTCTCCGTCGCTACCGTCTCCCGCGTCATCAACAACTCTCCCAAAGCCAGCGAAGCCTCGCGTCAGTCCGTGGGCGCGGCGATGATCCTCTTCACCTCCGGTTCAGAGGGCAATCCGAAAGGGGTGGTGCACAGCCATAAGAGTCTGCTGTCCAACGTCGAGCAGATCAAAACTATCGCCGACTTTACCGCCAATGACCGCTTTATGTCGGCGCTGCCGCTGTTCCACTCTTTTGGCCTCACCGTCGGCCTGCTGACGCCGCTGCTTACCGGGGCGGAAGTGTTTCTCTATCCCAGCCCGCTGCACTATCGCGTGGTGCCGGAGCTGGTCTACGATCGCAACTGTACGGTGCTGTTCGGCACTTCGACCTTCCTCGCCAACTATGCCCGTTTCGCCAATCCGTACGATTTCTACCGCCTGCGCTACGTGGTCGCCGGGGCGGAGAAGCTGCAGGAGAGCACCAAACAGCTGTGGCAGGATAAATTCGGCCTGCGCATTCTCGAAGGCTATGGCGTGACCGAGTGCGCGCCGGTGGTCTCGATTAACGTGCCGATGGCGGCGAAGGTCGGCACCGTGGGCCGCATCCTGCCGGGGATGGACGCCCGCCTGCTGGCGATGCCAGGCATTGAGCAAGGGGGGCGGCTGCAGCTGAAAGGGCCGAACATCATGAAAGGCTACCTGCGGGTGGAAAACCCCGGCGTGCTGGAAGCGCCTGCGGCGGAAAACCAGCACGGCGAGATGGAAGCGGGCTGGTATGACACCGGGGATATCGTTACCTTCGACGAGCAGGGCTATGTCCGCATTCAGGGCCGCGCGAAGCGCTTCGCCAAAATCGCCGGCGAGATGATCTCCCTCGAGATGGTGGAGCAGGTGGCCCTCGGCGCGTCGCCGGACAAAATGCACGCCACGGCGATTAAACAGGACGCCAGCAAAGGCGAGGCGCTGGTGCTGTTTACCACCGATAATGAACTGACTCGTGAAGCCCTGCTGCGCTACGCTCGCCAGCACGGCGTACCGGAGCTGGCGGTGCCGCGAGATATACGCTGGCTGAAACAGCTACCGGTGCTCGGCAGCGGCAAGCCAGACTATGTCACCCTGAAAAATATGGTCGACGAGGCGGAAACAACCCATGAGTGAGTCAGTACATGCTAACCCTTCGCTGTACTCGAAAGGGATGGTGGCGGTGATCTGCGCCCAGTTCCTGTCGGCCTTCGGCGACAATGCGCTTCTTTTCGCCACCCTGGCGCTGATGAAGCAGCTCTATTATCCGGAGTGGAGCCAGCCGGTCCTGCAGATGTTGTTTGTGGGCGCTTACATCCTCTTTGCCCCCTTTGTCGGCCAGTTCGCCGATAGCTTTGCCAAAGGCCGGGTGATGATGGTGGCCAACGGCCTGAAACTGCTCGGCGCCGGCTGCATCTGCTTCGGCGTCAATCCGTTTATCGGCTATACGCTGGTGGGGATTGGCGCCGCCGCCTATTCGCCGGCCAAGTATGGCATTCTCGGCGAACTCACCACCGGCGATAAGTTAGTGAAGGCTAACGGACTGATGGAGTCCTCGACCATCGCGGCGATCCTGCTGGGCTCCATGGCCGGCGGGATCCTCGCCGACTGGCACGTGCTGGCGGCGCTGATCGTCTGCGCGCTGGTCTACGGCGGGGCGGTAGTGGCTAACCTGTGGATACCCAGGCTGCCGGCGGCGCGTCCGGGGCAGTCGTGGCGTTTTAAGCCAATGACGCACAGCTTCTTCAGCGCCTGCCGGACGCTGTGGCGCAACGGCGAAACCCGCTTTTCGCTGATGGGCACCAGCCTGTTCTGGGGCGCTGGCGTGACCCTGCGTTTCCTGCTGGTGATCTGGGTGCCGGTGGCGCTGGGCATTACCAGCAACGCCATGCCCACCTATCTTAATGCGATGGTAGCGGTGGGGATTGTGCTGGGTGCCGGGGCGGCGGCGAAGCTGGTGACCCTGGAGACGGTGTCGCGCTGTATGCCGGCCGGGATTTTGATCGGTATCGCGGTGATAGCCTTTGCGGTGCAGCAGTCGCTGCTGCCGGCGTTCGGTCTGCTGCTGCTGCTCGGGGTGTTCGGCGGGTTCTTTATCGTACCGCTGAACGCGCTGCTGCAGGAGCGTGGGAAACATTCGGTCGGGGCAGGTAACGCCATTGCGGTACAGAACCTCGGTGAGAACGTGGCGATGCTGCTGATGCTGGGGCTCTATTCCCTGGCGGTGAGCGTGGGCGTTCCACCGGTCGCCGTGGGGATAGGCTTTGGCGCGGTATTCGCCGTGGCCATCGCCGCGCTGTGGGTCTGGGGGCGGCGTAAATAACCTCCCGGCTTGCGCTGCGCTTGACTGGGCGATGGGGTCGCCAATATCTGCTCTTCGGTAGCCCGGGTAAGGCGTATACGCCTTACCCGGGGCTTTGCTTTCTTACGGCGCCGGGTAGGTATAAACCTGATGCACCGCCTCAATCTCCGCTAATACCTCTTCGCTCAGCTCAAGCTGCAAACTTTCCACGTTGGCCTGCAACTGCGTCATGGTCGTCGCCCCCAGCAGGGTGCTGGCGACAAACGGCTGCCGACGCACAAAGGCCAGCGCCATTTGCGCCGGATCGAGGCCGTGGCGTTTGGCGATATCCACATAGGCCGCTACCGCTTTCTGCGACTGCTCGCTGCTGTAGCGCGTAAAGCGGCTGAACAGCGTATTGCGCGCCCCCGCCGGCTTCGCACCGTTGAGATACTTGCCGGTCAGTGTGCCGAAAGCCAGGCAGGAGTATGCCAGCAGCTCCACGCCTTCGAACTGACTCACTTCCGCGAGGCCGACTTCAAAGCTGCGGTTCAGCAGGCTGTAAGGATTCTGAATCGTCACGATCCGCGGGAGGTCGTGCTTATCCGCCAGGTGCAGATAACGCATCACGCCGAAGGCGGTTTCGTTCGACACGCCGATGTAGCGGATCTTCCCGGCGCGCTGGAACTCGGTCAGCGCTTCGAGGGTATCCAGCAGCGTCACGGCGGGCGCGGCGTCGGCCCAGGTATAGCCCAGCTTGCCAAAGCAGTTGGTTGGCCGCTGCGGCCAGTGAACCTGATATAAATCGAGATAATCGGTCTGCAGCCGCTTCAGGCTGGCGTGCAGCGCCTCGCGGATATTTTTGCGGTCCAGGACGTGATTGGGCCGAATGCTGCTGTCGTTATTGCGCGCGGGCCCGCTGACTTTCGAGGCGAGCACCAGCTTTTCGCGATTGCCGCGTTTCGCCAGCCAGTTGCCGACGTAGGTTTCAGTCAGCCCCTGGGTTTCCGGGCGCGGCGGGACCGGGTACATTTCAGCGACATCGATCAGGTTGATGCCGTTGGCAACCGCGTAATCGAGCTGCTGGTGGGCATCGGCCTCGCTATTCTGTTCGCCAAAAGTCATGGTTCCCAGCCCGAGGGTGCTGATTTCAAGAGAACTGTGTGGGATACGGTGATACTGCATAGCCAGCTTCCTTTTTATTTATAAGGTCAGGCATTCCCCGACAAAGGAGTATCAACATGGCAGAGGGTGAGAAAAAGAGGAAGTAAAAAATCAAAAAAGCCGGGTGACGAGGAGGGGCGGTGGGTGAAACCCGCGGCGTCCTGGTATATCCCGACTCTTCTCAAAAGACTGGTGGTCGGTAAGCGCAGCGTCAACAGAAGCTGGGGCCGACAGGGAAAGATTAACGCTTAATGATTTGCGAAACGTCGTCACGATTGATCTGCATTTTATTACCCTGCTGATCTTCGTAACTGATTAAACCGGTATCGTCATCCACGGTAGGTTTACCGTCGGTCAGGATCATTCGCCCATCTTTGGTCGCCATGACGTAATCGCTGCTGCAACCGGAAACCGAGAACGCCAGTCCTACGGCGGAAATCAATACTGCCCATTTCTTCATCGTCAACACCTCTTCAGTAGCTGCACCCCATACCCGTCTATTAATAGCCTGATTTGTGAGACATAAAAAGCAGTAAAGTCTGAAAAAGGGTTGCAGCCTGTGACCAGGCTGCAATTTTGTGGTTTACAGCGGGTTTTTCTTATTACGCAGCAGGTTAAGGCTCTCCACCGCGATAGAGAAGAACATGGCGAAATAGATGTATCCCTTCGGCACATGGACGTCGAAGCTTTCCAGCATCAGGGTAAAGCCGACGAGGATCAGAAACGACAGCGCCAGCATTTTCACCGAAGGATGACGGTCAACAAAATCGCCGATGGGTCGCGCGGCGAACATCATCACCCCCACCGCGATCACCACTGCCGCCATCATGATGAACAGATGATCCGACAGGCCGACGGCGGTGATCACTGAATCGAGGCTAAAGATGATATCCAGCAGCATGATCTGCACGATGGCGCCGAGGAAGGAGTGGACGTTGGTCTTCAGCCCCTCCTCTTCACCTTCGATAGATTCATGGATCTCTTTACTGGCTTTCCAGATAAGGAATAGCCCGCCGAGCAGCAAGATCAGATCGCGAAACGAGATCTCCTGACCGAAAACGGTAAAGAGCGGGTTGGTAAGCTTAACGACCCAGGCGATTGAGGCCAGCAGCGCCAGACGCATGACCATCGCGCCCATCAAACCGATCCGGCGCGCATGGGCGCGCTGGGCGGTGGGGAGCTTAGCCACGACCAGAGAGAGGAAAATAATATTGTCGATCCCGAGCACGATCTCCAGCAGCGTCAATGTGCCCAGCGCCAGCCAGGCGTTAGGATCGGTTATCCATGCAAATAACATTGTTCAAAGTCCTGCAAAATAGAAAGCAGCAATTATATGCAACCCCCAACGCAGAACAAAAAATTAATCGTGTTGTAACAAGAAATGGCGGGCAAGCAGAGCGGCGGTAAAATTCTTTTTCAGATAGAAACCGCGCGGCAGCGTGAGGATTGTCTCCCCGCGGGCGCCGATGGCTTCGGTCAGCGCCTTGCTGTTGGCGGCTTTCGGTCTTAACTGCAGCACCTCGCCGTGGCGGGCGGTAATGCGCTCGACCTCACCGAGAACAATGAGATCCATCAGCTCTTCCCAGTCCATGCGCAGCTGGCGCTCCTCGTCTTCGTCCGGGCTCCACAGCAGCGGTGCGCCGACGCGCCGCGCCGCCAGCGGGATGGTGCGTTCACCCTCCACCGGGATCCACAGGACGCGCTGCAGCTTATGCCGTACATGGCTGCTCTCCCAGGTGACGCCGCTATTGCCGGTTAACGGGGCGACGCAGACGAAGGTGGTCTCCAGCGGGCGTCCCCGGCTGTCGATGGGGATCGTTTTGAGCTCGACCCCCAGCGCGGCGAAATCCTGCTCGGGTTTACTGCCTGCGCTGGCGCCCAGCCACAGCTCCAGCAGAATGCCCGTCCAGCCTTTATCGCGCTTCAGATCGCGCGGAATGGGGATCCCCGCCAGCGCCGCCAGCTCGCCCAGCGAATAGCCGGCCAGCTGGCGGGCCTGGGCCAGCAGCTGTTCCTGACTTTGCGGCGGTGAGGCGAGCGGAGCGATAGCGGGCATAGGGCAATACCTTTGGTTAAAAAGTGAGCGCTAATTTTGCGCGTTGTGGATAGAGTTTACCGTTTTCTGAGTAACTATACCAATCTCATGATTTATATGACTTTTTAAACTCATCATGCGGCTTATGAAAACGGTGTAAACGGGTTTTCCAGAACTGGTCACTGACAATAAACAGGATCTTACACCATGTTATCCACAGAAAAGTGGGATAACTGGGGAAAAGACTCACTACTGGTTCGATTTACAGCCTTGACGTGCGACGAAAATCGAATTTTTAGAGAAAATCTGCCGGTGGCCTGCGCGTAATCTGTGGATAAAATCGACATTGCTCGATCTTTCATCAGTCGACGGATCGCATGTGTGATGATCGTCACGTTATGCTGAAATGGGTGAAAGGAATATATTCTAACTTTATGAATATTATACTATTATTTTCAGATGCTAGCGATGCGATGTTCGGATTACTCTGGGTTTTCCCGGGTTAATTCCGTACTTCTTCACAACTCTATCCACAGAAAAAGTGAATAAAATCGGCTGTCACGCGCTTTCATTGTTTATAACTCTGGCAATTACTGTGAGTTATTCAAATGTTATCCGTTCTCAGTGTACGAACAGAGTGGTTTACCGTTTCCGGCGAGTGTGAAACAATCATTCACATTGAAGCTTATCTTGAGGTAGTCCGGTGATTGATGACGATGGCTACCGCCCAAATGTCGGTATTGTAATCTGTAATCGTCAGGGCCAGGTGATGTGGGCCCGGCGCTATGGTCAGCACTCGTGGCAGTTCCCGCAAGGGGGCATTAATCCAGGAGAATCCGCAGAGCAGGCGATGTATCGGGAATTGTTTGAAGAGGTCGGGTTAAGCCGTAAAGATGTGCGGATCCTGGCCTCAACCCGTAACTGGCTGCGTTACAAGTTGCCTAAACGTTTGGTGCGTTGGGACACAAAGCCGGTTTGTATCGGCCAGAAACAAAAGTGGTTTCTTTTGCAGTTGATCGGCAATGATGCGGACATCAATATGCAAACCAGCAGTACACCTGAATTTGATGGTTGGCGCTGGGTGAGTTACTGGTACCCGGTTCGCCAGGTGGTGTCGTTTAAGCGCGACGTCTACCGCCGGGTGATGAAAGAGTTCGCCAGCGTGACCATGTCGCTGGCGGAGAGCGCACCTAAGCCGCAAAACGCGCCTGCTTATCGACGTAAAAGAGGTTAAGCCACGCACATTATGCTCACTCGGTTGCGAGAAATAGTCGAGAAGGTCGCGAGCGCGCCGCGTTTAAACGAGGCGCTGGATATTCTGGTGACGGATGTCTGCCAGGCGATGGAGACGGAAGTCTGCTCGGTTTACCTGGCTGACAATGACCGACGCTGCTATTACCTGATGGCCACCCGCGGGTTAAAAAAACCTCGCGGGCGCACCGTTGCGCTGGCGTTCGATGAAGGCCTGGTGGGGCTGGTTGGCCGCCTGGCGGAACCCATCAACCTCGCCGATGCGCAAAAACACCCCAGCTTCAAATATATCCCCGCCGTCAAAGAGGACCGCTTCCGCGCCTTCCTTGGCGTGCCGATCATTCAGCGCCGCCAGCTGCTGGGCGTGCTGGTGGTCCAGCAGCGCGAGCTGCGTCAGTTTGATGAAAGCGAAGAGTCTTTCCTCGTCACCCTCGCCACCCAGATGGCGGCGATCCTCTCCCAGTCCCAGCTGAACGCCCTGTTCGGCCAGTATCGTCAAACGCGCATTCGCGCTCTGCCGGCCTCTTCCGGGGTGGCGATCGCCGAGGGCTGGATGGACGTCAGCCTGCCGCTGATGGAGCAGGTGTATGAAGCCTCGACGCTGGACACCGCCTCGGAACGCGAACGCCTGACCGGTGCGCTGGAAGAGGCGGCCAACGAGTTTCGTCGCTACAGCAAACGCTACGCTGCCGGGGCGCAAAAAGAGACGGCGGCGATCTTCGATCTCTACTCGCACCTGCTCTCTGACGCCCGCCTGCGTCGCGAGCTGTTTGCCGAAGTTGACAAAGGCGCCGTCGCCGAGTGGGCCGTCAAAAAGATCATTGAGAAGTTCGCCGAACAGTTTGCCGCGCTGAGCGACGGCTATTTGAAAGAGCGGGCCGGCGATCTGCGTACCCTGGGCCAGCGTCTGCTGTTCCATCTCGACGACAGTATTCAGGGGCCCAACACCTGGCCGGCGCGCATTATCCTCGTGGCGGACGAGCTGTCGGCCACCACCCTCGCCGAAGTGCCGCAGGATCGCCTGGCCGGCGTGGTGGTGCGCGATGGCGCCGCCAACTCCCATGCCGCTATTATGGTGCGGGCCCTCGGCATCCCAACGGTGATGGGCGCCGATATTCAGCCCTCGCTGCTGCATGGCCATACGCTGATTGTCGATGGCTATCGCGGTGAACTGCTGGTGGATCCTGAACCTGTCCTGTTGCAGGAGTATCAGCGCCTTATCAGCGAAGAGAACGAACTCAGCCGCCTGGCGGAGGACGATCTCCAGCGCGCGTCGGAGCTGAAAAGCGGCGAGCGGGTGAAAGTCATGCTCAACGCCGGCTTAAGCCCGGAGCACGAAGAGAAGCTCGGCAGCTTTGTTGACGGCATTGGCCTCTACCGCACCGAAATTCCCTTTATGCTGCAGAGCGGCTTCCCCTCAGAAGAGGAGCAGGTCGCCCAGTATCAGGGCATGCTGCAGATGTTTAACAGCAAACCGGTGACCCTGCGTACCCTGGACATCGGCGCGGATAAACAGCTGCCGTATATGCCGATCAGCGAAGAGAACCCGTGCCTCGGCTGGCGCGGGATCCGCATCACCCTCGATCAGCCGGAGATCTTTTTGATCCAGGTGCGGGCGATGCTGCGCGCCAACGCCGCCACCGGCAACCTCAGCATTTTGCTGCCGATGGTGACCAGTCTGGAGGAGGTGGATGAGGCCCGTCGGCTGATCGATCGCGCCAGCCGGGAAGTGGAAGAGATGATCGGCTACGCCATCCCACGTCCGCGCCTGGGGGTGATGCTGGAGGTCCCGTCGATGGTCTTTATGCTGCCGCAGCTGGCCAGCCGGATCGATTTTATCTCGGTAGGGACGAACGACCTGACCCAGTACCTGCTGGCCGTCGACCGCAACAATACCCGGGTCGCCAGCATGTATGACAGCCTGCATCCTGCGGTATTGCGTGCGCTGGCGATGATCGCCCATGACGCGGAGCGCTTTGGCATCGATCTGCGCCTGTGCGGCGAGATGGCGGGCGACCCGATGTGCGTGACGATCCTTATCGGCCTCGGTTACCGCCATCTGTCGATGAACGGCCGCTCGGTGGCGAGGGTGAAGTATCTGCTGCGCCGCATTGATATCGAAGAAGCGCAGGAGCTGTCGCGTCGCAGCCTCGATGCGCAGATGACCGCCGAGGTGCGCCATCAGGTGGCGGCCTTTATGGAGCGTCGCGGTCTCGGCGGCCTGATCCGCGGCGGGCGGTAGCGCCAGCCCGGGTGAGGCGTAAGCCGTAACCCGGGGATCCTCTGCTCGCGCCCTCCGGCAAAGTAGGGTACCGCCGGGAAAACGGCATTCTGTTAGCATCCGTATACATATCTTTTACACGTTCGGCGCGGATCGCTCTTGTGGCTTATGCTATGATTCGCCTCCTTCGGCGTGCCCGTTTTGTTCGGGTATGGATCATCACCGCTGTCCACTTTCGGCGGAATAACAAGTCTTTATGGTGACAGATGAATAGTGGCTACCTGCATTTTCCGGAGTTCGATCCGGTCATTTTTTCTCTAGGCCCGGTCTCCCTCCACTGGTACGGTTTGATGTACCTGGTGGGCTTTGTCTTTGCGATGTGGCTGGCCACCCGTCGGGCGAATCGTCCGGGCAGCGGCTGGACGAAAAATGAAGTGGAAAACCTGCTCTACGCGGGCTTCCTCGGCGTCTTCCTGGGCGGTCGTATCGGCTACGTGCTGTTTTACAACCTGCCGGTATTTCTTGCCGATCCGCTGTATCTGTTCCGCGTCTGGGACGGCGGCATGTCGTTCCACGGCGGCCTGATCGGCGTGATCCTGGTGATGATTATCTTCGCCAGACGCACCAAACGCACCTTCTTCCAGGTCTCCGATTTTATCGCGCCGCTGATCCCGTTTGGTCTTGGCGCCGGGCGTCTGGGCAACTTTATCAACGGCGAGCTGTGGGGCCGCGTAGACCCGAGCTTCCACTACACGATGATTTTCCCGGGCTCCCGTGCCGAAGACCTGGCGCTGCTGCCGACGCATCCGGAATGGCAATCGCTGTTCGATACCTACGGCGCGCTGCCGCGTCACGCGTCGCAGCTGTACGAGCTGGCGCTGGAAGGCGTGGTACTGTTCCTGATCCTCAACCTGTTTATCCGTAAACCGCGCCCGACCGGCTCCGTTTCCGGTCTGTTCCTGATTGGCTACGGCCTGTTCCGCATCATCGTGGAATTCTTCCGCCAGCCCGACGCCCAGTTCACCGGCGGCTGGGTGCAGTACATCAGTATGGGGCAGATTCTTTCGATCCCGATGGTGCTTGCGGGTATCATTATGATGGTTTGGGCTTACCGCCACCGTCCGCAGCAACAGAATTCTTGAGGAACCATGAAACAGTATCTTGATTTGATGCAGAAAGTGCTCACCGAGGGCACGCCAAAAAATGACCGCACCGGCACTGGCACGATCTCTATTTTCGGCCATCAGATGCGTTTTAACCTGCAGGAAGGCTTCCCGCTGGTGACCACCAAGCGCTGTCATTTACGCTCCATCATCCATGAACTGCTGTGGTTCCTGCAGGGCGACACCAACATCGCCTATCTGCATGAGAACAACGTCACCATCTGGGACGAGTGGGCGGATGAGAATGGCGACCTGGGGCCGGTCTACGGCAAACAGTGGCGTTCCTGGCCTGCGCCGGACGGCCGCCATATCGACCAGATCAGCACGGTAATGAACCAGCTGAAAAACGACCCGGACTCCCGCCGGATCATCGTCTCGGCATGGAACGTCGGCGAGCTGGATAAAATGGCGCTGGCGCCGTGCCACGCCTTCTTCCAGTTCTACGTCGCCGACGGCAAGCTCTCCTGCCAGCTGTATCAGCGTTCCTGCGATGTGTTCCTCGGCCTGCCGTTCAATATCGCCAGCTACGCGCTGCTGGTGCATATGGTGGCGCAGCAGTGCGATCTGCAGGTCGGTGATTTCGTCTGGACCGGCGGAGACACCCATCTGTACAGCAACCATCTTGAGCAGACCAACCTGCAGCTAAGCCGCGAACCGCGTCCGCTGCCGAAGCTGGTCATCAAACGCAAGCCGGCGTCGATCTTCGACTACCGCTTTGAAGACTTCGAGATTGAAGGTTACGATCCGCACCCGGGTATTAAAGCGCCGGTGGCGATTTAACCCCCCAGCAGAGATGACTAACCGGCGCCCGATGGCGCCGGTTTTTTTATGCCCTTCGCACCACCCGATGGGAGCGCTTTCCGTTACCACCGGGAGAAGGTTGTTTTCACCTGCCCCCCAGGCCACAGGTGGTTGCGGTGGGCGAAGTTGGGTAGACGTTCGCAAAAAAATGTTCTTCTGTCGAGTATGCAAAGCTTTTTTGCGTATCTGGCCGGGAAAGCTATTTTCCGTCGTCGCGCCAGGGCCAATCGCCGCGGCATACTCGACGCCATGAACAGAGAACATGGCTACACCCTGATGGAAACCCTGGTAACGCTGACACTGATGATGATCCTCAGCGTCGGCGGCCTGTACGGCTGGCAGCGCTGGCAGCAGCAGCAACGACTGTGGCAAACCGCCGTCCAGGTGCGGGATTTTCTGCTCTTTCTGCGCGATGACGCCAACGCCTACAACCGGGACCGCGTGCTTCGCGTCGGCCAGGACGAAGTGGGCTGGTGTCTGAGCGCGGATGGGGAGGGGCCTGACTGCGCCTCGGGGACATCCTTCACGCTGCGCCCGCGCTGGCCGGGGATCACGCTGGCTGGCGTTACGCCTGGTCTGGGGTTTTATGGTCTGCGCAGCACCGCCTGGGCGGGGAATCTGCGGCTGCAGAGCGCGGCCGGCAGCTGGAGCATTGTGATCTCACACTGGGGGCGGATTCGTTTATGCCGCAGCGACAGCGCAGGAGGGTGTCAGTGAGCCGCCGCGGATTTTCCCTGGCGGAGGCGCTTATCGCCATGGCCATCGGCTCGCTGCTGCTGATGGGGGCCTGCCGCTTTCTGCCTGCCCTGCAGCGTCATATTCTGCGCCAGGGCGAACAGCTGGCCCTGGAGAACGAGCTGTGGCAGCGTGTGCATGCCGTGGGAAAACATCTGCAGCGCGCCGGGTACTGCCGGGGAGCGTGCGGCGGAGCCGGGCTGGAGCTAGCCGCTGGCGGGGAGTGTCTGATTGTGCGCTGGGATGCGAACAGCAACGGGAGATGGGAAACCTCCCCCGCGGCAGCGGCGGAGAGCACCGGCTTTCGCCTGCGCGACGGCGCGCTGGAGACCCCGCGCGGGGCC
>OGCW01000594.1_pt1 | contig 18470 bp, 18 predicted proteins | sample 1570231 | NCBI WGS metagenome assembly OGCW01 (sample SAMEA2582168, study PRJEB24529) | metagenome | biome: Human gut stool | place: China | collected 2011 | reverse complement strand
GTATGAGTGTGGCATACGTATAAGGGCATCGTTTTACACATATATCGACGTCGCCCCACACGTATATCGGTGTAGGCCTATACGAACGTAGGCGTGAGTCGATGCCGATATACGTGCGGGATGGAACCGATGCCGGGGAAAACAGGTGCAAGTAATGCAAGTAATGCAGCACCTTTTTCCCACACACGCACGTGTACATTATATATGTCGAATCAAACTTTCATACGGCTATCCAGCGTTTCTCATCCGGATCGTTCCATGCCTTGTTTGTGATCGTTTAGTGTAAAATTCTTGTTCTATATAATGTACGCACGTGTGTGGGAAAAAGGTGCTGCATTACTTGCATTATTTGCATTACTAGGGCCTATCCATAAGGACATAGATGTATAAAAATAATAACAAACCAGACATGTATCACAGACAATCATTTCCCCGTTTGGGCGATTACATCGCCACGGTTTTACAAGTCACCAGACTGACCAAGTCCATTATCCGCGTAAGCGGAGGCATTGGCAGTGACACTTACAATTCTTTTAAAAAGGCAAGGACATGCACTTTAGCGTTTACTATCGTTTGGTAGATCTCCTTTGGGACCATCTGTCGGACGAGGAACTTTTCCGCCGTCTGGCACGTGAGGCCTTGGAGCGGTATATCGATTATAAGAAAGAGGAGGAAATGAACGGAGGAAAGAAATAATTTAAGGATGGGCTATGCAAATGAGATTAAGTTTTAACCTCGTGCCTGCCTTCATCGACTAATTAACTAGCCATGATTTTAGAAGAGAGTTTTGGAAAATCTACTGATTTTATCTCAGATGGGATGAACGCCTTCGAGCGTAACGTGAAGCGTATAGGGGACTGCCTTTTGGCCTTCATCGGCCCCCGTCCGGAGCGCAAGTTCTACATTGACCAGATCATGGAACGCGATCCCCGCTATCGTTTCTTGTACCAGATCCGTCCGGGGGTGACCTCGTATGCCACGCTCTACAACGGCTATACGGATACGCTGGAGAAGATGCTTCGTCGATTACGCTATGACTTGTTCTATCTGGAGCACCGCTCGTGGTGGTTCGATTTCAAGATATTGGTGAAGACGTTCTTGAACATAGCATTTGGTAAGAAATTCTAGACAAGGATAACCGGAAAGGGCAATTCCGTCCTTCCCATAAATCAAAATACCATGAAGAAAGTATTGAAAGGCTGGCTTATCGACAATTCGGTGACCACCGACAACAAGACGGACAAGATCCTGCTGCTGGCTTCGGCTGGAAGTTTAACTTTGGATGACGTGTTGGAGGAGATGTACAAGCAAGACACCGGTCTACGCCCGGAGACGATGCGTCACTCTGTGACTCTCTACCATCGGATAGTAATGGACTTGATCTTAAACGGCTATAGCGTGAACACGGGTCTGTTCCGTGCCGTCCCCCAGTTGAAAGGCGTGGTCGAGGGCGGCGTTTGGAACAAGGAGAATAATTCCATCTACGTCTCTTTCACGCAAGACAAGGCTCTGCGCGAGGCGATCGCCAAGACCGTGGTGGAGATCCTCGGCGAGAAGTCTAACATCATGTACATCCTGGAGACCGAGGATCGTAAGACGGGCTTGAAGGACGGCAGTGCCACTGCGGGTCACAACTTTTTCGTCCGTGGGGCGATGCTGAAGGTGGTTGGCGACCACGAGTCGGTAGGTGTTACGCTGACCGATTCCAAAGGTGCCACCACGAAACTGACGGATGACCAGATCACCATCAACAACCCTTCTTCGCTCACGTTGCTCCTGCCGGCTGATTTGGCGGAAGGTGAGTACACGCTGACTGTGACGACGCAGTATGGTAGTGCGGGTCACATACTGAAAACGCCTCGTAGCGTAAGTACGCAAATTTGGGTGGGCGGAAAGCCTGCTGATGGCGGTGGCGATAGCGAGAGCCCGGATGAGATCTGACATATTTGGTAAATCGCTATTACCAGTACAGGTAAATCACTATTACCTGTACTGGTAAACCTCCTTTACCTGATAAGGTAACAGAGATTTCTCGGTTGAGTATGCTTTGGAAATAGCTTGTACATTGGTGAGATCACGGTGTGATCTGATAATGGGTGTAGGAATTATGTGAATAAAGTTCCTAATAACATTACATTGGACACAGATAATGTTAAAATCAAAATTGATTGTTAATATGACTAGGTTTAGGGTACTGCAAAGAGCCTCCCCTAGAGTGTACGCCTTGTATTGAGTTTGCATAATATTTAAATGATTTATTAATAGAGAGATGAGAGAACGTATTGTTGCCTTCGACTATTTAAGGGCTCTTGCTATTACCGGTATATTGCTATGCCATTTTTGTCATAATTATAATTCAATTTCATTTTTAGGACATTATTTCGGAGGTGTCTTTGTAACATTGTTTATCGCAATGTCTGGTATGCTATTTGGTATTGTATGGAATAATAATAGCCGGATGGAATATGATATGTCTTTTCTGAAACAAAGATTTTTTAAACTTTCAGTTACATATTATCCATTTCTGATTTTAATGTTTGCATTCCTTTATTTTGTGGATGATTATCATTTCAATGTAAAAAATCTGTTCCTAATAAATATGTTTCATTTTTGTTTTTTATTAGTTTTGAGATATATTTGATGTTTGAGCTTGTTAGTGAAGGACGTTATTCCTTAATGCGTATTATAGATAATCCTTTTTTTGCTTTTGTAGTGTATGTGATTTCTAGTGTATTATTGGGTTGTATATTGCATTTTATTGTAAAATACATAAAAAATATGTGCTTTAATTGCTCTTAAGTCATGAAATATTATTCTCTGCATTGTCTGGTGTGTCTTAATAAAGTGTGTGCTTTGGATTGTTCGATTACGATTTTATGTCTGCAAATTCCGAAAACAATAAGCGAATAGCTAAGAACACGTTGTTCCTCTACATGCGCATGCTTCTGATTATGGGGGTGACGCTGTACACCAGTCGGGTCGTGTTGAGGGTTTTGGGTGTAGAGGATTTCGGCATTTATAATGTGGTGGGAGGGGTAGTTTCCATCATGAGCTTTTTTATTTCTAGTTTATCTAATGTTACCCAACGATATATGAATATAGGTTTGGGAAAACAAGACTTAATGGAGACAGGATGTGCTTTTAGACAGAGCCTAACCCTCATGTGGCTGTTGTCCGTATTATTATTGCTGTTTGGTGAAACATTGGGACTTTGGTTTGTATACAATAAGTTAGTGATACCTCCAGAGAGGTTAGGTGCTGCCGTTTGGGTATATAATTTTTCGGAAGATGCCAGCTGGGCTTCTCTGATGAAAAACGCATTAATGGGGGCTATAGTTGCGCATGAGCGAATGAATATATATGCCTATCTTGGTCTTTTTGAGGCTTGTGCTCGATTATTCATAGTCTATTTGCTTGAAGCTTTTGGAACAATCGATTCGTTGATATTGTATGGTTTGCTTATGGCTATAGTTTCTGTCTTCGTCTGGCTAATTTATGCGATATATAGTGTAAGGTCATTTACCGAATGTAAATTTAGGTTTTATTGGAATTATAGTTTGGTCGCAGAGATGTCAAAGTTTATAGGTCAAAATTTATTTGGCTGTTTCGCTTGGTCTGCAGGTGTACAAGGAACAAATATCCTTTTAAATATATTTTTTGGTCCCGCTGTAAATGCGGCACGAGCGGTTTCTGTGCAAGTAAGCGCAGTTGTTACACGTTTTACTGAGAACATGATGACAGCGGTTAAACCTCAAATAATTAAATCATATGCTTCCGGTGATTGTGAATACATGGTGACACTAATTGAGAAAAGCTCTAAATATGCTTATTTCTTAGCGGCCTTGATAGCTATACCTGTAATGGTTGAGATAGAGTTTATACTGGAGGTTTGGTTAGGTGAGGTTCCAAGCCATACTATATCATTCACTCGTCTTGTTCTGTGTGAATCCTTGATAGGAGTATTTATACCACCTCTATGGATGGCGGCAAATGCAACTGGACATATAAAAAACAGTCAAGTATATGGTAGAATGTTCACGTTGGCGATATTACCTATAAGCTATCTTTTGTTAAGATTGAATGCTAATCCGCTTGTCCCATTTATTGTTGCGGTTTTAGCAAATGTAGGATATTGGTTTTATAGTTTGTGTGATATTCATAGGCAAATACAGTTGAATATGAGAAAATACTTTCGAGATGTTGTTAGGCCTATATTAATTTTTACATTCTCATTGGTGTTAGTCGGTTCTATATTGATGTTAATCGAACCTAATGATTCAGTTTTTCGTTTCTTGATAGTTTTTTCGCTTTCCGTATTTATTGGCTTTAGTGTTATTTATAGTTTGTTGCAATCAAGTGAGCGTATGATATTGCATGCGGCTCTAAAACGATTTGTTGTTAAATAGTTGTTTTTGTTATTAATAGAGTAAAAATAGTATATAAGCAATGTAGGGTTATTGAATCATGTTAAGTAACTAGAATATATTTGATGTAATTTGAATTTAAATTATTTATATATGACTTGTGGCAATAAAAAAAGAATTCTGTTCGTGATGCAAAGCCTTTATGATGGTGGAGCGGAAAAATTATTGGTGGATATGCTTAATAATTTTGATTATAGTAAATATGATATAGATCTTTTGTTAGAACATGATTTTGGAAATTATGCAAATCTAGTGCCTTTAGAAGTGAGAAAAATAATATTATTCTATAATATTAATAGACCCTTATTAGAAAGGATGATAGGAAAAATAATGTCCTATTTTGGTTTATATTATTTTTATATATTATTTTTTAGAAGACAAATAATAATTGATAAGATGAAAGGTGAAAAGTATGATACGATAATATCTTTTTTAGAAGGACGGAGTTTGGTGTATCATAGCTTTATATTGAAGCAAGGAATTAGGCATTTATCTTGGGTGCACGTAGATCTGTTTAATTTCCATTGGACAAAAAGGTATTTCAAAAGTAATAAGCATGAAAAGAAATGTTATGAATTAATGGATGATGTGATCTTTGTGTCTAATGATGCGAAAAATAAATTTCAACAACTTTTTAATGTGACTACATCCACAAAAGTAATATATAATTTGATAGATTGTAAGACAATTGTCTTGCGGGCAAATGAGTTTAAAGTTGAGAAAAGGAAATTTACGGTTTGTCTAGTAGGAAGATTGGTTAGACAAAAACAATTTGATAGTATTATAAGAGTTGCTAGAATTTTTGTAGATAATGGATATGATATAGATTTTTGGATTGTTGGTGCAGGTTGTTTGGAGTCAGATCTTAGTAAAATGATCCATGATTTACATTTGGATGATAATGTACACCTTTTAGGTTATAAGCCTAATCCTTATGTCTATATAAAGTGTGCGGATTTATTTGTGAGTTGTTCTTTGGCAGAGGGATTTTCTTTAGTTGTGGCGGAAGCATTATGTCTGGGAAAAGCAATTGTGTCTACAAAAACAGTTGGTCCAGTAGAGCTTTTAGGGTCAAATTCCGAGTATGGGGTTTTGGCAGACAATGATGATGAATCTCTGTATAATGCAATTAAATTATTTGTCAATGATTATAATAAGGTCTTTGTCTATCAAGATAAAGCAGCAAAACGTTCTTTGATGTTTGATGTTGAAAAAACAATGAATGAAATATATAGTATTTTATGACTGGCTCATTTGTTATTAAGAAGAATAGAATTTTAGAGATATTGTTCTTTATTATAATATTTCTTGTTAATCTTAAAATGACACTAAATATATCAAACTTTGCTACTGCTAATTTATCTATACTTATTATTGGTATTTCTTTTATTTCGTTGCTTTTTACAAAGATAGATGATAATATTTATTGGATAGTTCTATTTTTTATACTTTCATTGTTTCGTGTGGAAGCATCTAAAATGTTGTTTGTGTCATTGCTGGTATCAATATCTAGGAATCTTTATATTGATAAAATGGCTAAATATTCTTTTTGTCTAACTGTATTATTCTTAATTATAAATTACGGTTTATTGATTTTAGGAGTGTTGCATGAAGAATATTCTGATTTTTTCTATAAGTCTGGAGGCGTTGTTAGTGATATGGGATATGGAAATCCTAACCTGTTTTCATTGTATTTGTTTTTCTTGGTTATTTTTCTTGTGGTTTTAAAGAAAAAAATTAATACATTTCTTGTCGCTTTTATAGTCTTTGTTATATATGAATCATTTTATTCTCGTACGGTTCTGTTCTCTGGCTGTATTCTGCTTGTTTTATCTTTTGTTCAAAAAACAAATTTAAAAAAATGTTTCTTTAATAAATATATATTGTTGTCTTATCCATTTGTGATACTATTCTTTTTTATTGTTGTTTTGTTTAATGAATCAGAGTATTCTTTTATTCATGAAATTAGTTCTGGTAGATTAAGGTATTCTTTGCTCGTATTTGGCGAATTAACTCCGAATAATTTGTTGATTGGTGCAACTAAGATTGATGAGTCTATTATAATAGATGTTGCGTATATATCATTGCTGCTGTCTTCTGGAATTTTTTCTTTAGCATATTTGTATAATCTATATTGTAAGGCTGTTTCTAAGTTTGATTATAATTCGATTCTCATTCCTGTAATGCTTCAATATTTATTTTTGAGTTTGTCCGAAAGTGCTATTATTAATACATATCTTTGGGGAGGTCTGTTTTTTTGGATAGTAATGTCGGGTAAGTATTCTTGTGGTAAAACCAATTAATTATTTATATGTTTTTTGATTTAAAGAAAAAAATATCTTATAAAGAATGGAATGTGGGCTTTTTTAATGCTATTCCAGAAGATTTAGTCAGTGATAATATTGATTTGTCTAATATCACTTGGTTAAGGAGAGACTCTAAATTTCATTGTTATGCAGATCCATTCATTTTAAATGTATCTGGCTACAATATTGATTTGCTTGTAGAAGACATCTTGTTAGGTAGTAAAAATGTAGCAACAATATGTCATTTGTCTGTCGATAAATGTACAGGTGAAATAATTGAAAAATATACGTTGATAGATGATAATATACATAACTCTTATCCCTTGATTATTAGAGGTGATACTCTTGATGAGGTTTATATTGTTCCTGAAAACTCGTATTCTACAGAACTTAATGTTTATAAGTATAATACTTTGTTACATTCTTGTGAACATTTCAGTACTATGCTTCCTGTTGCAGTTGCGGATGCTACAATCTTGCCTTATAATGGAGCCTTTTATCTTTTTGCAACTTCAAGAAATGCATATAATAAGGATTTGTATATGTGGACTTCAAATAATAGATTATATGGATACGATTTGTCTCCAATATTAATAAAATCTAATTTGTTTGGGAGCAGAATGGCTGGTGATTTCATGCACGTAAATAATACTGTATACAGACCAGCTCAGGATTGTTTGCAAGGGTATGGTAAAGGTATTATTCTGTATAAAGTTGAGGATATTTCAGATAAGTCCTATAATGAAACAAAAGTAATATCCCTTTATCCTGATTCTTCGTCATATTACTCGGATGGTTTGCACACGATAAATTTTTATAAAAGCATATGTGTTATAGATGGTTATAAGAATCACTATATTCCTTTTCAGAAAATATATCGTAAATTATTTGATAAGTATAGATCATGAATATCTTGTTTATTAGTTTATTAGATCCTTCTGAATCAGGTAGTGGCAATCAAAAAGTCACTTTGTTGTCTGCCAAATATTTGTCTAGTGTTGGAATTCATTGTTTTATAGCTTATTTTAAAGATTCTGAATATAGTTCCTCTCAATTAGTCTTTGATGCGAAATTTAAAATTGATTATAATGATTTAGATGGTTTCCGTTCTTTTCTTATTGACAATGAGATCTCTATTATTCATAATCAGGCATCAAGAGCTGTTAATATGAAATTCCTTGGTCAAGCTGTTGCGGGATTAAAAGTGAAAATTATATCAGTTTTGCATAATCTTCCAGGAACAGAGAATATTAGATATAATAAGCAATCTCTTTTGTTTCAAGTTCTTAATAGGTGGATTTCTTTTAAGTGGCTTATTTATCTTTTATTGTTATTCTTCTACCCTATTACTCGTTTTCTAGTTAAATATACTACCAAAAGGAAGTATAAATCTATCTATAAATACTCAGATGCTTTAGTTCTCCTATCTGATGCTTATATACCTATTTATCGATCTATTGCTAATTTGAAGGATCCTTCTAAGATGGTCTCAATTCCTAATTTTCTCTCATTTGATTATGTTGAGCGTAACTATTCTAAAACAAATGAATTGCTAATTGTGGCTCGATTTGATGAAATATCTAAGCGTATATTACTAGCATTAAAAATTTGGAAACATTTTTTATCTACTTATGATGTGAGAGATTGGTGTTTAACTATAGTTGGTTATGGAGAGTGGGAATCTGTTTATAAAGACTTTATAAATAAAAATGATATTGTAAATGTGAAATTGGTTGGGCGTGATGATTCAAAGAAATATTTTGAACGTGCGTCAATACTAATGTTTACCTCTTTATTAGAAGGTGCTCCACTAAGTCTGCTTGAAGCTATGCAGATGAAAGTAGTCCCTATTGCTTTTGATGATTGTATGGCTATTCGAGGTTTCTTAATTAATGATATTAATTCAAAAGTTATTAAGTCTTTGGACATATCTGAATATTCTCGGTCGATTTATGACTTAATTACTAATGAAAAATTGCGTTGTAAACTTTCAGAGAATGCTTTTAATTGTCTCCATTATTTTACTGTAAAAAATGTTATGCTAAGGTGGGTGGATTTGTATAATAGTTTGTTGAAATAATATATAATTATGTGTCACGAAAATTTTATTATTGGATACACTTCTGGAGTGTTTGATATGTTTCATATTGGTCATTTAAACATACTAAAACGAGCTAAGGAATTGTGTGATTTTTTAATTGTTGGTGTTAGTACCGATGAATTGGTAAGAGAGTATAAGCATAAAAGTCCTATAATCTCTTATGATAATCGTAAGGCAATTGTTGAGGCTTGCAAATATGTAGATAAAGTAGTTCCTCAAGTTAATCGAGATAAAATGTCTGCTTATCATCGTTTGCATTTCGATGTGATGTTTGTTGGTGATGACTGGAAAGGTAATTCTTTGTTTCAGGAAGTAGAAGCTGAGTTGAATAAGAATGGAGCTAAAGTTGTTTATTTTCCTTATACTAAAGGTATTTCTTCTACTATATTGCGTGATAAACTAGTTTAAATTACTACTATGAATGTTGATATTAAAGATTTTCAATATAAAATATTAGAAATAGCGTTTTATTTTGATGAGTTTTGTAAGAAATATGATATAGAATATTATTTAATGGGTGGAAGTGCTTTAGGTGCTGTTAGGCATCATGGCTTTATTCCATGGGATGATGATTTTGACGTTTTTATGACTTTTAATAATTATCATAAGTTCCTTCATTATGCTTCTATACATCTTGATACAGAAAAATTTCATCTTCAAAGAGAAAATTCTACTGAGTGGCCTTTGTTTTTTTCTAAGTTAAGAATGAATGGAACAACTTGTATTGAAAAAGGATATAATAAAATGCATCAAGGTATTTATATTGATATAATGTGTTTGTATAATGTATCACCTAATAAGTTTGTTCGTTATATTCAATATTTATCCGCTCAAATTTTAAAAGCTACATCTCTTTATTTGGTAGATTACGATTCTGATAGCTTTTTCAAAAAAGTATTTATTAATTCTTGTCATTTTATTGTAGGTACTACAGCAAAAAACTTTTTATTCAAAATATTGAATCACTTTTCAACTAAAAATACGTTACTTGTTGGCCATTTTTTTGGGAAGGCTCCGTTTCCCAAAACGAGTTTTCCTCGTAAATGGTTAGGAATTCAGCGCTATGTGAATTTTGAGAATGTCCTTTTACCAATTCCTTTTGAAGCGGAAAAATATCTTTCTCTTAGGTATGGTAGCGATTTTATGAAAACCCCTAATTCTGATATTTTTACAGAATATCCTATTCATGCAGTTTTTGTTGATATACATAATGATTATACAATTTATAAAGACAAGTTTAATTCTTAATTATCTTAGCTTTAGCTGATTACTTAACTGAAAAATCTTTTCTTTATCATGAAAGTAGTACTTCTTGCAGGAGGTTTCGGTTCTCGTATATCTGAGGAATCTCAGTTCAAGCCGAAGCCAATGATTGAGATTGGTGGTATGCCAATCTTGTGGCACATTATGAAAGAGTATGCCTATTATGGTTATACCGAGTTTATCATTTGTGCCGGTTATAAACAGGAATATATTAAGGAATGGTTCGCCAACTATTTCCTTCATAACTCTGATGTGACTTTCGACTATCGTGGTGGTAACAATGAAATGACTGTTCATCAAACTAATATGGAGCCTTGGAAAGTCACAGTCGTTGATACGGGCTACAACACTATGACTGGAGGTCGTATTAAACGTATCCAGAGATATGTAGAGAATGAGACTTTCTTGATGACATACGGCGATGGTGTTTGTGATGTGGAAATTGATAGATTGGTGGAGTTTCATAAGAGCCATGGTAAGCTTGCGACCCTTACGGCCGTCAAAATGGCACAAGATAAAGGTGTCTTAGATATTACTAAAGATCAAGCTGTAAGGGCTTTTAGGGAAAAGAACGCCTCTGATGGCGCTCCTATTAATGCCGGTTACATGGTGCTAGATCCCGAGGTTTTTAATATGCTGGAAGGGGGTGACTCTTGTGTCTTTGAAAAGACCGCACTTGTAAGGTTGGCGCAAGAGGGTCAGTTGATGTCTTACATCCACACTGGTTTTTGGCAGTGCATGGATAACATACGTGAGAAATCTATACTTGAAAAACTGCTTGCCGAGGATAAAGCTCCTTGGAAGCGTTGGGAGCGCTCTGTTCCGGAAATACCAGATTACGCAAAATAATAAGTTATCATACAAATGGGAAATATATTGGATTTTTATAAAGGTAAGAGGATTTTCCTTACGGGCCATACCGGCTTTAAGGGCTCTTGGATGTGTAGGATACTCGCTAATGCCGGAGCGGTCGTTACCGGATATTCACTTGAAGCCCCAACAGAGCCTTCGTTGTTTCAAATTGCTAATATTGAAGATGACATACATTCCGTGATTGGCGATATACGAGATTATGCCTCTCTAAAGAAGGCTTTTGATGAGTCTCAACCAGAAATTGTGCTGCATCTTGCCGCTCAGCCCATTGTTAGAGATTCTTATAAAGATCCTGCCTATACCTACGAGACAAACGTGATGGGTACCGTGAATATTCTTGAGTGTGTTCGCAATAATTGTTGCGTGAAGTCTTTCTTGAATGTCACTACGGATAAAGTGTATTTGAATAGGGAGTGGAGTTGGGGTTATAGGGAGAATGAGGAATTGGATGGGTATGATCCTTATTCAAATTCCAAATCCTGTTCGGAGCTGGTGACTCATAGCTACAAGCGTTCTTTCTTTACAGATATTGATGGTCTGCCTATTATTCCTATTTCTACTGTTAGAGCGGGTAATGTGATAGGTGGTGGAGATTTCGCCAGTGATAGAATAATACCTGATTGTATCCGTGCGGCTGTAAAACATGAGGATATTGTTGTGCGTAATCCATACTCTACCCGTCCTTATCAACATGTTCTAGAACCTTTGTATGCTTACCTGCTGATAGCGATGAAGCAATATGAGGATATCGGTTTTGCGGATTATTATAATGTAGGTCCCGATGATGTGGATTGTTTTCAAACAGGCGCTCTTGTTGACCTATTTGTGAACAAGTGGGGCGAAGGCATGAGGTGGGTGAACAAGTATGATGGTGGTCCTCACGAGGCAAATTTCTTGAAGCTTGATTGCTCTAAGTTGAAAAAGACTTTTGGATGGAGCCCTCGATGGAATCTGGATGAGGCAATGGAAAAGATTGTTGAATGGAGTAAGGTTTGGCTAGCAGGTGGGGATGTTCGTGTTTGTATGGATAAACAGATAGATGAATTTTTAAACGTATAACGATAATATGAAGAACGTAATCGTCACAGGGAGCAATGGTTTTATAGGTAGTTCACTTATAAAGAAATTGATAGAAAAAGGTACTAGGGTTGTTGCTGTTGATATTACCTTTCATGGCAATCGTTTGCCTGATTCAAATCTTATTACGAGGATAGAATCAGGGGTGAATACATCTCTAGTCGAAAGACTGCCAGTAATTGAATATGACTCTTTCTATCATTTTGCGTGGAAAGGTGTAAATGGGGCTGATAAAGCAGATCCTACGGTTCAATTATCAAATATTCAGATGGCAGTAGATTGCGCTAATATTTGCAAGAGGTTAAATGTGAAAAAGTTTCTTTGTGCGGGTACTGTAGCGGAGAATGTAGCATTTAGTTTGTCGCATCTGAAAAAAACGACTGGTGGAATGATGTATGGTGTGGCTAAGCATGCTTGCAGAATAATTTTGGAAGATTATTGCAAGAATATCGCTCAACAGTTTGTGTGGATGCAGTTCTCAAATATATACGGTGTAGGTAATAAAACGGGCAATTTGGTTAGTTATACGTTAGGTGAGTTGATGGCTGGTAAAGAAGCCGCATTTGGTCCAGCTTTACAACCATATGATTTTATTTATGTGGATGATCTTATAGAAGCTGTATATCGTCTAGGCTTTAAGGAAACGAATAAGCCGTTCTATTATATAGGCTCTGGCAATCCTAGAGTCTTGAAAGATTATCTTATTCGTATAGGAGAACTAGTTGGTTGCGCTGATAAGGTAGGGATAGGAGTCCGTGAAGATGATGGTGTAAAGTATACAATGGATATGTTTGACAATAGTAACTTGGTTAGTACTATTGGAGAATATGCGTCTATAGACTTTGATAAAGGCATTGATAAAACTATTAATTGGCTTAAAAACTCTTTGATGTTATAGCGGAATTAGTCATGATACAGAAATTTGAATTTAAGGAACTTGATATGAAGGGGGCATATGAGATAACTCCCTTCTATGCCACAGACGAACGTGGTGGCTTTATCAAGGATTACAATATTGATGCATTTAAGCAAAATGGTATAGATCATGAACTTAAAGAGGTGTTCTATACCATTAGTAAAAAGGGTGTAATTCGTGCGATGCACTTCCAGCTTGTTAAACAGCAAGCCAAGCTTGTTCGTTGTATAAGTGGCCATGTGTATGACGTAATCATAGATCTTCGCCCTGATTCGCCAACATTTGGTAAATGGCAAGGTTTTGATCTAACCGGAGAGAATCAGAAGGCTCTATACATACCTCAGTATTTTGGCCACGGCTATTTGGTGCTGGAGGATTCTGTCGTTAGCTATAAATGTGGTGAGGTGTTTTATGGTGAAGGTGATGCCGGCATAATGTATAATGATCCGGATATGGCTATAGAGTGGCCTTTCGATAAGATTGGCGGTATTGAGAAATTGATCATTTCTGACAAGGATAAAAACTTGATGAGTATGAAGGAATATATAGAAAAAGTACAATAGCTGATGGATAAGCGACTTTCTATTTATGTTAGTTCTCCGGATTCGTATTCCGATGTGCTTGCTGTATTTTTAAAAGGATATCGGAGATATTGGAGTGATTGCCCCTATGAGTTTATTCTAACCACCAATACCAAATCGTATGAAGGAATTACTTGTATATGCAATAATAAGCAAAATGATACTTGGGTTGAGCGCACTATAGCGGCTTTGCCAGTTATAAAATCGAAGTATGTAATGTTGATGTGTGATGACATTATCTTGAGCGACAATGTTGACAATTCATTAATAGAGCAGCTACTTGACTATATGGATAGCCACGAGATAAGGTATTGTAATTTAGGCCCTACTCCTAAAGGATCTAAAATTAAATCTTTTCCTTTATTGCGTAGTGTCAATAAGCAAATCCCCTATGCTATCAATCTTCAATTTGGAATATTTCGAAAAGATCTTTTTGTTGAACTGTTAGGCGATGGCTCTCTTAGTGCATGGGATATTGAAAACTCAATAAATGAACAAGCCGCTGTTGCTCCATCAGAGGATTATAAAGATGTGGTGGCGGTTTCGGAATATGTCTTGCCATATATACATGGAGTATATAAAGGTAAATGGATTAGGCATGCTGTTGAAAATTTGAGTAGATTGAGCTTGTATATAGATTCTGGTAGAGGCGTTGTTCCTCTCTCTCAACAGATAAAGATTGATATGACTAATTGGCTTCAGTGGAAAATATCACCTAAGCAACGGAGAGCGCTAAAAAATGTCTTAAGTAGAGTGGGTATGAAATTTGCTACGAAGAGATGAGCTGGTGTAATGTGGTTATGAAGAACGTTTGTGTTTTTTAATTCTGTGAATCAGAGAGTTGTGTTTTTTTATGAGGCAGATTAGGATCATGAGAATGAGAAAGATAGATTTGAGACGGTTCTTTACGTACAGACTCTGTAAAGAGTCAATCTTCAAGTGTTCCGGATACATCTTATATGTACATATAGAAATTTTTCTTATATAATACTTTTCCTGAAAGTCTATGTTATTTTCCGTATTACTTTCTTTATATCATAAAGAGAGCCCACTATTTTTACGTCAAAGTCTGACCAGTATCTTCACGCAAACGCTATTGCCTATAGAAGTTGTCTTGGTGGAAGATGGTCCTTTGACGGATGAGCTGTATGCGGTCATAAAAGAATTCACAAGCCAGCATCCTGAGTTAAAAGTGATTTCTTTGCCCACCAACCGAGGTCTCGGCAAGGCTCTTAACGAGGGGCTGAAGCATTGTTCGTATGACCTTGTGGCTCGTATGGACACGGATGATATCGCTAAGCCGGATCGTTTTGAGAAGCAATTGGCGATATTTTTGGAACATCCGGAAATTGATGTAGTGGGGGCTTGGATCGATGAGTTTGAAGGGGAGGTATCAAATGTACTTTCCATGCGGAAAGTGCCGGAGCAGCATGAAAATATCTTGAGGTTTGCCAAGGGAAGGTGTCCGGTGAACCATCCGGTGGTGACGTTTCGGAAGTCGGCCGTGCTGAAGGCTGGAGGATATAAGCATTTTCCTTTGTTCGAGGATTATTATCTGTGGGTACGGATGCTGATGAATGGTGCCCGGTTCTATAATATACAAGAGAGCCTGCTCTTTTTCCGCTTCTCGCCGGATATGTTTCGGCGGCGGGGAGGATGGCGGTATGCTGTAACGGAAGTGAGGTTGCAGACGCTGTTTTACAAGATGGGTTTTATCGGCTTTTTCTCCTTGCTAAAGAATGTCTGTATTCGCTTAGTGACCCGTCTTCTCCCTAATGGCTTGCGTTCGTTGCTCTATAAGAGGCTCATCCGGGGGTAAATAGTTTTTTGTCCTCATCCACGGTATCGCTCACGGAAGGTGTCTCAAATATCAAATAACATTTTATCAATAGTCATTTTTATGGCTGGCAGATTATTTTTCATCACATCAAACACTATAACAGCGTCTATATCGAAATAATGATATGCTATAATGTCTCGCATTCCCATAACTCCTTCCATGTTCACGGACAATGTCGCTATCGCTATAAACCATTGGCGGTACTTGCTTGTTTAATAGCCATTATTACGTTAATAAAATAGAGAATATGAGAACAAATGATTCAAAAACATCCGTAGACTCTAAATTGGAGGAGATGGAGGAAAAGTATCCTGTAGAGCAAATCGCTGTTAAAAATGAGAAGAAAATAACGGCCAAGGATGTAAAGGAGGCTGTGAAAGAGATTAATCCCGATACGGACAGCTTGGGTAGCAGAGGGTAAAACGTATTTTAATTTGCTTAAAAGAATAATTATTAAGATTTATAGTATTATCTTTGTGGTTGCGGTTTGTAATAAACTGAGGTATAAAGATTGGTAAATCTAGCAAATTAAATAATAAAGATGTATAGAACAAGAACTTGTGGCGACTTGCGCCTTGCGGATGAAGGTCTGGTGGTTACACTGGCCGGTTGGGTGCAGAAAACCCGCAAAATGGGAGGAATGACATTTGTCGATATCCGCGACCGTTATGGTATTACTCAGTTGGTATTTAATCAGGAGGTTGATGCAGCTCTTTGCGAAAAGGCAAATAAGTTGGGCCGTGAATTCGTGATTCAGGTTACGGGTACGGTTCGTGAGCGTTCCAGCAAGAATGCGCATATCCCGACAGGTGATATTGAGTTGATCGTTTCTGAATTAAATGTCCTGAACACTGCGCTTACCCCTCCGTTCACGATCGAGGAGGAGACAGATGGCGGTGATGACTTGCGTATGAAATATCGTTATCTGGACTTGCGTCGTGCTTGCGTTCGTAAGAATCTGGAACTTCGTCATAGAATGGCGTTCGAGGTTCGCCGCTATTTGGATGAGCAAGGTTTCTTGGAGGTAGAGACTCCGGTTCTTGTAAATTCTACCCCGGAGGGTGCCCGTGACTTCGTGGTTCCTTCCCGTATGAACCCGGGACAGTTCTACGCTTTGCCTCAGTCTCCACAGACCTTGAAGCAATTGTTGATGGTTTCCGGTTTCGACCGTTATTTCCAGATCGTAAAATGTTTCCGTGACGAGGATTTGCGTGCGGATCGCCAGCCGGAGTTCACGCAGATCGACTGTGAGATGAGCTTCGTGGAGCAAGAGGATGTCTTGAATATGTTCGAGGGCATGGCGAAACATTTGTTTAAGGTAATCCGTGGTGTCGAGTTCAAGGAGTCGTTTATGCAAGATGCTATGAAACAATATGGTAGCGATAAACCGGATTTGCGTTTCGGCATGAAGTTCGTCGAGTTGATGGACATCATGAAAGGCCATGGTTTCTCCGTATTCGATAACGCCGCTTACATAGGGGGTATCTGTGCGGAAGGTGCTGCAAGCTATACCCGTAAACAACTGGATGCGCTGACTGAATTCGTGAAACGTCCGCAGGTAGGTGCTAAAGGTTTGGTTTACGCCCGTGTGGAAGCGGATGGTAACGTGAAATCAAGCGTAGATAAATTCTATAGCCAAGAGGTTCTTCAAGAAATGAAGAATGCGTTCGGCGCTAAGCCGGGTGATTTGATTTTGATCCTTTCCGGCGACGATGCGATGAAGACTCGTAAGCAACTTTGCGAGTTGCGTTTAGAGATGGGTAATCAATTAGGCCTTCGTGACAAGGATAAGTTCGTTTGCTTGTGGGTAATCGACTTCCCGCTGTTCGAATGGAACGAGGACGATCAACGTTTCTACGCTATGCACCATCCGTTTACCTCTCCGAATCCGGATGATATACCGTTGTTGGACACGGATCCGGGCGCTGTTCGTGCGAATGCGTATGATATGGTTATCAATGGCGTTGAAGTGGGTGGTGGTTCTATCCGTATCCACGACAGCCAATTACAGGATAAGATGTTCAAGCTGTTAGGATTCACCGAAGAAAGAGCGCAAGAGCAATTCGGTTTCTTGATGAATGCGTTCAAGTACGGAGCGCCTCCTCATGGAGGTTTGGCTTATGGCTTGGATCGTTTCGTGTCTTTGTTCGCCGGTTTGGATTCTATCCGCGACTGTATCGCTTTCCCGAAGAACAATTCTGGACGAGATGTTATGCTCGATGCTCCGGGTGTCTTGGATCCGGCCCAGTTGGACGAACTGAATTTGATCGTTGATATCAAGAAATAATCCAATCTGAAATTCCATTCGAATGGGAATCTTATTCCATCTGAATGGAATTTTCTTTTCTTCCGAAAGGAATTACTTTTTCTCCCGAACATAAATCAAAAGATATTTAGCATGGTAAAGGTTAAAGATATATTGAGAGAAATCGAGCATTACGCCCCGCTGCCGCTTCAAGAAGGTTTTGACAATGCGGGTGTGCAAGTTGGCGACGTGAACCAGCATGCGACGGGTGTGTTGCTATGCCTAGATGTTACCGAGGAGGTGCTTGATGAAGCGATCGAGATGGGATGTAACCTGATCATCTCTCATCATCCTTTGGCCTTTAAGTCGTTTAAGTCGTTGACTGGCTCCAATTATATCGAGCGTTGCATGATGAAGGCGTGTAAGTATGATTTGGTGGTTTATGCCGCCCATACCAATCTTGATAATGCCGTAGGAGGCGTGAATTACCGTTTGGCAGAGTTGATCGGCTTGCAAAATGTACGGATCTTGAGCCCCCAAAAAGGCGCTTTGTTGAAGTTGGTGACGTTTGTCCCCGAGGCTTATGCCGAGATCATGCGGAATACCTTGTTCAATGCCGGTGCGGGAAGTATCGGGAACTATGATGCTTGCAGTTATAATTTACATGGCGAGGGAACATTCCGTGCCAATGCGGGATGCAATCCGTTTTGTGGTGAGATCGGCGAGGTGCATGTAGAGAAAGAGGTGCGTATGGAGATGATCCTTCCGGCATTCAAGAAGACAGCGGTGACCCGTGCTCTGTTATCCGTTCACCCGTATGAGGAGCCGGCTTTTGATTTTTATT
>OGCW01000587.1_pt1 | contig 18608 bp, 18 predicted proteins | sample 1570231 | NCBI WGS metagenome assembly OGCW01 (sample SAMEA2582168, study PRJEB24529) | metagenome | biome: Human gut stool | place: China | collected 2011 | reverse complement strand
ATATGTTTGGTAATTGAGAATAAAAAGACGTTTACACAAAATTATTGACACTACCAGAAAAATAATGAATTTGATTACAATTAGAACAAATTAAATTATAGTTATAAATTGTCCCTAAACCTTTATTAATCCATGGTTTTATAACCAACGCATTTTTTTTATATATTAATGAACTCAATTCTATTAATTGGTATAGTGCCCCTAATAAAAAATTAGATTGAGCTTGCTCTACGTCCTGCTTAATCTCTGCTAAATAACACCCATAGGCATTATAATATAAAGCTGCAAACTGACAGTACGTACTGAGCAAATATGGATATCTATTCAACATCTCATCTAATGAAGCCTTCCAAAGTGTTAATTTTCTAACTCCTTCTTCATATGAAGTATCAGTAAATAATATCTTTTTTATATTTACAAACCCTACTATTATTCCCTGTAAAATAGATTTCATTAATATATCAATTTCTGGTGATTTACAACCATTTACCTCCAATATATTCCTTGTGGCTGTATGATACTTAGAAAAAATTTTTCCAGTGCTTAAAAAGCAAAAAGCTACATATATATTAGTCGGACTAACCCATTCATTAAATATATCTAAGTTTCTATTAGCATTTACAAGATCTACTATATCCTGTATATACTCTTCTTGCGCTTTTGTCAGTTCCAAAACATTTTCTCCTTAAATACATAGCACCTATCTAAACATATACACCAACAACTCTTTATAGTGTTCTCGTATCCCATCATTGGTAAATAATTCTTTTGCTTGTTCAGCCAACTCGTTATTACCAACCAATGTATAGTACTCAACCAGTCCCCCAGCAATGATGTTATCTATAGCTGCGGCTCGTTCCTGCACGATAGTTTGTGTGAGCTGTATAAATTCATCGGCCAGTTCTTGTTTCTTATATGTAAATGCAATTAAAGCAAAGTATTTATAAATCAATTCCCACGGATGACCGTTCAAGTGTTCAGATTTGCTACTCTTTGGTAAGTTTTGAACCCACTTGAATAAGTCACGGCGTTTTTCTGAGTTCAATTGATCCAAATAGAAGGTGTACAATGCCTTAATATACACATAGAATGCAAATTTGAAGGATTGTTGTTTTTGCGCTTCTTCAGTCATATCTTTCAGATACTTGAATTGGTCCCATACCGCATCATGACCGCCAAAATAGATTGGCGCATACCGTTCATAGCTTTCACGATTACCCATGTCGATATAATGGTGAAGCAAATAGGACAAGGTAATGTTATAATCAATGGATTGTTCATCAAACTGAGCTAACGCTTCTTTGAAACAGGTTTCTGCTTGTGGGTCGCGCATATACGCATATACTTGGCCGCATTGGCTCAAGGCACGACCTTTACTAATGCTAGCCTCTTCATCAGATACAACCAATAATTGACGCAAGGATGCTAATTCATCCTCATATTCAAGGATTTCTTTTGCTAGTGAAAGCGCCTCTTCATAGCGGTATTGGTCATTGAGCATAACCACACGACGTTTCAGGGTTAACAGATATTCTTCTACGTGACAGTATTTAGCAAAACGCTTGCAGATTTCAAAACATTGTTCTGCCATTTGACTGTCTCCAATATGGTTGTAAGCAGTCACGCTGGCATCATAAAAAATGTACTGACTCCGTTTATCTATTTTCGTTTGTTCCACAAGTGGTTTCAAATGGGTATGTAAATATACTAATTCATCTTGTTTCAATAAATTGGAATTAGCATATTTCGAAAATTGACGGACTGCCTCTTCAATGGCATCCACATTATTGACTTGAGAAATCCATTCTTCAATCTTTGGAAACCATTGATCCCAATAATAGCTTTTGAACTCACTCCGGCTTTGTTTAGAAGCAAATAAAACAGAAAGGGCCTTTAAATAGTCCTTTTGTTGATACGCCGTAACGGCTTGTTCATAGGCCATGTCGATATCATCATACATAAAGATAAGGTTTTGACTAAATCCATTAAGCTGCGTTGCTTGCTTTACAAAGGATTCTTGCCACTCAGTAACACTTTGCCCTTCCTTATTATGGTTAAGAATAGCACAAATCGTATCGGCTAAGTATAAGAAAGTATATTGCTTAGATTTCTCCTGATCTGCATAGTAGAGAATAGAACGAACAGAGAATCGATCAATCTCTAAGTCTAACCGATTCGTTTCTAGTAATTTTCGGTCTAATGCAGCCCGATAGTTATAGTCATTAGCTACTTGGAAAAAACGGATATCTCCTTCTTCGTTTTTATACTTGTAGCCTATCTTAGTATATTTATTACACAACTCCGTATCGTCAGCTTTCACAGGCACCTGACGTGTTGCCAAATCGAATTTAACCTTGGATACATGCAAATCATAAGGATTGTGGAATACGAGGCGCGACACGATAGAATAGGCCATATTCATATAGAGATTGCTGGCATATTCATCATTCACGAGCATGCTAGTGGACTTGCGGTTCAAGATGGATTTACCAATGCTACTCTTGAGCATCATCGCAATACGATAGCTACCATGCCGCGGATATTTACCAATTTTCTTATTTTTATACGTACCCTGTTGAAAGAATTCCGGCAATGTGGCCTGCAATTCCGTTTTCATACGTTTAACATTATATCCATTGGTTCCTTGATGATTCACGTGCAAATCAATAGGATAGTGGCATTTTACCATACTCGCCACAGCGCGAAAATAGTCATCTAAGCGCTGCATCTCGTTCCATGCATCATTTTCATGGCCCTTGTCATCATATACAATACCAGCTATAAACAGAGGTTCTGGCTGCCCAAACTGTTGAAAGCCCTCAAAATCGCCATTTTCATCTAGTGCAATCGTAATCATTGTAATCTCCCATTACTTATCTAAACATATACGTCATAGACCGCTTAATATTCTTCACATCTTGCTCTAATGTTTTGCGTATTGCATCACATAATTTTTGATTCCCCTTACGATCTGCAATGCGCATTTCACCATAGGCCATAATATTCCGAATAGCTGGACCTGGATTATCTACGGTTTTACGAATACATTCCTTGAAATACTCAACATCCGTCATATAGTTCCAGTCATAGCTAAGAAGCGACATATAGATAAAAATAAGTTCCCAAGGGTGCCCTTTAACAGAGTAATTTAACGTTTGACCAACATCTCTGCCTAGATCCACGATACGTTTTGTCACATCTTTTCCCACTGCATGTTTATAGAACTGGTACAACGCCTTGATATACACATACAATGCATACGATTCGTGTTGTACCGATTTGTCATCTTCCGTCATACTCGTAATATATGTTAATTGATCCGAAACCTTAACGTCTCCTCCAAAGTATTTTGGAGCCCATGTTTCATAGTCACGTTGTTTTTCAGCATCAATATAATAGTGTAATAGATAGGACAATGTACGGTAATAATCGTCAGTTCCCTCTTGGAATATAGAAAGAGCTTTCACAAAATAAGATTCAGCCTCTTCGCGTTCCAAATAAGCATACACCTGCCCTAACTGGCTATAGGCCTGCCCCAGACTAACCGATTTGTCATCCATACTGAGTTTTTCTCGTAATCCTTGTATTTGTTCCTCATACTCTACCACGTAGTTAGCTAATGTTAATGCATCGTCATAAGCATAACTATCCAATTTAGCCACAACGCGACGGCGTACAGTTTGCATGTACGTTTCTAACGGTACTGTGTGTGCCAAGGACTGGCATTTTTGAAAGCACGCTACGGCAAAGTCGCTTTCACCTAGGTGATTAAAGGCCGTTACGCCACCATCATAAAAAGCATATACCAAGCGTTGATCAACGCTAGAGAGATGCTGAATATCTTCTAACACATATTTAAGTTGCTCGTACACATAATGTAATTTTCCTGCATCAATATGACTTTGGTTTGCATAATTTACAAAATCTTGCACGGCTCGTTCAATCGCTACGCGATCATCCGCACTATGAATCAGTTCCTCGAGGAATGGGAACCAATTTGTTTTGTAATAGGATTGAAATTTGCTTTCACAATTATACGCATCATATGCATAACATAAAGCAGTGAAATAATCGCCATTCAAATAGGATTGCATAGCCTTCTCAAAGTACGTATCGACATTGTCATACACAAACAATAGATTTTGATGCGATGGATTCAATCGATTAGAAAAATCTACTAGCTTTTTAAATTTAAAGACATCAGTCGCCTCCCGATCCGCACCGTAGTAAATAAAATTCGTGCAAATATATGTGGCTAAGTATAAAAATGCATTACGAATCGTTGATTCAGGATCATCCTCTATCATACGCAAGGACACGGTGCGAAGCTTTACATCTAAGTCTGGTCGATTCGATTCCACCATGTGACGATCCAAAGAAGCCCTATACGCAAAGGCATTTGCCACCTGATAGGATGTAATCCCCTCTTTTTTCACCTGCTCATGTTGGTATTCATATGGCGTATAACCTAGTTGAGAATACTCGATTAGTCGACCTCGTTCCGAATCTAGTACATCTATCATTTGTGTGGCTAATTGCAAACGCACACGTTGTACACCGAGTGCGAAGGGATTCGTAAACACCAAGCGAGACACTAGCCCATCCGCCATGTGCCAATAGAGATTACTCGCAACCTTGTCATGCAACAGATTACTCATGAAAGGTTGTAAATATTCAGTTTTTCCGGCCTCACTCTTAAGCGTAAGCGCAATCGCATAATGACCAACACGTGACATCGCCACAAGCTCGTCCCCATTATACGTACCGTGCGCTAAAAACTCAGGCAATGCCGCATCAATGGCATTTCGAAAGATACGCATATCTTTTTTGGCATCAGGATTGAATGTTTCCTCTTCGGCTTCATCAACCTTGAGCTTGCCAAAAAAACCTTGTGGATACAAACTATGCGATTTTTTTGCAACAGCACGGAAAAACCGATCTAGTCGAATCCGTTCGTTCTCCGCATCCTGTTCATTGTCCATATCATCGTACACAACACCAGCAATAAAATGTATCGTCTTAATATTCTCTTCATCTTGTCCTAAATGATGAAAGTCCCCATATTCATTGAGCGCAATCGTTAACATAATGCCTCCACTTACACAGATACCCTAATATATATACTTATTGTATCATCTTATTTTCATAATCTAAATACAAAAATCGTCAGTACTTATACAAAAGCACTGACGATTTTCATATGTATCCTATTAAGTGTTATACAAAGTTAAGGAAACTTCTCCATTATCAAAGGCTATATATTCACCATGTCCGATAGAGAAACAACCTTGGAATTTGTCTTTTGAAAATTCCGATGGCACTCTATTAAACTGATAGAAATTATAGTAATCAATGACCGATGAGTCCTTTGTTAATCCCGATTTTTCTAATCGCGCATTACTGCCTGTCAGTCTAATGACAGCAACAGTATTATTATCAGCTACAACATAAAATCCTAACTTATTATATTTTAATATTTCCCGTCCATAAGACTTACTAACAGAGCTTGGCTTGCCAAGTAAATTATATACTGCCTCTTTAGTCATACCTAAATAAACTCCATGTACAGATTCATAATGTTCTTGTGAACCATTATTTAATTGAGTTGTTTTATTCATAATTAAACTCTTATGATTCCCAACACCCATCCATTCTAAATGAATCGCTTTTCTACCTTGTGCTTCTTGGATAATGAATACCCCTGCCCCAGGGTAACCTCCTACAAAATCGGCACCATCTACAATAGGGCAACCATTAATATATCCATTAGAAATGGTTAATACTTTATTCCCATTAGTATCATACCAATCACCAACAATCTTTTGAGAAGCATAAATCACACTATCTAGTGACATTTGATAAGCATCAACAGTTGATACAGAAAATAAACTCAACGCACTAAAAACTACACCTAACATAAACTTTGATTTACTATTCATAAAATAAGAACTCCTTCCCTTGATTACTACAATAATTACTTAACACCTTTCTTTATTGCATCCGTCTTTAAACTCTTATAATGAGACATCAATGTATCAAGAATCTTCTTAACACGATCATCATTAATCTGAGTCTGATAATGACTAGGTTTTATAGTCTCTGCAGAATAGTATTTATCCACTCGAATCGTACCGGATTCATCTTCATGATATAGCACATATACTGGAATTAATTGTGTATCCTTATCCCATTTACCCAATTTGGCATCTAAAGACGAATGATCCCAGTGTGGTAAAAATAGAATAAATATGGCTGGATCGAAATTTTTTTGGTCTCCATATGTCGAAGATTTCCCAAATTGCTTCATAACGTAATCGTAATCATTAGAACCTACAGAAGCTAGATAATCTAGCTCTTTGTTATAAACAACTATGCTATTTCCACCCTTTTCTTCGATGAGTGCGATAAAGCCATTATCATCAAAATTCGAGCAAGCCAATAATTTTCGTGTTACATTATGTTTCTTTAAAATAGCTTGAACATCATCCGTACTATTTTGCTTAGTTTGTTCCGCTGCTTTTAATGTATCTGTTAATTTATTTCCAGACGAATCTGTAGCTTTACCAGCAACGATTCGATATGATGTGTCAAGTACTTCTGGCTTATATATCTTGTAGCCAATATACCCACCGGCAATACATGAACCAACAATACAAACGATGCCACTAATTAAAAATGCACGTTTCAAATCCCGTTTATCTTTAATAATAACCCCTGCAATTACAAGACCAATTCCAAGTAATAATATAATCCCTGCACCAATCGAGACAATTATGATATTACGTTCATGATATACACGGAAATCAGTTTTAATAGAAAGATCCTTGCCATTTATGAAAGCTTTTTTCAAATCCCATGTTAATTGTTTACCATCATTACTAACAGAATCTGCATTACTGCTAATTGGTTTATACGGCAAATTAAGAATATAATCGAGTTTTGCACTTTCAACAGCACTTTGCATCGCCGAATTCATCATCTGACCGATTTGTTCCATATCGCGTTGATAAGGACTACTATAAAGACTTGAGTAACTAGTCTGAGTGCTTGATGTAGGGAGCTTCATAGTCTCACCTTTTTTATAGAGGTCAAAGGAGTAACTATCATATAAAAAACCATGTTTAACACGAACTCCACCATGATTTTCATCTGGATTATATAAATCAGCACCACCACTAACTAAATCTTCTAACGAGTTAAAATGTTTTGTTGCTGTAAAACCACCTTGATTTTCAGTTACATTGTAACCATTTTTCTTTTCCTTCTCACTTAAGTCATTAAAATTCTGACCTACAAGATTCATAATCCGTTGCGATGATTGATTAATGACCAGCTGATCACGGGCATCAACACTACCATCAGAATTGATTGTTATACCCAAATGACCTTCCCCACAGCCGGCACTTACTAGTACACCTACTAATAATGACCCAATAAGAGCGCTCCTCTTTATGCCATTCATAATTGTATATCCCCCTATAGTATAAAATTCATTTTTAATTCATCTGTTATTTCACATTCTAATACACTTATCGGAATATGTAAATTAACCATATTACAAACCTTCATTTAAATTTCATGAAAGTTTATGCATTATTTTCAGAATTATTTATAATTAATTACAGTTAATATACATTTATTTAGTAGAATATAAAATATATTATAAATAGTTTCAGCCCATACTAGGGATATTGGGCTACCTTTTGAAAGGATGAGTGTTATGAAATTTTGTTCTAATTGTGGAAAAGAATGGCAAGAGGGATCTAAATTCTGTGCCTACTGTGGCGCTAAAGGGGATAGTGTAGATACGACACAACAACCACAACCCCAATCAGTACAACAACCCGTACAACCACAACAAGTACCACCTACACAAGCACAACAACAGATACCTCCAACACCACAACAACAATACAATACAAATCAACAAGCTTATGGCGCACAACAAATGTATCAAGGGCAACAACAATTTAACGGTTATGGTCAACCACAAAATCTACGACCTCTAACAGATATAGAAAAACTAGATTTGGGTATGATTGAAAACTTTAAACAATGTGTTACTAAAAAATATGCTACATTTGATGGACGTGCTAGTCGAGCTGAATATTGGAGATTCTTAGCTGCAATCTATGCATTAATGGGTATTCTATCTATATTATGCGTAATATCTGGGGTTCTAGGCGCAATTGTACTAGGCATTGTGTATTTAGCGATTATTATTCCATGCCTAGCTTTAGGTGTTCGACGACTACACGATATCAATAAATCTGGTTGGTATCTCCTAGTCTCTTTAATTCCATTTATTGGGGGGATTTGGTTGATTGTACTAATGGCAACCAAAGGTGACGAAGACATAAATCAATATGGATATCGTACTGGTTTTATTCCTGTAACAGAAGACATCAAGCGTCAATATAATCTTGCAGATACGACACAATCAACTGGAATAGTTGTATTAGCAGCCATCATCGGTGTGATATTAATAGCTATATGTACCCACTAAAAATACACTTTACGTAGATTAAATACAATCATTTACACTCTACACTCTCATAATTGTATAAAAGGGTTCAGTTTAATAATAACTGAACCTTTTTTATACGATTATAAAATTATTTACTCCCACTAAATAGAAATATCCAGTATATAAACAAGGAGATTTTATGAGCCAAAGCGTTGTAAGAACAAGTGACTTAAGTAATATTATCAGTTCTCTACACACAATTAACGATAATGTAATTGACGTTAATAGATCCGTTAATGTTGTAGATGATAATGTCACACTAACTAGAAAAGAATTAAAAGAACTAACTGACTTGGTCAATGATTTTGTACTTTATCAAATACGTCAAAACCGATTAGGACAAGCTAAAACAGAGTTAATTAAAATTCGCCAAGAAATAGAGAAGAATTTTGGTCACTATGATATGGTGCGACGTACCACTCTAGGTGTTATACAAGCCAATGATATCGGCATTGTAAAAAAGAACACCATCGAGACTGCTACCGAAGAATTAATGATTCAAACACCAGGATACTGGCTTGCTCCATGCTTAGTGGCACTATCTGCATGGATATCAGACAAAAAAGATTTAGCGGAAAAAGCGGTAAAAGAAGGGATTCGTAGAGACTCTGAAAAGACTGCACTATTTTTCTTGTTAGTATGTCGTCGTGCAAATCGTAAAAACGCAGCTTTCAAATGGCTACAAAACTACTTAGAAAGCCAACAAGCCGATAAAATCAATAAAAAAACAATGATTATATTAGATGCATTTTCTAATGGCCTACTTGGTGTAGATTCAGAAAATATAGTATCTGCACAGCTAAAAAAATGGATTGACGATCTTGCTAAGAAGGATAATTTCATTGAATCTCAACGCGAACAGTGGTCTGATGCAATAAAACTTCATCGGTCTCCCGTTGAATGTAGTGAATATCAATATATTGCAAGATATAGCAATACCTGGGAAGGTTTAGAGACCGCATTAAGTAGTGCAAGACTACATGAAACTATGTTCAAGTATTTTATTGATATATTAGAAGCCAAAGTTGAACCTATGTCACTTATAGAAGAATTAGACGAAGTGCTTACTAGTCTCGTATCAAATTTTGACGAAGAAGAATACGATTTACGTCGTGACGAAATGCTTGAAAGATTAGTTATTGAGTACGAAGGTGATGAAAAACGTGCAAAAGCAGCTATGCAAGTAGAGGTTAAAGCATTAGAAGAGACAAAGGATTTTACACAAATTCTAACAGATGCTGCTATGACACCAGAAGTTTCTCACGCTAGTATATCTACCCAAAAAATTGCTTTAGCCTTATCGAAAGATTGGATTGCTGATGCCTATAATGATTTAACAGCCGAATATAGAATGAATACTCCAACAGATATCGAAATTAATGTAGATACTTATAACGGAATCACTCAAGATGGTAGCAACGAAGGCGAGGTGCTCTCCGACTTCATCAATCTAATGAATAGCGAAGAATATGATATTTTGTCAAAATTATACATGACCTCCTTTCAGAACTTCTGTAAAATTGGTGGTTTCGTTGTAACTGCAGTTGGTTTAACAATGTGTGTACTAGGTACTATATTATTGGGTATCGTCGTCCTAATTGCAGGTATCGGTATGATTCTCTACCATTATGGGTCTAAACAATCTATTGAGGAAAAACGTCAAGAAACTATTGCCAACTACGAAGAAAAAAGAACTAAAGGTACAGAAGTTATCAAAAACTTTATGGCAGAAGTCGTTGATTTTAGAGACGAATTTGCCACGCGTGATGTAGAGCACGACAAAGTAATCGAATTACTAAATTCTATTTCTCCAGAACAATATATCAAAACCAGTTCCACTTCTGCATCTCGTAAAGTTCAATTATAAAGGAGTTTATTATGGATCCTAAAGATAAAATCGCATTCATTAATAATCTAAACAACAATACAACCCCACCTGAAGCTTCTGAAAAACCTCAAGAACCTGAAGAATCTGAAGTATCTGAGCCAACTAAACTAGTAGCATCAGAAATGACAAAAACTACCGAAACACCGGAAACTTCTACAACTGCTTCTATTTTTTGTACTAATTGTGGACAGAAAATTCCAACTGATAGTAAGTTCTGTGTAAACTGTGGTAGTCCAGTTAAAGTAGTTCCCAATAATATGACTACAACAGCAACACCAACCAACAATACGCTTACTAATCAAGGAACAGCCCTACCTCAGGCCCCAGAAGAATCAATTTTACAACCACCACAAAAAGTAACTATAACAGCAGAAAAAAGAGAACCTACAAAACGCTATACATCAACCATTATTAATACTAATATCTCCGATATCATTAAAACAATGGCTGAAAATAATGCATCTATGATTGCCGCTGTTGAACAAGCACAACGAGATGCTGCACTTGCTAACGGTTTAGCAAACTGGGATATAGAACCACCTATAACAATTATACGGAGACAACAATAATGAAAGGAATCTTAACATATAGTGAATGGGCTAAGCTATTAACTTCTATTAAGAATAGAGAAGATGACAAACAAAATCTAAGTATTATACAAAATAGTAAATTTGATGCTACAGGTTCTGCTTTACAACGTTTTATAACACGATTTTCTCGAATGCTAGAAGATCGTATTAATGATGCAAAAGAGCGATTTAAAAAAAATTGTTCTCGCTCAATATCTTCAGATTCAGCCTTAATTCAAGCACTACTTTCACTTCGTAAAGAATTTTGTTACTTATATGAAGTGTCTTCGGCTATCGATATTCCTGAAGAATATAAAACACAATTCCAACAAAAAATAATAGAGATTGCCAATGAAACACAAACCGCTTTAGAGTCAACCCAAAGTGCTGATATCTTTGGTCGTCTAGCGGCATTAGTTCGTAATCATAAGGTGAATACAATAGGTACAGAAAAACATGAGTAATATAAAAGATTGTAAGCAAATGATGGAGCGCTATTTAAAAGCTCGAATTCCATTTATTGCAATTAATTCGATTGAAAGAGGCCGCGTTCTAGACATATTAAAAGAAGTCTCTACAGAACTGTCTTTACCAATTTTAGTACATACACTATCTAAAGGCCTCGTAGAAATTTCTACTGATCGCGTAGTGAGCGAAGATAAATCAGTATATAGTGCTATCGATTACATGTCTGAACAAATGGTAATGCGCCAAAACTTAACAATTCTTTTTACTGAAATACCAGACATTAGCAGTGATACTAGCGATGCAAAACAATTTAAAGATTTAATTACATTAGCCAATGAATCTGGTGGTACGATTATGGTTCTTACTAATACACCTGTATGGAGCCAACTCCAACGTTTAGGACTTATCATAAAACTAGACTTACCAGATGAAGATGAAATGCATACCATTCTATCTAGATATATTGATAGTTATCGTTCATTAATTCCTGTTGAATGGGATGAAACAGATATCAATGAAGCATCTTCTATATTAGCAGGTGTAACAAGAATTGAAGCAGAAAATGTTATTGCGGCCCTTATAGCCAATAACAAAATTACCAAGACTGATATGGATGAAGTGAGAGCATCAAAGGATCGTCTTTTCTCAGATATATCCGGACTTGAAAAAATTAATGTAGATAGTTCTGTAGAAAATGTTGGAGGTCTTACAGGCCTCAGGAAATGGTTGGCAGAAAAAAAATTGCTATTTACAGCGGAAAAGCGACAACTGCTTAAAGCAAAAGGTTTACGTTCACCTCGTGGAATTCTATTAGTCGGAGTACCAGGCTGTGGTAAATCATTATCCGCTAAAGCTATTTCTGCTAATTGGAAACTTCCTCTATATAGATTGGATTTTGCAACAGTTCAAGGCAGTTACGTAGGACAAACAGAACAACAGTTAAAAGATGCCTTAACAACGGCAGAAAATATTTCTCCATGTATTCTATGGATTGATGAAATAGAAAAAGGTCTATCTGGAGCGGGAAGTTCTAATGATGGTGGTGTATCAACACGTATGGTTGGACAGTTTTTATTTTGGCTTCAAGAATGTACTAAACAAGTATTCGTAGTGGCCACTGCCAATGATGTCTCTATGTTGCCATCCGAGTTACTAAGACGTGGGCGTTTTGATGAACTGTTCTTCGTCGATTTACCAACAGATGACGAACGTAAAGAAATTATCACGATGTACATGAAAAAATATATTGATTTAGTACCTTCAGAAGATTTATTATCCAAATTAATTACTGCCACCAACGGATTTACAGGTGCTGATTTAGAATCAACTATCCGTGATTTAGCTTATAGAAATATTGCAAATGAAGCACTAACACTTAATGATCAAGAAATTATTGAAAGTTTTAACAATGTTGTACCTCTTAGCAAAACAAGTCCAGAAAAAATTGAATCGATTCGAGCTTGGGGTCGAGAAAGAGCTGTTCCCGCATCAGGAATTCCAATTGGAGAAAATAGTGCATCTGACCCTAATCCAACCAAAATGCGTAAAGTACTAATTTGAGGTATATATGAGAAAAATATTACTTGATGCAACAACCAATACCACAATGACACCCAGTCAAACTAAACTGAGTGCCACACAACAATCTTCTACAAAAAAAGATACTATAAACTTAGAACCTATCAATAAAATTCTACGTAAAAAAAGAAGTCAAAACTACCTATCTAATTTATCTAAACTGGATACCGGAAATCATGTCAATATGCAAGATATGGTAAATACCATAAAAGCACAAATAGAAGCTGAGTTTCCATTTATTGACTGTATTAGCAACATATTAATTGGCATTATTGCTCCGTGTTATCTAGGTGATAATTATGAAGTTCATATATTAGACTTTCAACAAGATATTATTGAGCATTATGTACATGGACAACCATTGCCCAATGGATTAGAATCTGCACGCTCCACAGCAATGAGCCAGCGCTATGCTTATATAGAAGTATATGAGCACCAGTTCTGCCTTGTCAGTGAGGACGGTAGTGTATCTATTGTAAAAAGGTAATTGAATAAAGGTTAAAATTATTTTAAGGAGGTTTCTATGAAGAAGTTTTTATTTTTAATGATAGCATTTTGTTGCCTTATTTTGAGCGGATTCGGTACCGCAAGTGCTAATTATCCCGTACATCTAAATGGCGATCCTAATTTTATCCTTGTAGACGGTCATATGGGTACAGCTTGGTACCTAGATCGTAGTTCGCTTAATGTTCAAAAATATGCACCACCTCATTATATTATTGCTGTTAATATCGTATCTGTAAGCAATGCAGATAGAGGCAATACAGCTATTAATTCAGTTATGACAAAACGCTATCTATATAACTGGAATACACGTGATATGTATGTAGAACGTAACTTATTTGCTAGTGATTGGAGATACTTAGATCCAGATGGAAGCTGGGCTGAAACAGGTATTACCATGCCAGCAGGTGAAATGGCATTCTATCTTGCTTATAACTTAAGATTCTATGGTTCAAGTGCTGGTTATACATCTAACTTCTACAACAAAGCATACTAATATCAAAAACATACAAGACCACTAGCAACAAATGAACTGCACCCCAAAAATTGGACACAATTTTTGGAGGTGCAGTTTTTTATGTCAAAATACTCAAATGAAGTTAAAGAAAAAGTAATTAGCCTTTTTGAAAAAGAATTAAGTCCCTTTAGAATTGCTAAGGAGCTTGAAATTCCAGAAAGTACTGTAAAAAACTGGCTATACAAATTTAAACTTAGTCATAATTTGACTCATAAAATTAGTAAACGAGTATATTCAGCAGATTTTAAACGTAAAGTTCTTGAAACTAGGTGGAAAGATAAGTTATCCTTTAAAGAAACAGCAAAATTATTTAATTTAGATAATCCTAGCCTAATTGCAGCATGGCAAAAACGATATTTAAACGAAGGAATTTTGGGGTTGTCCCCCAAGCCTAAAAGTAGACCATCTATGAAACCGAAAGAACTAATACCTTCCACAAAAGATCAAAGTATTAAATCAGACAAAGAAAGGATTAAAGAACTAGAAGCTGAAATTGCTCGGTTGAAATATGAAATGTCTTTTTACGATGACTTTATGAAAGAAATGCGTGAAATTGCTAAACCCAATAGAGCTGTAAAAAAAAGCACAAATAATTGCCATCGAAAGATTAAGAAAAATATACCCCCTTCAGTTTATGCTCGAGTACTTTGGCATTAGTCGTAGTACATATTATGCACGTTTAGCCAGCATAAAAAAGGGAGACAAATATGCAGAGGAACGAGAAGCTATTCGCACACTTGTGGCGATGAATAAAGGTCGTTATGGGTATCGCCGAATTACAATAGCATTGCATAAATTAAGCATTCATATAAACCATAAAGTTGTAATACGTATTATGAGGGAAGAAATTTAACATGTAAAGTTCGACTAAAGAAATACCGCTCATATAGAGGTACTGAAGCAACAATCGCTCTCAATATTATTAAGCGAAACTTTACTGCAACAAAGCCAGATCAAAAATGGACCACAGATATTACCGAATTTCACGTGTTTGGGCGTAAGGTTTATTTATCACCAATCTTAGATATGTATAATGGTGAAATAGTATCCTATAAAATATCAGAACGACCTGTATTAACACAGGTATTATCTATGCTGAATAAAGCCTTTAAGAATAGACCAAATAGCAAAGGCTGCATCTTACATTCAGATCAAGGATGGCAGTACCAGCATAGTACTTATCGGGTTATAGGACAAAAAGTGTGTGTGACTAATCCCAATAAGTTGGAAAATCTGTAGACATATGTAGCTCATTCCAAACAGGAGCATCACCCCATTGAGGAATTGAACGATCTATTTGGCAATAATCAGATAACCGTTTGTAGATAGCAGCAATCGATTCATCTGTAGGCATACAATTTAATATATCTGAAATAGAAAGCGGTCTTGGTGAGTGCATATAGCACCACCAATAGACCGCTTTTAGTCTTCTTTCAAGTGAAAGGCCTCTATGAGCCCGTAACATACTTCTTAGTTGAGCATTTACTCCACCTTCAATACGATTATTTGTTGTAGGTATTGTAATATCAATACATTCCAAAAATGTAAATAAAGTTTGTTGCCTAATCAGACGCCATAATGATGATTCAGCCTTAAGCAAACGCTCATGTGTAGAGCGTTTGTTTCCGAATTCATCAATCGTCATTTCTCGTAAAAAATCAGAATATGTCATTCGCCACGCCGAAAGTTTATTAATCCATATAAAAGCTTGATCCATTGTTTTCACATTAAATAAATCTTTAGCAAGAGTATAAAGGTCCTTTCCTGCTAACGTTTTAGGTCTACTTGTCGTATATCGTCTAACCTGACAAAAAATGTGAAACAGGCATCTTTGGTGACTGCTATGAGGCCAAACTTTACGTAATGCTTTAGGCAAACCATTAGCACCATCAGACACAACGACTTTAGGTTCGGCAATCCGTTCCATTAAACACTGCCAAGCTCTAGCATGCTCATAACGACAGACATACCATCCTAGAACATGAGTATCATTGCAACAAATCAACACACATAAATTCCTAGCTAAGTAAATTCCATCAAGATATACCACATCATGTACTTCTTCCACTTTTGGTGGCAATGGCCATATGGACCAAAATTTAGCGGTTTTACGCCTGAATGTACGACCTTTACCAGGCATATCAGCTTGAATATCGGTGCTGAATAACCAATTCAAAAATAGGTTTAACTCTTTACTTAAATTATTAATTTTAACGGTAAATGCCACCTTACAATGTTTGCAAAACCAACGCTGAGAACCAGATTTTAAAACACCATGTTTAATACATGTTTCATTACAATCAGGACATTTTATTTGTCGCATAAACTCTTCCTCCATATTTGTTTATATATAGGAAGATATAACCTCATTTTAATCAGTAATTACAAGGGTTAATTGATGTTTTTACCCACACTTTTTGTCCACCCTCAAACTTCTCCAGAAAAAGATTAAACCCTTATAACACTAGTAAATATCTAGTGTTATAAGGGTTTTCACACACACTTTTTGTCCTATAAGCCTACTTATCAAGAAACATTAAAAAATCACGCTATCATCCAAAGTATGTCTCGAAAAGGAAACTGTTTGGATAATAGCGTGATGGAAAACTTCTTTGGTTTGTTGAAGTCAGAGTTGTTATATTTAGAAAAGTTTGCTTCCTATGAAGATTTCATTAGTAAATTAAAGGATTATATTGATTATTACAATACAAAACGCATTAAGCTCAAATTAAAAGGAATGAGTCCGGTAAAATACAGAACTCATTCCCAAAAAGTAGCTTAATTATATCTGTCCAAGAAAATGGGTGCAGATCACACTCGCATGAGCCTGTAACCCCAAAAAGAGCCCTCTAAATAGAGGGCTTACCTTATTTATTGATGCTTAAATCTGTAGAACCATAACGATTAATCATATCCTGTGAAAAATATGAGCCAAACTCTTTGTAATAGGCATAATTAGCATAGATGTAATCTACAGAACCAACTATGCTTACATCTAAATAAGGTGAATTATACGTATATGGCATTTTAGTGCCCATATACAAAATAATTGGTTTCTTTTGAATGGTTCTATTAATTAAATCATATTTGTAAAAGTAAGTAATATAAGCAATATCCTCATACTTAGGCGACTTTACTGCCATTGTAGCCTTAACCATTCTCATTGTACTACTCTGGCCAGCTATTTGAATCGAATCCTTATCAATATGATGTATAGTTCCATTAGCCTGTAAAGGCACTACAAAAGATCTAGCAAAAATACTAGGTACACACACTATACAAGTAATAATAATCGCTAAAATTAACCTAACCATTATTCTATCTCCATAATAGTACGCATCATTATAACGCTAAGAATATCATAGATATCCCAAATCAAGCACACAAGATTCAATACTATAAACGGTAAGTACTGTTGCAACCTAAAGGTTCATATCAAGAAATGCCTGTTACGGAAGGCAGTTTCAATACCGTAAACGGTAAGTACTGTTGCAACTAATTCCGTATCAACTTCAATAGAAATATATGAAAATTGTGTTTCAATACCGTAAACGGTAAGTACTGTTGCAACAAATATCGTCCGGCGACAGGTGCCCGCCCACTGCGTCTCGTTTCAATACCGTAAACGGTAAGTACTGTTGCAACTTGTTATCACCCCTTTTCATATATTCTTCAGCATCCTTTAGTTTCAATACCGTAAACGGTAAGTACTGTTGCAACTAAACGATAATGAAGAGTTTTATTTTGAGTTTGATTCAGCAGAGTTTCAATACCGTAAACGGTAAGTACTGTTGCAACGCTTGACGACCTACAAACTTAGTGGCTGTTTTAACCCAGTTTCAATACCGTAAACGGTAAGTACTGTTGCAACAAATTATATTTCTGTAGAACATCCATTAGGATTAAATACAGAGTTTCAATACCGTAAACGGTAAGTACTGTTGCAACTTTCAATACTTAGTGGACTTATTAGTGGCTGAGGTTTCAATACCGTAAACGGTAAGTACTGTTGCAACGTTATTAGTTATTATGATCATGGCAGTAGTAGCTTTTGGTGTTTCAATACCGTAAACGGTAAGTACTGTTGCAACGATGGCATACTTTTCGATTGGAGCCAAACGTTTTTGAAACGGTTTCAATACCGTAAACGGTAAGTACTGTTGCAACTGTAAATAAGCTGTATTTGGCTTGTAAGCCAAGAATAGTTTCAATACCGTAAACGGTAAGTACTGTTGCAACAGACAGAAAAGATGAGATTATTGCTAAGATGATCGAAGAGTTTCAATACCGTAAACGGTAAGTACTGTTGCAACTAAATAAAACATTCCACATGCTATTAAAATTAACGACTACGTTTCAATACCGTAAACGGTAAGTACTGTTGCAACAGCAGGCCTTACAAAGCCAGTATTCATGGGGCTTAAAAATAGGTTTTGGAAAACCTCACACCGTAAACGGTCAAAACATGCTTCCATTTAATCCACAAGGCCTATGGATATAGGTAAATACTGGAAGAAAATGATTTTTCTTAAGATACAGTTATTATAATGGTTTATA
>OGCW01000556.1_pt1 | contig 19573 bp, 14 predicted proteins | sample 1570231 | NCBI WGS metagenome assembly OGCW01 (sample SAMEA2582168, study PRJEB24529) | metagenome | biome: Human gut stool | place: China | collected 2011 | reverse complement strand
GGCCCAGAACGGCTGGGGCTCGCCCTCGACGGGCGTATCGACGCCGACGGCAATAAGCAGGTGGCGGTCAGCGGCTGGCAGGAGAACTCCGGCGAGACGCTGGAGGAGCTGGTGGAGAGCTATCTACCGGTCGGCCTGCAGCATGTGCTGTGCACCGATATCTCCCGCGACGGCACCCTGGCGGGTTCTAACGTCTCGCTGTACGAGGAAGTCTGCGCCCGCTATCCGCAGGTGGCGTTTCAGTCATCCGGCGGCATCGGCGATCTCAATGATATTGCCGCTCTGCGCGGCACCGGGGTGCGCGGCGTGATTGTCGGCCGCGCGCTGCTGGAAGGTAAATTCAACGTAACGGAGGCCATTCAATGCTGGCAAAACGGATAATCCCCTGCCTCGACGTCCGCGACGGCCAGGTAGTGAAAGGCGTGCAGTTCCGTAATCACGAGATCATTGGCGACATCGTCCCGCTGGCCAAGCGCTATGCCGACGAAGGGGCCGACGAACTGGTGTTCTATGATATCACCGCCTCCAGCGACGGTCGGGTGGTCGACAAGAGCTGGGTGTCGCGGGTAGCGGAAGTAATCGATATTCCTTTCTGCGTGGCGGGCGGGATCAAATCGCTGGAAGACGCGGCGCAGATCCTCTCCTTCGGCGCCGATAAGATCTCGATTAACTCCCCTGCTCTCGCCGACCCGACGCTGATCACCCGCCTTGCCGACCGCTTTGGCGTGCAGTGTATCGTGGTGGGGATTGATACCTGGTTTGATGCAGAGACCGGCAAGTATCACGTCAACCAGTATACCGGCGACGAGAGCCGCACCCGGGTGACGCAGTGGGAAACCCTCGACTGGGTGGAGGAAGTGCAGAAGCGCGGCGCAGGCGAGATCGTTCTCAATATGATGAACCAGGACGGGGTGCGCAACGGTTACGACCTGCAGCAGCTGGCGAAGGTTCGCGCGGTGTGCCACGTCCCGCTGATCGCCTCCGGCGGCGCGGGCACTATGGAACACTTCCTCGAAGCCTTCCGCGACGCCGACGTTGACGGCGCGCTGGCGGCCTCGGTATTCCACAAACAGATTATTAATATTGGCGAACTGAAAGCGTACCTGGCGGCACAGGGCGTGGAGATAAGGGTATGTTGACTGAACAGCTGGACTGGGAAAAAACGGACGGCATGATGCCGGCCATCGTGCAGCACGCCGTATCCGGCGAAGTGCTGATGCACGGCTACATGAACAAGGAGGCGCTGGAGAAAACCGAAGCCACCGGCAAGGTCACCTTTTACTCGCGCACCAAGCAGCGGCTGTGGACCAAGGGTGAAACCTCGGGCCATGTCCTCAATGTAGTGAGCATCACGCCGGACTGTGACAACGATACGCTGCTGGTGCTGGTAAACCCGATCGGACCGACCTGCCACAAAGGCACCACAAGCTGCTTCGGCGAAACCGGCCACCAGTGGCTGTTCCTCTATCAGCTGGAGCAGCTGCTGGCCGAGCGTAAACACGCCGACCCGGAGAGCTCCTACACGGCGAAGCTGTATGCCAGCGGCACCAAGCGTATTGCGCAGAAAGTGGGGGAAGAAGGCGTGGAGACCGCGCTGGCCGCCACGGTGAACGACCGCTTCGAGCTGAAGAATGAGGCGTCGGACCTGATGTACCACCTGCTGGTGCTGCTGCAGGACCAGGGGCTGGATCTCGGGGAAGTGATTGATAATTTAAGAGCACGGCATAGGTAATATAAGACATGGCGGTTATAAAGCCGCCATTAATTACTCTTTCTAAATGACCCCTTCACGCAGCACTCGAAATACCTCCCAATATCCTTTACAACCTAATATTTGAGATGTGAATTGGATTCACATGATAGATGTAGTTTGTTAGAATGCTGCCGCTTTTAACATCCAATTGGAACGCTAGCGGAGTATATAATGCCAAGTTCAGGCCCATTATGGCAACTAATGAAATATGGGTTAGTTGGGATAGTCAATACACTAATTACGGCAGTTGTAATTTTCCTGCTAATGCATTTGGGTCTTGGCATTTATCTGTCCAATGCGATGGGTTATGTTGTAGGTATTGTTTTCAGCTTTATAGCAAACACAATATTTACATTTACGCAACCAATCAGTATCAATAGACTAATAAAATTTTTATGTGTTTGCTTCATTTGTTATGTGGCAAATATCATTGTCATAAAAATATTTTTCGTTTTTATGCCAGAAAAAATATATTCAGCACAAATCCTTGGGATGTTCACATACACTATCACAGGTTTTATTTTAAACAAGTTCTGGGCGATGAAATGACAACCTCAACTGATATAAAAAGCACTCCTTCTTTAGCTATTGTGGTACCTTGCTATAATGAACAAGAGGCTTTTCCTTTCTGTCTCGAAAAGCTTTCGAATGTACTAAATTCATTGATAGCCAGAAATAAAATTAATAACAATAGTTATCTTTTGTTTGTCGATGATGGTAGTCGTGACAATACTTGGGCACAAATTAAAGATGCCTCGACCGCTTATCACTATGTGCGAGGAATAAAATTATCAAGAAATAAAGGACATCAAATTGCGTTGATGGCAGGGTTACGCTCGGTCGATACAGACGTAAGCATTAGCATCGATGCGGATCTACAAGACGATGTAAATTGCATCGAAAAAATGATTGACGCTTACAGCCAGGGATATGACATAGTATACGGCGTAAGAGGTAATCGAGACAGTGACACGTTTTTTAAACGTACAACAGCTAATGCATTTTACGCAATAATGTCCCACTTGGGAGTAAATCAAACTCCAAATCATGCAGATTATCGATTATTAAGTAATCGAGCATTGGAGGCTCTTAAACAATATAAAGAGCAAAATATATATTTACGTGGATTAGTGCCTCTTGTGGGATACCCCTCGATCGAGGTGCAATATAGCCGTGAAGAAAGAATTGCAGGTGAATCAAAATATCCAATTAAAAAAATGCTTGCGCTGGCTCTCGAGGGAATTACCTCATTATCAGTTACACCGTTACGAATTATAGCTATGACAGGTTTTATAACTTGCATCATATCAACCATCGCTGCGATTTATGCTTTAATTCAAAAAACAACAGGTACTACAGTTGAGGGATGGACATCAGTCATGATCGCTATATTCTTTCTTGGCGGCGTGCAAATGCTTTCTTTAGGTATTATAGGAGAATATGTCGGAAAAATTTATATAGAGACGAAAAATAGACCTAAATATTTCATTGACGAAAGCGTAGGTAATGATAGCAATGGAAAATAACATGCAAAATCTGATCAATCCTTTAGCAGAGGGAAATAAAAAAAACGTTTACATTTTTTATTTCTTTTTGCTTATGTTAACATTTTCACCGGTAATTTTCTTTTCATATGCATTTTCAGACGACTGGTCAACACTCTTTGATGCTATAACAAGAAACGGCTCTTCGTTTCAGTGGGATGTCCAATCTGGTCGTCCCGTTTATGCTGTGTTCCGTTACTATGGAAAAATGTTAATTAATGATATTTCTTCATTTTCGTATTTGCGGCTTTTTAATATATTAAGTCTTGTTGTCTTAAGTTGTTTTATTTACAACTTCATAGACAGCAGAAAAATATTTGATAACCCCGTATTCAAAATAACATTTCCGCTGTTAATTTGCTTACTCCCTGCGTTTCAAGTTTATGCTTCATGGGCAACATGTTTCCCGTTCACTATTTCAGTATTGCTGGCAGGTATTAGTTATAATAAATGTTTCCCACATTCGAAGCAGCGGTCGTCATTGTCAGAAAAATTAGCATCCATTGTTGTCTTATGGGTGGCATTTGCAATATATCAACCGACAGCAATTACATTCTTATTCTTTTTTATGCTTGATAGTTGTATAAAAAAAGAAAGTAGTTTAACTGTGAAAAAAGTTGCGACATGTTTTATCATTTTAGTTATCGGTGTTGCAGGCAGTTTTATAATGTCAAAAGTACTTCCTGTCTGGCTATATGGGGAATCATTATCGAGAGCCGAGTTAACCGCAGATATCGGTGGAAAGATGAAATGGTTCATAAATGAATCACTAATAAACGCTGTAAATAACTATAACATACAACCAGTAAAAATATATTCTTGGTTCTCCTCGCTTGCAATTTTAATCGGCTTATACACTATTTTTGTGGGAAAATCAGGCAGATGGAAAACGTTCATAGTCATAGCGATCGGGATAGGTTCCTACGCTCCAAATTTAGCGACAAAAGAGAATTGGGCAGCATTCCGCTCGTTAGTGGCCTTAGAACTTATTATATCAACTCTATTTCTTATTGGCATAAATAGCCTTGTCAGTAGAATTTTTAAGCAAGCATTTGTCTGGCCTCTTATCGCTTTAACAATTATGATAATAGCTCAGTATAATATTATAAATGGATTTATTATTCCTCAACGCTCTGAAATTCAGGCACTTGCTGCGGAAATAACTAATAAAATACCTAAGAATTACACAGGAAAATTAATGTTCGATCTCACAGATCCCGCTTACAATGCCTTTACAAAAACACAGAGATATGATGAATTTGGGAATATTTCATTAGCAGCACCCTGGGCGCTCAAAGGTATGGCTGAAGAGATCAGAATTATGAAAGGATTTAATTTCAAACTATCTAACAACGTTATAGTTTCTGAGACCAATCGATGTATTGATGATTGTATGGTTATCAAAACGTCAGATGCAATGCGAAGGTCAACGATAAATTATTAGTAATTTCTGTGCCGCCCTCATTTTTTATGGGGGCGCTATTACAGTAATCATAAAATACGCTTTTAAATACTAGTCTTTGCTTGAGAGTAGTTTAAGAAACTTTGTTTGAACAGTCTTTAGTTCTTCATTGTAATTATCGAGAATTTTATTATCTGCTTTAATAGCTAAATTCTCCCTATTCATAGAAGCAATCATTTCGTCCTTTTGTTGAAGCTGCTGTTTTATCTCCTCAACTTCGTTTTGTAAGGTCAAAATATTTCGTTGGGCATCCTCTAATTCATTAAGAACCCGATCTTTTAATGAAAAAAGATACTCTTCAGCAGACATATCAGCGATTCGTCGATAAGCAGAAAGAATAAACTCATCATAAAAGTCTTCATTATTGATATCAAAACTGCTGATGAATAATTTGACATCTTGAAACAGTTTATTAAAGGCTTCACCCGATAGCGTATTTAAGTGCCACTCAAGGAATACGACAATGTAATTATAAAAATCCCTTTGTCGCTTTTGCATCATGCCATTTTTAAAAAGAAAATCCCTTAGAGCAACAAGAGCATCAAGTGCGCAATGATAGGAAACGGAGCGAGTTGAAGACAATGATGTTTTTCGATTAATCGTATGAGCAATCAATATTTCATCAAGAATAGTTACCTTTTCGGCACTAAGCATAGATGCACACACAAAAAACAGATCATTTGATGTTCTTAAATCTTGATAGCTCAACGAGTGCTGAATAATAAATTCACGTCGGAATAGTTTGTCCCATGGCCACCATATAAATGCTCTGAAAAAGTCTCGCTCAATATCTCCAGGCGAGAAAACTGCTTTTTCAGGTAATAAATCTTTTCGAATTGAATCTGGCATTGGAGCATACTGGAGAGATTGTAGATTAAATGAGCGGCTTCTGCATACAACGATATCTGCCCCTGATAGCTCCGCACAATCAGACATATGCTTCAACATGTTCGTATCGACATAATCATCATCATCAAGAAATATTATATATTCTCCCTTTGCTTCTGAAAGACCTATATTACGTGATATGCCAGCTCCAATATTTATAGCGTTATCAATAATTCGTATTCTTTCATCGCTGGATGCTATCTCCTTAAGAATATCTAATGTATTATCACTCTAATGATCATTGATTATTATAATTTCAATTTCATACAATGACTGTGAAACAATGTTTTTTAGAGTATCTGCAATATACTCTTCGGCGTTGTAAACAGGAATAACGACCGAAACAATTATATCACTTTTTTCATGAGCCATAAAAATACCATTAGTAGTAAATTGAATTACATTATATAAAGATTAGTATTATCAATGAAGGTTTTTCGCAATAATAAATGTGAAACTTACACATCATCGAACTACATCATGATATATTTGCAATGTTTTATCGATAATCATAACACTAGAAAATTTATCTTGTATACGTTTCCTCCCCTTAATACCCATTTCAACGCGTGCTTTAGGATTGCTAAGCAAAAAGGCAAGTTTATCAGCCAGCTCTTCAGGTGAATTGCTTTTAACAATAATTCCATTATCGTTATCAATAATAAGGCTATCACAACCACCAACATCATAAGCAATACAAGCGCGCCCCACAGAAGATGCTTCCAGAAGAATTCGCGGAACACCTTCAGAATAAACTGACGGCAAAGCAACGATATTTGATTGCTCAATAAGATCGCAAACGTTATTCGAACGACCTAACCAGTTAATTAATCCTTGCTGATGCCAATTTTCAATGACCTGAAGGGAAATTGCATCTTTATCATTTTCGACCAGAATTCCAGCAACATTCAAAGTAAAGTGAATATTCTTACTGCGTAATATTTTCTTCGCTTCAATTAAGTCGCCCAGTCCTTTACTCCACAACATACGGCTGGCAAACAATACAACAGGGACATCGTGATCCTGTTCAAGAGAATATTTGTATATCTCTGGATTAATGCCTGCACCATCAATAACAATAGTCTGTTGTTCTTCGAGTCCAACCAACTTAGCCAGTTTTTTTCTGTCGCGGTCATGTTCAAACATAAATATACAGCGCTTATTACTGGCAATATATTTATATGCAGCAATAGTAAACTGCCGCAATAATTTTAAAGGCATGCTGTCAGAAGAAAATACTCTTCCAAGCCCAACAAAACTTACGATGACCGGCAGATTAAATTTCTTCGCGAGCACACCACCAATCAAACATGGCTTGATAGTGATGCAATGCAAGAGATCCGGTTTTATATTTTTAATAATTTTTTGCACATCATGGTAAGTACGAAAGAAAACTAATGCATTAAAAGATTGAGCATCAAGAGTAACATTATGGCAAATAAAGCCAAATGTTTTAAATTTATTTATTATGTTGTCATCAATAAAATGGCTGATGATGTGAATCTCATAACCTGCATCACGGTAGGCGATGGCACGATCGATCCAGTGTAAATCGAAGTACCAATCCGAATTTATGAAATAACACAATTTTCTCATTGCTATGCCCACTTAATGATACTTACCACTAATACCTTTTATGCCATGTGAAATTCCACGAAGAATAAATTTCATATAGGAATATTTTTGACGTTGCCATGGCAGGATTAATATATATTTTAGGATGCGTATCGCTATCGCTGAATTGCTATATACGGCATTTTTCTGGAATATTTTCTTCGACAGGATCAAATTACGGCATAGATAGTAAACCTTCCATTCAGGGGCAATAAGTTTGCCCTGAATACTCACATCATGATAAAAAAGCAACTCCGGGCTATACATAATTTGCTCACCAGCTAATGATAGCTGATAGCCAAAGTAAAGATCATCAAAGTAGATAAAGAGCTGTTCATGGATGTGGTCAAGACTGGTCGCGAGCAGATCACGATGTATGACCATCCCAACAAATGAAACCGTTTGTACGAACATAGAACGATTAGCTGCCGGGATAAACTCTGCAGGGTAGCGTAAATAGCGTACAGTGTCGCCAAGGGAAGTTGGCACACGCGAGAACGGCATATTCATCGGACACGGTTTTCCTTGCGGATCTTTCACCAGTCCACTAAATACCCGACATCCCTGCTTATCCAGCTGTGAAAAGGACTTCAACGTGTCTGGATAGGGGTAAGCATCGTCATCGTAGAAAAATACCCAATCACTTGCCAGCTGTTCACAGATATACTGACTACCGGTTTTAAAGCCCCCCGCCCCACCGGTATTCTCGGTGAGGGTTAATACAATGACTCGTGTATCAACAATTGACGAAAGCCAGGCTTGGGTCCCATCCGTGGACCCGTTATTGACAATAACAATATTAGTGAATTCAAGTTTGAGGGTCTCTTCAACCGTTTTTTTCAGTTTGCCGAGACGATTGAATGTCACTATCAATGCCGTATATTTCATCGTACAGAAACCGTAAACACAGGCATTGGCTGATTTTCAGTGAGTGAATTTAAATAGACTTCTGCCGTTTTCAATGCTTCGGCGATGGTCACATCCATATCAAGGTAACGGTAGGTTCCAAGACGACCGACAAAAGTGATGTTGGTTTCATTCTCGGCCAATGACAAATATTTTTCAAGAAGAGCCATCTCTCCCATCTGGCGAATAGGATAGTAAGGAATATCATTTTCTTCACAAGCACGGCTATACTCTTTATAACAAACAGAGCCGTCGTGTTGTTCCCAGGGAGAAAAATATTTATGTTCAGTGATGCGAGTATAGGGCACATCCACAGAACAATAGTTCATCACTGCGCATCCCTGGTAATCACCCTGATAGATAAACTTTTTAAAATCTAATGTTCGATAGCCCAGACGGCCATATTGGTAGCCATAAAACGCATCTAATGGACCGCTATAGAATACGTGATCGTAATGAGTTCGCTCGTCAACGATAAATTCCCGCTGTAAGTCAACCTTGATATTCTCATGCTTAAGAATTGACTTAATCATCTGCGTATAACCACATTTCGGCATGCCCTGAAATTTGTGGTTAAAATAATTATCGTCATAGTTAAAACGAACAGGAAGACGTTTAAGAATAGATGCGGGCAGTTCCGAGGGTTGCATCCCCCACTGTTTAATCGTATATCCTTTAAAAAAGGCCTCATATAACTCTTTACCAATAAAGCGTAACGCTTGCTCTTCAAAAGTTTGTGGATCAGCAATAGTGCTGTCCCCTTTCTCAGCAATGAGCGCTCTGGCCTCATCAGGCGAACAAGTTTTTGAGAAAAACTGATTGATAGTATGCAAATTAATAGGCAGGGAAAATACCTGACCATTAACTGTCGCTTTAACCCGGTTCACATAGGGCATCATCTCTGCATGCTTGTTGACATAGTTCCACACTGATTCATTGTCAGTATGGAAAATATGGGGTCCATAAACATGTACCATCACATTCGTTTCAGAGTCGCGTGCATCATAAGAATTCCCCCCAATATGATCACGCTGATCGATAATATGGACTTGATGTCCCTTCTCAGCAAGTTGGCGACCGATAACTGCACCAGAGAAGCCAGCGCCTACGATCAATATTTTTTTTCTTTTCATCTGTTGTCTCTTTTATTATCCAAGAATAGCACGGCGTACTTTGTAATAATATTTAGTCATCATGTTTCTTCTTGGCGTGCCTATTGGTGCATATTTATTAACATAAGGCATCAGTACGTTCTTGATTTTGGTCTGGAACAAGATTTGTTGTTGCGGCTCGCTATGGGTTAAACCAATCGAAGCCGCTAACGACATCTGACGTTTATAGATTTCCATCTCCCATGGAGTGTTAGCGATGTTTTCAATAAAGTCGTCATAAAAATCGACTTTTTCGGTATTCCATGGTTTGTTCTCACCCGCATAATGAATCATTTTAGGCTTCTTGCGAGCTGCTAAAAATTTCATATACGTTGCAAACTTAAGATTAGGGAAGAAATCATCCGTGTTGCCATTACCATGATAAACGTTCCACTCTAATGGCAGAAATGTGACTCGAGAGTAGAATACTTTATTCATGATATCCTGGTCGAGGAACCAGTATTTTTTTGCCTTTAATACCCGCATCAATTCAGCAAAAGTATTTTCTTCGACCATTTGTTTGACATTAAAAACAATAATCCCTGCCTGAAAATATTCATCAGGGTTATTCATATTTAAGGTTTTCTGTAAATATTCGCCTGCCGGCATAACGCCATCATCTGATGCCGACATTGCAGAAAATTTTACAAAACCTTCCATGACGATATCCTTAACCGCTGCAACTAAATTGTTGCCCAGAGGGACATCAAGCAGTTCACCCAGGTCAGCCTTTACAACGGTATCCGAATCAATAAATACGACTTTATCGTATCGTCTGAACAGTTGAGGAATAAAAAGACGGGCATACGTTGATGCGCTAAAATGCGCTCGGGTATGCACACCGTTTATTTCAGTGAAGGCATTAACGTCAAAAAAACGAAGAGAAATATTCGGATGAGCCGAGGTTAGATTTACTAACCGCGTTTTATTCAAATAGCTTACTTTGTTTTCGAGCACGACGATATCATAATTTTTATTTTTATCCGCATGCCGGACAATGGAATTAATTAATGCACCACCGCTGACTGCGTAATTATCATCGAAACTGATAACCACTGGAACCGCAGAATCAAAAACTGGATTCAGTGCACCATTGAATGTTTCATTGCTGACAAAAGTACGCTGTAATTCTTTTACCTTAAGCTCACCATCTTGTTGCAACTTAATAATGTAAATATTAAACAGCCGTTCTGCTATATGCCCAATAACGCGTTTTTCCTGAGCATTATAATTGTTCATCGAGATGGCATCTTCGAGATTATCCAGAATAGAAAAGAGCCACTCAGAATAGTTAACAAAAATATCTTTGCGCATGACAAACATATTTGTGTAATAGCCATCACTGGCATCATTAAACGTTTTTATTGCCGTGCTATACTCTGGATATAGTTTTTCAACGGTGGCAATGGCAGCCTGATAATCACGAATGTGTAAGTATTCACCTCGTTCATAGTGATCGTAATTATTTTTACTTCCCGCCGCAGTGACAGACCATTTTTTGGGCAGCAAGATGTCAATACCTTCGACACACCGTTGAATTGTTTCTTCGTTTAATCCAAAGATCTCCTCATATTCTTCATCAATGCATGGATGGTTCACGACCCCCCACGTATCCTCAGAAAAAGTTTGTTTTTCGGAAAAATTAAGATGACGGCGATAGTGCATGAAACCGACATAGTCTGCCAGCTCTTCGTTTTTCCAAACCCAATAATGCGCAGTAAGTTCGCAATAAAACGGATTCTTAAAGGAAATATTATCGCCAGTGTCATCTCCTGGACAACCAATTTCATTACAAGAATTAGCTTTGCCGACATGCAGAGGTTTGATAATTGCAGCATTAAGAAAAGCACTAGGCTTATGGTGGCTGGTATAGATTTTAACGCTATTGTTCATTATATTACCCACTGATTAAGCCATTGCTTGCTTGTACAGTTCAATGATTCGCTCTGCAGACCCCACTTCTCTGAGCCTATGATTTTCGATCCAGATGACTCTGTCGCAGATTTTTTCAACGTCACTCATATTGTGGCTAACAAACAATATTGTCACGCCTCTTTTCTTAAAATCTCTTATGGTCTGAATACATTTTGCCTGAAAAGCGATATCACCTACTGCCAGAACTTCATCAATAATTAAAATATCCGGTTCAACCTGACTGATGACCGAAAAACCTAACTTAGCTAGCATTCCGCTTGAGTACACTCTGATTGGCTCGTCTATGAATTCTCCCAGTTCCGAAAATTCAATAATACGTTCCATACGTTGCTGGACCTCTTTACGCCGAAGGCCCAGCAGAGTAGCATTCAGGTAAATATTCTCACGCCCGGTAAGTTCCGGATGAAAGCCTCCGCCGAGTTCAAGCATCGATGCCACCCGTCCTTCAGTGGTGACGGTTCCCTTAGTTGGCTTAATCACGCCGGCAACCAGGCCAAGAGAGGTACTCTTTCCTGCCCCATTACGTCCAATCAGAGCAACAGCCTCACCTTTGCCAACTGTAAAGGATACGTCTTCGATAGCTAAATATTTCCGCCCCTTCAGCAATTGAAAAGCGCGTTTCGGATGGAAAATTAAATCTTTGATTCCTGAGCCAATATGATGGTACAGAGGATACTCTTTTGTAACATGACTGAAGTTAATAACTGGGTGCATTACAAGATCTCTGCAAATCGATATTTTAATTTATTGAAAATAGACAAACCGACAACCGTCAAAATGATTCCCGTAAAATAGAGTATAGAAATATACTCATAATTAAGAGTCCCATTCATGAATAAATCACGCCAACTAAGAATCATACTCGCTAGCGGATTGTAGGTAATTATCCAGCTAAATTTTTCCGGAATCATATCAGACGCATATAAAATCGGCGTACAATAAAACATCAGCATAATCCCCAGACTGACAAAGCGCTCCAGGTCACGGAAAAACAGGTTCAGCGTTGAAAAGATGATTGAAACACCAAAGGTGAAAATCACCTGGCCAATAGCAATGAGAGGTATACCCCAAACCCAGGACAAGGACGGCGTCATGCCATAAACAAAAAGAAAGACAACAATAACCGGGATGGTACAAAGAAAATGCAACCCTTCCATCATTACATTACTTAGCGGAATCACGGACCGGGGAAAAACTGTCTTCTTGATAATTTGAGCGTTAGCGATGAATGAAAATAATGAGTTAGTGGCCGAACTGGCAAACCATTGCCACGGAAACAAGCCGGTAATGAGGAAAACGGTATAATTTGGAATTTGTACTCTCATTACCAGCTTAAATATAAAATAATAAATCATGGCAAAAAGCAATGGATTTGCTACTGACCATAAATAGCCTAGCATGCTGCTCTTATAGCGCACTTTTAGATCTTTATTTGTTATGACAACAAGTAAATCAAATAAATACCCTAAATTGTACTTCATCTTTATACTCATAAATTATTCTGCAAATATCCACTGAATGAGTTAGTCATACCAGGTCTACCTCGCCGATCCTGTCAGGCTCAACAATCGAGAAACTGACTGCTTTGTGCTGCGGGCAAAGTTTATCAGGTCAGCTGCCATTCATCGACTGCAACCAATGATTTGAACGGAAGCGCAAGCGACACCCCAGCCATAAAACGATAAAAACTCTTTTAATTCAATAAATTAAAAAATCACCTTATGTTTTCTTCCACGCTACCGCCATTGGCTATCGCAACCAAAATGCGTGATCCACCGAGTTTTTAGCACTCACATCCGTTCAAACCGCACTGCAGATGGCATTACTGTTCAGTACAGCCATGCATCTCGTTACCTTAGCTACAAAAAGGCTTTACTCTGGCGTTTCCCTTCTCCGTTAGCTATCAGGACTTTCTCATTTCCGCAAGCAGCATGCCTGGCGTAGCACTCCCCTCACCTGCTCATCACGCCCTTACATTCAAAAGAACCATCTAAGGACAGCATGAAATTCTGAAATAATTTCTTGCATATTAATAACAACTTTTGGTGATGATTTATCAAGCAATACCTAAGTCTGCCAAATAGAACGGCAGCGTATTATAACTCTGCAAGTAAGGAATTAAAGTAAAAATCCGGTGCATTGCTTTCTCAATGTAAAAATGGACACACTTTAGACGATATGATGGCATTATCGCTAAATGAGCTCTCGGGAAACAAACACACCGGGCAAACCAAAGTAACAATCTTTACTCTACGAGGCCAGACCGCGTCTAAAACCTAGCAATACTCGATAAAACCGAAACAAACATATAACCCATTGTTTATATTGGTTTTTATAGTGCTTTTCATCTTCTGAATGGCTTAATACCTTTCACGAATGATAATTAATTACATGGCATTTACTCTCAGACGCCGCTGTTTACAGTTACTTGCATATCTTGTCATGGCAAAGCAAGTGATCCCAACCGCAAGCCAGTGTAAAATCGGCACTTATGTAGAACGGGATATCCACACCCCGGAGGAAAAATATGAAGTTTTTGGTCACTGGTGCCGCAGGTTTTATCGGCTTCCATATCGCGCAGCGCCTGCTGAATGAAGGGCATGATGTTGTCGGAATCGACAACATGAACGACTATTATGACGTCAGCCTGAAGCAGGCCCGTCTGGATCGCCTGGCATCTCCGGCATTCCATTTCCAGCAGCTGGATCTGGCCGACCGTGAAGGTATGGCAAAGCTGTTCGCCACAGAGCAATTTGACCGCGTGATCCACCTGGCCGCCCAGGCCGGGGTGCGCTACTCGCTGGAAAACCCGTATGCCTACGCAGACGCTAACCTGATGGGGTACCTGAACATTCTGGAAGGCTGCCGTCATACCAAGGTGAAACACCTGGTGTACGCCTCCTCCAGCTCGGTTTACGGCCTTAACCGTAAAATGCCGTTCTCCACCGAAGATTCCGTCGATCATCCGGTCTCCCTGTATGCCGCCACCAAGAAAGTCAATGAGCTGATTGCGCATACCTATTCCCACCTGTACGGCATCCCGACCACCGGGCTGCGCTTCTTTACGGTTTATGGTCCGTGGGGTCGCCCGGATATGGCGCTGTTCAAGTTCACGAAAGCGATGCTGGAAGGAAAAAGTATCGACGTTTACAACTACGGCAAAATGAAGCGCGACTTCACCTATATCGACGACATCGTCGAGGCGGTGGTTCGGGTGCAGGATGTAATCCCGCAGGCCAATGCCGACTGGACCGTTGAGAGCGGTTCCCCGGCAACCAGTTCCGCGCCGTATCGGGTATATAACATTGGCAACAGCTCACCAGTGGAACTGATGGACTACATCACCGCTCTGGAAGAAGCGCTTGGAATGGAAGCGCAGAAGAATATGATGCCGATTCAGCCGGGCGATGTGCTGGACACCAGCGCAGACACCCAACCGCTGTATGACCTGGTGGGCTTTAGGCCGCAAACGTCAGTGAAGGAAGGCGTGAAGAACTTCGTGGAGTGGTACAAGGATTACTATCAGATCTAGTCCCCCTGCCCGGCCGCAATCGTCAGATTGCGGCACCTCTTCTATGGAACCTCCGTTATCCGGGCTATATGTCGACTGAATGCACATTCATTGTTTTATATATAATATTTTGTGCTATAGACGGTATTTTTGCCTTTTTACTCGCACGCCTGAAACCAGTTTCATCCAGCCTTTTTCAGAAAAGCAAATATCCGCACGCCAGGCACTCAAACTTTCCTGATATCCAAACCAATTTGGTTAGCGAAAACAGCATTATATGCTGATAGATAAAAAACATTACTCTCTGTAGGAATTTTCCTAAATCCAGGATATGTTAGAGCAAGCCATGCAACAGCACAAAACTGATGTATTGCTTATCAAACTAATAATTCAATCAACATACGCCCTGTGGTAGATATTATGGAAAACCTATTTTTCTTAGTGGTCGCTGCCATACTACTTGCTGTTTCCGTTTATTTCTTAATTTCTTATTTAAAAGACAGAAAGAAAACGAAACTGACGTTTAATAAACGCAAGTGGTAAGGCCCGCTTCATATTGCAATTAGATTAAGATAATATTAAGAGATAAAAAAATGATATGACAGAATGACTATTCATTCTGCGTTTTGGCATGGCCTTAAGGCAAGAAAAAATAACGCTACTCGCGCCCTGTCCCTCGTTTTTTCATAGGACATAAATAACAAAAGCCTGCGTTGCAGGCTTTGTTTTACCTCCCGGCGCTTATCTCCGGCATCTACATCACAGTGACGGTAGCTCTTCACAAGGTAAGTTTAACTTATCGGACCTGTTTTCAACCCGCAACGGCTTTTGAGCAGGATCGTAATGTCCATCACAATTTATTGAGCTTAATCTGAATGTTCGAGAAATACGCGTAGTGAGGGATATAGCGGGGAGATAAAGAAGAACACTGGCGGCAGGGAACCGCCAGTGTCAGACAGGCAGAATTAATCGTTACCAAACAGATCGCGGGTGTAGACCTTGTCCGCCACATCCGCCAACTCTTCCGCCATACGGTTAGAAATGATCACATCAGCTTCTTGCTTGAAGGCATTCAGGTCGCGCACGACACGGGAGTTGAAGAACTCATCTTCCTGCATCACCGGTTCATAGATAATAACCGGAATACCTTTCGCCTTGATGCGCTTCATAATGCCCTGAATAGAAGAGGCGCGGAAGTTGTCCGAACCACTCTTCATGATCAGGCGATACACACCCACTACTTTCGGCTTACGAGCGAGAATAGAATCCGCGATAAAGTCTTTACGGGTACGGTTGGCATCGACGATAGCCGCGATGATATTGTTCGGGACCGATTCGTAGTTCGCCAGCAGCTGCTTGGTATCTTTTGGCAGGCAGTAGCCGCCGTAGCCAAAGGACGGGTTGTTATAATGGTTGCCGATACGCGGATCCAGGCATACCCCTTCGATAATCTGCTTGCTGTTCAGCCCCTGGCTTTCAGCATAGCTGTCGAGCTCGTTGAAATAGGCAACGCGCAGCGCCAGATAGGTGTTAGCGAACAGTTTGATCGCTTCCGCTTCGGTAGAGTCGGTAAACAGGGTCGGGATATCCTGCTTGATCGCGCCTTCTTTCAGCAGATCAGCGAAACGTTCGGCACGCGCGGAGCGCTCACCGATGACAATACGCGACGGATGTAGGTTGTCGTACAGCGCACGTCCTTCACGCAAGAACTCAGGAGAGAAAATAACATTATCAATCCCTAAACGTTCTTTGATGTCGCGGGTGAACCCCACCGGGATGGTCGATTTAATGATCATTACCGCGTTCGGGTTGATCTCTGTGACATCGCGAATAACCGCTTCCACCGTAGAGGTGTTGAAGTAGTTAGTTTTGGGATCGTAATCGGTCGGCGTCGCAATGATCACGTAGTCGGCATTGCGGTACGCGTCGTGCTTATCCGTGGTGGCACGGAAATTTAACGGTTTTTCTGCCAGATATTCCTGAATCTCTTTATCGACAATCGGAGAGATCTTCTGGTTAAGCATATCCACTTTGGCCTGTACGATATCCAGGGCCACCACTTCGTGGTTTTGCGCGATCAGGACACCGTTCGATAAACCAACATAACCTGTACCGGAAATAGTAATTTTCATGAGATTACACTTTAATCAGTTAACTGGATAATGGCGGATAGCCACGAAATTAAATAATTCTGTGGGCGGTTTTACGCTTTGACCAGTGGGATGTCAAGAATAAGCCATAAGGTCAAAAATACGATTAAAATCTTACCCTATGGCTTCCATTATGGATAATGCATTACTTGAGAAGAGCTAAAATCTCTTCGGTTTTTGCATTCATTAACGCAGTATCCGCTCTGGACTCAACGTTCAGACGCACCACCGGCTCGGTATTGGACGTGCGCAGGTTAAAGCGCCACTCAGGGTATTCAATACTGATACCGTCCGTTGTGTCGATGTGTGCGGCCGCCGGCTCATACTGCGCCCGGATGCGCGCTATCGCCTCCGCTGCATTTCCCAGCTTGCGGTTGATCTCCCCCGACGCCGGGAACGCCGCCTGGCGGTCCGCCACCAGCGATTTCAGCGAGCTGTTCTTCAGGCACAGCAGCTCCGCCACCAGCAGCCACGGGATCATCCCGCTGTCGCAGTAGGCGAAGTCGCGGAAGTAATGGTGCGCGCTCATCTCCCCGCCGTAGATGGCGTCTTCCTGGCGCATCCGCTCCTTGATGAACGCATGCCCGGTCTTCGACATCACCGGCTGGCCGCCGCTGCGGGTCACGATGTCCACCGTGTTCCATGTCAGACGCGGGTCGTGAATGATTTTCGCTCCCGGCTGCTTCTGCAGGAACGCTTCCGCCAGCAGGCCGACAATGTAGTACCCCTCGATAAACGACGCCTCGTCATCGAACAGGAAGCAGCGGTCGAAGTCGCCGTCAAAGGCGATCCCCATGTCCGCCTGATGCGCACGCACCGCGTCGGCGGTGTCCTGGCGGCACTCCGGCAGCAGCGGGTTCGGGATACCGTTCGGGAAATGGCCGTCCGGTTGGTGATGCACCTTGATAAAGGTCACCGGCGCCCCAGCCGCCGCGAAGCGTTTCTCCACCTCATCAATCACGTGCCCCGCCGCCCCGTTGCCGGAGTTCACCACCAGCTTCAGCGGACGGGTGAAGTTCGCCAGGTCCACGTAGCCCATCAGGTGGTCGACGTACTCCTTCAGCACCGATATCTGACGCAGGGTCCCGCGACGCGCCGGGTCCACCGGCGGGAACTGGTTCTCCTCCGCCAGGCGCTGGATATCCCGCAGCCCGGTGTCGCCGCTGATGGGCTTCGCGTTCTCGCGCACCAGCTTCATGCCGTTGTAGTTCATCGGGTTATGGCTCGCCGTCACCTCGATACCGCCATCCACCCCGAGGTGGAAAGTGGCGAAGTAAATCTCTTCCGTGCCGCTCAGGCCGATATCCAGCACGTCGGTGCCGGCGTCCATCAGCCCGCGGGCCAGCGCCAGCTTCAGCGACTCGCTGGTGAGGCGCACATCGCCCCCCACCACTATCTTCCCGGGTTTCAGAAATTCGCCGTAGGCGCGGCCGATACGGTAGGCGATGTCCTCGTTCAGCTCCTCGCCCAGTTCACCACGGATGTCATAAGCCTTAAAGCATGTTAACTGTGTCATTCTGCGTTTTGTCCCGAAAAAATTAGCAACGACCATACTGGTCTTTAATACGAATAATGTCGTCCTCGCCGAGGTACGACCCCGACTGGATCTCCAGCACTTCCAGCGGAATGCGGCCCGGGTTTTCCAGGCTGTGCTCGGCGCCAATCGGAATAAAGGTGGACTGGTTCTCGGTCAGCAGGAACTGCTTGCCGTTGACGGTCACCTGGCCGGTGCCGGCGAGAATGACCCAGTGCTCGGCGCGGTGGTGATGCATCTGCATCGAGAAGGCGCCGCCCGGTTTCACCGTAATGCGGTTAACGTTGAAGCGCGGGGTCTGGACCACCACGTCGCAGCGGCCCCAGGGACGGTAAATCTCGCGGTGGCGCTTGTACTCGCTGCGCTGGTTCTGCTTGAGAAACTCGACCGCCTTCTTCACGTCCTGGGAACGCTCGCGGTTCATCACCAGCACGGCGTCCTTGGTGCTGATAATCACCAGATTCTCCACGCCGATGGCCGCCACCAGCTTCTCGTCGCTGTTGATGTAGCAGTTTTCGCTGTTGTGCACCCACGCGTCGCCGCTGAGGACGTTACCCTGCCCGTCTTTCGGGCTGACCTCCCACAGGGCGGACCAGGAGCCGACGTCGCTCCAGTCGGCATCAAGACCGACCACCACCGCGTCGGCGGTTTTCTCCATCACCGCGTAGTCCACAGACTCGTCCGGACACTCGCAGAAAATGTCATGCGGGATGCTGATGAAGTCGCTGCCGTTATCGGCGGCATTGACCGCGGCCTTGCAGGCTTCGAGGATATCCGGGCGGAATTTGGCCAGCTCGGAAAGGTATTTTTTGGCGCGGAACATAAACATGCCGCTGTTCCAGTAGTACTCCCCGGAGGCGAGGTAAGCCTCGGCGCGCTCGCGGTCCGGCTTCTCCACGAAGCGGGCCACCTGGTACGGAGTATGGGCGCTGTCGGTGAGGGCCACGCCGCGCTGGATGTAGCCGTAGCCGGTTTCCGGGGCGTTCGGCACGATACCGAAGGTGACCAGATGGCCTTCATCGGCATACTGCTCGGCGACGCGGATGGCGTCGTGGAAGACCGGCTGGTTATTGATGATATGGTCGGCGGCGAGGACCAGCATCAGCGGGTCGTCGCCGTGGCGGG
>OGCW01000519.1_pt1 | contig 20500 bp, 6 predicted proteins | sample 1570231 | NCBI WGS metagenome assembly OGCW01 (sample SAMEA2582168, study PRJEB24529) | metagenome | biome: Human gut stool | place: China | collected 2011 | reverse complement strand
GAAGAACCGTCTTTACCATTTACGCCGATTTTACCATCAACGCCATCTTTACCTGCAACGCCTGGTTGACCTTTTTCACCAATACCGATTTTATCGGATAAAGCAAATTCAACTTTAGCACCATCAGTTGTAGCGCCTTGTTTAACAGTAAGGTTTTTACCTGCTACCATTTCAACAGTTTTTTGATCGGAAATGTTAACAGCGTTAGCATTATGATCAGTTGCTGTAGCACCACCATTAGCAGTGTCTGCAGAGGATTTAATATTCCAGGAAGATGCTGTACCACCAGTTGCTGTCGCACTGATTGTGTAGATATCATGACCATCAGTTGAATCTTGAGTCTTATTAACTACAATATTGCTACCTGGTTTTACTTCTGTGCGCAAACCTTTGATTTGGCCGTAGTTTACAGCGTCTGTATCCGCAGTACCAGGAGCCAAGTTCACAATCTTATTATTTGTTGTGCCATCGCCCATGGACAAGTTGCCGCCCTTAATAGTTACTGCAGGTGTTGTAGCATTTGGAGCATCATTCAATGTGATGGATGTGCTACCGTTACTTATGGAGTTAATACCTTTTAAGTTTTTATTCAACTTAATAGTTAATTTATCGATACTATCTGCTTCTACTGCGATATTATCTTTAGCAGATTCAAATTTAGTACCATCAGAAGTTTGGATTTCTTTAGCACCAGCTGCATTAGTACCTTCTTTAGTACCTTCACCTTGAACTTTCACTAAAGAACCTAATTTATGTTTATTTACAGTAGATTCATTGTTACCAGTAAAGTTCAAACCTTTATCAGTCAAGCCATCAGCTGTGTTCTTCAAGTCAGTTACGTTTACTGCTGCATTTTGTGTCTTAGTATCGCCTGCGGCAGCATCCAATTTATCCAAATATGTAGGGGATGTAACGCCTGGTGTTGCATGGTTATTAATAGCAGAACCAATGTTATTAACGATGGAGTTACCACCAGTTGTATTACCAGCTGCATCTTTGAAAGATACGATTACGTCACTTGCAGCTACGTCATTACCAGCAGAACCATCAAGGTTTGTTGTATAAGTACCATCTGTACGTTTAACAACTTTATTACCATTTTTATCTGTGTAAATAGCAGGTGTTACAGCGTTTACTGTGTAAGTTTTTTGACCTGTTGTAGCATCAGCAGCTTCAGATACTGTTACATTATCACCAGCTTTTACAATTGTGCCAAGGCCAGTAATAACATTCTTACCAGCATCATTGATGTTAGTAAGATCTTGTTTAGCAATACCTGTAATCTTAGCGGTTTCTGTTAAATCCTTTTTATTACCATCTTGATAATTCAATGTAACAGAACCATCGTTTTGTACAGCATATGTACCTTCTTTGATGTGTTTTTCATCAGAAAGGTTAGCTACTTTAGTAGTTGTTGTTGCACCAGGAGCTGCACCAGGAGTAGTGTCTGGAGAAGTGATAGTAATGTGATCACCATCAGTCTTAATTGTCTTACCACCAAGTTCAACACTATTCAAACCTGTAAGGTCTTTTGCTAATTGAATATTCAAGGCAGTATTGCCAGTTGTAGCATCAGGAACAGATGTAACACCGATGTTATTACCAGTAGCTAATTTATTTACATCTGTAATGCCACCTTTAACATCAACTTGTTTGTTGAGTTTAACAGCACCTACAGTACCCATATCGCCACCGAATTTGAGGCCATCGTCCATAGTGGCTACTTCACGTACGATGTTCTTGTTATCAGCACCTTTAATAGGGTTGCCACTAGCATCTTTTGGAACATATACGATACGTTCAGCTTTGTCAGCATCACCATTATGAGCAGGATCACGGTTGATAAGAACTTGTTCACCTTTAGCAGATGTAATAGAGATATCTGCACCATTACGGCCATTGATACCATCTTTACCATCCTTGCCTTGAGGACCAGTCATACCGATGGAACCGTCTGCACCATTGATAACTACGGAAGAACCGTCTTTACCATTTACGCCGATTTTACCATCAACGCCATCTTTACCTGGAACGCCTGGTTGACCTTTTTCACCAATACCGATTTTATCAGACAAGGAGAATTCTACAGTAGCATTGCCGCCAGTAGTATCGTTAGTTTGTTTTACTACTAAGTTTTTACCAGATTGGAATTCTACAGATTTACCATTTGCAATGTTTTGAGCGTTTGCATCATGGGTATCAGCAACAGCACCACCATCTGTAGTATTAGCAGAGGACTTAACATTCCAAGAGGATGCAGTTGTGCCACCTGTAGATAAACCAGACAAGTCGATCTTAGCAACTACATCTTGTCCGTTAGCTTTAACAGTTTCACCCTTACCATTTACATATGTCATAGTAACAGTCTTATCAGCTGCTACTGTGTATGTACCTGGTTTGATATGTGTATCTGTATCGCTTGCAATTTTCTTAACATCGCCAATGTTAGCAGCATTGGAATCAGTGTCACCACCAGATTTAAGGTTAGTAATGTTATTACCACCAACATCGACATTACCACCAGTAATGCTTACTGCAGGTGTATTACCTGTGCCGCCTGGATTGCTGTTAAGAGTGATAGAGGAGTTACCATTAGAAATAGAATTAATATCTTTCAACGCTTTAGCTAAACCAACGTTGATTGTTGTATTACCATCAGAACCTTGTTCAATATTTGTTCTAATATTAGCTGTGTTGTATTCATCAGCATATGCTTTACCAGTAGATAAAGCACCAGTACCTTGAACTGTTACTTTAGAGCCAAGTTTGTTAGTTTTTTCATTACCTTCGTTAGCATCGAATCTTAAGCCTTTGTCAACCAATGCATCAGACGTAGTCTTGAGGTCTTTTACGTTTACAGCTGCATTTGGTGTATTAGTAGCGGCTGTATCCAACTTTGTCAAGAATGTACTACCTGTGGATGTACCAGTTTTATCGATGGCAGAGCCAACGTTGTTGATAACCATGTTACCGCCAGTTGTGTTGCCATTGCCATCCATGAAGGATGTGATTACATCACCTTTGTCCACATTATTATCAGCAGCAAGATTTTGATTTGTTGTGAAAGTGCCATCTGGACGTTTATACACTTTTGTACCATCAGCTTTAGTATAAACAGCAGGTGTTACAGCGTTTACAGTGTAAGTTGTTCGACCTGTTGTTGCATCAGAGCTTTCAGATACATTGACATTATCGCCAGCTTTTACAATAGTGCCAAGTTTAGTAATTTCTTTCTTACCTTCATTTGTAATGTTAGAAAGATCATTTTTAGCAATGCCTGTAATAACGGCTTGTTCACCAGTAACAGCCTTATTATTACCATCAAGGTATGTCATAGTTACATTGCCATTACTATCAACAGTGTATTCATGACCAGTAGTTGTAGGTGCAATGTGACGTTCAGCAGCTTTTACAGCATGTAATTGGGAACCGTTAACTGCATCAGTGGATGTAGCATTTACATCACCCTTAGCAACACCTGTGATTTTGTTATTAGATACATTAACAGGGCCACCAGAAATAGTTGTACCACCGGTAGTGAATTCGATTTTACCGCCACCGTTGTTTGTAATGGAGGAGATACCTGTTAAAGCACCTTCTACATTTACTTTATATGGACTAGCCGTTGTACCTGCACCAGTTACAGTTGTATTTTTACCATCGGCTACTACAGTTTTGCTTGCTGCTGCAGCATCGATTTCAAAGTATGTTTTACCAGAACCATCTGTTTTTTGATCTACTGTAACGGAGGAACCGTCTTTAGCTTTCACCAAGCCATTGTAATCAAATTTAACATTTACGTTAGCATCTTTACCGTTTGTATCGTTTTCAGATACAGTTGTAATACGGTTGTTATCGCCTTTAATGTTTAATTGACCATTGTATGCAAGGAAATCTGCGGCAACATTACTTGTATTTGTACCAACTGTAATTGTAGCTGTATTTGTATCAGCACCAACACGTACGCCAACGTTTTTCAATTGTGCTACGTTAACTGCGTCAGTGTCTTTGTTACCAGCGGCTACGTTGATGATTTGACGTTTTTGTGTATCATTACCAACTGAAACAGCACCTGTATTAATAGAACCAGAGTCCCATTGGTCGTTATGACCAGTTAAATCAGCAGTGTATGCACGATTACGAATAACAGTCCCATTTAATCTCTTGCTATTCCAACCAGCATTTTCATTAGAATTCGTTGTACGACTCAACAGGGAACCAGAACCAAGTGCTACACCGCCTTGTACACCAGTAACTTGAGCTGTAGCACCAATCGCTGTGGCATCATACGCACCAGTACCTGTTACCGTAGCACCATAACCAATTGCTTGAGAGCGGATATTTTCATTACCAGATACATTAGCGCCAGACCCCATAGCAATACTTTCACGGGACTCAACATAAGAGCCATGACCAGCTACGAAACCATCAGATGCATCCGCATGAGAACCAGAACCTAATACTACGGAATAATGAGCATTACCATTGGTTTTTGCATCTGGACCAACAACAACAGCACGATCAGATTCATCACTAACAGTAGCGCCATTGCCGATAGCAACGCCAGAACCCGCATCATAATAATTGCCGGCTACGGCACCACCTGCAGGGGCTGAGGCTGAATTAACAGTAATTGTTTCCGTTTTATAGCCTGCTGGGCTCGGAGTACCATGAGAGCCAGAGAATTCATAATTAGAAGTAGCTTTTTGTGCACTCGCCTTTGCTGAATAGCCAATAGCTACTGATTTTTGAGAACCTGCATTAGAACCAGCACCAAATGCAGCGCCACGATTTGCGGCATTAGATCTAACACCTACTGCGGTACCATATTCATCAGCAGTAACCTTATATCCACCAGCTGCACCACCAATGGCAAGGGCATAGTCACCAGTTGCTTCTGCACGTGCACCGATAGCAATAGCATCTGTTTTAGTTGCCTTTGTTTCAGTACCAATAGCAATAGCTTCTACATTACCTGCCAAGTTATTACGACCAATCGCAATTGTGGAGCTAACACCACGACGTGGATCTGTTTTACTAGGATTAGTAAGATTATTTTCATCATATGGTAGTGCGTCAAACTGAGCATCAGTTAAACCATATGCAACATCAGATGTATTATCAGTACCAATAGAAATAGCACTATAAGTACGAGAATTATTGTTATGGCCAATAGCTATAGCATCAAAGGAATGAGCCTTACTCGATTTACCCATTGCAATGGAATTTGTACCATCAGCAACAGTGTATTCACCAATCGCAATAGCACGATCATTTAATGCTTTTGCTAATGTACCAACTGCTACCGCACGAGTCCCAGTTGTTTCTGCTTGACGACCAATCGCTTGGGATTCAGAACCATTACCTTTAGCACCAGCGCCAATAGCAGTGCCATAATATGCATTGGAAGATGCTTCATAACCAAATGCAGATGCCCATTGGCCTGTTGCAGTAGCACCAGAGCCAACAGCCGTAGCTTGGTCAGCTTGAGCCTTAGCCATATTACCAAGAGCAACAGCATATCTACCTTGTGTCTTAGCTTTATAACCTTGGGCGATAGATGCTTCACCAATAGTATGAGCTTGGTCACCAATAGCAATAGAGAATTTATCATCCGCTTTTGTTTCAGAACCAGAATAACCGCCACCAATAGAAATAGATGCATCGGCCGAAGCATTACCTCCACCGCCACTAAAGCTTGCCGCATCTACTTGAGCAGCCCCTGCACCAACAACAGCTAATGCTGCCAATACGCTAGCAAGGACTTTTTTCTTACCACTGTTATTCTTTGCAACTTCAGATACTACAACGTAGCATTCTTTTGTTTTGCTCCAAACAACTTTAAAAATCTTATTCATAGAATCTATGAACCCCCTTTGAAAAAAGACACAATTATAATCCTTATTATTACAATGTTGTTCGATGAGATTTTCCATGTTTGTGAAAGCCTCAAATTCGAGGCGCAACACATGTTTCATTTATTCCTCATCTTGCGTCATATCTAAGATAACAAATATAAATGCTCTTGTAAATGGTTTTTTTCATTTTTCCCTCACATATTTTTATTATTTTATATTTATTTATAAATATTTTATATTTTAACTCAATTTTTATTGAATTTATGGGTATTTTTCTCTATATCATTATTATCTATTTCTATAGAATTCGATTTACTACAACATTTATCGATTTTTGCATTAGTTTTACTTATAAACTATTGCCATATCATTTTAATAACTTTTACATACATAGATATGACATCAATCTGCATAAAATAAGGATTTCTATTTTTTAGTATTATTTTTATTGACAGTACAAATTAAGAATTCTAAATTATATAAAACGGAAAAATCTCCTCATCTAGAATAATTGGTATTAATAATGAACTTTTTTTCATAATTGTATATAACAAAATCGACTCTATGCTATACTAAACACATATATATCATTATATAGGGGAGGTTTCTCATGGGGAATATAAACAGTGAGGTCCAAGAAACGCTGGAAGATTTAAAGGAATCGTATAATACGGTTATCTATGTGTCGAAGGCATTTCCCAATACCAATATTAATTCACTACAAGCCCGTGGCCGGTTATACGGGCTTTCACCAGCACCACTTAAGGGGGCGCGCGTGTTGGAACTAGGTTCATCGTGTGGGGGCAATATCATCCCACAAGCGCTGTACTATCCAGAGACTACTTTCACAGGCATCGATTTATCGGGCGTACAGATTGAGCATGGCAAGACATTAATTGAATCTATGGGTCTCACGAATATTACGTTGCTAGAGAAAAATATCATGGATATCGACGACGATTTCGGCACTTTTGATTACATCATCGTGCATGGCATTTGGTCATGGGTGTCGGACATGGTGAAGGACAAAATTCTCAGTATTTGTAATCGCAACCTATCGGACCGAGGCATTGCCTTTGTTTCGTACAACACCTATCCTGGATGGAAGCGTCTTGAACAGTTGCGCGAGATTATGCTTTACTCGGAAACAGGTGCGCCTAGTGACACACTACTAGACCGTACGGTGTACACTAAGAATGTATTACAAAAGATTCAAGGACTCATAACAAAGAGCCCTCATACAAATCAAAAGGGCGCCTATAAGATTAAGGACATAGACCATGTTCTAAAGGCTGACAACTATTATGTAGGTCATGAATACTTAGAGTCCATTAATGATCCTGTGTACGTATCAGATTTTATCAAGCGCGCCCAAGCTCAAGGTTGCGCCTATATAGGGGATGAAAATTTACAGAGTTCATTTATCAGTTGGTTATACGCGGACATACAAGAGGGCATTAGGATGCTCGCGCAAGATGATTATATAGCGAAAGAGCAGTACTACGATTATGTGTATGATACACAATTTCGCATGGCTCTCCTAACGAAAGGGTGTAACGAGAATCGAATCACTCGAAATGAAAAGGTGCTCGCCAGCACATTCGATAGCCTATATTTCCTAACATCCTTACAAGATGTGCCTAATATCTTACCGGATACGAATAATGTATTATATACGACCATCGAGGAACTACGAAACAAACAACTGCCATTCACGGTGACGGATATACTAGATTACGTGAAAGCAGAGCATCCTAGTTATACGATTGATACAACCCAACTCTACACCCGCCTATTAGCGCTCATTGTCATCGGTCATTTAAATGCTTACGGCGAGCGATGTGAACATACACCATTTACAGAAAATAAGTCGTATATACCAGAACCATTTATCAAATATGTTTCAGCCCTTATTGAAGATGGTGGCAAGCAGTATATAACGCTGGCCAATATGTACAATCAACTTGATAGTTATATTGATAACGGCGTCCTATATACGATGCGGTTGTTACAAAAGCCAACAACGCGATCGACTGTACTAAAGCAGCTTGACCAAAACATGGTCATCACACGAACCAACGACGATGGACAGCCCTATCGCATTTCTTCAAGTCAGTACTTGGAGGATGTCTTATCACGCCTACAACTATTAGGATTCTTCAGAAATATATAGGTATAACTTACAAGTCTTAAGATTCTTTAGAAACGCAAAAGTATAATTATTTGTCTTATTGAAAGGTATACACATGAGCCAAAAAACGATTCACAAGCCAAATACAAAGCAAGCTAAAATACCTAAAAAAGGTGAGTCTCCAAAGAAATCAAACACCATACAGCCACCTATTAATGAGGTGGTGCAAGAGAAGATTGAGGAATTGAAAGAATCGTATGACAATTTTCTCTATGTATCTAAGGCGTTTTCCAACACCAACATCAATTCACTACAAGCCCGCGGCCGGTTATATGGGCTTTCACCAGCACCACTCAAGGGGGCGCGCGTATTAGAGCTAGGTTCGTCATGCGGGGGCAACATCATCCCACAAGCGCTGTACTATCCAGAGACTACTTTCACGGGCATCGATTTATCGGGCGTACAGATTGAGCACGGCAAGGCATTAATCGAATCCATTGGTCTCACGAATATTACGTTGCTAGAGAAAAATATCATGGACATCGACGACGATTTCGGCACCTTTGATTACATCATCGTGCACGGCATTTGGTCGTGGGTACCGGACATGGTGAAAGACAAAATTCTCAGCATTTGTAATCGCAATCTATCGGATCGGGGTATTGCGTATGTGTCATATAATACGTATCCAGGGTGGAAACGGTTAGAACAATTGCGGGATATTATGCTGTATTCGGAAAAACATGCGCCAACAACGTCCCTACAGGATCGTACGGCGTATACGAAACAGGTGTTGCAGCTCATTCAGGAAACAATGAAGTTGGATGAACGATCTCGCATGAAATCGAGTTACAAGATTCCTAATATTGATCGTGTCCTTAAGGCCAATGATTATTACGTGGGCCATGAGTATTTAGAGTCCATTAACGATCCGGTGTATGTATCGGAGTTTGTGAAACGGGCTGAATCTCAAGGTTGTGCCTATGTGGGCGATGAATGTATGCAGCGCTCCTTTATTACGTGGTTACCGGATGCGACTGTGACGAATATTAAAAAGTTAGCCCAAGATAACCGCGTGGATAAGGAACAGTACTTTGATTACGTGTATGATACACAGTTCCGCATGGCTTTATTAACGAAACAATCAAACGCGGACAAAATTACGCAAAATGAAACGGTAACCAAGGACATATTGGATGGCCTGTACTTCCTCATCACCTTAGATACAGATTTGGGTGTTCCACCGGAATGGACGGATACGATACACATCGCTATTAAGGAAATGATGGATACGCGATTACCATTCTCTGTACAAGATGTGGTCAACCATATTGAACATCAATATCCGGGCTATGACATCGATATGGATAAGCTTTATACGCGCTTGTTCTTGCTCGTTGTCATCGGCCAACTCTATACCTTTGGTGAACGCTATGAACACCTACCGTTCAAGGAAAACGAAACCTACATTCCTCAGCGGTTCATCGACTATATTGCAACCCTTATCGAAAAGGATGGCAATCGGTATATGACGACGGCAAACATGTATAATCAAATCGACTATGACGTGGAGCATGGCGTGTTATACATTATGCGCCTCTTAACAACGCCAACTACAAAAGAAAAACTCATAGAAGATCTAGATGTGAATGTGACCGTCGAACGGACAACGAAGGATGGTCAACAGTACCGCGTTCCATCGGAACAATATTTAGATGAAGTATTGCGTCATTTACGAGTATTGGGGTTCTTTAGAAAAAAATAACATACACACAACCAAAAGCGGATAGTGAATCCTAGGACTCACTATCCGCTTTTATTGTATGTCTTATACCATACTATTATTGTAATTTAGCAAGAATCATATCAATTTTACGTTGCATATCTTCATTTTGTTGGCGAAGTGTATCAATTTCACTAGCCTGTTTAGAGATTACAGCATCCTTTTCTTGGTCTTTGGCCAACAAGGCTTGCATTTCATCTTGCATTACATAGATGGAGCTAATTGGACCACCTTTATAGCGATCTGGAATAGCTTTCTTTTCAGGGCTATAGCCAAATTTATGAGTTACACCAGCGTTGACCATGTTGTCATGGCTATCGAGGGATACACCGATGTTGAACATCGTATTTTCATTGGTGTAATGCGCCATACCGAGTGCCACAGCAGTTTGTGATTTGTAATTACCCACACCAGCCATAATTTGTGTTGGCTCTAATGGATCATATTGAATTGGCTTCAATGCTGCTAAAGCGGCTGCATTGGCGCCAGCCTTACTAGCATATTGTCTTGCTGCATTGTCTGCCATACCCGTAAGTCCACGAAGGGCTTGATCCACTTGTTGTTTATTTACCGCATCTGTTGGTTTTTCCGCAGGTCCTACACCGGTAATGCGATGGCCGCCCATATCCAAATTAGAATTAATGGACACATTGGCTGGGGTATTGCCATTTTGACTGTTGAAAGTCATCGTTGGCGCTCCATTACCAGCACCGGTAATGGACGTGATACCAGACAAGTTAGGATTCATCGCATAGTGAATAACACCATTATTGGCTGCATCTTGAGTAACTTGAATGTTGCCATCACCTTTAAAATCAAATCCTGTTGACAAGGAAACGGAATGTACTGGTGTGCTACCAGCGCGATCAGTAGTACTGCTGGTTGTATAGTTGATATTGCTTACACCAGAAATCGCATTGTCTAATTGTTGTTTATTTACTGCAGAATTTGCTGTTGTACCAGCAGCCACATTTTTAATTTCCTTGTTATCGGCATCCATACCATTGTTATCGAGGGTCATACCACCAACAGTGATCTTGTTAAAGGTTACATCATCTTTAGTGGCAACAGTAATCGCTCTGCCAGTGTTGGTAATTGTAATGTTCTTACCATCTACGAAGTTAACAGTATCCCCACCGGACACGGATGTTGTAGCACCACCATTGGTTTGAACATTCCAGGATGCAGCAGATTTTGCCAAGTCTTTAATCCGGGATTCACCATTCGCACTGAGATTGGATAAATCTTTATTAGCTGCATTTTCAGCGGCTGCTACAGCATTACTCAATTTCGCAGTAGATGCGATAGATACGGTATTACCCGATGCAGTTGTTGTAATCAACGCATTGGCACCGCTTTCACCATTGATATTAAATTGAATACCACCAGATGTATTCAATTTTTGTGCATTAGTAGAACCCGTATTGCCACCAAGGGTAATTGTATTATTACCCAATGCTGTTGTAGCATCGGAAGCTGCTTTTACAGCATCATCCATTTGTTTCTTGTTAACCGCAGCATCATCTGTAGTAGCTTTGGCAACATTCTTAATTTGTGTATTACCCGCATCGATACCAGAGCCATTTAACTTAACGGTGTTGGTACCATCGGTTGCAGTGACACCAGTCGGTGCTACTGTCGTTGTATTCGTACCGTCAGTGGTAGATAGACCACCTTTAGTCATAGTGGTTGTATTACCTGCACCATCAGAAATGGTAGAGGACGTGCCTGTTACAATTTGTGTATTACCAGCTGCATCTGTGAACGTAGCAGATGTTAAACCGTTCAATACTTTAGCAAGGCGAATGTTCAATGTGCCGGCCCCATCGGATACAACACCGATATTACCTGCTACTAAATCAGCAGAATTGGTTACGCCACCTTTGATGGATAATACTTCGCCATGTTTACGGACAGATGTGGCGCCTGTATCACCATCAAATTTATGCTCTGCATCAGCTAATGCTTGAGCAGTATTCGCATTGGATTTAGTAATCGCATCATTAATAGCTGTTGCTACGTTTTGTGTTGTAGCTACGCCATCAGTACCTACGGCACCACCTGCGCCTGTTGCACCAGCAGCACCGACTTGTCCATTGCCATCTACTACTAAATTACCAGCCTTCACATCTACAGTGTATGTTTTCACACCACCAGTTGTATTGTCAGATACCGTAGCAAGGCCTGTACCTGTTACATTAACAGCATCTTGTGCAGATGTGACTGCCAAATCTTTGATCACTGTTTTACCAGCAGATGAAATATTAGACAAATCCTTATCAGCAGAGTTTTCCGCCGCTGTCACAGCCGCTGTCAATTTAGCGGTTGGTGCAATGGTTACATCATCACCGGTAGCAGATGTAGTGATCAACGCATTAGTACCTGTATCACCTTTGATGTTAAACGTAATAGCATTGGTGCTAAGTTTCTTCGCTGTTGTAGAACCGGTATCACCACCAAGGGCAATCGTATTATTACCCAATGCTGTAGTCGCATCAGTAGCTGATTTTACAGCATCATCCATTTGTTTCTTGTTAACTGCAGCATCATCGGTAGTGGCTTTACCAACGTTCTTAATTTGTGTATTACCAGCATCAATACCAGAACCATTCAACTTAACAGTATTAGTACCATCAGTTGCAGTGACACCAGCCGGTGCTACTGTCGTTGTGTTTGTACCATCAGTAGTGGATAGACCACCTTTAGTCATAGCGGTTGTGTTACCAGCACCATCTGTAATAGTAGAGGAACCACCTGTTACGGTTTGTGTATTGCCGGATCCATCTGTAAATGTTGCAGATGTTAAACCTGTTAATACCTTCGCAAGACGAATGTTCAATGTGCCTGCCCCATCGGATACGACACCGATGTTGCCTGTTGCTAAATCAGCTGGCGTTGTTACGCCACCTTTAATGGATAATACTTCACCGTGTTTACGGACAGATGTTACACCTGTATCACCATCAAATTTATGTTCTGCATCGGCTAAGGCTTGTGTTGTGCTTGCTTTTGCCTTAGTTACAGCATCATTAATAGCAGTTGCTACGTTTTGTGTTGTAGCTACACCATTAGAACCAGTCGCACCAGACGCACCTGTTGTACCAGCAGCACCGACTTGCCCATTAGCAGCTACCACCAAATTACCGGTATTCACGTCTACGGTGTATGTTTTAACGCCGCCCACTGTATTATCAGATACCGTAGCAAGTCCCGTACCAGCTACTTTCACAGCATCTTGTGCAGCCCCTTTAGCTAAATTTTTAATAACCGTTTCACCGCTAGAGGAAATATTGGACAAATTCTTGTTTGCTGCATTTTCAGCAGCTGCCACGGCATTGGTCAATTTAGCGGTTGGTGTAATAGACACATTATCCCCTGTAGCTGTTGTGGTGATTAAGGCATTAGCACCTGTGTCGCCTTTGATATTGAAAGTAATAGCACTTGTGTTAAGTTTCTTGGCTGAGGTGGAACCAGAATCACTACCAAGGGCAATGGTGTTCTTGCTCAATGCTGTGGTAGCATCGGAAGCTGCTTTCACAGCATCGTCCATTTGTTGTTTATTCACTGCAGACATAGCTGTCGTACCAGTAGCAATACCTTTAATTTCCTTATTACCTGCATTGATGCCATCTGTTTTATCAAGAACTACACCACCGACAGTCACTTTATCAAAGGATACGTTCTTAGCAGTACCAATTGTAATCGTACGACCTGTATTAGTTACAGCAATGTTATCGCCATTAACAAAGTTCACAGTGTCGCCACCGGATACGGCCGTAGTACCACTACCATTCGTCGATACATTCCAAGCAGCTGCTGTTTTTGCCAAGTTTTTGATATACGTATTACCAGCTGTAGACAGGTTAGACAAGTCCTTATCTGCTGCATTTTCAGCAGCCGTAACAGCGGCGGTCAATTTAGACGTTGGTGCAATGGTTACATCATCGCCACTAGCAGATGTCGAAATCAACGCATTGGTGCCAGTTTGGCCCTTAATGTTAAATTTAACATCTCCAGAAGCCAATTTTTTAGCCGTCGTGGATCCTGTGGAGCCACCAAGAGAAATTGTACGATTGACAGCTATTGACGAATCCGTAATCGATTGTTTCGTTGCCGTATTCAAGTCATAAGTTACTTGTCCATTCGCACCTACCGTAGCCACCGTAGTTGTACCATTGGTGAAATTAAGACCATCGGATACCTTAACCGTATTAACCGTACCACCATTCACCTTATAGCTAATGGTTTGATCCGCATTTGCTTGGTTAATCGCTTGCGCTACATTATTGGCGTCCGCCATGCCTGCACTAGCACTAGCCGTACCATTCGTAACAGTAATATTTTGCTTTTTACCAGAAATGGTGAGCGTTTGATTATTGCCCTTTGTCGTAATATAGGTACTATCACCGACTACGTTTAATGCACTATTTGTGAAATTAACGTCGCCTTGTGTGCTACCGTCGGCTGTGAAAGCAAGGTTCATGCTCTTAAGTTGTGCTACGTTGACCGCATCAGTATTGTTAGTACCAGCTGCAAGACCTGTCAATTGACGTGTATTGGTACCATCGCCAATAGAAACAGCGGCCCAAGTGCTTGTTAACGCATTACCAGATAAGCCAGTAAATGTATTTGTTCGTCCTGTATTCGGATTATAGCCAGCACCAGCTACTGTATTCGCAATAGATCCTGCACCCAATGCTACGCCACCTTCTACAGTAGCTTGTGTATTTGCACCTAGTGCTAATGAGTTCTTACCAGCTGCCTTTGCTGTGTTACCATAGGCGGCAGCATTTTCACCACTAGCAGCAGAATTATAACCAACAGCAACCGTAGCGCTTTGATTAGCCTCTGAATTGAGACCAATTGCCACCGCCGTAGAGCCAGTTGCCTTTGCTTGTGGCCCTAGTGCAGTTGCAGAGGCGCCAGTAGCTTTAGAGGTCTTGCCGAGTGCTACAGAATTGATTTTATCAGATACTGTATCTTGACCAATGGCAATGGAATCACCATCACTAGCATTCGCATTTTTACCTAAAGCGATAGAATCTGCACCAGTAGCTTGAGATGACGTACCAATAGCTACAGCATCACCACCACCAGCACTAGCAGATTTACCAACGGCAATAGCCGCCTCGCCACCAGATTCGGAGTCAAAACCTCCAGCATAAGAATAGGACCCTGTAGCTTTTGCATTCGCACCAAGAGCCATACCAATAAAACCTGATGCACTAGCCTTTTCACCTATTGCCATACCATGAACATTTGATACTTGCGTTTGAAAACCAATAGCAATCCCATAATCTGATCCGGATGTTACCTTGCTTTCATTCCCCAATGAAACACCATAGGAAGCTCTATTCTCTGCAACAGTACCTATGGCAACTGTATTATTGCCTTCAGCATGTGCGCCTGCACCGACTGCAACAGATGGCTTAATGGAACCGCCTAGGAAGGTACCTGATGCAAGACTTCTAAAACCAATTGCGATGGATTGATTAGAATCACTATAGGCTGCATTACCTATAGCGACACCATTGGTTGTCCCTGATTTAACTGAACCATTACCAAGTGCTGATGATGGTTTATCAGTAAACGGAATGGAGGACACCGCCATTACATTCGGCCCCATTGTTGACATCGCTAGCCCTGCCAGAATACTAGCTACTATAATTTTCTTTTTCCCCGTTGTATTCTTCGTAATTTCCGATACAACAACGTAACATTGTTTTGATTTAGACCAAATGACTTTAAAAATCTTATTCACAGTCCACGTATCTCCTCATACTAATATATATCATTTATTATTGATAACTCATTCATTTACAAAACTAGACAATAATAGTCTAGTTTTATGCGTACATATATAAAAATATCATATGATATTCATATTTTCAATAAATTAGATATAGTTTTATGAAAATATTATGAATTTTTAAGCACTTGTAACTAATTCCTTATATTAATTTTATTTATACGACAAATAGCGGCTAGTACATCCTATAAGATATACTAGCCGCTATGGTTTTACGGGTCTTATACTATATTTTTATGAGCCTTATACGTTGTATTGTTATATATACTTTGTATAATCAACTAGTTTTTATTCACTCTAACACGTTCAATTGTCGGTTGACCTTGGTTGTTTCTTGCCACTGTGTCAACGCGGAACAGAGCCATTTCAGGGCTAAATTCTGTTACCAGTTGTTCGTCCACTTGTACGCCGTTTTGAAGGGCACGGTATACAATTTGAGCAAATTCGTAGCGTGTTAATAAACGATCACCACCGAATGTGCCATCTGGGTAGCCTTCTACTAAGCCACGACGTGATAAATCGCTAACAGCTTCGTATGCCCAGTGATTGCTTGACACATCAGGGAATAGTGTAGTGCGGTCAGCTTTCATATTAGTACCAGCTACACCATTTAAAAGGGTTGTCAATTTTTGGATTTGTGCATTTTGAAGAGCTACTGTTTTCTTAAGTTCTAACACTTCTTTACCAATGGCTACGCGAGAGCGAGATACATTGCTATGAGCGCCGACTTTCACAGAAAGGCCGGCATTCACAACAGTTTCCCCATTACCTAATGTAGAACCTACGCTCAATTGAACGTCCTCGTTAGGACGATAGAATGCACCGAGTGCAGCAGCATTGCCATTGTGGTAATGACCATAGCCGGCGGCAAAGTCCCATTTAGCATCAGGGTCAAAGTCGAGCGGATGAAGGGCCGCCAACGCAGCCGCACCAGCAACACCACGATTTACGCGTTTGTCCAAGCGAGCTATATTGCCATTAATGTTTGTAATGTTGTTTTGGATATTCGTAATATCGCCGCCTACATTGTTACGCAACAATTTAAGTTGAGCCACATTTACCGCATCAGTATCATTTGTACCAGCAGCAACAGATGTGATTTGACGAGTTACATTATTATCTACATCACCAACAGACACAGCCGATGCTGTAGACACCCAAGTAGAAGATGTTTTGGTGGATGGCGCATTGGTAAGAACATCATAACCTACTGCACCAGCTGCAACAGTTGCTTTGGAATTGCTACCGATAGCAGCACCACCTACTGCAGATACTTCTGTGTTATGACCTACAGCGACTGCATCATTTACAGTCGTTGTTGTACCATTATCGCTAGAGCCTAAGATAACTGTGTTGTTTGCACTAGTTACAGTACGATTATCACCTAAAACAAGAGTATTATTTGCATCGGATACTGTATTTTTAGAACCGATAACAGTCATGTGCTGTACTTTCGTACCTGTATTGCCCACGCCGATAGCCAAGTTATCTTTACTTTGGTTACCACGTACTCCGGTTACAGTGTTGTTTACACCAATCATAGATGTACGTAGTGTATAGTCTGCTTTATTACCGCCACCAAATGCCATAGTAGCACCAGCACCATTAGAGGATGTAACAGCAGTTTTTAATTTGTCTGAAAAATCCTTCGCGGACGTAGCACTTTCACCAGGCGTACTGAACGAAGTACTAGAATTAGTGATTTCATTACCTGCACCATATACAAGTACACCATTAGAATTCGCTACACGGTTGGCAACGCCAGTAATAGCTGTTGCTACACCAGCTGTAGAACCACCACTTGTAGATTCAATACTGTTGAAAGCACCATTTACGGTAGCCCCGAAGTTTTGAGTAGGTGTTGAGAAACGACCACCTGTGTAGGTGGAACTAATGACATTATATGTACCAGTAGTAGTGGTGAAAGCCCCATTACTAAAGCTATTCGCACCAACAGTTGTTGCATATACATTTAGATTTGCACCACGTGTACCATTATTATCTGTATCTATCGTTATATCACCAATGGCTCCACGATAGTTATGAGATCCAATCATAGTACTACCTGTACGAGCATATGTGTTATTACCAATCGCAACAGAACCCACTACCTTAGATGGATCTGCTGGTACACGAGCAGAGGACCAAAAGTTACCAGAATAGGATGTTTGCCCCATCCCTACAGCGGCTTCTGCACCACCTGCCATGTTTTCTACATGAGAATTTGCCCCGATAGCTATGCTGCCATTTTGGCCAACGTAGTTTTCTACATTAGCTTTGTTACCCAATGCAACATCTAAGGTGTTATTTGCGGTACTACCTGTACCGTAGGCAATACCATTACCAGACCCAGTTGTTGTATCTGCTGCACTAGCCACACATAGGCTAGACAACAATACGCCATTGATCAATAGTGTTAATATACGTTTACGATTGTTCATGTTCTTCTATCCCCTATATAACAAAACAATAAGTCACTCTCAAAACTCATCATTTCTTCATGATGATTACATGAATATATTAACACATTTTAAATATTTGTAAATAGTTTGTTTATAATAAATCATAAAAAATTAAAATTACATTATAAAAATTAATGTATTTATGGGATAGTTAAACAAATTAAAAAGCGGGTAGCTAATCACAAAGGATTAACTATCCGCTTATGTATTGAGGTTTGTATGAAAAATCTGTTTACACTATACAGCTATTTAAGCATCTCAATATTATCTATTATTTAATTTTTCTACCAGCATATCTACTGTTTCTTGTAATTTCTTATTTTGAGCCTCTAATGTATCAACCCGTTGTTCGAGAGCATTATAGGAAGCAGGAGAGATTTTTTGTAGCGTTTTGTTTTCACCGAATTTATAGGATACACCAAGGTTGGCCATGATGTGGTCATTAACGGTAGCACCGGCTGTGAGGAGCAAGTTTTCCTTTGGATAATACCCCACACCGAGGGCTAGCGCATTGGCATCTTTGTAGTGGCCAATACCGCCCATCACTTGTACTCGATTATCTGGATCAAATTGCATTGGATGTAATGCAGCTAGTGCCGCAGCACGAGCATCGCCTTTATTGGCCTCTTTTCCAATGTTGCTAATTTTGTTATATAGATTATCGATTTGTTGATTTGCACCATATAATTGAGAACCATTGATGGCATCTGTAGAATCCGCGCTTACGCGACCTGCTGCTACATGAGTGATGGTCCGTTCTTGACCGGTAGCGCCTACGGATACGGTGGATACCGGTGCAGTGCCGGCAAAGTTAACGGTGCCACCTGCATAGGTATAACTTGGAGTAGCTACCACATCACTACTTTCAGCAGTGGAATCATTACCTAATACAACTGCATTATCTAGGGATGTTGTCACATTATTACCCATTACGAATGTGTTATTAGCACCAATTTGATTCTTGTTACCTACGCTATAGGAGTTATCACCCTTAACAGTAGCCACATTATATGTACCTACACCAAAGGCGCCAGATTGGTCACCTTCAATCTTGTTGTATGCACCTATGGCAGAGTTCTTATTGCCTTCAAAGATAACGCCATGACCCATGCCATAGTTAAAATTGCCGTTTACAGTAGAGTTAGAGCCGATTAATACGGTATTATTAGCCGTGCTGCCAGTAGCTTGTGATCTACCAATCCACACGTTTTTATTACCCTTAGCATTGGCACCCGTAAAGTAACCGATGGCAACAGTATCAGAAAGAGTGGATTTATAGCCTGCAGCAAAGGTACCCATGAAATTGTAATCGCCCTTGCCTTCCACAAAGGTTTTGCCGCCTAATGCAACATTGCCACCACCATTCGAGCTGTTCAACGACAACCGTCCAATGGCGATATTATTCCCCTTTGCATTTGGATCTCCAGTATATGAATAGGGATTGCTATTAGTGGCCCCAGTTTGTCCACCTAAGGATACATTGTCTGAATTAGAAAAAGTAGATCCCTGCAATCCAATATTATAGGCTACACCACCAGTTGAAACGATAGGTGTATCAGCGGCTTGCACTAGGCCTATAGAAGATACACTAAACACACTCATCATTGAAACAATACATAATTTTGTTGCGTAATTCATATTACGTCCCTCCCACACTTTCAAAATGTGTTGCTATACTCCTGCTAATGTTCTCGATGCGCCATAGATTTCAGCCACCACATAAGGGTTACCGCAGGTACTCAATTTAGCAAGCATCCGTTTTGTATAATCTAAATGCTCTAACAAAGCATCCCGTAGTTTGCGTTGCACGTGGTCAGGGGAATGAAATACGAGTATAGGATCAAAGTCTCCTATGATGATATACGTTGTATGTGGTTCTGGTCCTGGCTCAATGTGGTATTGGAATGGAATGATTACATTGAATAAACCATACACCACATCGCGCGCAATTGGTTTCCGTGCTTTAAGACAAGCAAATGTCATGTTAGGTCCTAACGTTCGTGGATCCGTATACATCGGCTTTGACCGTCTTGTTGATTGAATGCCGTTTGCTAGAACACCCTCGTGTCGTGCGATCTCTCGCAATACCGTTTTAATGGATTTGTGAATGATATCACGCCGACCATCTACATAGTAACATGCAGTGCAGTCACCACCATCTATGTAAACAGGAATTAAGCAACATATATGGTGAGCTACATCGCCATATATCGCATTTGGATTACAAGAAATTGATTCTTTATTACTTACCGTTTGATACGCTGTATTATGCATCATTATAACCTTTCTTAAGATTAATGAGTAATAAAACTAAGGAATTCCTCTTGTAAAATTGTATAAATAACACGTGTTATATAAATGTGCTTTAGCAGCACTTATGAGTTAATTGTATACCTATAATTACAAGCTGTAAATATATAAATTAAAAAATATTTTAGCTTTTTAAAGCTACTTATA
>OGCW01000513.1_pt1 | contig 20682 bp, 17 predicted proteins | sample 1570231 | NCBI WGS metagenome assembly OGCW01 (sample SAMEA2582168, study PRJEB24529) | metagenome | biome: Human gut stool | place: China | collected 2011 | reverse complement strand
ACCCTCCGGTCCCCTCCAGCATTCCCATGCTCAAGGCGTAGTGGAAGGGTGCTCCTGCCTTTCTCGCCTCGTTCTGGAAGAGGTCGAAAACGGAGCGTTTCTCTGCCTCCCCCAGAAGGACGGGTACGCCTTTTTTGATAATGCCGGCTTTCTCCGCCGCTATCTTCTCCTCCGTATCTCCCAAGAATTGCGTATGATCCAGACTGATATTCGTGATGATACTCAAGATCGGAGTGATAATGTTCGTACTGTCCAAACGACCGCCAAGCCCGACCTCGATAACCGCGTAATCTACCTGCTGGTCGCGGAAATACTCAAAAGCCATACTGGACGTCAGCTCGAAGAAAGAAGGATGGAGAGGCTCGAAGAAAGAACGATGGCGTTCGACGAAATCGACCACGTAATCTTGGGAGATCTTTTTCCCGTTCACCCGGATGCGCTCCCGGAAGTCCACTAAGTGGGGAGAGGTATAAAGCCCGACCTTGAAACCGGATTGCCGGAGAATGGCCGCCAATAGATGGCTGACCGAGCCTTTGCCGTTTGTCCCGGCTACATGGATGGTCTTATAGGCTTTATGCGGATTTCCCAGATAATCATCTAGGGCGATACTTGTACCAAGACCGGGTTTGTAAGCGGAAGCTCCGCTGTGTTGGAAGACCGGGATGCTGGTATATAGATAGTGTAGCGTTTCCTCGTATGTCATGTTTTTGTAAATTAGATGCTACAAATGTAGTTAAATTTATTTATACCTTTGCGACTCGTTTATAAAAAGGAGAGAAAAAGAAAATGGAAACACGACGTATAACCTATACGCCTCAAGGAGGCGTTTGTTCTAAGTTGATGGTGATCGACGCGAAGGAGGACGTGATCGAGAATGTGCAGATTGTAGGAGGTTGCCACGGTAACGGGCAAGTCATGTGCGCCTTATTGAAAGGTATGCGCATCGAAGACGCTATCGGCCGTTTGTCTGGCATCGATTGTCATGGAAGGGGAACTTCATGCCCGGACCAGATGGCACAGGCATTGAAGCAATTCAATCGATGATCAGCTTATATCCGATTCCCCGGATATTCAAAATCTTGATAGACTCGTCTTTCGATAACTTATGACGTAGCTTGGTGATAAAGACATGCAGGCTGCGTGCGTTGAAGAAAGAATCATCTCCCCAAAGGTCTATCAAGATCTCTTTCATCGGTAATACTTGGTCCTTATTGTCGCAAAGGCGCTTCAATATCTCGGATTCCCGGTTGCTGAGGAGTTGTTTCTCTCCCCGGTAGACCAATGTCTGCGTGATGGAATCGAACGTATAAAGCCCGATACGGAAAGAGGTGGCTTCCGGTCTTTGGACGGACACCTTATGCAGTAACGCCTTGATGCGCACGATCAATTCCGCCATGCCGAAAGGCTTTTTCAGGTAATCGTTGCCGCCTGTCTCGAAGCCCTCTACCACGTCGTTGGCCGCGGAACGGGCCGATAGGAATAGGACAGGGGTGTGCGTATCCGTCTTACGGATCAATTTGACCATCGTGAAACCATCCATCTTGGGCATCATGATATCCGCTACGATAATGTCCGGGTTGATCTCCGCATAACGGGAGAGGCCCTCCTCGCCATTCGCCGCTAGGGTGATATCGAACTCGTTCCCATCCAGCGTATCCTTGATGATCATGGCCAATGTAGGCTCGTCTTCTACTAGTAGTACTTTTATCTTTTCCATATTTGATACTTGATTTTCGGATTATTATTTAAAATGCAGGGTAAAGGTGGAGCCTTTGCCGGGGACGCTTTCCACACGGGCTGTTCCTCCATGTTTACCCATCATGTCTTTTACGTAATATAATCCTAGGCCATAACCTTTCACGTTGTGGATATTCCCGCTGGGAACCCGGAAGAACTTGTCGAATATCTGCCGCTGGTTGGCTTCGCTGATACCCGGGCCGTTATCGGTTATGGAGATTGTCGTTTCGTGATCGTCTTGCCGGGCTGTCGCTTCGATGCGGCAAGGTTCCTTGTCGGCGTATTTGATTGCGTTATCGATAAGGTTGCTCAACATATTATATAGGTGGGTACGATCGGCCACCAATTCTATATCCTCGGGGATGGAGTAAGTAAACTCCACGGGTTTGCTCGCTTTCAGTTTGTATTGCTCGATGAGGGAGTTCACCAACTCGTTTAATGAGATGGTTTCGGGGCGCAAGCGGAAGGTACTGCGGTTCTCTACGGCGAGTGTCAAGATTTGTTCCACCAATCCGGTAAGATGGATAAGTTGGTCTTTAACGATCGTCAGGTATTTCTTCTGTTTCTCGTTGACGGGATCGCTAAAGTTCAATAATGCGTCTACGGCGGCATAGCTGACGCTGATCGGGGTTTTCAGCTCATGCGTCATATTGTTGGTGAAATCGGTCTTCAATTCTTCCACGGTCTTTTGCTTTAAGATGGTGCGGAGTAAGTATATGAAAGCGCAAATGATCAGCAAAAGTAATAGGAAGGAGGAGATCAGGATGCCTTTCATCTGGGTGAGTATCACGCTAGCCGGCGATTTAAGGAACAGGCGATATTGTAACGTGCTCTCGTTATGGAGCGGGTAATCGAAATGCACGGGGTTTTTCCACGTAGTGAATCGTTCCGGCTTGTCCAGATGCATCCAACCCTTCTCGTCCCCGTTGTTTGGTTTATAAATCGTTACCAGCTCATGTTCCGTTACGATGTTTCTTGCCTCCAGTTCCGAGGTTAATAATTTGTTGTAGGTCTTGAAATCAATTGGTTTTATAGAATCTATATTCGCATGCATCGCTTGCTGCACCATGTCCTCCACCTCGCCGATTACATATAGGTAATCCGTTAGGGTAGAGTCTATCGAGCTAAAGTCCTCCTCATCCCCGTAATCGATATGTAATTTCATGTGTGAGTCTGGATTTGCCGTCTTGAAGATATCTTCCCGGTTAAGGTCAGGATCTTCTTTCTGCGGATGGATCGAAGCTTTTGCGTCCATCTTCTGCTTATTAGACGGATCTAGCTCTGAGCTGAAGTACACATCTTGGGTTTGAGGTCCCAGCGCTCCCTGTTCTTTTTTGATAGATCGGATGCGCAGGAACAACTCCTTATAGTCGGCGATCTTCATCGCTTCCTCTATATTGATCTCCATCTGTTTATATAATGTATCATATAAACCTTTCAGCCAGTATCCTTGGAAAACCAAAAGCCCGGCCAGCGATAGGACGATCAACAAAGCGATTAACTTAAAACGAAGTCTGATGTTCATGAAGTCTCTTTATGCTTATAATCGAATTGATCGCTAAAAATAGACAATTTTATTACATGAACTTTTAATACGCAAGATAAACTTTATGCGGGCGCTTGTAAATATTTACTAAGGATGCCCATCAACGCCCCAATATCAATCGGTTTAGCCAAATGATAATTCATGCCCGCTTTGATAGCGTTTGTCACGTCTTCGGAAAAAGCGTTGGCGGTCATGGCTATAATTGGCATATGTGCGATATCCCTTCGTTGGAGGGAACGAATCTGCCGGGTCGCCTCATAACCGTCCATGATAGGCATCTGGATATCCATCAGTATTATCTGGTAAAATCCTTCTTCCGATTGGGCGACTTTATGTACGGCGTCGAGCCCATTTATCGCCGTATCGATAGTGATACCGGTGCTGCCGATGATCTCTACGGCGATCTCACGATTTAACTCGTTATCCTCCACCAGCAAGATGCGCTTGCCGGAATAATCGACGTTTGATAACTTGAATGGGCGGATCGGTTCCGGCTGGTCTCCTTCGTCAAGGAAAGATCTCAATACTTGGAGTAGCTTGGACTTATAGAGAGGCTTGGTGATGAATCCATTGGCCTTAACCTCCTTAGCCTCTGCCTCATATTCCTCAAGATCGTATGCGGAGAGAATGATGATCGGTACGTCCGCTCCCACGAAACGTCTGATTTGCCGGGTTGTTTCAATGCCGTTCATTTGAGGCATCTTCAAGTCAATGATCACGGCGAAATACTCTTTCTCCGCTAAATGATGCTGTCGTACTTTTTCTATAGCTTCTCTACCTGAATATACGCATTCACTGTTTATCCCGATCTCTCGCAAACAGCTAGACGTGTTTAGACAAGCGATCTTATCATCATCTACCACAAGAACCTCTAAACCTTCTACCTCTATCTTATCATCGGGCTTCTGATCCCGGCAAACCAATGGCATGTCGATGGTGAAGCGGGAACCTTTGCCATATTCACTCTCCACCTTGATATCTCCTCCCATCATCTGAATGATCTTATGGCTGATCGACATCCCGAGGCCAGTACCTTGTATCCTCTTGATCTCATCATCGCTCGCACGCTCGAAAGGCTCGAAAATCTTATCCAGAAACTCCGGTTTCATACCTCTTCCGTTATCCTCAAACACGAATTGATAATTTCCGATGCCATTATGAGGGGCCTTCTCGTAGATCTCTATCGTGATTCGCCCATTCTCCGGCGTATACTTAATTGCGTTCGAGAGGATATTCATCAATACCTGCTTGATACGCTGCGTATCGCCTTTTACATTCTCATGCCTCAGGTTCTTGACGTGTATATTTAAAGTTTGTTGTTTGTTTTTGATCTCCGGTTGCATCATAACGACCAGGTCTTGCAAGAGCTCACCCACATTGAACTCATCCTCCGAAAGAATTAACCTGCCACTCTCGATCTTGGACATATCGAGAACCTCATTAATCAGACTCAATAATAATTTAGAGGCTCCATTGATTTTTTCCATACAATCTAGTATTCTTTCATGTTCATCTACATGGGCTTTGGCTATAGTCGCCATTCCCATGATGGCGTTCATGGGTGTACGGATATCGTGGCTCATGCGGGCGAGAAAATCAGATTGGGCTTGGTTGGCTTGTTCCGCCGACTTTAGTGCTTCTTTAAGTTGCTTTGACTGTTTCTCCAGTTTCTTTTGCAACTCCCTCTGTTCGGTAATGTCGGTGATATTGATGTAAACGATAAGATAGATAGGCTCGTCACCTTCCCAGCCAATACATTCCCCGTTCAACTGTAGCCAAGCGTCGTTTCCGTTTTTGTCTTTCGACTGGATAACGAAATGTACAGGTTCCCCTTTTAGCATACAGGAGATATGTGCGTTCATCGTATTACGGCTTGTTTCATCTAAACGGGAGAAAGGACTGAAAGATAAAAAAGAATTTTTATCGATACCAGAGAAGTCCATATATTTATCATTTGCCTCCAGCAATGTAAAACTGCCGTCTTTATGTACTTTATGCTTGGATATGAAGCCGGGGATATTATCATAAGTGATCGTTTGCTCGATCCGCCTTCGCATTACGTCCTCTACATCGGTCATTACCGTATAGGAGATAGGGATGCCGTCTTGTAGTTGGTCGGTAAACGTTGAGGTGATTTTAGTCCATCTTTTTCCTTTTCTCGTTGGCATCTGGATAACGGTTTCGTAACCGCTGGCTTTATTAGCTATCGTCTCGTAAACATTCTTGGATAATATATTCCAAGCTTCATCATAACCTTTAAAATACAAATCGGGTTTATTGTGGAAAAGAGCTTCATATTCTTCTTTGGGGTAACCTATCATATCGTAATAGAAGTCATTTGCCCATAAAAGTGTGAAATGCTCATCCAATAAATGTTTGCTAACGCTAGCTCCCGTAAGCCCCATCAATAAGTTGTATTCTAGATCCGTCTCTCGCCCTTCCATCGTATGTCTTTTTATATTATCCTACAAAAGTAAAAATTATAAAAGGTACCCTTGAAATTCTTCTTTTTGATAATATGTTCCGTTTTTGCTTTCGGCTAGTCGGATGTTTTCTGGTAACAAGAATAGGTATACGATTTACCCCTGTATTCTTGTGGAGTCATGCCTACATTTCGACGGAAGAACTTATTAAAGAACGATAGATTATTAAAACCGAGGTCCATCGCTATGTTCTTGATTTCTCGGTTGGTCCCTTTCAACTGAGCCTTAGCGTCTATGATTATTGTTTGCGTGAGGATCTCTTGAGGAGTCTCTCCGATCGCTTTTTTGATGGATGTCGAGAAATAAGAGAACGTGAGGCCCAACTTCTCGGCATAAAACGATACGTTATGCTCTTTCGTATAGTATCTCAATACCATATTTAGGAACTCTTGATAGATTTGTAACGGACGTGTAAGTTCCTGTTTCTCTAATGGGTAAATTTTACTGTATATTTCTATGATACCTTGACTACACATCATGAAAATGGCCTTTATCATCTCTTTATTGTTCAAGATATCGGGATATACGGCATATTGATAGAGAAGCTCGTAGAAGTTCGTGATCAGGTTGGCCCTGTTTTGGGATATTTTTATAATCGGATACCTGTAAATCATCAGTAGATAACCCATCGTGCTCTTGATAAAATTGGTGTAACACATAAAATCGAAAGAGAACGCTATGAAATAGATCAAGATGTCGGGGGATATCTCATGTATTTGTATGCGACTATTGGGCAATAGCGTTACAACATTGAGTTTCGAAGTGGTCAATTCTGACATATTGATAGTTGAGCGTATTTGCCCTTCCATGCAAAGGATAAAGACCCCAGCTTTTATCTTACAAGGAATATTTATAAACTCCTTGAGTTCGTCGGCGGATATGTATTTACCAACCATAAAGTCCGTAGGTGAATCAAGGCAGAGGAACTGTTTATCCATATTGTAAGATTTTTGACGTCAAATATAAATATTAATTGAAACTCAAATGTTGTAAAAGGAAATATGGAACATATTATCCCAAAAAATAGTTAGCCAAGACTAAATAAGATCCTTTACACCCATAAACTTGAACGGTTGCGCCGGCTTAAAGTCTTGTGCGACCAGTCGCTACCATCCCGTTTGTTCCCGAATAAACTACTCTTGTACACATGATTTTCAACTTTTAATAGGTTATCTTCAAATATTTGATTGATATATCAACAGTTAGAACCTCTTAATGTTCAGTTTACGTTTTCGCGTCAAAGAGTACGGCGGCCTTGAAACCTTTTTCCTGCAATTCCCTTAGGTGAGATTTAGCATAAAGGATACCACTCATACTACTTTTCCGAAGGTGTTTTCTAGATTACCTTGTTCCTCTTTGTTGGGTTTGATAAATGGCGATAAGACTAAATAACATTCCTGATAAGACAAGGTAAGACTTCGTAAGTGAGTGGTAACATAGTTTCTTTTAAGAATACGTTTCTTTTGTATGAACGAAAAATGATAAAAACAAACCGATATGAAACGTACTATTTACTACATGATTTTATGCTTGCTGATGAGTCTCGGTGAGATTATGGCACAAGGTATTTCCGGGAAGGTGATGGATGGCAAGGAACAGCCGGTAGATGGAGTGGCGGTGATTTTACAGACCCTCGACTCTGTATATGTGGATGCCGTGGTTACCGATACGCTTGGGGATTTTCGATTGAATCATCCGCTAGACCAGTCGTATCGACTTATTTTCCAACACATCTTATATAATATGGTAGAGAAAGAGATAACTACCGCCAACGTAGGTACGGTGGTGCTGGAGGAGAAAGATTATCAGTTGGCCGAGATTACCGTAAAGGCACAACGCCCTCAAGTGAAACTGTAGGGAGGCAAGCTGACGTATGATGTCCCTCAACTGATGAAGGATAAGACTGCCACGAACGCTTTTGAGATCATCAAGGACTTACCGGGGCTTATCGAGCGGAATGATAATCTGGAGCTGGTAGGGGCCAGTCGTTTGAATATAATCTTGAATGGGCAGTTGACGACAATGTCGGCAGATCAATTAATCCAGTTACTGAAAACTATGCCGGCCTCAAGGGTCGAAAAGGCTGAGGTGATGTATAACGCTCCAGCTAAATATAATGTCAAGGGGGCGTTACTCAATGTCGTATTGAGTAAGAATGAGTCCGAGACTCCTTCTTGGCAAGGTGAAACGGGTGTGGATTACACCCAATATCGCCATGCGGGGGGAGATGCGCATGTGAATTTACTTTATACGAATAAGGGCTTTAGCATAGATTTCCTGTTGAATGGTAATAAGAGACGGGATGTGATGGGGGAGGATATGTTGGCCCGCCATACATTAAATAGTGGTATGACGGAAATAAGCCAACATAATCGGGCCCTTGTCCATGTAAATAGAGGAACGGTTCGTCTGGGAATGGATTATACGTTTGCGAATGAGGATAAACTCTCTTTGGCATATTATCTGAAGGGAGATAAAGTCTTATCGGACCGTGATGCCTTTACCTCATATCTGGATCTGTCGAAGCCGGAAAATAAAAGTGAGAGTACGAGCTTGGTCCGTGATGACGGGCACTCCGCTATTCATAATATACGTTTACAATATGATGGACATGCCGGGATATCGGCAGGAGCGGATTTCACCCGTTATCATTCGCCCTCGGTACTTGATTACCAGGATACGAATGGTTCCCGGACTGATATGATAAATAATACGAGACAGGATGTATCCCGCTGGTCCGTATTCCTAAATAAGACACATAGTTTCGCTTCCGGGTGGGGATTGAATTACGGCGTGCATGGAGGTTACGCTTCGTCGAAAAACTATTCGGAGTATTTATATGATCAAGGTGCTGGCTATGAGATGGACGAGGAAGCGTTGGAGGATAATACACAAAAGGAATACATCGTTGATATTTTCGCCGAGGTATCGAAAAGCTTCGGAGAGCGTTTCTCTGCTACGGTCGGGCTGAAAGGGGAGTATTTTAAGTCTGACTACGCCTCTAGCCGGGAAAATATGAACCTATGGAATGAGGGGGCGTTGTTTCCTACCGTATCCCTGAGCTATACGTTTTCTCCCCGACATATTTTACAGTTCGATATAAGTAGCGATAAGACCTATCCCGGTTATTGGCAAGTCTCCCCGCAAGTAACGCCTCTAAACTCTTACTCGGAAGTGGCGGGAAATCCCTTGTTGAAACCTTATCGCACGTATGAGGGGCAGATGGTCTATATCTTCCGCCAAAAGTATATGCTGGTAGCGTTCTGTGAATACACGCCGGATTATTTCGCCCAACTTCCTTATCAAAGCGATACGGAACTGAAGACCGTTTTTCGTTTCGAGAATATGGATTATAGTCTGGAAGCGGGATTGGCGGTGATCATTCCTTTTAATGTGGGTCGTTTTTGGAATAGCCGCATCACACTGCGAGGTTGGAGGATGCAAGAGAAGAATGATAACTTCCACGGCATCTCATATAACCGTGAGGCTTATCTCGGGTTAGCGCATATGAGTAACACATTTAACCTATGTGATAAACCGAATTTAAAAATGACGATAGACGGCCAATACGTGACTCCCGGTGCCATCCAAGGTATATACGACTTGGGTTCCATGTATGAGATATCCGCTGGATTAAAATGGACTTTCTTGAATGACCGTGCCAGCTTGACACTTAAAGGAGACGATATTTTCGCCAGCAGCATTCCACGTACCATCAAGATAAACCAAGGCAATCAATGGAGCCGGATGAGGAAATTGAATGATGAGAGATGTCTGAAATTATCTTTTGTCTGGAAGTTTGGTGGTTACAAGGAGAGGGAACATGATTCGATAGACACATCTCGTTTCGGAAAATAATAGATGCCTTGTAGTTTCATCCTAATGAACTCTTTGTTTCAATAGGATGAAACTGGATGCTCTTCTAAAGGAAATCCTATATTGCTTTCGTACTCGCTTCTATCTGTTCCATTAGCAGGGTGATATTGCTCATGAATAGCTTGACGGAGATCGCCAGCAGGATGATACCGAAGAATTTACGGATCAGGTATATGCCGCCTTTCCCCAAGACTTTCTCTACCTTGCGTGTCATGCGGACAACAAAGTAGACCCATAGCATATTCAGTACCAAGGCTACGATAATATTCACGCTGGCATATTCCGCACGGAGCGATAATAAAGTGGTGAACGATCCCGCTCCGGCTAGCAACGGGAATACTAGCGGCACCAACGTAGCTTCCTTGATCGGCCCTTGGTTCTTGAAAATCTCTATGTCGAGAATCATCTCCAAAGATAGGAGGAAGATCACAAAAGCGCCGGCCACGGCAAACGACTCGATGTCCACATGGAAAAGCCTGAGTAATATATCCCCGGCGTAGAAGAACCCTAATAACAATAGAAAGGAGATTAGGGTTGCCTTCAACGCATTGACATCCTTGCCTTTATCCTTTAGGTCTATGATGATGGGAATAGCTCCGATTATATCGATAACAGCGAATAATACGATGAATGCGCTAAGTATTTGTTGGAAATTGAAATTTGTGAACATGACGTTATCCTCCTCTATTTTTTAATCCTCGTAAAGATACATATTTTTCCTTGAATTGGTCAATATGACGAAATTATTGGTGTGTGTAACTAATTTTAGCAGGCCTGAACTATCAACGTGTCAGAATTGTTCTTATATTAGAAGCAATAATCATTAAATCGAAAGGCCATGGGAGCAAAGAAGAATTTTGTGTTGGACACGAATGTCATATTACATGACTATAAGTGCATCGAGAACTTTCAGGAAAATGATATCTATCTACCCATCGTGGTATTAGAAGAGTTGGACAAGTTCAAGAAGGGGAGTGAGCAGATCAATTATAATGCCCGTGAGTTTGTTCGGGAGCTAGACTTATTGACCAGTAATGACCTGTTCTTGAAAGGCGCCTCACTAGGACCGGGAAAAGGTACACTTTATATCGTGACCGGTGATAAGTACCAGGAGAAAATAGCGCATTCTTTTCCGGATAAAACGCCAGATCACCGTATCTTGTCTTGTGCGTTGACGATTGCCGAGAAGAATCCGAAGATCAAGACAACCTTGGTCAGCAAGGATGTGAACCTTCGTATGAAGGCTCGTTCTTTGGGTATTCCCGTTGAGGATTATATCACGGATAAGGTCGTGAATGTAGATATTTTCGAGCGTGCGCAAGAGACCTATGAGAATATAGACCCCGATTTGATCGACAAGATATACAGCTCTCCGGAAGGTGTGGATGCAGATTCGTTGGATATCAAGTCTAAGCTCGACCCCAATGAATGCTTTATCTTGAAAAGCGTACGTAATAGTGTATTGGCTCGCTACAATCCGTTTACGGATAAGATCAAGAAGGTGGATAAAGGCACGAACTTTGGTATCCAGCCCCGTAATGCCGAGCAGAGTTTCGCTTTCGAGGTATTGAACGATCCGAATATCAAGCTTGTGGGGCTGACCGGAAAGGCCGGAACCGGAAAGACATTGTTGGCGTTGGCCTCTGCCTTGAAACAAGCCGGCACGTATAAACAGATACTTTTGGCCCGTCCGATCGTCGCTTTGGCGAATAAGGATCTCGGTTTCCTTCCGGGTGACGAGAAGCAAAAGGTCGCTCCTTATATGCAACCTCTATTCGATAACCTGAACGTGATCAAGACTCAGTTTGCCCCGGGTAATCCCGATGTCCGTAAGATCGACGATATGCAGAAGAACAACCAGTTGGTGATCGAGGCGTTGGCCTTTATCCGGGGTCGTAGCTTGTCCGAGACTTATTGTATCATCGATGAGGCCCAGAACCTCACGCCGCATGAGATCAAGACGATTATCACCCGTGCGGGAGAGGGAACGAAGATGGTCTTCACGGGAGATATCCAACAGATTGACTCCCCGTATCTAGACGCCCAAAGTAATGGCTTGGCCTATATGATCGACAAGATGAAAGGACAGGACTTGTTCGCCCATATCAACTTGATAAAAGGCGAGCGAAGCGAGTTATCTGAGTTAGCGTCAGATCTTTTGTAATTAATATAGGGAATTGAAGATTGAAAATAAACGCTTATGTGAAGCTTGATTTTTAATCTTCAATTCTTAATGATTAGTCATTTACACTCGGGCAGACATAAATTTTCCGGAAACTACCTTTATAGGAAGGGTCTCCCATATCTTTGATCTCATTCAGATGTTGTTTAAGATGGGCGGTTTCGCCGTGCTTTTGTAATTCCCCGTCGTTTTTCCAAGTCTCGGCGATAAAGAATTCGGTGCTATCGGTGAGGGACTGGTACATGCCGTAGTCGATACATCCCGGTTCTAGCAACGTGCTTTCCTTGCATTTCAAGAATGATTCCTTTAAGGCGGAGACACATTCGGGTTTTACTTTCCGTTTGATATTCAGTACGACTTCCATGGATTCTTTATTGCTTCCTCCATTCGTGCAACCGGATAGAGCGATTAATACGCAGGCCATTGAGATAAACACTTTCTTCATGATAGATTGTTTTTAAGTATTTGATACGACAAAAGTAGTGAATTTTTGATCTAAACACAGGAATCGAACATCTGATATTAAATTATTGTTGTTAGTGGAAGTTGGAATGGATATATTTGTGATAATATTAATAGCTATTTATGTTAAATTTAAAACAAGAGTCATGAGAAAGAGTTTGTTGTATGTATTTGCCGTGATTTGCACGATGGGTTTTTTTACGGCATGTGGTGATGATGACGATTCAAGTTCTTCCGGTAACTGGCAAGATCTGTCGAAAACGTACGAGGGTAAGAGCGTTAATCTGGTAATGGGTGAAGTGACAATCCCTGTTGACGGTAAATCGGTCGTGATTGCCGCTTCTTCTGCGGAGAAGGCATCAGTAACCTTGAACAATATCATCCCCGAAAATAAGTCGGTCGCTATTGATGCCGCATTGAAGGAAGCGGACGGCACTTATACGTTTACCGGCGAGAGTACGGTTGGCGATTGCGTGGTATCGGTAAATGGTACGGTGAAAGGGGGCGTAGCTTCTGTTGTTTATACTCGTAAATTAACTTCTTCTATCGTAGGTAATTGGAGCTTGAAAGCGGGCGTGGAAGCTATCTATGCGAATATCGTTACCGGAAATTCTACGATCGATGATCTCGTGCGTATGATAAAGCCAGTTATCAGTAACTTGATTTGGGGCAAAGTAAGCGTTGTAAATGTTAACTTACCGGAAGATGGAATCTTCGATGTTTCTTGGAGACCTATAGGGGCTTCTGAGGATAAAGGAATCGGTGAGATCACGAAAATGGCAAGTATCCAATATTGTGTGGTAGACGGGAAATTTATGGTGGCTGTGGATAAAAATTATGTGACAGTCTTGACTACTTTATTACAACAGGCTGCTGGTGACAAATTGGAGGCCGCTGGTATCTCTATTGACGAGATCATGAAGCTTTTGGTTGATTTAGGAGGTTATTATGGTCTACCTCTTAACATGAAGGTGGATGGAAGTGAGGCTACTTTTTATGCGGATAAGGATTTAATCGTACCGGTTTTGACCATGATAGCTCCTATCTTGAAACCGATGGTTCCGGAGAATTATCAGCAAATGGTAGATATGGTATTGCAACTACTTCCGAACGCAAAAACGTTAGAGTTTGGACTTAATTTCACGAAATAATTGAAAATCCTAGGTTGTAGAGACGGGGCACGCCCCGTCTCTAAACTGGATGAAATTTGGCAGAGTTATACCAATATAGGAGTTAATCAATTACCTTGGTGCTTTCTGATATAAGAATATCGCTATAAATGTATAAACTATATTCGGTATCCAAGCTGCTACGGCAGGACTCACATAACCATTAATAGCGAAGGTGGAAGTAACCGTCATAAACAGGATGTAAGAAAAACTCAACGCCAATCCGATACCAATATTCATACCCATACCTCCCTTTATTTTCCGGGAAGACAACGACGCTCCGATAGAAGTCAAGATAAACGCCGCCATGATCGTGGCGAAGCGCTTATGATACTCGATCTGGAAGGTCTGTATATTCCCGATACCTCTTTTTTTCTGCCGGTTGATATACGTATTCAGCTCGGGCGTTGTCATCGTCTCGCAATCATTCACGGAAATCAGGAAGTCCGAGGGCACGATGGTCAAGGTCGTATCCTTACGGGAGCCTTGGAAAATATGTTCCCGCATGCCATCAAAATCACGGATCATATAATCAATAACGGTCCATTGATAAAGCGAGTCGTATTTGATTGACTTGGCGGTCAGACGGGAGATCAATTTCTTATCCTCGAAATGCTCCAGAGAGAAACGGTATCCCATGTTCGAGCGAGCGTCATAGCTATCGAAATAAGCGATAATACCCGGCTCGATCTCCAATTGGGCGTTCTTTACGTAGTCCACCTTCTTGTTGCGGATATACTTGTTCTGGAAATCGATACGAGTCTCATTCGCCGGGGGAATGATGTAAGCGTTCAGGATAAACGTCACGATAGCGATAATCGTAGCCGAGACCGCGTAAGGAAGCATTAACCTACGGAAACTCATACCGCTGGCAAGCATCGCTATGATCTCCGAACGATCCGCTAGCTTCGACGTGAAGAAGATCACGGCGATAAATGTGAACAACGGACTGAACAAATTGGCGAAGTAGGGGATAAAGTTCAAGTAATAATCCACGATGATCGCTTTTAAGGGGACATCCGGATTCAAGAACTTATCGATCTTCTCGTTTATATCGAAAACGACGGAGATAGAGATAATCAAGGCGATAGCGAACACGTACGTGCCCAGAAACTGCTTGATGATATACCAATCGATCCGTTTTAGTTTAAATTTCATCTGTCTCGTTTTTTATAACCGGTTCGCTAATTGACGGACCATACCACTTTTCCATGTAGTAAAATCGCCAGCGATGATATGTGCCCTCGCTTCTTTCACCAACCATAGGTAGAAAGCGAGGTTATGGATAGAAGCGATCTGTAAGCCAAGCATTTCTTTCGCCTTGATCAAGTGGTGCAGATAAGCCTTGCTATATAAGGTATCCACGTAGGAATGTCCGTCCGGATCGACTGGCGAGAAATCGTTCTCCCATTTCTTGTTACGCATATTGATAGTACCGAAGCGGGTGAAGAGTTGGCCGTTGCGTCCGTTACGGGTCGGCATGATGCAGTCGAACATATCGATGCCTCGTTCGATCCCTTCCAGCAGATTGATCGGGGTTCCTACGCCCATCAAGTAACGAGGCTTATCTTTCGGCAAGATCTCGTTCACGACCTCGATCATCTCGTACATCTTATCGGTAGGCTCGCCAACGGCCAATCCCCCGATAGCGTTTCCATCGGCGCCTTTTCGGGCCACGTTCTCCGCCGCCCTCTGCCGCAAGTCCGTATAGACGCATCCCTGTACGATCGGGAAGAGACTTTGCCGGTAGCCGTATTTCGGCTCCGTGCTGTTGAAGCGGGCGAAACAACGATCCAGCCAACGCTCGGTCAGGCCCAGTGATTGCTTGGCGTAATTGTAGTCGGCATCTCCCGGGCAACACTCATCGAAGGCCATGATGATATCCGCACCGATAGAGCGTTCGATATCCATCACCTTCTCCGGCGTGAACATATGCTTGGAGCCGTCGAGATGCGAGCGGAACTCGGCTCCCTCTTCATGCAGCTTACGATTGTCGGAAAGGGAGAATACCTGAAACCCCCCGCTATCGGTCAATATCGGGCGATCCCATGTATTAAACTTATGCAAGCCTCCGGCCTGCTCCAAGATCTGGATACCGGGACGAAGATACAGATGGTACGTATTCCCCAAGATGATTTGTGCTTTGGTATCTTCCTTTAGCTCGGTCATATGTACACCCTTTACCGTACCTTGCGTACCCACGGGCATAAAAATAGGCGTCTCGATTACCCCGTGATCGGTGGTAATCAAGCCCGCCCTAGCGTTCGATTTCGTATCGTTATACTGTAATTCAAATGTCATGTATCAAAAATTTGTGACAAAGGTAGCATTTTTCTCTTAGAATCCGAAGTCATCTATTTCTACCTTTTTCACCTCTTCCTCTTTGGGCTTCTCCACGAACTTGTGAACCTCGTTCGCCTTAATGATGATCGCTCTCATCGGGCGTACGGGACAGATCGATTCGCAGCCGCCACAACCGATGCAAAGATCCGGGTTTACTTGCGGGATGGTAAGCGTGCCCTCGTAAGGAACCATATGCACGGCTTGGGTAGGGCAGTGCTCCGAGCAGGCCCCGCAGTCCGTCCCCTCCGTCTTTACGATACAGCGGTTGATGAAGAAGGTGGCGATGCCCACTTGCGTAGTAGCTTTCTCTTCCTTAGTAAGCGGTTTTATAGCGTGCGTGGGGCAAACCTCCGAGCAGACCGTGCATTCGTAGTTGCAATAACTGTCGATGTAAGCGATACGGGGTTTCAACATATAATCAAAGCCGTACTCCAGTCCCGTGGGACGTAGTACATGACTCGGGCATTGAGTCACGCAAATCTGGCATCCGGTACATACATCCTTGAAACGCTCTAAGCTGATCGCTCCCGGCGGTACGATAGGGGGCCATTTCTTGCCGTGCTTACCTTGCCCGTGCTGCCCTTTGCCATGCCCTTTTTCCATTCCTTGGGCAATGGTGGATACGATCGGGAGGGAGGCCGCGGCGGTAGCCCCTGCCGAGAGAAATGTACGGCGGCTGTTCGGAGCGGTAGCCTGTTGGATCACGTCCGTTTGTATGCGAGCTGTTTCGGCTTCTTTCTTGAAGGAAGGCTTGAAACGATATTGCAATCCTCCTTTAGCGCACGAGGACACGCAGTTGAAGCAATTTACGCAACGGGAGGTATCTACGGTGAGGTTCTTGCTGTCGATCGCCTCCGCCTTACAAGTATGCTCGCAATTACCACAATGCGTACAGGCTTCTTTGTCAAAGGAGATCCGGAAAAACGAATACCGGGAGATCAGGCTCAACAGCGTTCCTACCGGGCAAAGCGTATTGCAGAACAACCTTCCCCGGAATACGACCATGATGATGAATACGAGTAGCGCAACCAAAGCGGATATCACGCCGAATACCGTCACGTTGCTAATCGTGACGTGATAAAGCGTATAGTTATCCATCCGTGCCAATCCGTCGGCCAGCAGGTTATTGACCCACATGACGACCGGACGGAACAGGTTGTTCGCTATACGGCCGAAGTTACTGTACGGATCTAGCAACGTACATAATTCGATCATCCCGAAAACAGCCAGTACGAATGTAAGCCCGAGAATAGAGTACCGTAAGATATTCATGGGCTTATGATAGCTGAACCTGCGTACTCCTTTCTTTTTCTTCTTTCCGATACAGAAAACCCGGTTGATAATATCTTGCAATACGCCCGCCGGGCAAATAACCGAGCAATAGATCCGGCCGAACAATAAAGCCAATACGAATTGGAAGACTACCAACCCCGCCATTCCCCCTAAAATAGCGGGCATGATCTGGAGATGCAACAACGTGTGCAGGTTGTCCGGCAATACATCGGCGAAATCAACGAAGAATAAAAGTATGGGTACGAAAATGAGGATCGCGAGTACGACCCGCAATCCTTTTAAGTAATTAGGCTTCTTCATCCTCGATTATATCTTAATACGTTTGATCGTGACATTATCCAGATTCGTTGTACCCAGCTTTAAAGCCTCGCCTTTACCGATATGACCTACGGCGGCCATATCCAGCTTCTTCACTTGGTTGAACAGGCGAAGGGCGGCGGTGTCTATAGCGACGATATTGGTGGAGGCGATCAAGGATTTCAAGGTAGCCACATCGGCCGCGCTCTTTCCTTGCGGGCCGTTTTGGTGCATGATGCGATAAGCGTCCACGATGTTCAATACCGGTTTCTTTTGCCAAGTGCAAATATCGGCGATACATTGTTGCAAATCATTTTGATGGAAGAAACGGCGATCCCATACGATTCCCATATAGTTCTTCATGGCGCAAGTCATCTTCGCCCCACCATGGTTCTTCAATACGGGGACGTTGATCCATGCGTCCGCCTCGATCAGGGCCTCATGGATCTTGGCGCTTTTCAGGTTCACGCCACCCGGAATGGATACTTCCTTAAAATATTTCTCATCGTTGGCAGGCATGATGATACCTCCGGCCTCTTTTACGGCCTCGGCGATCCCGCTCGTCTCATAGCATTTCTGCCAGTTATCGCAGGTGTGGTCGAATACGGTCACTTTAGAGGCGCCGGCCTCCAAGCATTTCTTGACCAAGGCTTTCACTAATTTGGGGTTCGTAGTACCTGCCAATTCAGGAGAGCGGTCCCAACCGATATTCGGCTTGATTACGATCTTTTGTCCTTTCTTTACGAAGTTTCCGATACCGCCAAGGGCTTCCAAGGCTTTATCTAGCATCACCTCCGGCTCTCCACCCATAACGGCTACCATATCGGGAGCCTTCTCTACGGCTACGGTGTTCGTGGAAAGGGCCGCTTGCAGACCTTCAAAATTTAAGGATAGAGCCGCGCTAGCGATGACACTGGTCTTTAAAAAATCACGACGTTTCATAATTGTATACTATATTGGTTTATACTTGATTTACGGTACGGTCTTTTTTTACTCGCTTGTTATTCCGAACAAAGATAATGATTATTTTGATATGCGAGTCAACTCCTTTTACAAAGTAGAACTGCTTTTTACTGCAACCCGGGTTGCAGTGATCTTGCGTAATAAGATAAATTCTTGTCGGAAGGCATATCGGTTCTGATAATATTTTTCTACCTTGCGAGGCAAAAAACAGATTGTATGGTTTTATATTGTAGAGTATCATTGAACGCTTTTGTCGAAAGCTTTCGGACTACCTCGGGGCCTGATTCCTTTTTCACGCTTCCGGCGAAGGGGTTGATGCATATCGTGCCGCAAGAGGAGATCGAGTATGGGCTTTCCTTGCTTAGGGAGTCTATCGGCTTGTATGAGGAACGCAAAGGGATACCTGTGGAAAAGAGCAAGAAAGCGATGCCCTTTTTCAGACAGGACAGCCGGATGCTGGTGGGGCCGGAGATAGGCATGTACGTGATCCCTTTGTATGAGGAACCCGGTGAGCCGGCCCAGTCTGCCGAGCCTTCTCTGGTCCTTGAGCTGGACTATCAGTCGTTGGGCGAGCTTTGCCTGTTCGAGAATTATTCCCTGTTGTCCTGCAAGTATGAGAAGGAGCCTATCTTGAACCATTTTACGGCACAATTGGAAAAGGAATACGATACCTTCTTTTTTGATGAGGAGCACACGGGCTTTACGCCTGATTCCCGCTTTTTCTCGATGCTGTGTAACGCCTGTCTGGAGGTGAAGCAGCCTTCCTCGGTGGGGGATAAGGAATGGCGGTTGGCCTCGCTGCAAGCTACGGATGAGGTGCTCTATCGTTATGAGCATGGAAACTTGATCCCATACGTTCCGATATCGATGCCGGTAGACTGCCTGAAACGGGTTTATCTGGAAGATTTCCGGCGACAGCCCTTATTATTCGGGACTTTGAACGGTTTCTTGAAAAGCAAGGGACTTCCCGCCGAACAATTACTAAACTTATCATAAGGAATGAAGACAGTATCAAATCAAGAACTAACGATCCGTGTCTCCGAACATGGAGCGGAGTTGAGTAGTATCGTAGCGAACGCTACGGGAAAGGAGTATCTCTGGCAAGCGGACCCCGCTTTCTGGAAACGTCATTCCCCGGTATTGTTCCCGATCGTCGGGAGCGTATGGAAGGCCGAGTATCGGAACGAGGGAACCGTGTATCCGCTGTCGCAGCACGGCTTTGCGCGGGATATGGATTTTACGTTGATCGATGAGGCGGAGAACGAGTTGCGTTTCGCGCTGGAAAGTACCCCGGACACGCTGAGAGCCTATCCGTTCCCTTTTCTTCTGGAGATCGGGTATCGTTTGGAGGGCAATAAGGTGGAGGTGCTTTGGCGTGTGAAGAATACGGGAGATAAGACGATGCATTTCCAGATCGGCGCTCATCCGGCTTTCCTGTACCCGAATTATGAGGTGGATCAACCGGATCGAGGGTATTTCGCTTTCGATGTGAAAAAAGATCTCGTATACCGTGCGCTGGTGGAGAAAGGGTGCGTAGGGGACGTGGTTCGTCCGGTACCTTTGGATGCGGACGGCTTGCTGCCGTTGAATATCCATACGTTCGATATCGATACGTTTATCTTGGAGGACAGCCTGATTAAGCGGGTGGACTTATTGGATGTGGAGAAACGTCCGTACCTTTCGCTCACCTTTACGGCTCCGGTGGTAGGCTTATGGTCTCCGCCTACGAAAAACGCTCCGTTTGTCTGTATCGAACCTTGGTATGGGCGTTGCGACCGGGTGGATTATACGGGTGAGTATAAAGACCGGGATTGGGCATGGCATTTGGAACCGGGAGAGGTCTTCGATGCCTCCTATACGATAGAGATAGCGGGGGCTTGATCGCTTCGTTGATATTAGCCGTAGGCAGACGACGCTGATTATATCGTGGTCGTCTGCCTATGTTTTGTTTTAGATGTTGGCTATTTTATTTAATAGCTCCATCTTCCCGAATAAGATCAGTAGATCATCAGCCTCGATCACCAATTCCTCGCTGATGCGGCTGATAACCTTGTATTCTGTTTGTGTGAGTCCGATCAGGTTCTTTTTCTCGTAAGGACGTTCGATCGCTACCAGATGGATGCCGAAATTCTCCTCGAAATCAATATTTTTGATCGTTTGCCCGACAAGAGTGGCCGGTGTCTTGATCTTATAGAGATGTTCCGTATCGGTTACTTTATACCAATGCCTGAACAGGCCGCCTAAAGACGCTTGGGAGGTATACATCGTAGAGAAATCCTCTTCCGGTGTGATAATCTCGCTTACCCCGATCGCACGGATCACAGTCTCATG